>Ga0070765_100003341_pt1 | contig 10294 bp, 5 predicted proteins | sample HubBroMetageWFT5_FD_71516 | JGI IMG/M metagenome (GOLD analysis project Ga0070765, IMG submission 71516) | Warmed and freeze-thawed soil microbial communities from the Hubbard Brook experimental Forest, New Hampshire - Hubbard Brook CCASE Soil... | ecosystem: Environmental > Terrestrial > Soil... | reverse complement strand
CTTGCGGCAGCGTGTTCTCCATGAAATAGCCGGCACGCAGATGAAGAGCGTTGAGCTTGGGGATCTGTGCGAGTCGCTCCTCCATGACGTGGAGTCCAAGAACGGGACCAGTTTTATCCGGTTTGTCAGCGCCAAAGCTGCTCAGAGTCACGGCATGCGTGACACGTGCGGCTTCGAGAGCGATGGCAATGGAGTTTGTCTCCTCATCCTGATGGGCTCGATAGTTCGGGCTGGCAGGGTCCGGTGGCAACAAGGCGTAGACTGCACGCGCGCCGGTGAAAGCTTTGGTCAAAGCAGCGGAATCCGTTAGATTCGTCTCAAATGCTTCCGCACCGCGAGTCACGAATCCCGCGAGGCGCTCTTTGCGGCGGCTCACGACTCGAACTTTTTGATTCGCGGCCAGAAGAGTTTCGGCAACGACACTTCCAGTATTTCCAGTGGCTCCCAATATCACGTACATGGTTTCCTCCTGTTAAGTTGCACTAACTACGATGCAGGACCTGTTTGGGAAGATACTCGCTACAGCATGGGGATTTTGACGCCCGTCTTTTTTGCGAATTCAACCGCTTCAGGATATCCGGCATCCACGTGGCGTGCAACGCCCATGCCGGGGTCATTCGTCAAAACGCGCTCGATGCGTGCAGCCATTTCCTTAGTGCCATCGGCCACGGTGACCTGTCCTGCGTGTTGCGAATATCCGATTCCCACGCCGCCGCCGTTATGAATCGAAACCCACGACGCGCCGCTGGCGGTATTCACAAGCGCATTGAGTAGCGGCCAGTCGGCCACTGCGTCGGAACCATCGAGCATGGACTCGGTTTCGCGATACGGCGAAGAGACAGAACCGCAGTCGAGATGATCGCGACCCATGACAACAGGCGCCTTTATTTCTCCCCGCGCGACCAGTTCATTCAACGCGAGGCCGAATTTGTCGCGCTCGCCGTAACCCAGCCAGCAAATCCGCGACGGCAGTCCCTGAAACTTCACACGTTTCTGCGCCAGCTTGATCCAGCGCGTCAGATGTTCATCGTGCGGAAACATTTCGAGGACAAGTTGGTCCGTCCGCGCGATGTCCGAAGCTTCGCCGGAAAGCGCTGCCCAGCGAAACGGCCCTTTCCCTTCGCAAAAAAGTGGTCGGATATACGCCGGAACAAATCCCGGAAAGTCATAAGCATTCTTTACGCCGTGTTCGAACGCGAACGTTCGGATATTGTTACCGTAATCAAAGGTGACCGCGCCTAGCTTTTGCAAATCGAGCATGCCCTGGACGTGCTGCGCCATTGCGGCAAGTGCGCGCTTGCGGTATTCCTGCGGATCGGTTTTGCGAAGCTCCAGCGCGGCTTCCAGTGACATGCCATTCGGAATATAGCCGGCAATAGGATCATGAGCGCTGGTCTGGTCGGTCAATAGATCCGGCACAACGCCGCGCTTCGCCAGCTCTGGAATCAAGTCAGCACAATTACCAACCAACCCAACAGAAGTCGCTTCGCGCTTGCGGACGGCATTTTTGAGAATGCGAAGTGCTTCGTCGAGGCTCGTCACCATGACGTCGCAATAGCCGCCTTTCACGCGCCGCTTGATGCGTTCCGGGTCGACGTCAATTCCGAGAAACGCCGCACCATTCATCGTTGCGGCAAGTGGTTGCGCGCCGCCCATCCCGCCCATGCCGCCGGTCACAACCAGCTTGCCCGCCAAGTCGCCGCCAAAATGTTTTCGGGCTGCCGCAGCAAATGTTTCGTAGGTGCCCTGCAAAATTCCCTGCGTGCCGATGTAAATCCAGCTGCCGGCCGTCATCTGGCCGTACATCATCAGCCCAGCGCGGTCGAGCTCGTGGAACTTTTCCCAATTATTCCAGTGGCCGGTTAAATTGGAATTGCACAGAAGGACGCGGGGCGCATACTCATGCGTGCGAAAAACGGCGACCGGCTTGCCCGATTGCACTAAAAGCGTCTCCTCCGACTCGAGCGCTTTGAGCGACCGCGCAATGGCGTGAAAGCATTCCCAGTTGCGCGCGGCCTTTCCGGTGCCCCCATACACCACCAAATCTTCCGGTTTCTCGGCAACCTCCGGGTCGAGATTGTTCATCAACATGCGCAGAGCCGCTTCCTGCTGCCACCCCTTGCAGGAAAGTGTTGTGCCACGAGCCGCGCGAAAAGGGCCTTTGGACAAAGAACTGTCGGCTACTGCTCCGGAAAGCGTCGTGCTCATGAAGGGAACTCCGCGTTTCATCTTAGCGCAGCGCCGCTTTCCGCACCACACAGGCCCTGCAAACTGCTTGGGTACAGTACTGGAGTTGGATTGCGTGTCGAAACAGCCTAAGGTAGAGTCAGGATTCCGATGAACTACGGCACGCTTCCCTCACGATTGCTCAACGCTATCGACTCTCTGCCGAACCCTCGTGCGCAAATGTTCCGCGGTCCCGATGGATGGAATCCCATTTCCTCCGAAGAATTCTTGCGCCGCGTCGCGGGGCTCTCCGCGGCGTTTGTCGAGCTTGGTGTGAAGCCGGGCGATCGCGTGGGTCTTTTTGCGGCTAACCGCCCGGAGTGGCACACCGCCGACTTTGCTATTACGGGCGCGGGCGGTGTAACCGTTCCCATATATTTCAACGAATCGCCGGAACGCATCACCTATATCCTCAAACACTGCGGGGCAAAATTTGTCTTCGCCGCCGGCGCGGCGCAAATGCAAAAGCTGCAAGCCGTGCGAGCCCAGCTCCCTGAATTGGAGCAAGTTGTCCTTGCCGATTGCGGCTCTGATCTGCCGGCAGACAATCTCCGCTATGAAACGCTGATTGCTGCTGCCGGCGGCGCGGAAGTTGCCTCCTACCGGATGCGCGCCTCGCAGGTCCTGCCGGGACAACTGGCCTCGATCATCTACACCTCTGGCACGACGGGTGAGCCCAAAGGCGTCATGCTCACGCACACGAACTTTTGTTCGAACGTTACGGACTCCTGCGCCAATGTGAAATTCGAATCGAAGGATGACATTGCTATATCTTTCCTGCCGCTGGCCCACGTTTACGGCCGTACCCTCGACTACGTTCATCTTTTCCACGGAATAACCATTGCCTACGTCGAGGCGGTCGAGCATGTCGCCCAGGCGCTGCTCGAGATTCATCCCACGCTGCTCGCCGCCGTGCCTCGCGTGTTCGAGAAAATCTATACCCGCGTCATGGAGCAGGGAAGCAAACAGACTGGCTACAAACGAAAGATTTTTGACTGGGCGATGGAAGTCGCGAGCCGTTCGGCACTATGGCGTTCCGGAGAACAGAGCGTCAATTCGCAAGTAAAGCTTGCCTGGGGGCTGGCCGACAAGCTGGTCTACTCGAAGATTCGAGAGGGCACTGGCGGAAAACTTCGCCTCATTTTTTCCGGAGGCGCACCGCTTGCAAAGGAACTTGCAGAGTTTTTCTGGGCCGTGGGAGTTCCGATTTACCAGGGCTACGGCCTTACAGAAACCGCCCCGGTTCTGACCTCCAATTATCCGGACAACAGGATGGGCAGCTCCGGTAAGCCGATTCCCAACGTTGAGCTCCGCATCGCTGAAGACGGCGAAATCCTCGCCAAGGGTCCCTGCGTAATGCAGGGCTACTACAAAAGCTCGGAAGCTACGCGGGAAGTCTTGAGCGCTGACGGCTGGTTTAGCACCGGCGACATCGGCTACCTCGACAAAGACAACTATCTCTTCATCACCGACCGCAAAAAAGACCTGATCAAAACCGCCGCCGGAAAATTTGTCGCCCCGCAACCCATCGAAAATGCGCTAAAGACCAGCCGATTCATCCTGAACGCCGTAGTGGTAGGCGACAAACGAAAATTCATCTCGGCCCTGATCGTCCCCAATCCCACAACGGTTGCCGCCAAAGCTGCCGAGCAGGGAATCAAGTTCGCTTCCAATCAGGAAATGGCCGCGCATCCCTTCGTCCACCAACTCATCGAAAGCGAAGTAAAGCGCCTCACCGCCAACCTAGCCCAATACGAAACCATCAAACGCTTCGCCCTTCTCCCCGAAGACTTCACCTTCGACAACGGCGCCCTAACCTTCACCCTAAAACTCCGCCGCCGCGTCGTCGAACAACAATTCCACGACGTAATCGAACACCTCTACGCCGACGTCTCCGAGCCCCGCCCCATTTTGCAGGTTTAATCCAAAAGTCTTTTTGTTTGTAAGGGCGGGGCTTGCCCCGCCCTCTGCGCGTAGTTGGTGAAATGGCGAAAAACGTATGCTAGATCGGTTTCCCGTCGGCATCGAGGAGCCGGATCTCGCCAAGCCCTAGCTCCTTAATCCCGGCTTCGATCTTTGCTCGGTCGCCAACGACCACCCAGATCAAATTGTCCGGATGCACGATGCTCTTCGCGGCTGCGGCAACGTCGGCTGGTTTGAGGGCACGGATCTTGCTGGCCATCGTGTCGTAATAATCATCTGGCCAGCCGAAGTGCACCAGGTCGTTGATCGAATCGCCCACGGCTTCCTGCGTTTCCCGCGAACCAGGCAGACTGAGCGTCTCGTTGTTTTGCACGTTCGCGAGTTCTTCCGGCGTCAGAGGCCGGTCCGTCAAAATCGCGCGGAACTCTTTGTTGACCTCCGCCAGCGATTCTTTCGTTTTGTCCGTCTGCACCGGCGCAACCGTTAGCCACGGCCGTTGCGCACGTGCGCCACCCAGAAATGTCGTCGTTCCGTAGGACCAGTGCTTGTCCTCGCGCAGGTTCTCGTTGATGCGCGACAGGAAAAGACCGCCCAGCCCGTCATTCATGGCTTGAATCGCGAGCTCAGAAGGATTGTTCGTTGGCGGCGCGATGTTCCCGACCATGATGATGGATTGCTGCGCGCCCGGCTTGTCGATCAGGTACACCGTCGACTTCGCTGGCATCTGCACAGTCGAGATTTTCTTTTCCGGTGTCTGCCCCGGCTTCCAGCCCGCGAAGAGCTTCTCGAGTTTGGGCGTGACTTCCGCCAGCGTCGTATCGCCGGCGATCACTAGCGTCGAGTGGTTCGGCTTGAACCAAGCGTCGTGGAATTTCACCATGTCTTCCCGCGTCATTTTTGCGACGCTCTCTATCGTTCCCGTCCCGGTCATCGGGTTTCCGTACGCGTGGCCCGCGCCATACAGAAGAGCTGGGAATACGCGCAGGCCCATCTGCACCGGCGTCGTTTTCTCGCGTTGGATCCCCGCCTTCTGGAGGCTCTGCTGGCGCTTGAAATCTTCCTCAGGGAAAGACGGGTTCAGAATCACGTCGGCATAGAGTTCGAGCGACGGATCGAGTTTCGATTTGAGCGCCGACAGCCGCACAATCGAGAGATCGAGGTCGGAGAACGCGCCAATCTGCGCGCCCAGCAGCGCCTGCTCGTCGCTAATCTGCAGCGCGGTCCGCGTCTTCGTGCCGCCGTTCAGCAAGGCCATCGTCATGCTCGACGTCCCGGGCGCGGCGGATTGATCCGCCGCATAGCCCGCGTCCACGTCCAGCCAGAACGTGACCAGCGGCACCTCGTGCCGTTCCGCCAGAATTACCTTCAGGCCGTTCGAGAGCGTGGCGCGTTCCAGCTTAGGAAGTTTGAGCTCTGGCGCAGCTCCGATTACCGGCGCTTTGGTACGGTCGGCCCCTGCGGATGCCGCTTTGTAACCTGGGAACGGGTGCACCTCGAGTGCGTACACGCCGTCGGACAGCCAACGGTTCGCCGCGGATTTCAAGTCTTCTGCCGTGGCTTCGCGGATTCTCTTCAAGGAATTCTTGTAACCGTCTGGGCTCCCGAGGAATGTCTGGCTCTGGGCCAGCCGGTCGGACTTGCCTCCGAACCCGCCGATTCTCTCAATGCCACGCACAAAGTTCGCTTCATGCTGTGCTTTTGCGCGCGCCAGCTCTTCCGCCGTAGGGCCGTCTTTGAGGAACTTCGACAGTTCCTCATCCAATTCCTTTTCGACCTGCGCCAAATCCCCGTTGGGTTTGGCGGATGCCTGAACGCGGAATTGCCCCGCGATTTCGTTCAAAGCCACAAACGCGTTTGCGTTGGTCGCGATCTGATCGTCATACACCAGCCGCTTGTAGAATCGCGAACTCTTTCCGGAACTGAGCACGTCGCCGACCAGATCCAGATAGTCTGCGTCCGCGGTGCCGTATTGCGGCACGTTCCACACTTTGTAAATCCGCGCCTGCGGCACGCGGTCCTGCACGATTTGGCGGTGCGTTCCGCTCATTTTAGCGATCCACGTTTCTTGGTGCGCCACAGGAGGACCGGGAGGGATGTTGCCGAAATACTTTTCGACTTTCTCTTTCGCGGTTTTAAGGTCGATGTCTCCCGCCAGAACGATCGTCACGTTCGACGGCCCGTAATACGTCCTGAACCATTCCTTCACGTCGTCCATCGAAGCCGCGTTGAGATCGGCCATGTCTCCGATCACCGTCCAGGAATACGGATGTCCCGCGGGATACGTGTTTTGCGTAATCAGTTGAAACGCCACCGCGTATGGCTGGTTCTCGCCCTGTCGCTTTTCGTTCTGCACGACGCCGCGCTGCAAATCCAGCGTCTTCTGGTCCAGCGAGCCCAGCAGGAATCCCATGCGGTCGGACTCCATCCACAGGGTGTAGTCCAATGCCGACGTCGGAACATTTTCAAAATAATTCGTGCGGTCGTTGTTCGTGGTGCCGTTCAAATCCGTCGCGCCGATTTTTTCCATCGCATCGATGTAGCGTCCCGGCGAGTGTTCGCTGCCGCCAAACATTAAATGCTCGAAAAGGTGTGCGAATCCTGTCTTGCCTAGCTTCTCGTTTTTCGAGCCAACGTGGTACCAGGTATTGATGGCGACGATCGGCGCCTTGTGATCCTCATGCACGATGACCGTCAACCCGTTGTCCAGCACGAATGTTTGAAACGGAATATCGATTTCCTTACTTTGCGCGCGCGTCCCGGCCGCGAAGACCGCCGCAAACAAAATCACAACTGTCGTTCTGATTCGCATTTTTCCCCCAGAAGTTTTTTGCCCGCCCCCAATTTGAAATTTCTTACCTCTGAATACACGACCCCGGTAACCTTGGACGGAGAGAATAGAGAACCGTTACCGGCAGGAAGCCACCCCTGGCCACCTTGCTGAGTTCAGTATCGAAAATTTCTGTCCGAAAGTCCATTTTGCGGCGCCTCTCTCTCTGCCCCTTGCCTAGCACGTGTAGTCTCGTCATGGTCCTGGGGAATCTCTTGCGCTCTCTGTGGACTCTTCTTCTGATTTGTCGCCAAGGCGGCGGAGGTCTAAAATCTTAGTGGGGATACCAATGTCCGACGATCTGATCATAGCCGGCCGCGCCTTCAAATCCCGCCTGATTGTAGGGACAGGTAAGTATCGCAGCTTCCCGGAAATGGCGCGCGCCCACGCCGCGTCGGGCGCGGACATGGTTACAGTAGCCGTCCGCCGCGTGAATCTCACTGACCGTTCCAAGGAATCACTTCTCGACTATATCGACCGCGAGAAAATCTTCATCTTGCCAAACACCGCTGCTTGCTACACCGCCGACGAAGCTATTCGCACCGCCCGTCTCGCCCGCGAAGTCGGCCTCTCCAACTGGGTCAAGCTGGAAGTCATCGGCGACCAGCAGACTCTTTTCCCCGATACCGAACAACTCATCGAAGCCACGCGCGTTCTCGTGAAAGAAGGCTTCGTCGTTCTCCCGTACACCAATGACGATCTCATTGCCGCCCGCAAGCTCATCGATGCGGGCGCCGCCGCCGTCATGCCGCTCGCCGCGCCCATTGGCTCAGGCCTCGGCATTCAGAATCCCGCCAACCTCCGCATTCTCCGCGAACGGATCACCGAAGTTCCCATGATTGTCGACGCAGGCGTGGGCACAGCCTCTGATGCTGCGGTCGCCATGGAATTGGGCGCCGACGGCGTCCTCATGAACACCGCCATCGCTGAAGCTGCTGACGCCGTCTTGATGGCTGAAGCGATGCGCGAAGCCGTCTCCGCCGGCCGCAAAGCCTGGCTCGCAGGACGCATGCCTAAGCGTCTGTACGCTTCCGCATCCAGTCCGCTCAGCGGCGTTGTTCGCTGATTTGAAATTTTGTCGGATCGTGAAGACAGCTAGGCTTGCGCCGCTTTTCTGGCCTGTTCGGCATCGTAGCTTTCGCCGTATATCGAAGGCACCTTTGCTCCCATACATCGCAAGTACGAGCTGAGTTGCCCGCGATGATGAATGGTGTGGTGCGCTCCGATCATCAAAAACATCACCGCCGGCCGTTGAAACATCCCGCGAAAATCCACCATCTTCGTCAACTGCTCGCTCGTCAATTTTGTCAACGCGTCCAATCTCTCGGCATAGGTCTTCTCATACCAAGCTGCAATTTCCGCCGGTGTTTTCAAGTCCGCGGGAAGGACTGCGCCCGTTTCAAACTTTCCATTGATCACCGTATCTGCGAATCGGACGTCCGCCGCCGCGATGTGTCTCACCAACTCCATCGCCGTCTTGGACACCGGGTCGGGCCGGTGATCCGCCCTATCGGCGGGGACGGCCTCCATCACTTTCTTCGTCAGTTGGCTCTCGTTTTTTAGCGCTGGAAGGTAAACGCCATGCAGCAAAAATGTCGCATTCTCCGCGGTCATCTCTTTCATTGTTTGTCCCTCTCTCGTAACGGTCAGTTTCGGCCGGCTTCGGCTTTCCCTAGGATGCAATATCCCACAAGCTGCTTCATCCCGTAGCCTAAAGTTATTTTAGTGCCCCTCTCGTACCGTGCCAATCCATAAAACTGTTCGTCAGGTCAGGATATCAGCAGCACACAGCGCCCTCGCTCCGCACATCGCGGTATCGATCACTCTCCTCATAATTAATGAAACGGAGGGTGTTGATTCCCATGCATCTCACCTTTGCCAAAAGAGTCTGTGAGTGCCCGGTTTGCGAAAGCACTTCGGTGCGAAGATCCGCGAGAAAAGGTTTCGTCGAGCGAATCTGGTTCCGCGTCGCGTTCGTTTGGCCCTATCGCTGCGATGACTGCGACTCGCGCTTCTGGGGCTTCCGCCGGACTTATCAGGCCACAGACAGCTCGTTTGGCTGAGGTTCGTCCAGCCTTTAAGCATCAAGACGGAAGAATCCCCGGCTCATCCCAATGGTTATTCATAGCGCAGTGTCTGAATCGGATCCACTCTCGTGGCGCGCCTGGCAGGTATATAGCAGGCCGCCAGCGCGACTCCAAACAGCAAAGCGGTCACGCTTGCGAAAGTCCCCAAATCCGTCGGCGTAACTCCGAAGAGCAGGCTCGCCATCAGCCGCGTAATAAAAAGTGCCAACACCAGGCCGCACGCAACTCCTATTGCGATCATTCCCGCGCCCTGTTTCATGACCAGCCCGAGCACATCGCCGGTTTGTGCGCCCAGCACCATCCGCAAACCGAACTCCTTCGTCCGCCGCTCCACAGAGTACGAAACCACGCCGTAGATCCCCACTGTCGCGATAGCCAGCGCAACCACCGAGAAAAGGGTCAGCAGCAGCGTCAGGAATCTCGGCCTCGCCTGTGCCCGGGAAAGCACGTCCTCCATCAGCCGCACATCCGCAAGCGGCAGCGACGAATCAATTTCGTTCATCTGCTGGCGAACTTCCCCTGCCAAGGACCGCGGGTCGCCTCCCTGGGCCCGCATCACCACATACATATCCGTGTTGCCTTGCCCCTGTGGCTGCCGGTAGGGCAGATACAACTCCGTGCCCGCCGGTCGATCGAGCCCCGCGTTCTTCACATCGTCCACCACTCCGATGATGGTGCACCAGTCTTTGGCGCCGCCTGATTTTATGTGCCGTCCAACCGGGTTTTGGTTCGGCCAAAAGGTCTGAGCCATCGCTTTATTGATGATGACGACCTGAGGTGCGTCCTGCACGTCGCGGTCATCAAACAAACGCCCATCCATGAGCCGAATTCCCATCGCCGCGAAATAGTCTTTGCTCACCGCTTGATAAAAATCCACGTTGGGGATCGGCCCATCCTTGGTCATCACGAATCCTTCGATGTCCGTGTCGTTCATGTTCGGCGGCCGCAACGGCGCCAGCCCGGAGACCAGCGCGGCCGATCGAACACCTGGAATATTTGTCAGGCGTCCCTCAAACCGCGTCCAAAAATCCGTGATCTTTGCTGCGTCCGTATACGTTCCGCTCGGCAGCGAAACGTGCATCGTGATCACATTGTCGGGGCGAAGCCCGGTGTGCACCTCTTGCAGCTTCCAGAATGCTCGCAGCATCAAGCCGCAGCCGATCAGCAGCACCAAAGCCATGGCTAGTTCGCCCGCGACCAGCGCTCGGCGGAAAAACTGCGCTCCCGCCGC
>Ga0070765_100003336_pt1 | contig 10301 bp, 8 predicted proteins | sample HubBroMetageWFT5_FD_71516 | JGI IMG/M metagenome (GOLD analysis project Ga0070765, IMG submission 71516) | Warmed and freeze-thawed soil microbial communities from the Hubbard Brook experimental Forest, New Hampshire - Hubbard Brook CCASE Soil... | ecosystem: Environmental > Terrestrial > Soil... | reverse complement strand
TTCACTTCAATCAAATCAATGTAGTCCAAAGAAAGCCCAGCCTTCTGCAAAGCAATCTTAGTAGCCGGCACCGGACCCCGCCCCATCACCTTCGGCTCAACTCCAGCAATTCCCCAGCTGACAATCCGTCCCAGCGGCATCAGATTCCGCTTACGCGCTTCCTCCATCGACATCAACACCACCGCCGCCGCTCCATCCACAATCCCGCTAGCGTTCCCCGCAGTCACCGTCCCACTCCGGCCGAACGCAGTCTTCAACTTCGCCAGACCTTCCAAGGTAGTCTGCGGCCTCCGATGATCATCTTCCGTAAACGATTCCCCGGTAGCCTCACCCTTCGAATTCTTCAGCGGAACCGGAACCAACTCCTCCTGAATGCGTCCTTCTTTATAAGCCGCGTCGGCTTTCTGCTGCGACCGCAGCGCAAACTCGTCCTGCATCTCCCGCGTAATGCCATGTTCCGAACCGTAAAGCTCCGCCGTATTCGCCATGTACGACCCGCAATAGCTATCCAGCAGCGCCACCATCAGCGAATCTTCCATCTTCCCGCCCGGAGCCAAAGTAAATCCATCTCGCCCGCGAATCACAAACGGAGCCTGCGACATGGCCTCCATCCCGCCCGCTAGCACAATCTTCGCCTCGTCGACCATAATCATCTGCGCCGCCGACACAATCGACTGCATCCCCGACCCGCACAGCCGGTTCACCGTCAGCGCCGGAGTCTCAATCGGCAACCCCGCCCGCAACCCCACGTGCCGCGCCCCGTACAAAGCATCGCCCGAAGTCTGCTGCGCATTGCCAAACACCACGTGATCAAATTCCTTCGCATCAACTCCGGCCCGCTCCATCGCGCCCTTCGCAGCAACCGCGCCCAACTCCTGCGCCGTAAAATCTTTCAACTTCCCGCAATAGCGCCCAAAAGGCGTGCGCGCCCCGCTGACAATCGCGATATCACCCGTCTTCAACATGATTTTCCTGACGGACCTGCTACTCAGAGCGGATCAAATGAATAGTTAAACTCGTTAGTGTAGCAGCGGGTGTGCAGATTTTCCTACTGCGGAGGCTTCCCGGTAGAAGTAGCCCACTACCGGCTTCCCGGGCAGTGGCGTGGCTGGCGCCGGATCGGGAATTGAGTTCGGTGCTACCCCGCGATACACCTTAAACACGAGCGGCGAACTAGAGAGAGAGGAGATGAGCGACTCGCGCTGGTCGGGCCTCATCCCTGAATCTAAATCGAGGGCAAAGCCGTAGTGTCCGTGAGCTTGGTCGGGAATAAGACGAAGAAACGTCCTTATGCCCGGCTTGAAATCTTTCCCGTGGCCGTCCGGCCTGCCTTGGTAGAGCTGCACATCCTGAAAATCCGAGATCTCCGTGTTCGAAATGCCGGTCTTGTAATACACAATCAGACTGTGGCGAACGTCCGGTCCAAAATGTATCAAGGGAGCATTCAACCAGCGGTTAAGGCCAGCTGCTTCGGTAACTTTGACGCCAACGAAGAAAACAATGGGGATGAGAAATGCAGCGGCAGCCACCACCCACCCAGAGAATCGCGTCCGCCGAAAGACTAACAAGACGATTCCCACTAAAAGCACAAGCAAAGACAACATCCACATAGCCACAGCGTCGTACACAGCTACGTATCCCGAAGGCTCCCGGTTAAAAGAATTCACAAGGAAAACGCCCAACGAAATAGCGAGGGCAGGAACAACACAGATCAGCGCTTTTTGCGAACGACTCATCGCAACGACTCTTCGCCCGCAATTATAGGCTGAATCTGATCCGCGCAAGCGACAGTATGGGGCGAAACTGCCTACGCCACAGCTCCCGCGGCCCGTGCCGCCCCGAGCGCCACAATCTTCCCATGCCCCTGCCCCAGCGAAGTATGCAGCGCGTGCTCGGCCCGGTTGATCACTTCCGTAACAATGTCCACCGGATCGTAGCTCTCTTTCACCACCGCTTCAGCCAGCCCCGCCGAGAATTCCATGGCGTGGCCTTTCGCCGCCCCATCTTTTGCCGGCAACTGCACTCCTGCGATGATCTTGCGCAATTTCTCGACAGCCATCATCGCTTCCTTCTCCGCCGTATCTCCCAGAATGATCGCGATGGTGGTTGTGTCATAGCGGAACGCCAAATCATTAGTCCGGATGTTCGCGGCAAACTGTTGCCCAATCTTTTCCATCGCGCCTTCCACCGCAGCCTCGCCATATTCCTTGACCAGCGCCGCGCTCCGGCCGAACTGCATCAGCAGCACCGAAAGCGCCGCGGCATTCTGCACCGCCCGTTTGCTCTCAGCCAAAAGCAAATCAAGATAAGATCCCCGCTTCAGCAGCCCCGATTTTTCTTCCGTCACCGAAAGATTCTTCACCAGCCGCCGCAAACCAGCGTTATTCAGCGCAATCACCATCTGATCAGCCAGCGTCTTCAGCACCACTGCATCGGTATGAGGCCAGGTCCGCGGCTTGTTGTGCAACAGCGCCAGCACGCCGACTGAATCCTCGCCATTGCTAAGCGGCAACGCCAGTATCGCCGACGTTCCCAGCTCCGCCAGCGACTTGTGCGCAGTCTTCAGCTCCGGACTCTTTTGTGCGTCCGCAATAATGATCGGCTCCGTCGAACCCATATCCTGCAGCGCGCACAGCACTTCCTTGATCGCCCCCGAACTGCCCGCCTTCACTCCCCGCCCGCAGAACTCCTGCACTGCCGTCGGCGGCGAACCAGGGGTCCGCATCAAAGCCACACAGCGCGATATCTCCCAGTGCCCGCCAATCTCGTTGACCGCCGTCGTCAACACCGCCGGAGCCGTAGCCTGGTGATAAAGCTTCCGCGTGATCTCCGCCACTCGGGTGACGTTGCGCATCTCCGCCGCCGGATCGGGCGCCGGTGCTGCTGCCGCCACAGCGGGTGCCGGAACCCCCGCCGCAGCCGCTGTCGGCAGCGGCGTCGACCCCGCATAGCTCGGCGTCATTCCCGCCGCCAGATACAGCCGCTGCAGATCCTCGTTGCGTTCTTCTTCCCGCGGAAACAGTTCTTGAATTCTCTGCAGCCTTTCGACCGCTTTATTCCGCATTCCGTACTGCACCAGGATTTCCGCCTGCAGCATCAGATCCTGCAGCGTGGAAGCCCCCAGCGTCGCCTCCTGCGTCTGCGACGACTCCACCGCCGTGTTGCTCTGCGTAAACCGCGCCGCGATCGCCTTAAACTTGCTATCGTCGACCTTCCCGTTCAACATCTCCAGCCGTTTCTTGTGGCCGGGCTCATAAGGATCCACTTCCGCCGCCCGGTCCAGGCACTCCGCCGCCTTCGCAAAATCTCCCGTCCCGCAATACACATCAAAAAGCTTCAGCAGAGTCTGGCAGTAATCACCTTCTCGGTTCGAAGCGTTAAACAGCTCGCCCAGAAACTCCAGCATTTCCGGCGACGCCTTCCGCGCCGCCGTTACCTCTTGCATCACCGCCACAAACTGCCGCCGCTCGCCTTTCTTCGCCTGGAATTGCCCCAGCTTCCGTGCCAGCGATACCGCAGCCTCGTCCTGATCCGCGTCCGCCAGCTGTCCAATCAGCGCCGTCACCTGCGGCATCCGGTTAGGATTCTGCTCAAACAGCTGCCACACCAGCGGCTCTGCCTCCGCATAGCGCCCCGCCGCCAGCAAAGCCTCCGCGTAAATTTCCCGCAGCTGCGGCGAATTTTTCCCCGCGTTCACCTGCGCCTCAAGAATAAAGATCGCAGCTCCCACCTGCCCCTGCCCCAGCAGGCTCTTGCCATAGGCCAGCGTGATGTCTTCGTCCGAAGAATCTTCCTCGTAAGCCCGCTCATACCATTGCGCCGGATCGCCGCCCGCCGTCGCAGCCAGCTGCGCGACCCGCTTGAACGCTCCCGCCGCAGCCTTGCTATCGCCCAGCTCCGACGATAATTCCGCGACCCGCAAGAAATTCGCCTGAACCGGCTCCAGCGCCACCACGCGCGCCAGCACCTCCATCGCGCCTTTCTTGTTTTCCAGCTTCGCCAAATCGCTCAGCGCAGATTCATAAGTGCCGACGGCCAGTTTCTTGTTCGATCCTTCCAGCAATTGCCCAAAGCGGAATTTCTGCTCCCAAGTCGGGCTCCCATGCCGCGCCAGCTTCTTATAGGTCAGACTGGCCCGCGTAGCGTCTCCACCATTCACCTGCCGCTCAAACAATTCCCCCAGCAGATTCACGGCATCGAGTGTCCGGTTCTGTGACAAACACAAATCGGCCGCCAGTTGCCGCGCCGTATCGTTCTCGGGATCGTCGCGCAGAGCCACCAGGTATTCTTCCAGCGCCTCAGCGGCTTTCCCCTTTTGCAGTAGCTTTTCGGCGCGCTCAATGCGCTTGGCCAGTTCGGCTCGGTCCGGACGTTTTGTAATCTCGGGCATCGGGTAAGTTTTAGGCAGAGTACTGCTCCCTCGATTCTAGGAGCCACTCTCACCCCCAGCAATCCGTAAGCCCCGCCCCCGATTACGAAAGTCACCGAAACCCCAGTGGTCAGTGATCAGTGATCAGTTGCCAGAAAAATCGAATCGTTCGCACTGACCACTGACCACTGGCCACTGACCACTTGTTTTGCTATCGTGCCCCATGCCTCAACCCCAAGACCTGGTCCACGAACAAGGTCTCCACCATCAACTCTCCGTCGGCCAAATGACCATGGTCGCCGTCGGCGGCTCCATCGGCACCGGCCTTCTGTTAGGCTCCGCCGCCGCCCTCGAGATCGCCGGCCCCAGCGTAATCCTCAGCTACCTGGTAGCCGCCTTCATCGCCTACACCGTCGCCATGGCCCTCGGCGAACTAGCCAGCGTGCACCCCGCCGCTGGATCATTCGGCGTCTACGGCGAGCTCTACCTCGATCCCTACCTGGGATTTCTCTGCCGCGCCGGATACTGGGCCTCCATCGCTTTCTCCATCGGAGCCGAACTCACCGCCTCCGCCACCTACATGTCTTATTGGCTCCCAGCCGTCCCCGGAGTAGTTTGGGTCTTCGTCTTCTCGGCCCTGCTGGTTCTAGTCAACCTGCGCAGCGTGCGCGCCTTCGGACGCTTCGAATTCTGGTTCGCCATGATCAAGTTCTCCACCATCGTGCTCTTCATCCTCGCTGGCACGGCGCTGCTGGTCACCGGCCGCGTGGCTCCGCAATTCACCGCCCAAGGCGGATTCCTGCCCAAAGGCCCGATCGCTCCGCTGCTCGCAGTCTTCTTCGCCATCTACGCCTTCGGTGGCGTTGAGATGCTGGCCGTAACCACCGGCGAATCCCGTTCCTCAAAAGACATCCCCCGCGCCGCGCGCCTGACATTCTTTCTGCTGGCCGGACTCTACCTAGCCGCGATCATCGTCTTAGTCGGCGTCATGCCCTGGAACCACGCCGGAGTCTCGGAAAGTCCATTCGTCAGCGTGCTTCGCCTAGCCAAAGTTCCAGCCGCCGCCTTCCTAATGAACTTCGTAGTCCTGACCGCCGCGCTCTCCGGAGCCAACGCCAAACTCTACGTAGCCTCCCGCCTGCTTTTTTCCATGGGCCGCACCGGATGGGCCCCCGCAAGCCTCGGCAAACTAAACGCCTCCGGCTCGCCCCGCCTCGCGCTGCTAGTCTCTTCCTACGGAATCGTATCCGCGCTCATCATCGAACACTGGGCCGCGCAACGAGCCTTCCTCTACATCATGGGAGCGGCATTCTCCGGCCTGATCCTCTCCTGGGTCATCTCGCTGGCAGCCCACGTAAGTTTCCGCCGCAGCCTGACTCGGCAACAGGTCGCCGCCCTGCCGATGCGCTCTCCGCTGGGCATGTGGGGATCGGTTCTAGGCTTCATCCTGGCCACGATCGCAGTCCTCCACACTCTCTTCGCCACCCGCATAAACGCAGTAGGAGGCCTAGTCTTCTTCACCGCCCTAACCGCAGCCTACTTCCTCTTAAAGCGAAGTCGCCAAGCGTAGCAAGTGTTCACATGGGGACAGGTTCACGTGGGACGGGCTTATGTGGGGACGGCCGCCTCGGCCGTCCAGACCAGCGCAGCGAGTCGTCCACTGCGGGGGGTGGACGTCGCGGTGAAGTGCTCCCCTGATGGGTATAAAATGAGCGCCTATGAAAGTCTGGCTGGTACTCCTAGCCGCAGATGCGGTGATCGGCTGGTGGTTTGCCAACAGCGTGCTCATGGTTTTGCGGCCAGACCGGGGCAAGTATTTGCTTTGGTGGCCCCAGCTTCGAGAAACCGCTGAGACCCCCGAAACCGTGGTCCTGCCTCGAAAGCAAATACGCATTCTGGGGCTTGTGTTCGCGTTAGCTTCTGGGATCCTCTTTTTCGCAGTGCTCCCGCCAGCAACCCTAGGGCTTTTCTTACTCCATTTCAAGCGATGAGGTATCCGGCAATGGGCCAGACTCTCCTCGGAATCGCAATCCTAATCGTGTTTTTCTCGATCGGCGCGATGCTAATCCGAGATCCCAAGTCCTACCTCGCCAAACTTGGCAGGCCGGCAACGGACAAGCACATCCGGGCGGTGCGCATTATTGGGGCGAGCTTTCTGATTCTCGTCCTCATGACACTAGTCCAATGGTTTCGCAGTGCGCGCTGAAGGGAACACTCGCTGCTCTAGGCCGTCCCCATTACGAACGTAAGCCCGCCCCCAAACTTTCCACTCCCAACACCCACCCCGTTCCACTAGCCTCGATGAGGGGACACCCTAACCCAACAAGGCTCAATGTGACCATCTCAACCCTGCTGCTAAATTCCTCGAACCCCGGCGGATTCATCCTCTGGTGCCTCATCGGAATTTGCGCCGGAATCTACTTGTTCGTTCAAGGCTTCCGTCTCCTGCAGCGCCGCCGCCTGATCCTCGACACCCCAGCCTCAAAAATTCGCAGCGCATCCATGGGGATGGTCGAACTCAACGGCCTAGCCGTCGGACCCTACACCATGGTCGCACCCATCACCGCCCGCCCCTGCTACTGCTACCGCACGTTCGTCTGGGAGTGGAAGCAATGCGGCAAAAACAAACAATGGGTCAAGGTAGCCGCCGAGTGCATGCACGTCCCCTTCTTTCTCGACGACAACACCGGCAAGGTCATGGTCGACCCCCGCGGCGCCGATCTCGACCTGCATCAGGATTTCCACCAGGAATTCTGCGACTCCTTCTTCACCACGAAAGAAGAAGCGCCACCCAACGTCCGCAGCTTCCTGTCGCGCCACGGCATAAGCACCGGCAACAAAATCAAAGTGGAAGAGTTCTGCATCAAGCCCAAGAACGCTCTCTTCCTGCTCGGCACGCTGGACGATAATCCCGGCCTCGAACTCACTCCCGACCCAGTTCATGACTCCGAAACCACACCGCTCATAGTCGGCAATGCGCTCTCGTTCTCCATCAACACTGAAATGGTTCGAAACGCCTTGTCGCCCGTAACCGGAGGCGGCAATGGCTTCAGCGGCCTCACTCTCTCCGGTGGACTCCAACACAATCCCGCCTTCGACCCGATCTACAACAAAGCAATATCCACGGGAAGGGCAATCCACCCGGCACCAGATCCCAGCGCGACCAAAACCACAGACCCAGCCGCAGTCGCTGCAGCACTTCAGAAAGCAGGCATCTCCAGCCCGGCAGCCTGGGCCGCCGCCCAAGTAACACCAACTGGCAGCCCAATCTCCACCGCCACCGACGGCTTCGACCCACGCCCCGCCGTAGTGCTAATGAAAGGCAAGAACAACCCAACCTTCCTGATCTCCTGGCGCAGCCAGCGCGACCTCGCCCGTTCTCTCGCCTGGAAATGCACCCTGATGATCTGGGGCGGCCCCGCGCTAGCCCTGCTAAGCCTCTACATCCTGCTAGCCATAACCCACCTGCTCTAAACCCATCACTAATCCCTTGTAATCTCGAGCGAAGCGAGGAACCTGCTTTCAGCGTCCATCTCCTCCACTCCAACCACAATCCCCTACGCCACGACTCAGCGCAGCCCAAAAGCCGACACAACTCCGCACTAGCCCGCATCAAGCCTCTAACCACAACCCACCAATCGGTTCCAAGCGCTCTAGTACAATGACCACGTGAGTAACGCCGTTCGCATCGGAATCCTCGGTGACTTCAATCCCAAATTCCGTTCCCATCCCGCCACCACAGAAGCCCTGCAGCACGCCGCCCGCAAGCTCGATCTGAAACTCGAATCCGAATGGATTCCCACGCCGTCGCTAACCACCCCCGGCGCGGAAAAAATTCTCGAAAGCTTCGACGGCCTCTGGGGTTCGCCCGGCAGCCCCTACAAAAGTTTCGACGGCATGCTTAAAGGGATCGAGTTCGCCCGCCGCCGCGACTGGCCTTTCCTCGGAACCTGCGGCGGTTTTCAATACGCTCTGATCGAATTCGCCCGCAACGTCCTCGGCATCGCCGACGCCGACAGCGCCGAAAACAATTCCGGATCAAAAAACATCGTGATCTATCCCGTAGCCTGCGCCGTCACCGGCATCAAAGGCGACGCTCCCAAACTATCCGGCAAGGTGCCCGAAATCCGCCTCCGCCCTGGCTCCTACCTGCAATCGTTCTATGGCAAAGACGAAGAGGTCGTCACCGAAGAGTTCTTCTGCAACTTCGAAGTCAATCCCGAGTACGAATGGGCAACCATGGAAGCTGGCTTCCCGATCGTAGCTCGCGGCGCACAAGGCGAGATCCGCGCCATCGAATCCCCCACCCACCGCTTCTTCATCGCAACTCTCTTCCAGCCGCAACTCTCCTCCACCGAAAAAAAGCCGCATCCCGTTGTCTTAGCCTTCGTCCAGGCCGCAGCCGACTGGGGCCGCAAAAAACTAGACGACAGCGTCCTCGAATAGCAGTTGCTTTGTCATCCTGAGCAAGCGTTCTTTGCGCGGCGAAGGATCCGGGCGAGCCGCGCGATGTGTCGCGCTCTTTGCGACACATTAATAGCGCGTTTGGCTCGCATCCCTTTCGACCTTGATCCGGCCCAGTTACCAAAGTCTCTCCAGCGCCACGATCTAGCCGCAGCACTATGCGCATCTAGAGCCCCAACATCCCGCTCATTAGACTTTCCTAAGCCCGAAAGAACGAGGCCAAAACTCAGGGGCGAAAACGACGAGCGCCCCAGCAGCCCTCCCCAAATTGATCTAAAGCAGCGCCCAGCGCGCAACGAGGAGCCAAGCCAACATGCAGTGGATCAGCTCATTCCGCATGTCGTTCACCACGCTGGTCAGCTATATTCCGATCCTGGCTACCATCGTGACCTGCCTGTTCAGCGTGATCCTCGCGCGCGCCACTCTCCGTTATGTAGAAGCCACTGACAAAGGCCTGGCCCTGGCCCGCGAAGAATTCGAGCGGGAATGGTCGCCCGATCTGCACATAAAACTCGAGCGCATCTCCACCACCGAAGCCAAAGTCGTTGTCACGAACCTGGCAAAGAGTTCCGTCCTGTTGCAGTTGCTGCAACTGCGCAAAATCTCGCATGCGGTTCCCTTCGAGCGCTGCCGCCTCAACGATCCCTTAGTCGGCGGCCTGACCTGGTCCCAGGAAATGGGCAAGCGCATCCTGGCCTGCACCGGAAAAGAATTCGAAGGCCCCATCGCCGCCTGCATGACCTTTTATTGTTCAGGACGAATGTTTCGCACCGACTGGTTTCGCTCCCACATACAAGTACGAGACGGCCGCATCCTGAGCCTGGAACCAAGCAACATGCCAGCCCGCCGCGTGCGCGTGATTGAACGCAAAGGCCCGGAGCGCCGCCGCGACTTCGTCCAGGACGTCACCGCCGACGCAGCCCCCAACAATCCCGACCCCAAGCCCGACGAAAACCTCTTCGTAGCCGGGGCGTGAACCTAAGCTAAGCAAGGAAGCTTAAGTAGGCCTTTTGCTCGGAGTCACAGGGTGGAGCAGGCCTTCAGGCCTGCGTCAGAAGCAACCAGATTGAATCGGGCTTTAGCCCCTGAGGGCCAAGGTAACCCTTACCGAAGAACTGCGATCTCGTCCGATTCTCTAAAGCTTCTGAGTGCGCCGCCGATCTACCTTCATTATGGTCAACCCAATCAACTCCAACATCAGCCACGCCAGCGAAACCGCGAAACCGGCCGCGCCCAAACCTCAGCCACAGCAAACAACCAGCCCTTTGCCCTCGGATATTGTGACCCTCAAGAGCACCGGCAATGTGCGGCAGTAGTCGATAACTGACTAACAACTCCTTCGAACAGTTGAATCGAACAAAAAAAATGGAGTGACGGCTCGCCCGTCACTCCATTTTTTCTAAACGGTTCGACTTCCCTAAGTCTTTACAAACCGCAGCGATGCCGAATTCATGCAATACCTCAGGCC
>Ga0070765_100003335_pt1 | contig 10302 bp, 7 predicted proteins | sample HubBroMetageWFT5_FD_71516 | JGI IMG/M metagenome (GOLD analysis project Ga0070765, IMG submission 71516) | Warmed and freeze-thawed soil microbial communities from the Hubbard Brook experimental Forest, New Hampshire - Hubbard Brook CCASE Soil... | ecosystem: Environmental > Terrestrial > Soil... | reverse complement strand
ACTCCGCTTCGAATCGGGCACTGTCGACGGGATGAAACATCCATTCGAAGTAATTCAAGCGAGACATAACGGCTGACGCTGCGACGATCAGCATGATGATAGAAAGTCCGATTCGTGACCATACCCGGCTCCGCTGCCAAAGCACGAGAACGAGAAGCAGGCAAATGATCGCGGAGAGGAGGGAAATGATCGGTGCGTGCTGGCGGATCGCCATTGCAAGGAACAAGCCGCGCGACGTCTGATGCGTAAATGGACGAATGATGAAAGTGGGAATGAAGAATGCCGCAACGCCAACCAAAGCGACAAGGGCAAGGACGATCCAAAGAAATCGGGAGCGAGATGGAGCGGTAGATGATGTCATGAGCGGATGAGGTTTTTCTCGAATCCCCAAAGTCAAACGAAATTGAGATGAATTTTAGCGGGTCCGTTTAGCACGGGGGATAGTAGGAAAGCATTAGAAGCCACAGGGGCTAAAGCCCAAATCCATTCGAGGGGTAAACGCGGCCCCTTCGACTTCGCTCAGGGCAGGCTCTTCCATGGCCGCTCACCCAAGAAAAATGCCCCGGTCGGTGTTGCAAGACCGGGGCACTTAATTCAAGCTGGCGCAATTACTGCGGAGTGAAGTTCTGGTGATAGCTCAGGCTGACCACGTCCTGGAACTCAGGCGTGCCTGGAGGCAAGTTTTCAGGATTCAGGAATTGCGTATCGAAGAAATAGTTACGGGTTGGAGCGCCGTACACCGCATTACAACACTTGAAGTTGCCGGTGTTGTATTGCGAGTAGTACATGCTGATCAGCGATCCCGCGTAGTTGACGGTAGCGCCGTTGTATCCACGGTTCTCCAGATAGCGGAGGAAGTTGTGCATACCTCCGTCGGTCCCGAAGTCCGCTGGAACTCCACTCCAAGTGGGTATCGGGAAGGGGATGCTCTTACCGGCGGCGATCGCCATCCGGTAGTAGCTGGTATTCCCGTTCCTGCTGGTCACGGTTGCCGGAAAACTAAGGCTCTCGAGATCGGTGAAGCCGGTGCCGGCAAACGCCCCAGTGCTGATCGGCGGATCGGACAGCAAGGTAACCGCATCTGCGATGATCGCCGCCGCTGAGTGCGGAGTTGTGCCGTTCACTCCCTGGGTGGGGAAGAACGGATCGGCCGAACCGCTGTTGTAGTCTCCGTATACATAGACCGGTTCTTCGGAAGCGACGGTAAAGCCGTTTCCACTTGTAGCCGGGGAGATGGGGTGAGGCAGATAGCTGTTGCCGGCAGAGTCCATCCCCCCGTCTACGAGACGAAGAGAGTGTCGCGGACCGGCGACCATGTTCCACTGGGCGGTCGTCGAGCAAGAAGCGATTCCCGTGGTCGTACCTGGGATGTAATAGGCCTGAGACATGTTCCCGCTGCCGAGGGCAAGACCGAAGCCGGCGCCCAGATATTTGGCGCCCCATGTGTCAAGGTTGTTGTCGGCGTTCACGTCTTCCGGCGAGTAGGTGTAATAGGTTTTAGGCTCCATCGTTCCGCTGGGCACTCCGGTGGAAGATGTCGAGTTGACGACGTCCTCCAGACCCGACATGCCGGTCATACGGTTATAGAGCGCAGCGGCGGTGGAAGTGGGATCGGGTTGCATCCCGCGGTGATCGGAGAAATAGAGTATGTATCCGTTCTGGGTTGTGTTGTTGACGTTCTTTCCACTTCCGCCAGAGTAGGGGCCGGATCCCTGCAGCCAGAGCCAGAGGTTGCCCACATCAAGCTCGACCGAGTTCATCACGCCAACCGGACTGCACGAACCGGCAGTTCCGCCGGAACGCGCGTCTCTGGGTTCGCCCTCGCGGGCATCGTAGAAGTTAATCGGCAACCACTTGGTAGAGGTTCCCGACCCAACCGACTGACCGAGGGTTGCGGTGGACTGTAGTTGCTGCAAGATGAGAATCGCAGGACTAATCGGGTTATAGCATTGTCCAGCCGGATTGCCGGAGACCGGGCACGCTGTGGTTCCGGAGTAATTATAAGGAGCCGTGGGCGGATAGTTGTACATCCGGCCGAACCCAAATCCCAGCCACTCCTGGGTCACACCGACCCAGTTGCCGGCGTTGTTCAGGTACTCGACACGCAGCCAGGTTCCGGTGCAAGGAGTCGACTGAGTGACTTGACCCAGCAGAGGCCAGGTTGTGATGGAGCCGGAGCAGCCGGTCGGAGGCGAGGAGAGCCAATTTCCGGAACCCTTCGTAGCCGTCGCGTAATACATGGTCGATCCGTTGTAGGGTCCTTGCGTGAGCGTGTAACCGGTCGCGGCGCCGCCCTGGAGGGACGGTCCGATTTGCACATCGTTGGCGTCGAGCGATCCTGCTCCGCGTTCCGGATGCAGATCCGCAAGAGAGTCCGCGAGCAGGATGCGGATTTCCGCCTCATTGTAAAGGCGCGAATTGCTCAACAGCGTGGTGTCGCCGGCCTGCGGCCGGCGGATGATGTCGATCGCACCGACCGGAGAATTTTGCACGAAGGGCAGCTGGAGCTTGGTCGCGCCAGTCGCGCCGTTCTCAATAAAGCCCGCGAAGGTTGATTTGGAGATTCCAGTCCACGGACCGGGATTGTAGTTCGGGGTACCTGCGACGCCAGGGAATCCGCCCGTCCAGCTTCCGACCGTCAGCTGCAGACAATTCGCCGCGGGGCCGGAGCCTGGGGCACCGGGACATCCGCCGGCAGCGTTAGGTACGTAAATCGTACCGTTGTATGAGCCGGCACCGGAACCTGCTGGAGTGCCGTTCTCCAAACGATCCAGAACGACCTGGCCCACGGCGGCGACTTTATCTGTAAACGTGAGCGGCCCGCCGTTAGCAGCAAGGAATAAGTTGCCGTTGGTATGGACACGTCCTCCGAAGTTGAAGGGAGGGCCGGCGAAGTAATCGCAGTCTCCATCGCAGAACACACCGAATTCAAATGCGGGAAGGAGAGCGACTTCGACTGTGCGGGTCAAGTTGACTGATGCGCCGGTGGCGGCAGCGGTGGAGTATGCAGAAGTCTGTCCGGCGCCAGCTTGGCGCGTGGCGGTGACTTGCAGAGTGAAGGGGATCAGACTGGCAACCATGCCTTGATCGGATCCTGATCCGACGATATCCCACGAGCCGCAGGGATTGGGAGGGTTCGAGCACGGCTGACCATTGCTCTGCGTCGCGGGCCAGGTGATGGTCTCGACATAATTCATGTTCGTGATGTTCGAGCCCGAGACCTGGGTCGGGAAATTAGCGGAATTGGTCAGAGCCGTGATGGACGCAGCATCAGGCGATTGAGAACTCTGGTAAAGGGTGGAGATCTGCGAGGTAAGGTTCTCGATCCCGGCCTCGGCGCCGTAGTAGGCGAGGTTGCCCTCCAGATCGTTGCCGCCCATACGGGCTTCATTGCCGACCATGTAAAGCAGCCCGACGGCCACTCCGGACAATAGAATGGTCAGCATCAAAGCTGCGATCAGCGTAAAGCCTCGCGAATCTCGTTGACTCGTTCTCATGATTCTTCCTCCCAATACCCCTCAGCTCACTGGCACACGGTGGCGCTGGAACTGTAGGAATTGCAGAAACTCATATCGCGCAAGCTGACCGAAGTTGCCAAATACATGCTTTGAGATCTCTTGGCATCGGTGGTCAGACTGCTTCCCATGATCCAAATATTTACTTTTTGAATAAGGCCGGGGGACTCGCCGGCAGCAATCGGATTCTGCTGATTGGCGACAACCGTTCCGCTAGTGGAGTCGATGACGTCGTACGTAAACTGCAGATTGATGATGCCGTCGGCAACGGGGACAGCATTGAGTCCATTGACCTGGCGCATCAAACGAGGTGTCTGGATTGTTCCTCCGGCGGCGGGAACCTGAATGAAGTAGCTGACAACGTTCAGACGGCAGGCGCTCGTCTGGGCATTGGCACCGGCAGCCGCCGCAGCGACGCTCGCCAGATTGTTGCTGGTCCCACCACCGACCTGATTAAAGTTCAGCGCATCACCGGCAGCGAAGTTAATCGTCGCGTTGTTCGGAATACCAGTGATCTCCGCGACGATGGCCGCGTTTTGCACCAGGCTGGTTCCGGTGGAGGTCTTGCCGTTACCCGGAGTGCTGACAGAGAACATGATAAGGTCGCCAACGTTCAAGCCACCAGGGGCCAGAATATTGTTGGGCTGAACCGCGCCATTCACGACAGCAACGCCCGTTGAAGTCGACGTGGGAAAGGTGAAGGTGAAATTCGACAGCGGGAAGTTGTAGTCGCAGTAGACGCTGGTGATGCTGCTGTTGGTTAACGCAGGAGCGGCCGCAATGGTGGTATTACTCTGAACTCCGTTGCCAAAGTTGGGAATGATTCCGTACATGTAGTTTGCGACACCGCCTCCGCTATTGGGATAGGTGCCGCTGGGAACGTAGCAGGTTCCACTCTGATTGCAGCCGAACTTAGAAACCGTGCCACCGGTGACGAGTTGCAGTCCGCCGGAGGGCAGGCCGCCACCAGCCAGGCTGATGTCCTTGGTCATGAGTTCAATGGCGGCGCGGACGTTCTGCTGGGTCTCGGCGCGCTGGGTCACGGTGAAAGTCGCATCCATGCCGACCTTGAAGAGGCTGGCCATCATGAGCATGACGGTGAGGCCGATGCTCGACGCCACCAGCAGTTCCAGGAGCGTAAAGCCGCGTTGCGATTTTGATGTTGGCATAGTCAGGGTCCTCATCCGTCCTCAGTGATAGCTCGAGATCAAACCATTCGCGTTAAAGGATCGGGCCGGCATTCCGTCCTTCGTATAACTGACCGTGATGGTGATCCCCATCATGTTGGGATTGGTGGTGCCCGCAAGAGGACCGGTCGGATACAACACCGGACTGATCGCAATGGTGCGTGTGAAATTGCCTAGGCTCAGAGTAGTGTCGTCCGCCGTTCCGAGAATTCCGTCGGGACCTGGGAGGACCATGCATTCGGCTCCGCTGTTCGGGCAGGTCGCGCCGCTCGCCGTAGTGCAGGGCACATCATCTGCCGTTCCTACCAGTCCATCCGGACCAGCGCACAGCAAGGGCTGAGCGCCGCTCAAGAAGACTCCGCCATTGGAGACATTCGCCACCGACGCGAAAGGAATCTGCTGGCTGTTGCGGGCAGTGTAGATGCTTTCCATCGCTTCGAGTGCTTTCTGTCGTGCGATGAGGTCTTCCTGTGCCGACTTCGTGACGGCCACTGCAGTGCCAAATGAAGCGATCACTGCAAGAAGGCCGACCGTCATCACGACAATAGCGATCATGACTTCGATCAGCGAGAATCCGCTGTCGCGATTCCGGTTGCTCGAATTGGCAGTTTTGTTTTGTGTCATTGTTGTATCCAAATGGGCGTGGTGGGCGCGCTTGCTTGCGTAATCAGGCGCCATCCACGAATCCGGCCGGTTGCTCCCCACACTGTGATGGCCCGAGAGCTGTACATCGTGTCAGCCGGACGGGTGAGATAGACCACACCGTTGTTGTAATTACCAAGACTGTCCTGCGACGAGCCATCCGGGAGGAAGGAAACGTAATTCAGGCTGCCGCCTCCGAGTTGCTGCCCGAAGTCAATTGCGACAATACCGGTGCCGAAGCCGTCGGGTGCGGTCGTTGGGAAGCCAGCTACTACAGCGAAGCTGATGTCGGTCGGTAACGTGTAAGTGTTCACTTGTTGCACCGGCGGCAGAACACCGCCCACAGCCGCTGGCTGATACGTGACCTGCATTGTGCCGGCGGGAAATCCCGTGGGATTGAAGTTCACGTAATACTGGTGACTCTGAGTGATGGCGAGGTGACGCGTATCCCGCAAGACAGCCATGGTTGTCTCGTAGGCGTTATCGACGTGTGATCTGTTGAGGATCGGTAGCATTGCGACGAACGTCATGCCCGCAAGAATGAAACCGATCGCTACCACCGCCAGCATTTCGAGGAGCGAGAACCCGCGTTGTCTGTTCAATGGCATATGGTGTTTCCGGGGAAGTGGGTGCCGCATTTCGAACACTCCGTTTCCCGTCCGGTACGTCAACATTTGGGGGTAAGTCGCATTCCGCCAGCGAACAACAGGGCGGATACACGATCTTCTTTCGCGTCATCATCATCGTAGGGAGGGGGTGGGGAACCGTCAAAGCACGACGGGTCAATGACTGCACACTGTCCTTTTGGGGTCACTGATGGTTACTGATGTCACTGATTGACAGCGCGTCAGTTAGTGCTGGAGAACCTGTTGGGCCCGGTTTGAGACATGACCCAGGTAACCTTGTGTGAGGAACGGGTGGGACCTAGGATTGTGGGCAAGTATGACTTTATCTGCCCTGCTAGTGTCTGCGGACGAAGCGTCCGCAGAGGTATTACGGCGAGTACTGGAAGAACTCAGTATTCGTGTCGAGTCCTGTCCGGATTTTCCGCGCGCCGAGATTCGACTGGCCCAAGAGCGCTTTGACGTTGTGCTGATCGATGGGGCATCCGGCACCGATGTCATTTCTTTATTGCGCGAAACCCGGCTGTCGCGGTTGAACGACGCGACGCTGGCCGTGGCCGTCGTTCCCTCACAAGAAAGCATCCGAGAGCTGTTTTCGCTGGGCGTGAATTTTGTTCTCTACAAACCGGTGGCGTACGAACGAGCTTTGAGCAGCCTGCGGGCCGCCCGCTCGGTAATGCGCAAGGAAAAGCGCAAGAGCGCGCGTGCAATGGTTCACACGCACGCGACGATTGACTATGCCAACGTCCAGCAGGAGAAAGCGACGCTCATCGATCTGGCCGAGGACGGCATGTCGGTGCAATTCGGCAAAAAGCTTCCACCGACCAGCAAAGTCTACTTTCTCTTTCAACTCCCCGGACAGAAGCAAAGTATCCGCCTTTCAGGACAGGTGATCTGGCAAGACTGGAATGGCCGAGCCGGTGTGCAATATGTGGATGTGCCGAAGACGTCCCGGCGATTGCTGACAGAGTATCTGGCCGCCCATCGTCCCAGCGAGGTCAAGGAAGAAGCGCCCGACGTCACCGTTGAAATGGAAGAACCTCTCCAAGTGATGCATGGAGCGATGGTCGAGCATTTCACGGAGCCGACGCAGGCAAGTCCGAATGCGGAGCAGAGCGCGAGCGAAAACGCTGGTTCCGGATCGGTTGCGGTGGAGTCTGATCCGAACAATCGTCGTACCCAAGCTCGGTACTCCTGCCGGTTGGGCGCGGAAGTTTATCGCACCGGAACTTCGGTGCCGATTCACTGCTGCCTCACGGATCTAAGCGCTGGTGGATGCTACCTGGAAGTTCCCTTGCCGTTCCCGCGCACGTCGGAAGTCGAAATCGTGGTGCGAACGCACGAACTGAAATTGCTGTTGCGGGGAACGGTGCAAGCGGCCCATCCGGGCTACGGGATGGGAATTGCATTCGAATTGAAGACAAAAGACGAGCAGTCGAACGTCAAGAAGTTAACCGACTTCGTGGCGGCGACGACAAAGCCCTCTAACTGACCGTCGCTTCTTCTGCGACCGCTTTCTTGAAGTAATCCAGCGAGAGTCGGAGCCCGGTTTCCAGATCGATCTTTGGCTCCCATCCAAGCAACTGGCGCGCCTTTGTGATATCAGGTTGACGCTGCTTCGGATCATCCTGCGGGAGCGGTTCATAGCGGATCCGGCTCTTCGAACCAACCACCTTGATGACCAGCTGAGCACACTCCAGAATCGTGAACTCATTTGGATTCCCAATGTTCACGGGCAGATGTTCGTCCGATTTCGAAAGACGCAAGAATCCATCGATTTCGTCGCTCACGTAACAGAAGCTGCGCGTCTGATTGCCATCGCCGTAGACGGTGAGATCTTCGCCACGCAATGCCTGCTTCATGAAGTTGGGGACGACGCGGCCGTCATTAAGTTGCATGCGCGGACCGTATGTGTTGAAGATGCGCACGATGTGCGTATCCACGTTGTGATAACGGCGATACGCCATGGTCACGGCTTCGGTGAATCGTTTAGCCTCGTCGTAGACCGAGCGAGGGCCGATGGGATTTACATGGCCCCAGTAAGTTTCCTTCTGCGGGTGCTCGAGGGGATCGCCATAGCATTCGGATGTGGAGGAAACGAAATATTTCGCGCCATACTTGCGGGCGACGTCGAGAGCGTGGAAGGTTCCGAGGGAGCCAACCTGCAGCGTTTCGATGCCGTGGGTGCTGTAGTCGACAGGGCTGGCAGGACTCGCGAAGTGAAACAGGTAATCCACTTTGCCCACATCGAAGGGCTGGCAGATATCCTTCTCCACAAATTCGAAGCGTGACTCCGAGCGGAGGTGCGCAAGGTTCGAGAGGCGGCCGGTGAGGAGATTGTCGACGACAACAACGCTCCAACCGTCTGCAAGTAGAGCATCGGAAAGGTGGGAGCCAAGGAAGCCGGCACCACCCGTAATGACGGCGCGGCGTGTCGTCATGCTTTCTTGCCATTCTTCAGGACGCCGGTGGGGACATCATCGGGGTGTGACGCCGGCCGACCGATACTGTAATAGGTGAAGCCTTGAGCAGCCATCACCTCAGGATCGTAGAGATTGCGGCCGTCGATCAGGATCGGATACTTGAGTTCCTGACGAATGCGGGCAAGATCGAGGTTGGCGAACTCCTCCCACTCGGTGAGGATGAGCAAAGCGTCGGCACCGTGAGCAGCTTCGTAGGCTGAATTGGTAAATACAACCGAGGAGCCGAGAATCTCACGGGCACGATCCATCGCGGCGGGATCGTAGGCGCAGATTTTGCTGCCTTCCTGCAGCAGTGTTTGTACGAGCATCAGAGCGGGCGATTCGCGAATGTCGTCGGTACCGCCCTTGAAGGCAAGGCCGAGTACCGCAAGATTTTTCCCGCGTAACGTCCAGAGCACACTCCGGACCTTACGTAAGAATCGTTGGCGCTGATCTTCATTAATGCGCATGACTTCATCAAGCAACCGGAAGTCATAGCCGCAGTCGCGGGCCACGGAGCGGAACGCCATGACATCCTTCGGAAAGCAGGATCCTCCGTAGCCGATGCCGGGATTCAAGAAACGTGAGCCGATGCGGGAATCGGTCCCAACGCCGTGGACCACTTGATTCACGTCCGCGCCCACGGATTCACATACGCATGCGACGGCGTTGATGAAAGAAATCTTCATGGCAAGGAAAGCGTTGGACGCGTGTTTGATCAGTTCAGCGCTCTTGGTGCTGGTGACGATGATGGGCGGCGGAGTCACTGCACGATCCGGGCGAGGAATCGCGTCCGCGCGCTCGTAATAGGTACCGTTGGTGAGGGGCAGGTATATTTCCCGCAAGACTTCGGCAGAACGCGAGCCATCGCAACCGATGACGATGCGATCGGGAAACAGGAAGTCAGTTACGGCCGTACCTTCGCGCAGAAACTCAGGGTTGGAGGCAACGTCGAAAGAGTCCGGATCGGCGCCGTTGCGCAGAATGATTTTGCGAACCCAATCGCTGGTGTAAACGGGGACAGTGCTTTTTTCCACGACGACTTTGTAGTCGTCAATGCCGCCCGAGATTTCTCGGGCCACCGACTCGACGTAGGACAAGTCGGCTTCGCCGCTTTCAGTGGGGGGAGTGCCGACGGCAACGAAGATGGCCGAACTCAGTCGGACCGCTTCTTTCAAATCGTCAGAAAAAGTCAGGCGATGGCCGCGGTGGCGGCCGAGCAATTCCGGTAGAAACTTCTCATGGATCGGGACTTGGCCATTGTTCAGCGCCGTCAGCTTCTGCTGATCGTTGTCGACGAGAATGACGTCGTGACCGAGATCGGCAAAGCAGGCGCCAGCGACCAATCCTACGTATCCGGAACCTACGACAGCGATGCGCATTGATAATCCTCTGAGTCTAAAATGTGGCTGGCACGGGGGAAGTGGACCCGAACTACCCTTCGATTCTACAAAATTCTATGGTCTACACCGGGTTTGCGCATCGGAATAATTGCGTTGTGATGAGGAGGGAATCAAAATGGGAATACGGATTGTTTTCAGGTTGACAACGTTCCCGATTCGCGCAAAACTCCGCACAGTTCGTCAGTGGGCTGCTGCGGCAGATTTTGAAAACCCCCGGCCGTAGCCTCACAATGACGAGACTTTCAGATAGAGACCGCCTGGCCACGGAATGACTCAAGACCCAATGTTGCGGCCGGATTCGTCGAACAGAAAACCATCCCCGGAAGAAAAATCTGCTGAAAAACGACCGTTTTTAACTGTAGCACCCCGCAACGAGGTGACGGAGGTTGCGAAGACGCTCGCAGCCTACGGGGGAGGGGCGGTGGCTTACGACCTGGCTCTCGATCTAATCCTCAATGAGATGGTCGAAC
>Ga0070765_100003334_pt1 | contig 10302 bp, 7 predicted proteins | sample HubBroMetageWFT5_FD_71516 | JGI IMG/M metagenome (GOLD analysis project Ga0070765, IMG submission 71516) | Warmed and freeze-thawed soil microbial communities from the Hubbard Brook experimental Forest, New Hampshire - Hubbard Brook CCASE Soil... | ecosystem: Environmental > Terrestrial > Soil... | reverse complement strand
CGAAATCTGGGCGCAACGCAACAATGTGGAAGTCATCAAGCAAAAATCGGGCTCGGACCCTGCTGCGGTTGTTTTCGACGCCATGACCGCCGCTAAATCGCGCGGCGCGGACGCCGTCATCGTGGATACCGCTGGGCGCCTGCACACCAAATCGAATCTCATGCAGGAACTGGAAAAGATGAAGCGTACCGCGGCCAAAGTAATTCCCGGCGCGCCGCACGACGTGCTGTTGGTTCTTGACGCGACAACCGGCCAGAACGGCCTGGCGCAAGCCCGTCAATTCACTTCCACCGTCGGCGTCACCGGCATCATCCTTACCAAACTCGATGGCACCGCAAAAGGTGGCATCGTCGTAGCAATTTCCCGCGAACTCGGCTTGCCCATCCGCTTCGTCGGCACTGGCGAGCAAATCAACGATCTAGTGCCCTTCGATGCACAGACCTACGCCGACTCTCTGTTCAACTAACATGAAAAACTTCGAGACGTTCACGCTCTCGCATGCCTGACGCCCACGACATTCGCTTCATGCAGCACGCGCTCGACCTCGCGCGCAAAGGCATCGGCCTAGCCAGCCCGAATCCCACGGTCGGCTGCCTAATCGTTAAGGATGGAGCCATCCTCGGCGAAGGTTTTCACCAATACGACTGGCGCGACCACGCGGAAATCGTCGCGCTGAAACAAACTCGCGGCAAAGCCGAAGGCGCAACGCTGTACGTCACTCTCGAACCTTGCAACCACACGGGCCGCACCGGTCCCTGTAGCGAAGCAATCGTTGCCGCAGGCATCGGTCGCGTTGTCGCCCCCATGGAAGATTCCAATCCCAAAACACAGGGCACAGGTTTCGCCCGTCTGCGCGCGGCGGGAATCGAAGTAGAAACCGGCGTTCTGGAAGCGGAAGCGCGGCAACTCAATGAAGGCTTCGTATCCTGGATCACCACGCACAAGCCGTTCGTCACGCTGAAATCCGCGCTCACACTGGACGGCCAGCTTGCCCTCCCTAGCTTGAGCCCGAAGAAAAAACTCGCGTGGATCACCGGCGAAGAATCGCGCGCGGAAGTCCACCGCATGCGTCACGCATCGGACGCGTTGCTGACCGGCATCGGCACCATTCTTGCCGACGATCCGCTATTGACCGATCGCAGCGGCCTCCCACGTCGTCGCCGGCTACTGCGCGTGATCCTCGATTCCAAACTCCGCCTCTCGCCAAAATCGCGCATCGTCGCGACTGCCGATGACGACCTGCTGGTGTTCACTACCGCCGCGCTCAAATCTTCGAAAGCCAAGAAACTTCAGGATGAGGGCGTGGAAGTAGTTCATGCGAAGCCCCGCGCGGGCAAAATCGATCTGCGCGTTGTACTCACCGAACTCGCGCGTCGCGAGATTCTCAGCGTGCTGCTCGAATCCGGCCCCAAACTCAACGCCACTGCCCTCTCAGCAAACCTGGTCAACAAACTTGTCCTGTTCTATGCGCCGAAACTCGCCGGTCAATCAACGGTCCCGTTTGTCGCTCCATTAACAACTCTGCTAGGGCATCTCCGCATCATCTCAACGCGCCAATTCGGGCCAGACGTCGCCATCGAAGCAGTCCCCGTGAACGGTCCCTGACCTTTGGAGTGCGGTGGCTTGCCGCCGCTTTACGATTTAAGCCGCACCAGCTAAATCACCTTCGTGGCAAAACCTCTACGCGAGGCTCGCTCCTCAAAAGCGGGAGCAAGCTCCCGCACTCCACGATACCTTCGCAACTCTGCCCAAGAATCCCCTACCCATTCCCACCGTTCTTTGCGAACATTTCTGCATCGCACACCAATTTTCGCCCACGTTCTCCCGGAGGTTCTTCTAGCGTGACTGACGCTCCCCGTTCCTGGCGTTCGGGTTTCTGGAGCCTGATCGCCACGCAATTTCAGGGTGCGTTCAACGATAACGCCCTGAAATTCCTGGTTATTTTCCTGATCGTCGGCACCAATCTCTCTCCGGAAGACGAAGAAAACAAAGTTTTGCTCATCGGCGCGCTGTTCGCGATCCCTTTCATTCTTTTTTCCATGACCGGCGGTTATTTCGCGGACCGCTTCAGCAAACGCTCCGTGGCCATCTGGACGAAGGTCTTCGAGATTGGCGTGATGCTGTTCGCCATTGCCGGTTTCGCCGTTCACAGCCTGCCGCTTTCGATGGCGGCGGTTTTTCTCGCCAGCACCCAGGGTGCGCTCTTCGGCCCGACGAAGTACGGCCTGCTGCCGGAAATTCTCCCCGAAAAGGAACTCTCCTGGGGCAACGGTGTCATCGAACTGGGCACGTTCCTCGCAGCGATTACCGGCACGGTTGTGGGCGCTTACTTTTCCGAGGCATTTGCGGGGCGGCAATATCTCTCCGGCGTGGCGTTTCTAATCTGCTCCTTCATCGGTTTGGCCACCAGTTTCGGCATCAGCAAAGTCCCAGCAGCCGACCCCCACAAGAAATTCAAGGTAAATTTCCTCGGCGATCTTTTTTCCGAGTGCAAACGCATTCGAACTGATCGCGTCCTTTGGCTGGCGATTCTGGGCAACACCTACTTTTTCTTCCTCGCCGCGCTGCTGCAATTCGACATTGTTTTTTATGGACGCGATCTTCTACACGAATCGGCCACCCGCGGCAGTTTTCTCCAAGCCGCAATCGCCATCGGTATCGGTCTGGGCAGCCTCTCCGCCGGCTATCTCTCCGGAGGAAAAATCGAGTACGGGCTTATTCCATTGGGCGCCACGGGAATCACGGTCTTCGGTTTCCTGCTGGCGCTGCCACACCTTTCATTTCCGACTGTTCTCGCCATGCTCGCACTGCTGGGATTTTTTGGCGGCTTCTTTATCGTTCCCATCAGCGCGTTGCTCCAGCATCGCCCCGAAGAGCAGAACCGTGGCGGGGTGCTGGCCTCCGCAAATCTGCTTTCCTTCATCGGTATTCTCGCGGCGTCGGGCGCGTTTTATATCTTCAAGCACTACCTCCATCTCGGTCCCGCAGGCATTTTTTTCTGGTCCTCGCTGCTGACGCTTGCGGCGCTGATCTATCTGCTGTGGCTGCTTCCCGACGCGCTGATCCGTCTGGTCCTGTGGATCGCCGCGCACACCATTTACCGGCTCGATCTCAAGGGCAACGAATACGTTCCCGCGCGCGGTGGCGCTTTGTTGCTACCGAATCACACCTCCTGGGTGGACGCCATCCTTATGATTGCGGCCACCGATCGTCCAATTCGTTTCCTGATGTTCAAGGGCGTTTACGATCATCCGCTCTTCAAACCCTTCGCGCGCATGTTGAAGGTAATTCCTATCGCCAGCGACCAAGGTCCGCGCGAAATGATCCATTCGCTTCGCGAAGCATCGGACGCGCTGCGCAACGGCGAAGTAGTGTGCATTTTCCCAGAAGGTGAAATTACGCGCATAGGCCAGATGCTCACGTTCCACCGGGGCTTTGAGCGCGTCATCAAAGGCATCGACGTTCCCGTCATCCCGGTCAATATGGACGGCATCTGGGGATCTATCTTCAGTTTCTCCAGCGGCCGCTTTCTGTGGAAGTGGCCGCGTCATATCCCGTATCCCGTGCGCATCACGTTCGGCAAGCCACTTCCGCCGACGGCTACCGCGGTGGACGTTCGACAGGCGGTGCAAGACCTAAGCGTGGACGCTTTCCTGCGCCGCCGCGTGTACATGCGGACTCTTACACGCTCGTTTCTGAAGACAGCGCGTCGCAATCCTCGGCATTTTTCGATGGCCGATGGACGCACACCGACACTCAGTTTCGGCGAAGTGCTGCTGAAGACGATTTTTCTCGCGCGGAGGCTACGGCCGCTTTGGCGTGACCAGAAAATGGTTGGAGTTTTTCTGCCGCCGTCAATACCAGGCGCGCTCGTCAATTGGGCCGCCCTGCTCTTGGGCAAGGCTCCCATCAATTTAAATTACACCACCTCTGCCGAAGCACTGGCCTCTTGTGCCAAACAGTGCGATCTGAAAACCGTGGTCACCTCGCGACTTTTCCTGGAAAAAATAAAAATTCAACCGCCGGGCGAGATTATCTACGCCGAAGATCTCGCGGAATCCCCGCGTCTGGGCGAAAAACTCGCCGCGTTTTTCATCGCAAAGTTTTTTCCTGTGCGGCTGGTGGAACTCTCCCTTGGCGTTTCTAAGAAACCTTCCCTAGACGACACCGCTACGATCATCTTCTCCAGCGGTTCAACAGGCGAACCCAAGGGCGTCGTCCTCTCGCACTTCAACCTCGCTTCAAACGTCGAACAGATCGAACAGGTTTTCCATCTCGAGCCGAAAGACAGCATCCTCGGAATACTTCCCTTCTTTCATTCTTTCGGCTTCACTGGAACGCTTTGCCTCCCAGGCGTTACCGGCATCGGCGTTGTTTATCATCCCAGCCCACTGGATGCCGGTGCCATCGCCGCGCTGATCAGCAAGTATTCCGTCACCATGCTTCTTTCGACGCCAACATTTCTGAATTCCTACACGCGTCGCTGTCCCGCGGAATCGTTTGGAAGTTTGCGTATCGTAATGGCTGGAGCGGAAAAGCTTCAGGAACGTGTCGCACAGGCGTTCGAGGATCACTTCGGCATCCGTCCGCTCGAAGGCTATGGCTCCACGGAATGCTCGCCGGTCGTGGCCGTAAACACCTACGATTTTCGAGCCGCGTACTTCCGCCAGGTGGGCGCGAAGCGCGGCACCATTGGCAGGCCGCTGCCGGGCATCGGCGTACACATCGTCGATCCGGAGTCCGGCGAGACTCTTCCTGTAGACAAGCCCGGCCTACTGCTCGTGCGCGGACCCAACGTAATGGTGGGCTACCTGAATCGGCCGGAGAAAACGGCGGAAGTGTTGAAGGACGGCTGGTACAACACCGGCGACATTGCCACGCTGGATGAAGACGGTTTTCTGCGCATCACCGATCGCCTCAGCCGCTTCAGCAAAATCGGTGGAGAGATGGTTCCCCACATCAAAGTAGAAGAGGAACTTCATGATTTGCTCGAAGCGGATGGACAGGTTCTCGCGGTAACCGCGATACCCGACGAGAAAAAAGGTGAGCGGCTGGTGGTGGTTCACACCTTGAAGGAAGACGCGCTACCGGAACTTCTCGCGCGGCTGGCCAAAAGCGAACTACCCGCGCTGTGGAAGCCCAAGCCCGACCAGTTCGTCTACGTAGAAAAGTTGCCGTATCTCGGCACCGGGAAGCTCGACCTCCGCCGCCTACGCGAGTTGGCACAAGAAAAGCCCGCGCCCACAGCTTGACGCCGGCGCGACTGCACAGCCTGTGTAGGCGCATGGCTTTAGCCATGCCGCCGGTCTTCCGCATAGCCCCATTCTCCAACCCAAACGCGCTATCCTAATAGCTCGGTTGAATGTTGTTATCTCAGTTGCATGTTTACGTTGGCGTTGTTTTTCTTTAGGAGGTTGGGGCTTCAGCCCCAGCGTTGCAGGTTTTGCGTTTTGGGCTTTAGCCCTGAAGCATGCTCGGAGTGAAGGAGTCTCTCGTGTTTACCGGCGTCATCGAACATCTCGGCACCATCGAATCACTCAAACTAGCCGCCGATGGTGGCCGCCTCACCGTCCACACCCCCATGCTCGTGCAAAATCTCGCCGTCTCCAACAGCATCTCGGTAAACGGCTGCTGCCTTACCGTCGTCGCCAAAGACAACAAAGGATTTTCCGCCGATCTTTCCGGCGAAACGCTTCGCAAAACGTCACTCGGCCAACTGGCAACCGGCATGAAGGTGAATCTCGAGCAACCGCTGACAGCAGGAAAAGAATTCGGCGGGCACTTTGTTTTGGGACATGTCGACACGACCGGCGGCGTCACACGCCTCGATTCCGAGGGCGAAAGCTGGTGGTACGGCATCGAAGTTCCAAAGGAATTCGCACGCTACATCGTCCCCCAAGGTTCGATCACCATCGACGGCATCAGCCTCACCGTCGCGCGATGGGATGGCCGCATAGCCGAAATCGCGGTCATTCCCTACACCTACGAACAAACCAACATCCGGAATCGCAAAATCGGAGATCCCGTAAATCTCGAAGGCGATGTCTTGGGAAAGTACGTAGAACGTCACCTGGAAGCCCGCAACGCCGCGAAAGCGAGCGGTTCTTTAACCCTCAGCGAACTCATCTCCCAAGGCTTCTAGTCGGGTGCTCCATATGCCGTCGTCACGTGTGGGCCCTGGGGTTATCTTCTCCGACTGGGTGCCGCACCCTTTGCTTTTTAAGGGTGCGGGTTTGGATTCATCCCATCCCGAATCGCAGCGCGAAGGCAATCCCCCGTTCTTTGCCTAGGTCGCCCTCGACCTCGCCCCCCGCCAATACAACACCAACCCCAACAAAACCGACACGACAGTCCCTACCACCAGTTTCAATTCAAACCCCAACTTGTCCGACGCATCACCCGGCGGAACCAGCGAAACAAAAATTGCCGCCAGCACTACGACAAACCCTAACCCACCGGCAATCCACACGCCGGTAATGCCACCCGGAACAAGAACGGTATTCTGACTCTCTTTGCGATCCTTGCGACGCGCCAATTTAATGACCGCCGCGAACATATACAAAAACGGAATGAAATACAGAATGATCGCGGCATCGATCAGGAACTGATACGCACCACGCGTTGTCTCGTTGATCTGGCTCAAAAGCAAAATCGCACCGGAAACCACAGCCTGCACCAGGATCGAAATATACGGCGTCTTCCATTTCGGATGAATCTTCCCGAACGCCTCCGGCAGGTAACGGTCGATGCCTACGACGAAGGGCACGCGCGCGATTCCCGCCACGGTGCTGCCCACTCCACCGGCATTTCCCACGGTTACCAATATCGCCGCCAGCATTCCTATAAACCCAACCTTTAACGCCACTGAACCGATTGTAATCGCGTGAAACACGCCGCTCTTCGGATCAAGGTCGGCAGCCGGCACCAACGTAAGAATCGCGAAAGTCCCCGCGACATACATGAACGCGATCAACGCCCCCGCCCCAAACACCGCGCGCGGCAGCGTACGCCGAGGATCACGAACCTCTTCGCTCATCGCCGACACAAGTTCGAGCCCGGTAAACGCGAACGCAATCTGCGACCAGAAATTCACCGTATCCCAGTTCCACGTGGGCATCATGTTCGCCATGGTGAAGTGCGTAACCGAGCCGCGCTTGAAATACAGAAGCACGGCCACGCCCGCCAGCATCAGCAGCGGCAGATACGTTCCCACGCCGCCGGCGTTTTGCAGCCACTTTCCGATATTCAGTCCGATGATGTTCAGCACCACCGCGACGACCAGCAACGCCAGCGAAACGACAATGAGAAAGGTGCGATCCTGCGAAAGCGTCCCGCCTTTTTCTCCGATGACGTAAGCGCTCATCGAAGCGCTGGCCAGCAACAATCCCGGAAAATAAAAAACGGTGTAAATCCAATACGTCCATCCGGCTACAAAACCGTGGAAATCTCCAAACGCTTCCTTAGCCCAGACGTACAACCCGCCTTCTTCCGGGAATCTAGAAGACAACTCGTTAATGACCAGCGCGCCGGGTACAAAGAAAAACACCGCCGCCAGCACCCACAAACTGATCGACGAAGTGCCGTTGTGCCCTGCCGCCGCGATCCAGCGCGGACCCAACACCGTGGCGATGTTGAACAGCAGCACATCCCAAAAGCCCATTGTCTTGCGAAGTTGTGATTTTGGATTTCCAGCGGCGGCCGGAGGCGTGCTCACAGGGTCACGTCCAGCGCAGGAATAAGCTGATCCTGCAACAGGAAATCGTGCAAAAACGGATTCTTGGTTTCTTCAAACGCCTTCCACGACTCAAACACTTCCCCTCGGCCGTCTTGCAGGAACACCACGATATCGGCTAGACGCTTGGCCAGGTGCGTGTCGTGGGTCACCACGATGGCGGTTTTCTGAAACATCTCTTTCAATTTCGCGATCAGGTCGCCCATATGCCCGGCCATGATGGGATCCACCATCGTCGTCGGCTCGTCAAAAAGAATGGCCTCCGGATTTTGGGCCAGCGCCCGCGCAATGGCCACCGCGCGTTTCATTCCTGTGGACAATTCGCTCGGCAATTTGTCGAGCACTTCCTCGACTTCCAGCATCTTAGCCAGCTTCAAAACGTAAGCGTCGATATCTTCGTCGGTAAGCCCCGATTCGCCTTCCAGGGGAAACGCGATATTCTCCGCAATCGAGAGCGAATCGAACAATGCGCCGGACTGGAAAACCATGGTCACCTTGCGGCGGATCTCCGACCATTGGTTTTCCGGCAGATGCGTGACCTCCTCTCCATCGATAAAGATTTGCCCGGAATCTGGTTTCAGGAAGCCCATCAGGTTTTTCAGGGCCACCGATTTTCCCACTCCGCTTCGCCCCATGATCACGCAGGTTTGCCCACGTTTGACGCGAAACGACACGTCCTTCAACACGTCGTGTTCGTCGAAAGACTTGCAGACGTTTCGGAATTCAAAGTAATTTTCGGCGGCGTTGCGGCCCACGTCCGTGGACGTTAATCCCGCTTGCTGCAGTTCTTCGCTCATCGTTTACCGGATTCCAGGATGCGTTTCGCCTCGGCGTAGTCTTCCGGCGTGTTCATATTCCAGAACAGCCGGCCATCGTTATCAAATCGTTTCCAGGCTCGCTCGTCAAGCACTTCCATCCGCAGGCGTTTCATCCCCTGAGTCACTTTTCGCACCCCTTCGTCGAATGCGCTGTGCAGAGTTTCCAGCGTGTCGCTTCGCCAGCAGGCGCATAGCGGCTCCAATCCATTCTCCGACTCCGGCACAACAACCTGGGCGTCGCTTTCCAGAGCACGCTGGCACAAAAACCCAAGCCATTCGCGCCACAGGAATGGCATGTCACAGGAGACGATCAAGCTCCAGGCTTCTTCCTTCGAATGACTGCGCGTTTCGCGGATCGCCGTGATGATCCCGCCCAGCGGTCCCTCGCCGGGCCACGCATCTCGCAGGACGGAAAGCCCTGAGTCGCCGTAGGCTGCGCTGGACGAAACGATCTTCGCGGTGCCGCATGTTTCTTCAACGAGTTCCGCAGTGCGCCGCAGCAAACTCTTGCCCTCGAAGACAGCCATCGCCTTATCGCTCCCAAAGCGCGTGCTGCCTCCGCCAGCCTGGATATAGCCCGAAATCTGTTGATATCTCATCTTTGATTCACTAAGATACTGATTATACTAAACTTAACTTGAGCTCAAAAACCTAAAAATGTGAGTGTTGCCCACTCAAATATCAAGTTTTTACTTGACTCCTATCAGCGGCTTGATATATTAGCACTCGGTTGTGAGGAGTGCTAAATCCCACTTTGCCTCTCCTCCACCCAGAATTTCCAAGTAGCGCTACACCACTTATGGAGGTTGTTCCCGATGGCAGTCAATATCACACCGCTCCACGACCGCGTGATCGTGAAGCGTATTGAAGACAAGGAAACCGTTAAGGGCGGCATCATTATCCCCGATTCGGCCAAAGAAAAACCGCAAGAAGGCGAAGTCATCGCAGTTGGCGCCGGTAAGCGTGAAAAGGGCGAGCGTGTGCCCCTGGACGTTAACGTTGGCGACCGCGTTCTTTTTGGCAAGTACGGCGGCTCCGAAATCAAAATCGATGGCGAAGAACTGCTGATCCTCCGCGAAGAAGAGATTCTCGCGAAGCTCGGTGGCGCCGCCAAGGCCGCAAAGAAGTAAGCAATCAGATTCCTGATCACTGGTCTCTGATAGCTGATCTCAGGCAGGCAGATTCCAGGCTGTAACGAATAAAGCTCAAAGATTTCGCACCAAATTCTAGGAGGATTTAAGAAATGGCCAAGCAGATTGTTACCGGAGAGGCTTCCCGCCAGGCGATTCTTCGCGGCGTGAATGCACTCGCGGACGCAGTAAAAATTACCCTCGGCCCCAAGGGCCGCAACGCAGTTATCGAAAAGAAGTTCGGGGCGCCGATCATCACCAAGGACGGCGTTACCGTTGCCAAGGAAATCGAACTACGCGACCCACTGGAGAACATGGGCGCGCAGATGGTTCGCGAAGTCGCCAGCAAGACCAGCGACGTCGCGGGTGACGGCACCACTACCGCCACCGTTCTGGCCCAGGCCATCTTCCGCGAAGGCGTGAAGACGGTTGCCGCCGGGGCAAGCCCCACGGCCCTCAAGCGCGGTATCGATCGCGCCGTTGAAGTCGCGGTCGAAGAAATCAAGAAGCTTCACAAGGACGTCAAGGGCGACATGATCGCTCAGGTTGGCACCATTTCCGCCAACAATGACAAGCAGATCGGCGGCATCATCGCCGAAGCCATGAAGAAGGTCGGCAAGGA
>Ga0070765_100003333_pt1 | contig 10303 bp, 9 predicted proteins | sample HubBroMetageWFT5_FD_71516 | JGI IMG/M metagenome (GOLD analysis project Ga0070765, IMG submission 71516) | Warmed and freeze-thawed soil microbial communities from the Hubbard Brook experimental Forest, New Hampshire - Hubbard Brook CCASE Soil... | ecosystem: Environmental > Terrestrial > Soil... | reverse complement strand
ACCAGGGTCCCGGCGAGGGCGAGGATCACGTTGCGCGGGTAGCGCCAGCAGTATCCCGCAAGCCGCGCCATCCAGCCGCGCTCGCGCGGGTTGGTGCCCGATGCGCCGGCTGAGCCTTGCACGCGATCAGTCGTTGTGTTCCGGTCCGCGCTCTCCTGTGGGTGCGTGTCCGTTGCCGCTCCCTTCCCTCCCCGTCAGACTCCCACGATCAGCAACGCGCCAGGGACGGGCTGCATTTCCTCCGGGCCAGGCTGCTCCTCAGCCGGCACCCGGTTCGACCAGGCCGTGCTCGTACCCGAACACCACCGCCTGGACCCGGTCCCGCAGCCCCAGCTTGTCCAGGATGTGACCCAGGTGGGTCTTCACGGTGCTCTGCGACACGACCAGCGCGTCGGCGATCTCGGTGTTGGACCGGCCGCAGACGACCAGGTCGAGTACTTCGCGTTCGCGCGGGGTGAGCCGGGCCAGTTCCGGCGGCGGGCGCCTGGCCGCCGGGCGCCTGGCCGCAAACTCCGCCACCAGCCTGCGGGTCACCTGCGGGGAAAGCAGCGCCCCGCCGTCGGCAGCCGCCCTGACGCCGAGCAGCAGCTCCTCCGGGGGCGCGTGCTTGAGGAGGAATCCTGACGCGCCCGCGCGCAGCGCCTCGTACACGTACTCGTCCAGGTCGTAGGTGGTCAGCACGACGACCCGGACCGGCCTGGCGCCGGGCACCACGGGAGCGGAGAGGATGCGCCGGGTGGCGGCGAGCCCGTTGAGCACCGGCATCCTGATGTCCATCAGCACCACGTCCGGCGCGACCTTGCGGGTGAGCTGGACCGCTTCCTCGCCGGTGCTCGCCTGCCCCACGACGGTCAGCCCTGGCTGGCTGTCCAGCAGCGTGGCGAGCCCGGCCCGCACCATGGCCTGGTCGTCCGCGATCACGATGCGGACCGGCTCGCCGCCGGTCACCGCGGGCCTCCCGTGGCCGCCGCCTCGTCACCAGTCCGGCGGCCCGCCGCCGCGCCATAGGGAAGCACCGCGGTGACCAGGAACCCGCCGTCCGGGCACGGGCCCGCGTCGAGGGTGCCGCCGTAGAGTTCGGCCCGCTCCCGCATCCCGCGCACCCCGAGCCCGGGCCCCGGCCGCGCCCCGGCCCGGGCGGGGCCCCCGGCCCGGGCGGGCGCCGCGGCCGGCCGGTGGTAGCCGTGCGGCGGGGCGGCGTTCTGGACGACGATCTCCAGCCGCTCCCCGGTGTAGCGGAGCACGACCCGGGCCGTGGCACCGGGGGCGTGCCTGGCCACGTTCGCCAGCGCTTCGGATGCGATGCGGTAGGCCGACAGTTCCGCGCCGGGCGACAGCACCCGTGGCCGGCCTTCGATGGCCAGCTCGGCAGGTACCCCCGCTTGCCTGGCCGAGGCGATCAGCGCTTCCAGCCCGGCCAGCGTCGGTGCGGGCGGCAGCTCAGCGGTGGCATCCGGATCTCGCCGGAGCGCCCCGAGCAGGTGGCCGAGCTCGGCCAGCGCTTCCCTGGACAACTGTTCCAGCCTGGCAAGTATCGCGGCCGTACTGCCAAGACCGCCCGCGTTCAGCCCGCCGGGATCCGAGCTGTCCGCGGCGACCCGGGCGGCGCCCGCCTGCACCGCAATGGCCGAGAGCTGGTGGGCGACCACGTCATGCAGCTCACGTGCGATGCGCGTGCGCTCCGCCTGGTGCGCCGCCGCCACCGCCGCGGCCGTCTCCGCGCGCCGGGCGCTCGCCGCGTCGCCGAGCACGAACGCGGCACCCAGCAGCGCGAACGGCGCGGCGGCCAGCCTGATGTGGTTGACCGTGACGGTCACAACCGCCACCGCCAGCGCCGCCCAGCCCAGCCAGCGCGCGTACCGCCTGGTGGCGGCCGAGTAGGCGCCAAGCCCGTAGGCGCCGATCAGGACGGCGGCGAACGCGGAGATCTCGTTGCGGCCCAGGGCGGCCCTGGTCGCCAGCACCCCGGCGGCCGCGGCCAGCACCAGCGCGGGAAAACGGCGGCGCCAGCAGAACGGAACCGACATCGCCAGCGTGAGCCCCAGGGAACCGAGCACGTCCAGGGCGGACCCGGCGTGGCCGGACGCCTCCCACCACCACGGCACGTCGGGGAGCCCCCAGGCCAGCAGCACGGCCGCGATGGCCACGTCTGCCCGCTGGGGGCGCCCGAGGTCACGCCAGGCCGGCACCCGCATGATCCGAGGGTATGACCCGCTGGCGCCGTCGTTCCGGGACCGCATGGTGCGCGCCGCGTCAGCCACTGATGTCGGCCCGGCGGAAGATCCGCTCCGCCACGGCCAGGCCGGCCGCCACCAGGCAGGCCAGCCCGGCGAAACCGGCCAGCTGGCCGGGAGGCGCGCCGGTGCCGAGGAACCGGGACCAGAAGTTGGCCGGCAGGGCGGTGACCGAGCCGAGCCCCGCGGGGAAGCCCATCCAGCTGGCCACCCAGGTGGCCGGCGTCCAGGGCCCGGCGCCGGGCAGCGCCGCCACGGCCAGCATCGCGACGATCGCGCCCGCCGTGGCCGCGATCGTGCCGATGGCACCCCGGGTGATCACCGCGGCGAGCAGGCCGATGACGGCGAAGAAGGCCAGAACGAGCAGTGCCCGGGCCACCTGGGAGCCGGCGAGGCTGAATTCGTGCGCAATCGTCTGGTGCGGCGCTGGCAGGTGGTTGACCCGGGCCAGCACCGGCCCGGCCAGCGCCAGCGCCGCCCAGCACGCGGCGATGAGGCCGAGGCCGGCCAGCCACAGGCTCACCAGCTTGGCCACCAGCACCTGCCAGCGGCGGCCATGCTGGGTGAGCAGGCTCTTCATGGTCCGGCCGGACCACTCGCCGCCGATGTGGGCGCCCGCGAGCAGCGCCATCGCCAGCGCCCCGGGCAGGGAGGCGATCAGCCCGGCCGCCTCGGCCCCGGCCGCGGCCGGGGCAAGCTGGCCGGCGACCTGAGCGGGCTCCGCCTCGCTCTGCCGCAGCCCGGCCCGGGCAGCGGCCCGCCAGCGGGAGCACTGCGGCCCGGCGGGCACCCCTTCCGCCGCGCAGGACGGCAGGTGGCGGGGCGCGCCCTGCGCGCCGAGCATCGCGTTGTGAGTACCGCCGGCGGCCAGCAGCAGGCAGAACAGTGCCGCCGCGGCCGCCACCCCGAAGGTCAGCGGCCTGGCGAGCTTGGCCAGTTCAGCGCGCAGCAGTCGCATCGTTCACCGCCGCGGTGCCCTCGGTCATGCTCAGGAACGCCTCCTCCAGGGCCGGCCTCTGCAGCACCACCTGGTGCGGCCAGACCCCGCCCTGGCCGAGCGCCCGGGTCACCGCCTGGCCGTCGGCCCGGTCCACCAGCACCGCGTCCGGGCCGTCCGGCCGCGCCGCCCAAGGCGCGAGCAGCGCCAGGGCCGCAGGCTGATCGGCGGGGTCTACTACGGCGCGCACCCGCGCCCTGGCGGTGGCGAGGCCGGCCACCGGGCCCTGTTCCACCAGCCGGCCCGACCGCAGCACCGCGACCTGGTCACAGATCTGCTCGACCTCGGCGAGCAGATGACTGGAAAGGAACACGGTGATGCCCCGGCCGGCCAGGGAGCGCAGCAGCGTGCGGAATTCGGCGATGCCCGCCGGGTCCATCCCGTTGGCCGGCTCGTCGAGCAGCAGCAGCGAGGGCTCGCGCATCAGCGCGGCCGCGAGGCCGAGCCGTTGCCGCATGCCCTGGGAGTAGCCGCTGACCTTGCGGTCCGCGGCCGCGCCGAGGCCGGCCACCGCCAGCATCCGGCCGATCTGGCCCGGCGGCCCCGGCAGCGGCGGCCCGGACAGGGCCAGCACCTCAAGGTTGCGCCGCCCGGTCAGCCACGGGTAAAAGGCCGGCTCCTCGATCATTGCCCCGATCCGGGCCAGCCCGTCCGGGTCACCGGCAGGCCGGCCGTTCACCCAGGCCCGCCCCGCGGTAGGCGTGACCAGCCCGAGGAGGATGCGCATCGTGGTCGTCTTGCCCGCGCCGTTCGGGCCGAGGAAGCCGAACACCTGGCCAGGCCCGACGTCGAGATCCAGCCCGTCAAGCGCGGTGACCCCGCGGTATCGCTTGGTCAGGCCCTCGCACCTGATCGCGCTGGTCACGCCCGGGCCTCCCGTCGTCAGGTCCCGCCGGGACGGCGGGACCAGCAACGACGCTAGGGCGACCGCAGCCGGCTGTCATCGGCGCACCGACGAGCTTCGCCTCGTCCCCAGGACGAGACGGCCGGGCGCCCAGGAAACGGATGCGACCGGGCCGGGTCAGGCCAGGGCGGGATCCTTCCTGGTGCCGTAGCCGGCGGCAGCGCTGAACATGATCAGCACGAACAGGGCGAACGTGATCACGTGCACGCTGGTGCACCACAGGCAGATGGCGCTGATCTTGAACAGCTCCGCATAGACCAGCCACAGCACGAACAGGATGCCGACCACCATCGATCCCACCCGTACCCAGCGCAGCGGTGGCCAGGTCACCCGCCACGCCCACGGCGAGTTGGCGACCGCGAGGAACAGGTAGAAGGCCAGGCCGAGCACCGCGACCGGGATGCCGAACGCGTACGACTGCGGGCTCGTGGTGACCTTCTCACAGTTGACCGTGCTTGTCGCCGGGCAGGCCAGCGTCACCGCCGTGTTGAAGTGGGCGATGGTGAGGTAGATCGAGACGCCGAGGCCGCCGAGGGAAAGACCCCAGGTGGTCCACTGGAACCAGGCTGGAGGCGGTGCGGCCACGCCGGCCTCCGCTGCCGCGGCGGCCGCCACCGGGGCGGTGCGCCCGCGCTGCGCCTGGCCGGCCGCCCGCGGCTGCCCGTTGCCGGGCTTGCCCGGCCGCGCGGGCTGCTTACCCTGCCGCTGGCTGGGCGCGGCGCTGGCCTCCGGGCGGCCGCCTCGGGTGCCCTTGTCCTTTGATTTGGTCCCGCCGGCTGGCCGGGCGGTCGTGCCCGGCTTGCGCGTGGCCATCTACAGGCCGCTCTGCACGGCCGTGACGGCTGCCGAGGAGCAGACGTCGGAAGGCTGGTTGTTCGTCATCTTGCAGATGGCGCCGGTGATGTAGTTGGCCGCACCGTCCACGCTCTGCGCGATCGGCGACGTCGGGTCCTTCAGCGCGGCGGCGATCTGGCTCCACGTCTTGCCCTGCAGCACCGCGGCGTCGAAGATGGGGCCCTTGAGCACAAGCTTGTTGCCGAAGGCGATGAACGGGTAGCCGCGGGTGCTCGGGTCCGGCTCGTACTTGGCCCAGACCGCGTTCTGCGCGCTGGTGGGATTCTGCAGCGGGCCCCGGCTGACTGTCTGGACCTCCACCGGCGTGAAGTCCAGGTACTTGCTGGTGTAACCGGTCTTGTAGAACGTCAGCGTCGCCGTGTTCGGGTCGGTGTCCGTGGACGAGGAGTGGATGCCGTGCAGTGGGCTCAGCGTGCCGAACCGGCTCAGCGCGATCGCCATGGACCATCGCGTGGCCGCGCAGTACGGGCAGAACTCGGCGCCGATGTAGAGCATCTGCGGTTTACCGCCGCTGGTCAGCGCCGCGCCCGAGCCGCCGGTGAGCGCCGGCTGCCCTTGGGTGAACGAGGGCACCGCGCCCTTGCCCACCTGGTCCAGCGTCGCCGCGGGCACGCCGGTGACCTGGCTTGCCACGCTGGCCGGAAGCAGCGAGCCGCTCACCGAGGAGTCGCCTGCGCCGGAAGACGGCGAGCCCTGGGTGAGCTTGATCACGACGAACGCAAGGACGATCACCAGGACGACGAGCGTGCTGCCGCCGGTGATGATCATCCGGTTGCGCCGCTCCGCCTTGCGTGCCGCCTCGCGCTGCGCCGCGATCTTCTCGCGGGCGCTCTGCTGCTTGATCCTGCTCGCCTTACCCATCGCCTGTCCTCATGAAAGGGTCCACAAGAATCCCCCGGCCGCCCTCCATCGTAGGGCGTAATCGATGCGCTGCCGGCCCGGCAACGGGCTCAGTGCCCGAAGACCGGGATCATCGTGGCCCGGGCGATGGTGTGGAAGCGCAGGTTGAACCCGGCGACGGCCGGTGAGGCGTCGGAGTCCACGCCCTGGCTGGCCAGGTTGTCCACGTCCAGCGCGTGCACGGCGAACACGTACCGGTGGGGCGGGTCGCCCGCGGGCGGCGCGGCGCCGCCGAACGCCTTGGCGCCGTAGTCGTTGCGCACGCAGAACGCCCCGGAAGGCAGCCCGGACTGGTCGCCGCTGATCGCGCCGGTGGCCAGTCCGGTGACCGACGCGGGCACGTCGAGCAGCACCAGGTGCCAGAACCCGGAACCGGTGGGGGCATCCGGGTCGAAACAGGTCACCGCGAAGCTCTTGGTCTCCGCGGGGAAGCCCTGCCAGCTCAGCTGCGGGGAAATGTTCTGCCCGGTCATGCCGAAGCCGTCGAAGACCTGGGCGTCGGGCAACTGCTGGCCGTCGGCCACGTCGGTGCTGGTCAGCGCGAACGACGGTACGGGCGGCATGAAGTCGTAAGGCAAGGGCGGGCGCGCGGTCATGGGTCATCTCCGTAGCAGTCGGTCGGTCGGGCCGCCGGTCCGCAGGCGGGGCAGGTGCGGCCACGCCTACGCTATCCACAGCCGCACCCGTCACGGGCGGCGAATCCCCTCCCAGCCGGTTCCGTCACCTGCCCGGCCGGCTCTCAGCCGGCGCTACCGTGCGGCGGAGGGGATCTGGGCCGAGCGGCAGCAGCCGGGAAGGCGCGGAGCGAGGCGTGAAGGTAACGCAGGTCTGGCCGACGTGGCGACGCCGCCTGTCGTTCGCGGCCGTACTGCTCGTCGCCGCGATCACCCCGGGCACGGCGGCGGGGTGGTCGTCGCTTTTGTGCCAGCGGGGTCACTGCGAGGGTGCCGGCACGATCCGGTGGATCCGGCCGATGCCCGGGTCGTGGACCGTGCAGAACGGGGAGGCGGGCACCTCCCCGGCCAGCGGCCAGGCCTACGCCTCGCTGGACTCCCAGCTCGCCGCGGTCGGCGCCGGGCTCACCGTCTCCGCCTACCAGGCCGGCACGGGCCAGCGGCTGTGGACGACCGTGCTGACCGGGTTCCCGGCCGGGTCGGCGATCACCGCGGTCCGGGTCTGGCCGGGCGTGGTCACCGTCGGGGTCGTGCCGCCGGCGGCTGCCGCGTATCACGGCCCGCCACGCGCCGAGGTCGTGCTCCGGGCCAGCACCGGGCACCGGATCCGCGCTTACCCGGCGGCCCAGTTCGGCGGCGCGGTCGCGGCCAGCCCCGCCACCACCGTCGTCGTCGGGCCCCGCGCGGTGATCAGCTATGCCAACCACACCGGCGCCGTCCGGTGGAGCCGGCCCACCGGCACGGTCCCGCAGGCCTGGCAGGCGGACGGCGGCGAGCTTTACATGGCGGTGGCGGCCGGGGGGTACCTCGCCTCCGCGCCGGTCACCGCGCTGCGCCGGATCAACCTCCGCACCGGCGCGCAGCACCTCGTGCGCCCGCACGGCCCGGCCTTCCTCGGCGCGCTCAGCCTCGCCTACCAGGGCGTCGTGGTCTTCTCCTCGGCCCGGTGGGCCAGGGGCTACAGCGCCACCACGGGCCGCGAATTGTGGCACTACCCCAGCGCGCTGCCCGACATGGTCGACGCGGTCGCCGGCCGGCTCTACCTGATCTCCGGCAATACGCTGATCGGGGTGAACCCGCAGACCGGGAGCACCCTGGCCCGGGTCAGCCCGGCCTCCTCGTCCGGGCTGTACGGGGTCCGCGAGGGCGCGCTGCTCGGCATCGATCACGGCGCGCTCGGCAAGGCCTGGGGCTACGGCATCGCCGCGCAGCAGGTGCTCTGGGCGAGCCGGCCGCTGCCCTGGCCGCACTACTTCGTGGACCTGTCCGGCATCGGGGGAAGCGCACCGCCGGGCCAGGACGCGGTGCTGCTCGCGATCTGCGGCCAGGTGGCCGCCCGGGCGGCAGGAACCGTCATAGCGAGGTGCACCCGCCCCGAGCTTGCCGTGATCAACCGCTGACCCTGTGTCCCGTCAGCCGCCTGGACCAGGCAGGCCGCGGGGAGCGTAGCGCAGCCGAATCCGCAAAGCCCCGGGAGACGGCAGCCGGGGCATGTTTGCGGCGCCGGCCTGGTTGCCCATAAAGGGGGCAGGTAGATACCGACCGGCACGGAGGAGGCATGCGATGACAGCGCGGCGCCGCCACCAGCCGCCGGAGGATGGCCCCCAGGTGATCGTCGTCGGGGCCGGCTTCGCCGGGCTGGCGGCAGTGGCGGAACTGCACCACGCGGGCGCGCGGGTGACGCTCGTCGACCGGAACATCTACAGCACGTTCCAGCCGCTGCTGTACCAGGTGGCGACCGGCGGGCTGAACCCGGGCGACGTGGCCTACCCGCTCCGGACGCTCGCGCGCAAGAAGGCCGCGAGGTTCCGGCCGGGGGAACTGGCCGGCATCGATCCGGCCGGCCGCCGGATCACCCTCACCGACGGCACCGTGCTCGACTATGACTACCTGGTGCTCGGCACCGGGGTGTCGGCCGCGTTCTACGGCGTGACCGGCGCGGCCGAGCACACCTTCGGGCTGTACACCCGCCGCGACGCGGTCGCGCTGCGGGACCACATCATGGCCCGGCTGGAACGGCTCGACATCGAGGGCCCGGGCACGGCCGTCAACTTCACCGTGGTCGGCGGCGGGGCGACCGGCGTGGAGGTGGCCGGTGCCCTGGCCGAGCTGCGCGCGGACGAGGACGCCTTCCCCGATGTGGACCCGACGGACGTGCACATCAGGCTGGTCGAGATGGCTCCGGCGCTGCTGGCGCCGTTCCACCCCAAGCTCCAGGCTTACGCCCTGGCCGAGCTGCGCCGCCGTGGCGTGGACGTGCACCTGGACACCAAGATCTCCGAGATCACCGACGACCAGGTGATCCTGGCGAACGGGGACGAGCTGCCCAGCGACGTCACCGTGTGGGCGGCCGGGGTGTCCGCGCCCGCCGCGGCGGCGGCCTGGGGCCTGCCGCAGGGCCGCGGCGGCCGCATCGAGGTCGGGCCCGACCTGCGGGTCGCCGGCCAGGACCGGATCTTCGCCACGGGGGACGTCGCGCTGATCGAGGGCCAGCCGCTGCCCCAGCTCGCCCAGCCGGCCATCCAGACCGGGCGGCACACGGGAAAGCAGATCGCGCTGCTGATGGCGGGCCGGCCCACGCGGCCGTTCCGCTACCACGACAAGGGCATCATGGCGACCATCGGCCGCCGCAGCGCGGTGGTCGAGTTTCCCCACGGCGCGCGGATCCACGGCACGCTTGCCTGGCTGGCCTGGCTCGCCCTGCACCTGTTCTACCTGCTCGGCGGCCGCAACAGGCTGTCCGCCCTGGTCAACCTGTCCTACCGGTACCTGATCTGGGGCCACGGCGGCGGTGTGATCGTCGGGGACGACCCGCCCGAGGCCGTGCCTGGCGGCCCCCCGCAGGCGCTCCCCAAGCGCACATTGGTGACAGAAAGTGACCGCCTGATACGCTAACGTCGCCGATGGGTAGGTAACGGACGTATGAATGCGGCCTGACCTGCCGATCCGGGGGAGCGCGCTAGCGATGCATCGGTACTTGCAATCCAGGACTACCCGCCGGGTGGCTCTTGTTGCTGCGGCGGTCATCGGCTTGATCGCCGTGGCCGTAAGCGTGACGATCTGGCGGTACGAGGCTGCCCGGTCCGCATCGCACGATGCGCTGCACACCAGCATCGACGCTAACAGGACGAGCGAACTCGTCGCCGCCTTCTGGCATGAGCGTCAGGCGATGAGCGAGTACCTGGTGGCGGCCTCGCCAGCGCGACGGGCTGAGACGGCCGCGTCGCTGCGGCAGTTCGACGAGGTGGCCGAGGCCATCACGCCGGACGAGCCGGTAATAGCACGGGCGCTTAACCAGGCCCTTGCGGCGCATGCGCGGTACCGCGCGCTCTTCCTGCGCCTTCATGGTTCCGCAGGCACTGGCGTGGCGCAAGAGACCCATGCTCTGGATGCTCTTGCCGCGGCCGAGCCGACCGTGCTGCGTAGTCTCACGAGCGTGCGGAACCTCCAGCACCAGGCCGAGGTGGCCGCCGAGGCAAGCGCCGAAGCCGCGGCGATCCAAGCCCGCGTCACCGGGATAGCGGCGGCCATCCTCGCGGTGCTGGCGGGCATCACCGCCGCGATCTTCGTGCTCCGGCTCCTCGAGCAGTCCCTGCGCCGGGAAGGTGCTCTTGCGGAGTCGGTCGAGCAACTGAACAGCTTCCTCGCCCGGCTCAGGACGACTTCGGCGGTATTGGGGGAGGTATCGGGCGAACTCCGGATGGCGTCCAAGGACGCGGCGACCGCGACCAGGCAGCAG
>Ga0070765_100003330_pt1 | contig 10309 bp, 8 predicted proteins | sample HubBroMetageWFT5_FD_71516 | JGI IMG/M metagenome (GOLD analysis project Ga0070765, IMG submission 71516) | Warmed and freeze-thawed soil microbial communities from the Hubbard Brook experimental Forest, New Hampshire - Hubbard Brook CCASE Soil... | ecosystem: Environmental > Terrestrial > Soil... | reverse complement strand
CAGTTCAGCAGGGACTGGCCTACGTATCGCGCCCCCCTGCATGCAGTCGCCAACGCGGTAGAACAAAAAATGGCCTCCGTCGAGGAGCACGTTTCAGAAATTGGTTCTTCCGATCAGGTTGACAAACAGGCTCAACACATTGTGGCGGTGGCCGAATCGCACCCCGTTCGCGCAGCTTTGGTCTCTCGGCTAAGTTCCCTATACGAAGTAGTGCTTGGCGCTACCTTCATTCCGTTTCTCTTGTTTTTTATGCTCGCCGCGAAACGCCAGGTATGGCACGCGACCATGCAGTTATTTCCAACCACCGAACGCACCTTGGTCAAGGAAACTCTGGCCGACATTTCTCTGGTCCTCCGCAGCTATGTGGTTGGGACGGCCATGGTAGGAGTCATTCTGGTTATCTTGAGCTGGCTTTTTTTCCTGTTAATTGGACTAGAGTTCCCTTTCCTCACCGCCCTTATTTCCGGCACTTGTAACCTGATTCCATATCTCGGCGTAGTCCTGTCCTGGATGCCGCCGTTATTGATTGGCCTGAAACAATTTCACACGGTTACTCCATTTATCGGAATCTTCGCTGTACTCACTTTCTTGCATCTTGTTGCTGCCAACTTGTTGGTCCCAGCGCTGGTCGGCTCCATGGTGCGGCTCAACGCGCTGGCTCTGACCGTGTCTCTTCTGTTCTGGGGATTTCTGTGGGGCGCAATGGGCCTGATTCTCGCGATTCCCATCACGGCGGTGATCAAAGTCGTCTGCGACCATAAAGAAAGTTGGCAGCCCGTCGGGCGCTGGCTCAGCGCTTAATCTTTAGCTCCGTTCTTATCGCGATTCTTCCTTTGCATCCGGCTCATGAACCGACGCAACTGTCTCTTTGACCGCGTTGGTATCGCCTGGCTCCTGAAACATACGGATTGCGGCAATGCCCGCTGCACCCGCACGAATGCAGGTCGCTGCGTTTTCGGTGTCCACCCCACCGATTGCAATCACATCGAGCCTCGGGAAGGCTCGGCAAACCTCCGCAAGCTTTTGAATGCCCTGCGGCGCGCCGAATTCTTTCTTCGAGGGAGTTTCGAAAATCGGTCCAAAAAAAATATAGTCAACCTTGGCCTTTTCGGCTCTACGAACTTCTTCCAAGCTGTGGCAAGAAACTCCGATCCTAAAATCAATGGGGGCATTCCCTGCGCGGCACCAACGCACCACCTCGCCGGCGACTAGGGACGCTTGGCCGAGGTGTACCCCGTGAGCGCCAGCTGCCAGCGCTACATCAAGCCGTTCGTTGACGATTATTCGCGCCGGCTGTTGAGCCTTTCCACGATATTGGTTGGCCATTGGTACCACTTGGCTCGCGAGCTCCAACAATTCCCGCGCTGATAAATCCTTCTCGCGAATCTGAATCCAGTCGACGCCGGCATCCAATGCCATTCGAATGGTTGCCACCAGATCCACGCTTCCAGAATCGGACGGGGTCGAAATCAGGGATTTCCGATCGGTGACATAACAAACGATGTTGTTCCTAGCCGCGGCTTTCAACGATGGTCGTCCGCCGGCGAAACGCCTCGAGCACATACACCACATTCATTACTCCCAACCCCGAGATAGCGCCACGAAGAAAGGAGTTTTTTACAAAAAAGGCCAGGTCCGGATAGCGGTAGAGAAAGTAGTTCATCTCCCACAACTCGGACCATGGAATTAAGATAAGCGCCAATCCCGCTTCTAGCCACAATAGCAGCAGCACAACACGCAGAATCCGGTTCATCATCAGGCTAAGGATTATCGAAGATTAGCCTCGCAGTCGCAAGCTTACTCTGTTCACCGCCTGCGCTGATGAGGGCCGTACCACTGCCCTACTGCAAACACTTTGGCCCCCGCGATGAAAAACATTTTCGCGTTGCCGCTAATCCCTATCTTGGGCGTACAATGATGCCGTTCGCAGCACAAAAATCCTGTTTCTTATAACAGTACGCTATTCCACGAATTTCGTTCCAGCCAAACTCTACTAACGCAAAGGAGAGCTCTCCATGGCGGCTATCACCACCAAAGACGGCACCGAAATTTTTTACAAAGATTGGGGCAAAGGACAGCCGATCGTTTTCAGCCACGGCTGGCCACTCACCGCGGACGATTGGGATGGCCAAATGTTGTTCTTCGGCCAGAAGGGTTTTCGCGTAATCGCACACGACCGCCGCGGGCACGGCCGCTCTGGACAAACTTGGGGCGGAAACGATATGGACACTTATGCGGACGATTTGGCGGGCCTGTTCGAACACCTCGATCTCAAAGACGCGATTATCGTCGGTCACTCGACTGGTGGCGGTGAAGTCGCGCGTTACCTCGGCCGCCATGGTTCCAAGCGCGTCTCAAAGGGTGTTCTCATCAGCTCGGTTCCTCCGCAAATGGTGAAGACCGATAAGAACCCTGAAGGCGCACCTATTTCAGTTTTCGACGATCTCCGTGCGCAACTCGCCGCCAACCGGCCGCAGTTCTATTGGGACATCACGATGCCGTTTTACGGTTACAACCGTCCGGGCGCCAAAGTCTCGGAAGGCATCCGCAAGCATTGGTGGATGCAAGGAATGTTGGGAGGCGTCAAGGCCCACTATGACTGCATCAAAGCCTTTTCGGAAACTGATTTCACCGAGGATCTGAAGAAAATCGAAATCCCCATGCTGGTACTCCATGGAGATGACGATCAGATTGTGCCAATCGCCGCTGCAGCGCCCAAATCCGCAAAATTGCTGAAACATTCCACGCTGAAAATCTACAAAGGCTTTCCGCATGGCATGCCTGCGACTAACGCAGACCAAATCAACGCGGACCTTCTCGCCTTTTTCAAAGGCGCTGCCATACCAGCCTCGGCGTAACTTTCGGATGGTCCGGCCTTTCGCCTTTGCGGGGAAGGCCGGGACTCCGTTTCCCTTCAGTTGGTTGTTCTGTTTGCGGACAATTCCTTTCAGCGTTAAGTCATAAGAAAACCCAACCGAAGATGTTCCTATAAACGGCTTCGGTTCCGCACTTGGAACTGATTCGAGTCCCAAAGGGGAGCTGCGCTTCCCGTTTAAGAACCATTGAAGTTTTCTCCGCGCTTGGAATCAAGGTCTTAACCCCGGTTTCATCCTACCTCTGAGCTCAAACCTTGAATGATCTTTGGCCGACTTTTGGATCTGCTGGGAGTGGCGCTGGCATCCCCAACCAAGGCATCCCCACACTGTAATTACCGTAGTCAACACCGTCGTCGATGTACCCGCGCGGTAAAGAGAGCCGCTGAGATTGTATGCCGGATTTCTGCGTTAGACTCCGGGATACGATATGGCTCTCGCATCGCTGTGGAAATGTAAAAAGTGCGAAAGGCTTTTTGCAAACCGCAACCAGTCACATTCATGTTTCCGGTACACCTTGCCTGAGCATCTTGCGGGGAACAGCCCATTTGCAATAACGCTATTCCGGGGCTTCGCGAAGTTGGTAAAGCGCTGCGGATCTGTGCGAATTGTTCCTGAAAAAACGCGTATCGCCTTTCAGGCCCGAATGAGTTTCGCAGCAGTCAGTTTGCGGCGAGATCGAATCGTTGGCCACCTGGTACTGGCCCGGCGCCTGGAACATCCGCGTTTTACGAAGATCGAGTCTATCTCTCCTCATAATCACGTCCATTCCTTCCGCTTTAATTCGCATTCAGACTTGGATCACGAAGTTCTCGCGTGGCTTCGCGAAGCCTACCGCGTCGGACGCCAACTTCACTTATCGAAGCGAGAGGGCAACAGGAAGGATTGATTAAACTGGGATGGGTTTAGCGCCGCTGCAGCGTGGAAATCCGGTCAGCGACGTCGCGGTATTCAATGTTCGTAGCATAGACTTGGCGGAAGCAATCGAGCGCCGCCGATGAGTCTCCGGCAGCATCCAGCGCCAGTCCAAGATCATAACGCAGAGCAAGGATGGTTTCGTCCTCGAGCCCTGGTACATCCAGCGCGCGGCGGTACCACAGCGCAGCGATGTTCGGTTCGCCCTTGTCCATGAACGACAATCCCAGCATCGTCGAGCAATTCATGGTGTAACGGAACGGCTTGCCCTTCTGCACCGCTTTTGCCACTTTCTGGAATTCGCCGATGGCTTCATCTAGCAGGCCCATTTCGCGGTACGCAATTCCCAGATTGTAGTGAGTCTCCAGGTCTTCGTCTTCTTCACCCAACTCGCCCAGCTCGTTGCGGAATTCCTGGAAAACTTCCGCCAGCTCGTTCAGACTTTCCTCGGTTATCTCAGGCGGCGTACCGGAAGCGCTGCTCGAGGATTTTCCGGCAGCGCTCTTCGAATTCCCGTTTTCGGTGCTTGCCGCAACAGGCATGGAACTCGCTACTTCGTAGGGCAGCGGCTCTTTCACATCTTCTGGAATCGCCTCAACTATTCTGTCCGCAGACGGCACTTCCAGGTCTTCCACTTCCGCCGCCAGCTCGCTCAAGAAATCTTCAGTAGTCGCCGGTCCTTTTTGCTTCTCAACTACGCCTGGCTCCTCCGTCAGCTCGAGTTCAAATTCCCCCGTCGTTGCAGCAGCCGGCTCTTCTGGCAGCAATTCGAACGCAGGTTCCTCAACGAGTTCCATTGCCGGCGTCTCGCCAGCCTCTTCCGTGTTTTCTTGGATCTCGAACACATCCGGCTGCACGCCGGTTTCGTCGCTGGATGCCCGCACTTCCTCCGGTTCCGGAGTAATCTCAAGCGCTGGCGGCGCCTCCAGCTCCAATTCGATAGGCTGAGGCTCGACGCTCGGTTCAGCTTCGGTATCATCCAGCACAAACGCCGGTTCGGACTCGGTTTTGGCGGTAACCGCAGAAGTGGGTTCAACTTCAAGCTCGAGTATTGGTTCGACGGCGTCAGCCGTTTCAGGCTCGCTTGCAGGCACCTTACTTGACACTTCAGCTACCAGCGGGACTTCTTCCGCGACATCCTTCTCCGCGTTCGCTACATCCTGCGAAATGGCCTCCCATTCGTCTGACAAATCGAGTTCTTCTCCCGCCGTTACAGGTTCCGGTTCGGCGGTAGCGGGCAGCGATGATTCTAGAATGATCTCCGGCTCTTCAATGGGAACAGGTGCAACGGTGAACTCTTCGACCACGGGCGCCGAATCTACCGCAACAGGAGACGTCGTTGCGAGAGGAATGCCGAATTCCGCTGCAATATCCTCCGCGCTCAACTCACGACTTTCAGCAACTGGTACAGCGCCTTCCGGCGCAGCCTCCCCAATGGGTGGCGCAGCCGTAATTTCTGGCGCGGCAAGCCTGCCGCCCGCAGCAACCGGCTCTTCAACGCCTCCCGTCTTCTGAAACCTTTGGCGCAATTCCGCAAAACGGTCCGCGTTCACCTGGTCATTGCGCTCGCGGTGTATCTGTTCGAGCTGACCGGCTAATTCCGCCGTGCGCTGCTCGTTGGCCGCGCCCAGATAAAGATCGAGCAATCTTTCCAGCGTAGGAGTGTGCCGCGGTGCGCGCTGCAGCACATTTTCAAGCAGGTGCGTAGCCTTCTGCGTCAAGCCGTAGCTAGAGAAGAGATCTACATCCGTCAGCGCCTGCGCCACGTATCGCTGCGTTTCTTCATCCAACGCTTCCTCAACGATTGGCGGGGCTGTAACGGCTGCTTGCGGAACGTGTCGGGCCTCTTTTTCTTCTTGGGTTTCAGGCGGAGCAGGTTCCGCCGGGGGCACGGGAGCTCCGCCACTGCGCGCTCTAAGCACGTTCAGCCGCTCAACGATACGTTCGTCGTCCTTATTTCGATCCACCAGCTCTTGCAGCAATTCTTCGGCGCGCGGAAAATTCCCTGCGGCCGCGTACGCATCAGAAAGCTGGCCCAACGTGGCGTTTAAGCGGAACGGATCGCTTGTGGTTCGGCAGAAATCCGCGAGCATCTCCAGGGGCTGGGCGTCACCCGGCAGCCGCTCGCTTGCGGCCGTTAACAATTTCAGAAACTTGTCCTGCTCGCCCGCCTCGATCATCGGAGCGCGTAACTCTTGAATTAACGGCAGGGCCGCTTTGGGTTGCTCGCTCTCAATTACCTTTTCAGCCACCTTATAAAGAAATCCGTAATGCGCGTGCCCCACTGCGAGCATGCTGCGGCCACGTTCCACAGCTTTATCGGTCTGACCGGCGCGCAGTTCGTAGTCCACGAGCATGGTCGTTACATCTCCGCCCGTGTTCGCTTCCGGATGTGCTTCCAGAATAGGAACGGCCTCTGCCGTTTTATTATTCGCGTTCAGCGCTTTTGCTTTCAGCAATAAAGCCGCAGCGTTTGATGGGTCCGCTTCCAGGCAGCGCTCGAGCAGTTTCTCGGCTTCGTCCTTTTCGCCCCGCTCGAAAAGCCTTTGCGCATACGCCAGATAGGTTTGGGCCGCCTCTTTCTTTTGACCCATCAAGTTGTAAAGCTCGGCGAGCCGCATCTGCACCCGCAGATTTTCCGGCTCCACTTCTAACAGGCGGTGCAATACTTCTACCGCTTTCTGTGCCCGATTCGCCTTCAGGTGGGATTCAGCGATTTGCAGGAAAAGCGGTCTGGCTTCACTCAAAATTCCCTGTTGCACGTAAAGGTCGGCCAAACGCTCAAGCGGTGGAAGCTCGCTCGGAGCCAGCTTGGCAATTTTCTTATAAATCGCGATGGCCTTGCTGTTGAAGCCGTCATTTAGATAAACCTGCGCCAGCCGTTCAAAATACTCGATGGCATGCGCCAAGTCCGCCTGGCGGGCGTAGAGGTCCCCGACCGTCATCAGCGTGGCTTGATCTTTGGGATCGTGACGCAGAATCTGCTGATATTCCGCGATCGCCTGCGCGACCTTGCCCTGGTTCAGGAATTTCAGCGCGTTTTCCAGCGCTTTGTTTTTGTTGAAGGCCATGGATTGATTTCGCTGCTCCGCCTTCCCCTACGGCGGGACGTACTTTGGCCACTATGGCGGCTCAGTCGAGAAGGTTAGCATGCGCGAAAAACAAGGGGCAATGAACCGGATAGCGAAGGTGCCAAAGGCGACAACAGTGCCTTTTACGCGCCGAGTCCCTCCATTCGCCTCTGTGGCACGACCGGAACCTCCCTCAGAACTCTCGAAGGGTGCGAGGTGCCGTACTCCTGGCTGCCTTCACCGAGGATAGGAAAACAGCGTTGCAACTCCTAAATTGTGAAGGTACCCTTTAGCGCCCTGACGCCCAAAGTAATCGAGAAAGAGAGGAACCATGCCCGCCATGGATTGCGCTGCCCACCCGCTTCTGACCTCCTCGAAAACCAACTTTTCTCTTAAGCGGCGAAGCTTCATCTTAGGTCTGCAAATCGTCGTCCTCGGCTTCACTCTGGCATCTGCTCGGCCGGCGTTTTCTCAAACACCCAACTCCGGCCTCGACGCCGCCGAGGAAGCAAAGATCGCCAAATTGCTAGCCGATAGTCGCGCGCCGAGCGTCTCGATCGCCGTGGTCGAGCGCGGACAACTCGCTTATGCCAAAGCTTTCGGCAAAGCCACTGTCGATCCTGATCGCGCCGCCGATGCTCACACGCGCTATGCCGTGGGCTCGGTCAGCAAGCAATTCACGGCTGCCGCCATCTTATTGCTTGCCGAGCAAGGCAAGCTTTCCTTGGACGACAAAGTTTCGAAATACTTTCCCGATCTCACCCGCGCCAATGAAATAACCGTTCGCGAGCTTCTCTCGCACACCTCGGGCTACGAAGATTACGCGCCGCAGGATTACATCATTCCGGAATGGATAAAACCTACCACTCCCGAGGCGCTTCTGAATCAATGGGCAAAAAAATCTTTGGATTTCGATCCCGGAACGCGCTGGCAGTACAGCAACACAAATTACGTCCTCGCCGGCCGCATTTTCGAAAAAGCCTCCGGTCAGCAACTCATGCCATTTCTGAAGGAAAAGTTTTTCGACCCGCTCGGCATGACAACAGCCGGGGATTGCAGCGTGGACAAGACTCCCGACGATGCGGTGGCCTACACGCGTTACGCTCTCGGTCCCGCTCGTCCGGCTTTGCGCGAAGGTGCTGGCTGGTATTTTGCTGCAGGCGAACTCTGCATGACGCCGTCTGACCTCGCCCGTTGGGACTCAGCCTTCCTGCACCAGCGAATTCTCTCCGCTCAGTCCTACGCCGAATTCACCAAGGAAGTCCCATTGAAAAACGGCGATTACACTCATTACGCTCTCGGTCTTCAGCTCACGCAGCACAATAATATTCCAGTGATCTACCACGGCGGCGAAGTTTCCGGATTCCTTACACTCAATCAGGTGTTTCCAACGCGAGACGCGGCCGTAATCGTTTGTTCTAATCAAGATGGCATAGACCTCATAGGTCCGGTAGCAGAAGAACTCGCCAACTGGGTTCTAAAGCTCGAGAACGGCAATTCAGACGGACCAGGTTCAGCAGAAGAATTACAGCAGGTTCGCAATATCTTGGAAGGGCTGCAAAAGGGACAAGTGGATCGATCGCTGTTTACCAGCGACATGATTTATTATTTCACCCCCACTGCTATTCACGACATCCAGTCTTCCCTTTCGCCGCTAGGATCTTTGAAATCGGTCGCCCGCACCCGCGAAAGGTTACGTGGAGGAATGACTTTTCGAGCGTACAACCTCCAATTCGAGAAAAAGAGCCTGATCCTCACTGTTTATTTGACCTCAGATGGACACTACGAACAGTTTTTAATCATGGAAGAGCTATAAGGAGTTCTAAGGCTTCAGAAGTGCGGTCTTAGGAAAGAGGCAGCGTGACCTGAACTGCCCCAACGGCCCAGCAACCCGCCTCGCGCACCGGAGCGTAGGAAAACCGGTGCAAGGGCGTTGGCCCGTGCCGCTGCAAAGCCTCCAGATGTTCGGGCGTGCCGTAGCCTTTGTTCTGCGCGAAACCATATTGAGGATAGAGCTGGTCGTATTCCATCATGCGATTATCGCGTTCGACCTTCGCCAGGATGGAAGCCGCCGCAATCGAAACCGAACGCGCATCCCCATGAATCAGCGCTTTCTGTTCGATGGGCAAATCAATTTCGATGGCATCCAGCAGGAGGTAATCAGGGAGAGGAAAGAGTTGCGAAACAGCGGCCATCATCGCCTGCCGGCTTGCTTGATAAATATTCCAAGCGTCGATCCGACTGGCTTCAATTTCTGCCACGGCCCAGGCTAGCGCGTGCTCGCGTATGCGGGGCGCCAACTGGTGCCTGCGTTCGGGGGTCAGTTTCTTGGAATCATCCAGCCCAACGAGTCGACGCCGGGGATTCAAGATAACGGCTGCAGCCACCACCGGACCAAACAGCGAGCCGCGTCCCGCTTCATCCAGTCCTGCGATACGCTGCCACCCATGCTGGCGTGCGTCGCGCTCATAGCGCGTACAACAAAGTCTGCCCATCGGCCACGAATTTTAGCACACGCCAAAGCCAACCTTTTCCACAAACACAGATTTTTTGCCAAACGTACTAAGCGCACGCTACGCGGGGCCAAAATAAAAAAGCCCGCCCCGATTTCTCGGAGCGGGCAAAATCAAAGAGGTTATTCTGCCGCAGTCGCCACAGCGGCTTTCTCATACTGGTCGGCTCGCTTGATCCGCGCAGCCTTGCCCTTGCGCTTGCGAAGATAATTCAGTTTCGCGCGACGCACGCGCCCGTGTTGCACCACGTCAATCGAGCTGATCATCGGCGAATGCACCGGAAAAATTCGCTCCACGCCAATTCCAAAGCTCACCCGCCGAACGGTGAACGACTCACCCAGCAGTTCACCACGCCGGCTCATTACCACGCCTTCAAACGGCTGGATGCGTTCTTTAGCTTCCTCGCCTTCCTTCAGCCGCACGTTGACACGAATGGTGTCTCCCGGACGAAAAACGGGATGGTCCTTGCGGAGTTGGGACTGCTGCGCCTTTGCAATTATCGGTTTCATGACTCATTTTCCGGCAGACCCGCTCAGGTGGGGCCAGCACGCAACGCACAATCTCTGATTATAGCGAATTCCCGCACGCCTGCCTAGCCAAACTTAGCGCGTCTCCTATCTTGACACTTCGCGCAGGTCACCCTAGCATCGAGAATTATCTTCTGGCCGGTTTAGCTCAGAGGTAGAGCGAGGGTCTCATAATCCCTAGGTCGTGGGTTCGAGTCCCACAGCCGGCACCAACATCCCCAGTGTACAGTCCGGAGAGATCCTTTACAGAACGTTCCTAAGACATAGTTTACACCCTTGGGCCAAAAGGATTTTCTAAGGGTTGCAGAGTCTTCTCCTCAAGATCGATGTAACCGAGATCATAGTCCATGAAGCTGACCAGCCAGATACCCTGGTCGACCTCTTTGATGCCTACAGCTTGACCTGCGAGA
>Ga0070765_100003328_pt1 | contig 10311 bp, 12 predicted proteins | sample HubBroMetageWFT5_FD_71516 | JGI IMG/M metagenome (GOLD analysis project Ga0070765, IMG submission 71516) | Warmed and freeze-thawed soil microbial communities from the Hubbard Brook experimental Forest, New Hampshire - Hubbard Brook CCASE Soil... | ecosystem: Environmental > Terrestrial > Soil... | reverse complement strand
GCGGACGCGCCCGCCGAGCGGGCATTTCTGGTAGGTGGCCATGGCGTAGATGATCTGGTTGCAGGTCGATTCGACGCTGAGCGCAATGTCGCGGCTGGTGACTTTCATCGCCGTTTCCGCAAGGTGTCAAAACCGCCTGCGGCTTCGAGGTCGTCCAAGACAGCGCGGGCGGTCGCCTGATCGAAGGGCGAACCGGAGTTGCGGCAAGCGAACCAGCCGCGCTTACGCCCGCGTGGTTCGGTGTAGTTGATATGATCAGCGCCGTGGCGCTCGGCGATGGCTTGCGCTTTTGCGGTCAGATGCCCGTCGTGCAGGCCAAACTGGAATTCAGACACTGGCGTTTCCTTTTTGATGCGATGTCGCATAGACCGGCGAATGTGGGTCCGCCGGTCTAGGCTGCATCACCTCCCTTCAGACGTCGTAATAACTGCGCTCCTCCTGCGCCGATTGGCGATTGCCTTCGATGACGAAGCAAGGTTCGCAGATAGGTTCGCCATCGGTGAGGCTATGACGCCATTGCTTAAACGGCTCGCCGCAACGCGGGCAGAGCGGCTTGCGCTCAAGCTGCGCCAAAACATCCTTGGCGAGTCGCTGGCCGAAGTAAAACTCATAGGAGGCGCGCAGGGAGGCGGCCTCGACGCCCTTGGCGCGGTGGTCCTTCATTATTCATCTCCGCAAATTTTGTCGGATATCGTCACGCAGAGGGTGACGAACAGAAGAAAAGCGATCATTTCCATTTGAGCTTCCTGGCGTTTCGTCGAGAGCCTGACCTAGGCCCGCGCAAGGGGTTTGTCAAGGACAGAATTTGGGATTATTGACGGTGGCGCGGGCGGCCCGGCTTGGGGCGCGGGCTGTCGTGGCCGTAGTTCTCGAAGGCGGCGTCGTAGGCCAGGGCCGAGGTGCGATGGCTGGCCGACCAACGGCCGCTGTCGGGTTCTTGGAAGGCCCAGCCGGGGGGCGGGCCGCCGGGGGCGAGGGTCGGCTCGCGCCAGACGATTTGGATGGGGACGACGATCCCGTCGATCCGCTCGATGGCGACCGGGCCATGGCGATAAGCGGCGTATTTGTCGGCCTGCGGGTTGGGTCCGAAGCTGGTGCGATTATCGGCGGGCAGGGCGACGCCCATGCGGATGCGGGCGATGCGCTCGTCGAGCTTGGCGTCGTAGTAGCGATCGGCGAAGTCCTGCTCGCCGAGGCGGGCCCATTCCTCGGCGATGCGGCGGTAGCGCCAGGTCGCGCCATCGCCGGGCGGCCGCAGGCAATTGGCTAATTTCGAAATTGAAGCGGGGGTCAGGCCGATGGCTTGGGCGATGAGGACGTGCGGGAAGCCCCGCTGCAGGGCGTAGAAAGCGCCGCAGAGGGTGGCGAAAGGGATGCGCGGCCCGCGCGCCGGAGAAAGTTCCGCCAGCATGCGGTTGAGGTTATCTAACGGACTGGTCATGTGGTCTATTAACTCCTTTAGTTCCTTTACTTTATCTTCTATTAACTACCTGTTCTTAGTAAGTGTGGTTCTTTGTGTTGTCAAGTAATTCTGTATGGTATCCTCAATGCGTGTGAAAAAGTGAGTAAAAATGATATACTTTACAGTGTTAAGTATATACTTTTTGAGGGGTAAAATATGTGTATAGGGTTGACGGAACGTAACTTTCTTCGAGGACACAAAAAAACATATCTACACCAAGCCCAAACCTGGGCCCGGAGGCCATCCTTAATGGGGGAAGGCCGCCCTCAAGCGGCCCTCCCAACCCTCGAATGCCCATTAGTGGAGTGTTATCTTTCTTTGTGTTTTTCATAATAGGTATACATATAGGCGGCGCGGCATTTTCTGCACATTCGCGCTTTGTCGCGAGCTCGAATGTAGGTGTTCTCCGGCGTGTATTCGTGGCCTTTGGGGCACGTTGGCTTGCGATGGGCTGCATGGTGCTCAGCCTTCGTGATGGCGATCAGATGGTTTGGATTGATGCACTTCACGTTTCCACAAGTGTGGTGCATTTCGCAGCCATCTGGGATTGGCCCTTTGGCAAGCTCGTACGCAGCTCTGTGCGCGTATATGCTGCCTTTGCCGTGTCCGCCCTTGCCTACGAGTGGATAGCCCTTGGGAACGCAGTTGCCTTGCCAGATGCGGCATCCATCTGGCGTTGCTTTGCTGAGTCGCTCGAGGCGGATCGCTATTGGGGTTTGTTTGGGTCCAGGCATGTCCTTATCCTTAGTGCTAAGGTGACCTTAGCACTAAAGAAGCGCGCTGGCGAGTTGCGGATTGAGACCTGGCCAGCGTCGCGCTGCGCCGCAGCCATTGTGGTGTAGGTGTCTGGCATTTCGTGGACTCTTCAGCTGGCGCATCACGCCAGGACGCGCGCCTAAGCGCGCGTTTCGTCCTAGTGTGTGGTTTTGAGCGCCTCATCGTAGGCATGCCACAAATTGCGTGTGATCCAGTAGGGTTCATCAGTCGCGATGAGGCGCAACATAGCTTCACGCAAGGCGTCCCATCCGTGTGGGAATTCGCGCATCAACCATCGATCGACAAATTTGACGGTTTCGTAGCTCAAGGCTTGTTCAGCAGGGGACATCTGGCGTTTCTCCGCGCGCGACATGCGCGCAGACCTAGACATAGGTGTTAATGTGTTAACTGTCAAGTGTTGATTTCAGGGGAGGGCAGAAAAAGCGCGGTTGTTGCGAGGCTGTTGCGACAGGCGCGCTTTGTTCGCGCCAGGCCTAGGTTTCTCTAGCGATTCAGCTCTATCCTCAAGTCCCTCACGAGGACGTGAGAGGATTGCAGAGGGCAGAGCGCGCGCGGCGCGAGCGCAACCGTGGACCACGGTTGCAAGGCGCTCCAGGCCCTATTGGCCGATCGCTCGAGCCCCCCCCCATACCTGGGCCTTCTTGTGGAGCTGGAGCCGGTGGTGGTACCAATCGTTTCCCGCCCCGCGATAATATACACAAAATGACCGATAAACCCTATTTGACCTTGGTTGACCCGAGCTCTCATCCTGAGCTTGAAGCTGAATTTGTTCCGCTTCCATTCTATCCCTGGGACGAGCGCCCCGCCACGCTGCCGATCGACGCCGACGAGGCCGCCGCCGCCATTCATCTCGGCCATAACCTCCCGGCCGCCGCCAAGCTGCTCAAGGTGCCGGAGTTCCGCCTCCGGCGGCTGGTCAACCAATCCCCTCGCCTTGCCCGGATCCTCGAAGAATCCTTCGGCCTCGCCCTCGACCGCGCCGTCGCCGTTCCGATTGACACCCTTTTTGACCCGACCGCCGACCAGCGGGCCAAGGAATGGGCGTCGACCAAGCTGCTGCAGAGCCGTCTGGCCATCGGCCACCCGCTCAGCCCGGCCCCGCCCTCCAGCGTCCAGTCCAACGCCCAAATCCAAGTCACCCCGACCAAGATAACCTTCCGTTGGAGGACCGACGCCGATGACCAGGCTGATCAGGGTTTTTCCGCGTCGGACCAAGGCGACCCCTGACGACGCGCTGGCCTATTTTGGCCCGCCTGACTTGTTCGCCGAGGCTGACCAAGTGCATGTCTCGGTCGCCTTCACCTATGACAAGGCCGAAGCCGAAGCCCTCGCGGAAGCTTGGCGCTTTGTCGCTCCGACCCAGGTCGGCGGCGTCGCTTATGGCGATCCCGGCCAGGGCTTCACGCCTGGCCGCTACATCAAGCCCGGCTATGTCTTCACCTCGCGGGGCTGTCCGCGCAAATGCTGGTTTTGCAGCGTTTGGAAGCGCGACCCGGTCCCGCGCCTGCTGCCGGTCATCGACGGCTGGAACATCCTCGACGACAATTTGCTCGCCTGCCCGCGGCCGCATGTCGAAGCGGTCTTCCGCATGCTTTCCAAGCAAAAAGGCCGGGTCGAGTTCACCGGCGGCCTGGAGGCGCTCGCCTTGCAGGATTATCAGGTCGACCTGCTGGCTTCCTTGCGCCCTCGGCCCAACATGTTTTTCGCCTATGACCCTGGCGATGAATTTGAGACCTTGCGCTCGGCTGCGCGCCGTCTCCTGGCCGCCGGCTTCACTGCCCAATCGCACCGGATGCGGGTTTATGTGCTGATCGGCTTCCCCAAGGACACGTTCGACAAGGCCGAGGCGCGGCTGGTCGACATGCAGGCGATCGGCTTCACCCCGATGGCGATGCTGTGGCGGCCGGAGACGCCAAGCCAGGAGAAATACGCCCCCGACGCGCGCTGGCGCGGCTTTCAGCGGCTATGGGCGCGGCCAGCGATCATTCATGGCCAGGCGGCGTGAGCGAGGCGTATTGGCGGGTTAGCGCCAAGTTCGACCCCGCCGCCGCCCGTCTGGCGGATCGGCATTATTCCCGCCGCAAGGTTGGAAGCCCGCAGTTCATGCCGCCTGGGCAGACCCTGATCCTGATCACGCCCGCGGCTGACGCCGTGTTCGGCTGGTGGCGGCCCCATCCCCGCTCCGGTCTCAAGGCCATGAACCGCCTCGACGGCTGGACCTGCACGATTTTTCGCAACGAGGGCCCAATCCTCTCGTTCCGGCTCATCCTCGCCGCCGAGCGCGAGCTGCTCGCTCTCCACGATGTCGGGCCTGACGGCCTGCTCACTTACGTGTTCGATGCTAAGGTCCGCTCCTCAAATCCCGGCGCTTGCTTCAAGGCCGCGGGTTGGCGGCGGATTGGCCGCTCGGCGGATGGGAGGAAGACATTACTGCAGAAAGCGCCGCCCAGGAATTAGAGCGCGAGATCGTCCTCCCCTACAAGCCGCGCCGCCATTTCATCGCCCTGCACCAGAGCAAGAAACGCTGGAAGTTCGCCGTTTGCCATCGAAGGGCCGGCAAGACGGTGGCCTTGGCCAATGAATTGATCACCGCCGCGCTCAACAACCCGCGCGCCACCCCGCCGCCGCGCTACGCCTACATCGGCCCCTCGTTCGATCAGACCAAGGATCTGGTGTGGTCCTACCTCAAGCAATACACCGCCAACATTCCCGGCGTTCGTCCGCTTGAGGGCGAATTGACCCTGGTCTTCCCCGGCGGCGCGACCATCCGGCTCTATGGCGGCGCGCTCGCCTATGAGCGCATGCGCGGCATCTACCTCGATGGCGCGGTCTTGGACGAATACCCGCTCTTGGCCCCAGCCGCCTTCACCTCGGTCGTTCGGCCCGCCCTGGCCGATTACCGCGGCTTCGCCATCGTCTCCGGCACCTCCGCTGGCGACGATCATTTTCACAAGCTGAAGCTCAGGGCCGAGGACGACCCCGACTGGGCGATCTTCGACATCAAGATCACCGACACCGGGACCGAGGCGCTCTCGGCCGAGGAGGTCGAGGCGATGCGCAAGGACATGTCGGTTGACGAGTTTGCGCGTGAGATGCTGAACTCGTTCGACGCCCCGGTCGAGGGCGCGTTCTACGCCGAGGCGCTCAATGATTTGCAGCTGCAAAACCGAGTGTGCCGAGTGCCTCCTGACCTCAACACCGATGTCATCACTGCATGGGATCTGGGTATTCGCCATCTTCAATGCGTGTGGCTGTTCCAACTCGCTGGGCGAGAGGTGCATTGGATTGATTACATCGAAGGGACCGGTAAGAAGCTTTCCCACTACACCGACCTTCTTCACCTCAAAGCAAGGGTCGGCGGGTTTAAGTATCGCGCGCATCTCCTGCCCCATGACGTAGAGGTGCGCGAGCTCACCACCGGGCATAGCCGCAAGCACGAGCTGTTCGGCCTGCTCGCCGAGCCGGTCCTGACGGTCCCGAACCACAACACCGAGGACGGGATCACGGCGACCCGGGGCGTGCTCGGGGTGAGCTGGTTCGACGAGCAAGCCACCCGCCGCGGTCTCGCCCGCCTGCGCTCCTATCGCCGCGGCAAGACCGGGGCGGCCATTGCCGACGAGGCCGAGGACGCCGCCGACGCCTTTCGCACCGGCTGCGTCGGCCTGGCACTGGTGTCCTCGATGCGCCATTCCAACGCCCGCCTGCGGCGCAGGATTCGAGGCCTGGTGTGATGTTTTTCGGCGAGGTTCAGGTCACTGACGTTGTTGCATGGCAACGTATTGTGCGGGAAAAGCTGCGGGCGGCTGAACCTCGGGAGAGCGTCTGCTCGCTGGCTGGTTATTCGGTGGAGGTGGTGGGCAAGCGGGATGTTGAGCCGCTTATCCACAAATACGAATGGCTCGGCAATATTGGCCGGTCATCCCTGTTTGTCGGTTTGATGTCGCCGGTTCGCGAGCTTCATGGCGCGGTCTGCTTCGGTTATGGTCCGCAGGGTCAGATCAGAAATTTGATTGGTGCGAACGCCTTGTGTTTGGAGAGGGGCGCGTGTGTGCATTTCGCCCCCGTCAATGCGGCGAGTTTTTTGATTTCGCGTGCTTGCAGGATGGTTCATCGCTTGACTGGGATTGAGGTGTTTTTCGCTTACGCCGATCCGATGGCGGGTGAGTATGGCGCGGTCTACCAAGCCGCCAATTGGATTTATCTCGGTCAGGGGCTTTACGGCGGCAAGGAGAGGGCCAACCGTTATTTTGTTCTTCCTCCTGGCTTGGATCCTGATGATCCGGCGAATTGGAAGACGACGCGGGCCTTGCGCCGTGAGCATCGGCTGACTTTCGCCCAGGCGAAAGCGCAGGGCTGGGTGATTGCCTTGCGTGGTGCGAAGCATGTTTACGCCATCAATGTCGGCAAGGGTCAAAAACGCTGGCTCAAGACAGTTCCGCGGCGATCTTATCCAGCGCCTCGTCCTGAATTGAAACGGTGATGGTCGGCGCGCGGCTGTGGCGCAGGATTCGAGGCCTGGTGTGAACCTGCTGGAGGAGCCGATGCTTTTTCGCTTCCGGGTCTTCAAGCTAGGCCGAAGCTGGGTGGTCTGGGCGAGCTTCGAGCAGATCCGGCGCATGGCGCAGGATCGGCGCATCGACCGCTTTCAGCTTATCGAGGTTCGGTGATGGCGCTGTTTTGGGGCAACATGCCGGAAGCGATGGAGAGCCCGAGCATCTACGCGCTTTGGTTTTGGTATTGGTGATGGTCGGCTCGGAACATTTGACCGAGGAGAACGTCTCCTACATCATGACCAAGCCGGGGCAGGCGCATTTCGCCGTCCTCAACACTTCCAACACCTGCAGAGAATGCAAATCATGGCTGAACCCGAAGGGCGAACGGAACCACCTGGGCAACCTGAAGCCAGCGCGCTGCCAGAAGGCGCTGCGCTTGACCAGCGCCAACCTGCCCGAGGTGCCGCACAGCGCGTGGGCGTGCAAGCACTTCGAGGCCAGCCCCACCCCGCCAGCGATCTAGAGAGCCTGGACATGCACGCCGGCCTCGACGAGCCCGAGCTGCTGATGCGGCTGCTCGCCACGATCGCGGCCGAGCACGGCCACGCGCGGCGGGAATGGCGGATTGTGTTCGATTACGCTCAAGGCTGCGTCGAGGTGCTCGAGCGCGCGAACGAGACGCCGCGCCGTTGAACCTGTCATGATTGTGGCGTAACCACGACAGTCGTCACTCACTCTGGAGGAAACGCAATGGCGCAAGGATTCTATGCCTACATCCAACCTGTCGATCAGGGCGCGCACCCCGATCAAGGCTTGCCCGGCCGTCCGCCGCGGCCCGGTCGGCCCATTGACCCTGGCTTTGGCTGGGGCGGCGGCGAGCGGCCTGGCCATGGGCTGCCGCGGCCGCCCCATACTTGGCCGCGGCCGCCTGGCGGCGGGTTGCCGGTCGATCCCGATTGGGGCATTCCGGAGGGCGGGCATCTGCATCCCGATCACGGGCTGCCGATTCATCCGATCGATCCGGAGCATCCTGACAATACGTTGCCGGAAATTCCTGGCGTCGAGCCGCTGCCGCCTGACCCGCCGCCGGGCACGGTGTGGCCGCCGCTGCCGCCTGACGTTCCTCCGGGCCGGGCGCTTGCGCTCGTCGCCATCGAAGGCGTCGGCTATCGCTACGTGGTGATCGAGATCGGGGAACGGCCGGTTGATCCAGATTATGGCGTTGAGGAAGGCCAGCCCTCGCCGCAACCGCCGCGGCCGGGCGTTCCACCGCGCCCAGGACAAGGCTTGCCTGGCCAACCCCGTCCGCCGCAGGCCGGCCAGCCGTTGCCGCGCCCGCCGGCGCAGCCGCCTGCCGGCGGGGTTGGCGGTCGACCGCCAGTTCGCCCGACGCCGCAGCGATAAGCTTCACAAGCAGCTCGCGCGCTGATACGAACAGCGCGCGGGGGTCGTCTCATGGGCGTGGGCCATGGAACGACTATTTTATCACTCAAAAGATTCTAGCGCGCCCTCAACCAGCGCCTATGATCCCAAGGATCCGGAAAGCTACAAGCAATACGTCCGCGCGATGATGTCGGACGCCAAGGATTACGAGAACGCGTTCCTCGCCGTCGATCGCCAGAACGCCCAGCTGTATTATTACGGCTACGAGCCTTGGATAGGGCCTTACAATCCCGGCCAGCCGTATATCGGCGAGGATCCGAACGCCACTTTGGGCGAGATCCTCAACAAAGACAACACCAACTCTCCGAACCGCTCGACTTACGTCTCTACCGACGTGCGCGACGCGGTGATGATGATGATCCCGAGCCTGATTCGGCTGTTCGGGGCCTCGGAAGCCCCGGTCTTTCTGGTGCCGCGGACCCAGGAGGAGGTCGACGAGGCCGAGCAGGCGACTGATTACGTCAATTACACATTTTGGAACGATAACCCAGGTTTTCTCATCCTCTATGGCGCGTTCAAGGACGCGCTGACGGTCAAGACCGGCTTCGTTAAATGGTGGACCGACGACCACCATGAGATGAAGCGCAAGACCTTCCTCAACGTCACCGCCGATCAGATCCAAATGATGCTGTCGGAGGAGCCGAACGCCAAGCTGATTTCGATTGGCAAGCCGGTCAAGCAGCCGCCGCCTCAAATTCCGACTGCGCCGCCTCCCAGCGCAGCGCCCCCTGCGCCGCCGCCTCCTCCCCCGGGACCGGCGCAGGGACCAGCGCCTGCCCCTGGCATGCCGTCTCCCGCGCCTGCGGGGCCCGCTGGCCCGCGCCCGGGCGCGCCGCCGCCGGGTCCAGTCCCCGCGGGGGCTGCAGGGGCCGCTTCTGGTCCGCAGCCGCCTATGGGTCCGCCGCCGGGCGCGATGGCCGGCGCGCCGCCCCCGCCCATGCCGCCAGCGCCGCCCATGCCGCCGCCGCCGGTGTTCGACCATTGCGTGATCGAGTTCGAAGTCTCGAAGCCGATCATCAAGGTCGCCGGGGTGCCGCCGGAGGAGATGCGGCTCGATCGCTATGCGCGGACATTTCGCGACTCACGCATCGTGGGTCACGAAAGAATCGTTCCGGTCGATCAGCTGATCGCCATGGGCTACGATCGCGATCTCTGCCTCGAGCACATCCAGACCTCGGAGAGCGCCTTCACCGTCGAGCCGCAATTGCGCAACCCGGCTCGCTTCATGGGCACTCGGATCGGCGACGGGGTCAAATACGGCGAATGGTACATCAAGATCGATCGCGACGGCGATGGCGTGCCTGAGCTCCGCTATCTCTGCACCATGGGCGAAGATCAACAGATCGTCGCCGATGAAGAAGCCAACCGAATCAAGTTCGCGCTGTTCAGCTGCGATCCGGTCAGCCACACCATCGTCGGCGATAGCCTGGCGGATTACACCGAAGACATTCAGCGCATCAAAACCAACATGACCCGCGCCATTCTCGACAGCGCGGCCGAGGCGATCAATCCGAAGACGGTCATCAATGAGCTGATGGTGACGGTCGACGACGCGCTCAACGACGATCTAGGCGCTGTGATCCGGACCCGCGGCAATCCGGCCGAATCGGTTTTGTTCACCAACACGCCGTTCCTCGGTCAGCAGGCGCTGCCGGTGCTGCAGATGCTGAACGAGACTCTGCAGCGCCGTACGGGTCTCAGCGACGCCGCCAAGGGCCTCGATCCGAAGGCGCTGCAAAGCTCGACCATGATCGGGGTGGAGGCCGTCATCAATGGCGCGCAAGAGCGGATCGAATTGGTCGCGCGCGTCCTGTGTGAAACGGGTTTCAAGGACTTGTTCAGCGGATTGTACAATGAGATCTGCGAAAATCCCAACCAGCAGCGCACGCTGAAAATCCGCGGCAAGTACGTCCCTTACGACACCGGCACTTTCGATGCGAGCATGGCGGTCGAGGTCAATGCGAACCTGGGCAAGGGCAGCGATTTGACGCGCATGCTGGCGCTGAATCAGGTCAAGCAAGACCAGCAGTTGATCGTCCAAACTTACGGCCTTTCCAATCCGGTGTGCGGCATTCCGGAGCTCTTGAACACCATCACCGATATTCTCGCCATCGCCAACGTCAAGAACGTCGGCCG
>Ga0070765_100003327_pt1 | contig 10312 bp, 10 predicted proteins | sample HubBroMetageWFT5_FD_71516 | JGI IMG/M metagenome (GOLD analysis project Ga0070765, IMG submission 71516) | Warmed and freeze-thawed soil microbial communities from the Hubbard Brook experimental Forest, New Hampshire - Hubbard Brook CCASE Soil... | ecosystem: Environmental > Terrestrial > Soil... | reverse complement strand
CTTCTAAGCCGAGGCCTTTGGCTACCCGCGCTCCCAGGTCGGGGTCGACCAGGGACCAGTAGCTTTTCACCGCGCGCTCCTGGATGAAGCGCTCCACCCCGTCGCCGAGGTGCCCGACGATGTTGCTGACCAGGTGATCCCGCTCGGTGGGCGACATCACCTTGCGGTAAAGCGTGCCGGGCTGGATGAAGTCGTTGTCGTCCTTGTGCGCCAGGTAGGCCGTGCGCATGATCTCGGCACCTTCCACCAACCAGCTCGGTTCGCGGTAACGCTGCGGGTCGGCCCGCGGGCCGCCGTAGCTGTTCGGCGCATAGACTGGCTGGTTCCCATTGTGGCCGTAGGCCATCGGGCCGTCCTTGCTGTAGTTGTGCACCTCGTTCACCGACTTGTTGATCGGCAACTGATGATAGTTCGGGCCATTGCGATAGCGGGCTGAGTCGCCGTAGGCGAACATCCGCCCTAGTACCATGCGATCCGGGCTGGGCCCGATGCCCGGGACGAAGTTCGACACTTCGAACGCGACCTGCGTGACCTGGGCAAAGAAGTTATCGGGATTGCGGTCGAGCACCATCCGGCCGATGGGGATTAATGGATAGTCCTCGTGCGGCCAGACCTTGGTGATGTCGAAGGGGTTGAACCGATAGTTGGCCGCATCCTCGAACGGCATGATTTGCATCTCCAGGCGCCAAGCCGGGTAGTCCTGGCTGGCAATCGCATCCCACAGGTCGCGCCGGTGGTAGTCGAGGTGCTTCACGAACATGGCCTTGGCCTCGGCGTCAGTGAAGTTCTGCACGCCCTGCTCGGCCTTGAAGTGGTACTTTACCCAGAACTTCTTGCCCGCAGCGTTCTCCCACATATAAGTGCTGCTGGAGTAAAGGTTCATGTGGCGCCAGGTGCGCGGCGTGCCCCGGTCGCTCATCAGGTAGGTCACCTGGTGGGCCGACTCGGGCGATAGGGTCCAGAAGTCCCACTGCATGTTGTTGCTGCGGATGCCGGTGTCGGGCAGACGCAACTGCGAGTGGATGAAGTCGGGAAACTTCATCGGGTCGCGCACGAAGAAGACCGGCGTGTTGTTACCGACCATGTCGTAGTTGCCCTCCTCGCTGTAGAACTTGATGGCGAAGCCGCGCACGTCTCGGTCCGTGTCGGGGGCGCCTTCGTCGGCGGCCACGATCGAGAAGCGCAGGAACAACGGCGTGCGCTTGCCAACTTTGTTGAGGAAGGCGGCCTTGGTCCACTGTCTGACGTCGGTGGTCACCTCGAAGTAGCCGAAGGCGCCGCCGCCCTTGACGTGGTATACGCGATCAGGGATGCGCTCGCGGACGAAGTGGGCCAGCTTCTCGATCAGATAACTATCCTGCAGGAGATTGGGGCCACCGGCACCGACCGTGAGCGAGTACTCGTCGCTCGCTGCGGGGCTGCCGAAATTGGTGGTTGTTAGAGGTTGTTTTTGTTCGCGTTGGTCGCTCATATCTTTCCTCTCTTTCATACCTTTCCTCCGATCTCGAATGATTTTTCTCAACTAACGGCACAAGCTTGATAAACTCGGAAGCGGTCTCGCAGAACTCCTTCTCAATATCTTGTGGGAGCCGCGGGCACGGTCGCATCGGCAAACTGTTCGGGCTTTGACGTTACACCTTCTCACTTTCGAGAGCCAAATTCAGAATGACGACGTTGCTAATCTGACCGACGCAATATCTCGGCAACACGAATTGCAGGTAGAATGCCAATTCTGCCTGTGGTCTGTCCGCGGTGTAGAAGCGTTGGTTCCGCTTCGGTTGGCTGATTTCTCGCCGGACGCCCGATCACGGACCCGCAGGTGGGATTGACCGCAGGTTGACATGGTGTGTCCGCTGAGGAGCACAAGCACAAAAAAAAGAAGCCGTTGCTTGTATTGAGATTTGCAATGCAATAACACCACGGCGAGCGCGAGAGAAGGCCAGGCCGTAAAGCTGTATGTAAGCTCGTGGATGCTCTGGATCATCCTGCTCTGCGTGGCGTTTCCGAGATGGCTCCGTTCAGCATTGCATCTTGACAGATGCAAGGAGGCGTAGCCGCTCCATTATTGAGTGTGTTCCTTCCTCTCCAGGTTCCTGGGCTTCGTTTAGAGGAACGTACACTTGGCATGGACGCCTGCGCAATTGGCAGGCACGCCGCCTTCTAATTCAGGGCAGAGATGTTATCAGCGCATTTTCAGTCGCATGCCTTCCCACCGTGAATGGGGAGAGAGCTTGCGAGATCGGAAGACTGTCCTGTGATGGACAGATGTCCGCATTTCGACGGGCGCTGGTCCTTCATGTGGATCCTGTGTCCTGCGGAATGACTGGTACCACGGATGCGGCTCCGCATTATTTTGAGTCTTCTTTAGCTGCAGAAGAGCGAGCGCCTTCAGAGTTGGAGGAGCGTTGTTGGAGATGGGCGGGACTGCGGAGGGCGCCTGTCTTGGCGAATTGCCACGTGTCGCTTTGATACCGTCGATAAGAACTCGGCCTCACCTTCCGGCAAAACCAGTTCTCAAAACCTCCGATCGATTTTCAGAATCTCAGAATGTTGGAATTCGAAATGCACAGGAACAACCGGACAATCTCTTCCGGAAGATGCCCCCTAAGCAAAAGCAGTTGCTCTTCGACGAAAGGAAGTTCAATGCCCCTAGTTAGAGTCGACGTGATCGAGGGACGCAGCGAAGCAGAGCTGAAAGAATTGCTTGATGCAATCCACAGCGCCACGCTTGCTGCGTTCAAAGTGCCTGAACGGGACCGATATCAGATCATCCATGAACATCCCGCGGCAGAAATGAGAATCGAAGACACGGGACTCGGCATACCCCGTAGCGAACGGATCGTCATGGTCGAAGTGACGACCCGGCCGCGAAGTCGGCTTGAGAAGCGGGATTTCTACGAGTTGCTTTGCCAGGAACTACTTCGGCGCTGTGGGGTCAAGGCGTCGGACGTCGTTGTCTCAATTACGCAGAATGCGGATGAAGATTGGTCTTTCGGATACGGCCAAGCTCAGTTTATTACCGGAGAACTTTAACTCCGAAGACGACCCTAGGGTCGGCAGGACTTTCCGTTACCTCTAGTCCAGTAATGGTGCGAAGACCCATTAGAGCAACAGGGAAGTCAAAGAATGCGAGCAACAAAAGGGGACGGTACGATGTTGAACGCGAATTCGATCTCACCGCGTGAAGGCGAAATAAAGCAGGGGGATTTTCGAATTCGAAAAGTGATTCAGGTTCTGAAAGAAGACCCATCCCGCACACTGCCAGAACTTGCGCATGGTTGCCAGATCAGCATGTCAAGGCTGAGTCATCTGTTCAAACGTGAAATCGGCACCAACGTGAAGACTTACCGCTTGGAATATAGGTTAGAAGTAGCGGCGGCGTTGCTGCTATCGACCGGCACGCCAATCAAGGAGATTGCGTACTCGGCTGGCTATCACCATACTTCAAGCTTCGTACGTGCATTCAAAACTCGCTTCGGATCTTCGCCCGCCTGTTACCGCATCGAACACGCAAGAAAATGGGAGTAGCAGCATCCGCTACCAAATAGCAGGAGGTGCTAACGCAAATTGGTTGACAAGTACACGCCGAAGTAACAATCCTACTCGAAGCACCTACTCATAGAGTCACGGTGCCATGTGCAGCACTTACTCAGAAGCCCGGTTCCTCTTCTGAAGTGAGAGACCCAAGTGAAGAATGAAGCACGTCACCGAGAACGGCTGCCGTGTCATTAGAGTGTTTGACTGGTGTTATCAACGTCGGGCGCATCGCTCTCCGGATGACGGAAACCGATGTGCCCATTCTTTCAGGCCACGTCACCGGCCATTGATCATATGTCGCTGGCCTAGGCCGTTTAGCGCCAGCAGTCTTGGCTGCTGAACACGTAACCGTCCGAACAAGATCCCGGCTCAAGGAGCGATTTATGAATCGTCGAACATTGACTCTAGTAGCTGTCCTTGTATTGTGTGTAGCCGCACTATGTTTGTCGCTAGCCCCACGAACGGTTTCGGCCCAGAATGCAGCGTCTTCCCCAAGTTCGATCTACAATCCCTACCCACCCGGCATTCTCCCGCCCAATTTGAATTCAGAGATACTCAGGGTCGTGCGCGAGGTGGATTTCGTCGAAAGCCGAGCGCTTGCGCGGTGGCGCGCCTTAAAGCCGCCGATTCTGACAGGTCAGCCGCCTACCCTTCAAAATACTGGAACGGAGGCAATGGAAACACTCGGCGAGCTCATGAATTTCGACAGGAACATGTCACCCAATAGAAATCAAGCATGCATGTCTTGCCATATGCCATACGCCGGCTTTAGCGGGCCGATACCCTCAGTCAATCTGACGATGGTCGCGTATCCTGGAACCGCTCACTTTCGGGCCGGCAAGCGCACCCCGCAGCGACACCCGTATGCGCCGTTCTTCCCTGTACTGCAATACAACCAAGAACAGCAACTCTTCTTTGGCGGAAACTTTTGGGACTCACGCGCGACCGGATTTGAGTTAAGAAATCCCGACGCCCAACAGGCCCAAGGTCCTCCTGTTGATACTCAAGAAATGGGCTTCCCTGACACCGCTTGCGTTGCATTTCGGCTTGCGCATGCTGTGTACCGACCTCTATTTGAGGAGATCTGGGGTAAGGGCTCGTTGGATATTAACTTTCCACCCGAGACTGAACAGATCTGCGCAACACCGGGAGGGGCCGCGATATTTGGCGGGAACACTACTCCAATTCCGTTAAGTCCTAAAGACCGCACTCACGCAAACACCGTTTATGACCGCTGGGGACTATCGATTGACTCATACGAGCAGTCCGTGCAAGTCAGCGCTTTCTCGTCGAAATTCGACGCGTTCGTGAAGAGCAAGTACACAATGACGCCAGACGAGATGGCGGGTTACAACCTCTTCAAGGGCAAAGGCAACTGCAATTCATGTCACGTTGACGGAAGAGGAACCACTCTGAACCCGGGGCAGGTAGACACCAGCACGATCGCAACTGCGAATCCTCCCCTGTTCACCTGCTTCGGCTCAGCCAATGAGGGTCTGCCGCTGAATCCCAGGAATGCTTTCTATTACCAGGACAAGCCCGATTCCTACGGGTTCACTGCCAATCCCTATGGCTTCGGCTACAGAGATTTGGGAATGGGAACTTTCCTCAGAAGCGGCTTCGGCTCAGGCCCCAACCCGAATATAACTTGGAGAAAGCTTGCACCATCGGTCGACGCCCAATTTCAGGTGGCCACCGCGCGCAATGCAGCTATGGCACCCCCACAGTGTCCTACGACCGAGGCGCCGGGGCCATACTTCCAGAAGGGGTTCTTTCACAACGGCTATATCAAAAGCCTGAAACAACTCGTCCACTTCTACAATACGCGCGACGAGTACCAGTACCCCGTCACGTCTGGGCACTGCCCGGCCGGAACGACCGAAAAAGTAAACTGCTGGCCCATGTATGAGGTCAAGAATAATCTCGACATGACGACCGGCAAGCTCGGTTTGACAGATAAGGAAGAGGATCAGATCGTTGCCTTCCTGCAGACTCTCACGGATGGTTTCACGAGACCATACGCTAATCGCGATGTCTACACGGGGTCTTGCATGTCAGGTGGCTCAGCCAAGACACAAGGAAATGAGTCCCTTATCCCTACTCCGCCACTTCCAGCCTGTGCATCGGCTGTATGCGGTGTTCCTCCTGTTCCCAATCCGCCGATTCCGTAGAACGTGACGCTAAACGACGATGCAAGGAACGGAGTGGGACGAAATGGACGCAATGGGGGCCGCATGAAGCCTCCATGCCCTTTTGTTTTCTTGCCGAAGGAGAAATCAATTAAGTGATTCCGTTGGAGGTCCGTCCCATGAATAAACTGCTTTTGAAAATGGCACTGACGATTATGGTCGGTTGCCAACTCTACTCACTCCCGGCGGTCACGCAGGAGAGCCCTACCACTAATAAAGCTCCGAGTGTCCGGATCACCCAAGGTCCAAAAATCGAACGGGTTGATCCCGACGCTGCGATAATCAGATGGACAAGCAACAACCCCGGCGGTTCGCCCGAGCATTACGGAGTCGTGCGTTACGGCACGAATCCCAAGGAACTCAACCTATCGGCGAAAAATCCCATCAGGCTGAACCCTAGCCATTCGTATACCGTTTTCCGGGTGCGCTTGGACGACCTCAAGACTAGAACAACCTACTACTACAGGGTTGACTCCATGGAAGCGAATGGAAATGGGGATGGCGTCAAGAGTCCTGTCAACCAATTCACCACGCGTTGATAACGAGAATATTTGATTCCGGCATTTAAGAAGGTGGTCATGCCGCAGCAAACGTTTTGACCGAAAGGATTCGGCTCCTTTTTGTAATTGCTGGTTTGCTCGTGTTCTTGAACCTCACTTATGCCCAACAAGAACAATGCGGGCAGCGGGTTTGGATGAAGGTAGACCGTACCGAATCATTCGCTTCGATGATGGCAAGAGCGGAGGCGGCAAAGTCAGGAATTGAAAATGAACATAAACAGCTCAACGAGCGCTACGACCTGAGCGCCGCCCGGCCTCCGAAAGCCCCTACAAGGAGGTGTTCTCTTAAAGCTTCCCGCCGGAATGACCTGGGAGAAGCCTGCGGCAATGAGCGCGGACTGGATTCGCGAACAGAATCTGTATCCGAATGGGTTCTACTCTTTGCCGCATCTCAAACACACCGACGGCGGCTTTGTTTTTCCCCGCTTCGAGATCGATGCGATCAAGCAGCACCGCGGCGTGAGGTAAATGGTCCCTGATCTGGGCGATGTCTCGCAGGGTAAGCTGATCTCGCTGACGAATTACTACGAGATGTTTATAATAACGGGCTACTGACGCCCAGGCAACTGGAAGGGTTGCGGCTTTTGCTGCCCCCTTCCTGCAGCAAGGCGTCGACGAAATCGGAATGACGTTAAAGCGACCATCATTTCACGGGCTCAAATTTTTGGACTCTGCGGCCCCAATCGGTCTCAGCCACATAGACATTGCCTATGGAATCGACCGCCAGAGTGTGGCCATGGGTAAATTCACCTATCTGGTGGCCAGGACGCCCGAAGCCTGAGAGTACTTTTCCGCTAGCATGGTCGAGAATTTTGACCTGCTCATCCCCCCCGTCGTCCACGTACATGTATTTCTGCTCGCGGTCGGGAGAAAAGCCGATCCACCATGTGGTGCCCCAATTATCCGGGAGGCTGTTTCCTCTCTTGATCCAGATGTTATTTTTGAAGTTTCCTATCTTATCGAACACTTGGATCCGGTCGGCCTGCCGGTCACAGACGTAGATTAGACCGTCGTTGCCGATGACTACACAATGCACGACCTGCATGAATGCACCACCGACACCCGCATCGGCCTCTTCTTTTGTCCCCAGGTGCCCCCACTGACGAAGGAATTTGCCGGATCGATCGAAAACAACTATCCTACTATTGCCGTAACCGTCAGCTACGTAGATGTTGCCATTGGCGGGATCTACCGCTATGGCGGAAGGCATGTAAAACTGCGAGTGACTCGAATTCAGTGCGCGACCCTTAAGAGTGCCGTCGGAAGTATCGACAACGCCTCTTACCCCGATCTGCAACAGTAGTTTTCCGTCGTGACTGTATTTCTGGATGATTCCATCGCCATTGCCCGCCGTCCAAAAGTTGTTCTCGTAGTCAATGGTGCAGCCGTGTGTGATATTTGGAACGACTTTCCAGTCGCCGAAGCTATTCACTACATTCCCCTCGGGATCGAATTCAATATAAGGTGGCGCCTGCTGCGCAACTTCCGCTTCCTTGTCTGTCATGTCGTTGCGATTAACGATGAAGACGTGATCCTGTGCGTCCACGCATACACCGCTAACTTGTCCGATTACCCATTTTCCAGGCAAGGGTTTTGGCCAATTGGGATCGACAACGAATTTCACACGGCCGTTCTGTGCACGCGCCCGGCAGACTATTCCTATGGCGGCCACGAGGCCTATGCAAAGCCAAGTCTTAGCGAAACGCCCTATTTGTTTCTCCATTTTGCCTCTCATTTCTTTAGCATCACTTGCGCGCGATAGCGGTGCCCGCAAAGTCCCGGCCGGGGGTTCGCGGAAGAGTTGTGTTGTTGAAGGGTCCGCGACGTTCGCAATATCGGCGGGATTGATCGCTGCGGTCTTGACGTGAACGAGTGCTTCCCCTTCGCCCGCCTCCGGAATCGGAAGTTCTTCGATTCGTAACACCGACGGAGATCCAAACCTGGCAAAAAGCAATGATTTCATTTCGTTGATACTGATGGTGCTCCAATCGGTGGAGCAAGAGCACTTGGGGTGCCAGCTTAAGATCCTTACGGAAAATTGTTGTCGGCGTTGTTCGGGGGATACCGGAGGCCGGTTGAAGTCCGAAGCCGGTCGACATACGGACATTGCGTCAGCCGCAGGACACTTATCCGAGTTTCCTAAGGGCCTCTCGATGCCCTTAGCTAACTGATCCCCTGAAAATGTAGGCCTACTTTACCTTGCGGTGCATTGGAAAGCGGCGTGCATTCTGTTTCCTACGCGTCATCGGTCAGAGGAACGATGAAAAGAACTCTTTATATTCTGGCATTGATCGGGGTCACAACCATGATTGGGTATTCGCAGGAGACGGCAAGCGAATACGTCTCACCCTCGGAAGCCGTTCCGAGGCGTAAAGCTCCGAAGATGCAAGTTCAATTGCTCAACCCTGGAGAAGCTACGAAACAATATGCGGTCATCTTCTACCAGGGAGACGACGCTTTTTCAGGGCTGCTGGATTTTGCGGAGAAGTATCAAGTTACGAGTGCTCATTTCACCGCTATCGGAGCACTGAATGGAGCAACGTTGGGGTGGTTCGATCCCCGGCGCAAAATGTACAAGAAAATTCCCATTGTTGGTCAGCACGAGGTGTTTGGGATGAGCGGCGATATCGCGCTCTATCAAGGAAAGCCCGTAGTCCATACGCACATGGTAGTAGGAAACCCGGATGGAACAACCCGCGCTGGCCATGTTCTTGATGCATATGTATCCCCGACGCTGGAAGTGATGGTGACGGTCGATCCAATCACGATGCGAAAGCGGCTTGATCCGGCAACTGACCTGACGTTGATTGATCCAGCTTTGAAGTAGCAGCCTCGTGTCTCTGTGGAGGTGTGAGATCGTCTGGGAAGGAGTCAACATGCGGTGGAAACAAATTGAGTATGAACCGAAGTCCTTCGCGCTAATCTTTGAGACTGGCGATGAGATCGCCGGCGTGCTGCAACAATTCTCGAAGAGCCAGGGATTGGGGGGAAGCAGCTTAAAGCCCTCGGCGCGCTTTCTTACGCGAAGCTGGGTTGGTTCAACTGCGAAACAAGAAAGTATGACCCAGCCTGCGTTCTCGACGAGCAAGTGGAACTGCTTTCGCTTATCGGCGACATCGCCCTCAAGGACGGAGAGCCGCAGGTGCACGCGCACGTCGTAGTGGGAGGCTCCCACGGTATCCTCCTCTGACTTGCTGAGGGAAGGACCGCTGGTAGTCAGCTTCTTTCGAGGACACTGGACAGACCGGAGACGTTTATTTATATGCCGATCCAACAGGGGTTATTCGCTATTCTGACTGGTCGCACGGGATCGAGACGAATCTCCACGACGCTTTGCCGGTTGAGTCAGACTTTCCACTCGGAATAAACCATTTGCACGGCAATTCTAGGTAATGATACCCATGAGAGCTTTACGCAATATGTTGCGGCTGAGTGTGCGGTCCGCGGCGGCCGCGGCTCTGATCGGGTTGCTATTCGTTGCCGTGCAGACGAAAATGATGGGGGCAGGGAAGTACCACGCAGCAAAACGGGACTCGGAAATGGAAATGAAGATTTCGGCGCATACCCCGGCTGGCTCGCAGTTGCGGCACTGCGGAGTGACAGAGGTGCTTCCCGCCAGCTTTTGCTGGCTGCTTTAAATCGGCAGTTTGAATTGTTGCTTTCGGTTCCGCTCATACTTGAGTACGAAGCGGTCATGACCCGCTTCCAACATTTGGCCGCATGTGGATTGAGTAGTGCCGAAGTCGGTCATGTTCTCGACGACCTGGCGGCGGTCGCGAGGCCGGTTCGACTTGCGTTCCGATGGCGGCCAAGGCTATCCGATCCTGATGACGACATGGTTTTGGAAACGGCTATAAACGGGAGTGCCAGCGCAATCGTGACATTCAATCAGCGTGATTTTGCGCCTGGAATAAAAGGCTTTCGTTGTGCGGTGATTCTGCCAGCAATGGCGCTACAACAGATTAGGAGTGTGATCCCATGAGACGAAGTAATTTCGCATTGCGACTACAGCCCTCTTTACTGGAA
>Ga0070765_100003322_pt1 | contig 10318 bp, 11 predicted proteins | sample HubBroMetageWFT5_FD_71516 | JGI IMG/M metagenome (GOLD analysis project Ga0070765, IMG submission 71516) | Warmed and freeze-thawed soil microbial communities from the Hubbard Brook experimental Forest, New Hampshire - Hubbard Brook CCASE Soil... | ecosystem: Environmental > Terrestrial > Soil... | reverse complement strand
TCTCGGTGGCGAGGCGTTCGACCGCCGCGGCGATCAGCGCCAAGGTCATGAAGAACTGGGCGTGGCGGTCGCGCGGGATCACCTGCGTCGAGATCGGCTCGGGCTCGAGGGCGAGCTTCTCGGCAACATATTCCTCGATCCGAGGATCGACATTGGCGAAGGTCCCGACCGCGCCGGAGATCGCGCAGGTCGCCACCTCCCTGCGCGCGGCGAGGAGGCGGGTGCGGTCGCGAGCGAACTCGGCGTAATGCCCGGCAAATTTCAATCCGAAGGTCGTAGGTTCGGCGTGGATGCCGTGGCTCCGCCCGATGGTCGGCGTATATTTGTGCTCGAAGGCGCGGCGCTTCAGCACCGCGAGCAATGCGTCGAGGTCGGCCAGCAGGATGTCGGCTGCTTGCTTCAGCTGCACCGCAAAGCAAGTGTCGAGGACATCGCTCGAGGTCATGCCCTGGTGCACGAAACGCGCCTCGGGGCCGACATGCTCGGCGAGGTTGGTCAAAAAGGCGATCACGTCGTGGCGGGTCTCGCGTTCGATCTCGTCGATGCGCTCGGCTTCGAAGCAGCCACGCTCCCAGACGGCGCGAGCCGCACTCTCGGGGATCATTCCCAACGCCGCCTGGGCGTCGCAGGCATGTGCCTCGATCTCGAACCAAATCCGGTAACGGTTCTCCGGCGACCAGATCCTCGTCATCTCTGGGCGGCTGTAGCGCGCGATCATGCCGTTCGAACCTCTTCGTGGCCCAGTCGATGCAGCGCCGCGACCATATGGGGCGGAACCGGGGCAGTGATTTCGAGCGGAGGACGCGCCGGGTAGAGCGGCAAGCTGATCGAGCGCGCGTAAAGCATCAGCGGCTCTGCGCTTCCACCATTTCCATACATGGGGTCACCGACCACGGGGCAGCCAAGTTCGGCGCAATGGATTCGCAGCTGGTGGGTGCGGCCGGTGCGCGGCCGCAATTCGAGCCAGGCACGTCCGTCCGCGGAGCCGCAAACACGGTAGTCGGTAATTGCCCTTTGTCCGGCGGGATCGACGATGATGCGCCAGCCGCTGCCCCGATTGAGCTTTCTAAGCCCGGTCTCGATCCGTCCCTCGGGCTCGGGCCGGCGGCCCTCGACGACGGCCCAATAAACCTTCTCCACCCTCCCGCTGGCGAACAACGCCCCCAGCCGCCGCAGCGCCTTCGGGTGCCTCCCCAATACCAGGCAACCGCTGGTGTCGCGGTCGAGGCGGTGCGCGAGTGCCGGCGGTTGCGGCAGGCCGAAGCGCAGTTCGTCGAACCGGCTTTCGAGGTTTGGCCCGCGGCCGGGGCCGGGATGCACCGCAATCCCGGCCGGCTTGTCGATGACGAGGATCAGCCCATCGCGATAAAGGACGCGGTCGATTAGTAGTCCCCCCTCACCCCAACCCTCTCCCCGCAAGCGGGGCGAGGGAGGGGCCCGCGCAGCGGGAGAGTGAGGGGCAAATCCCGGCCGCATCGATTGATTACTCCGCCGCGGCGCGGCCCGCAGGATTCGTGCGGAAGCGGTCGCGCAATGCGTCCCATTCGTCCGCCCCGAAACGGCGGAACATCTCCGGCACGGTCATCTCCTTTATCGGTGTCGGATGGCGGTGGGTCGTCTTCAACTCGGCCAGCATCCGGTCGCAAATGCCGACCACGCTTTTGATCAGCAACCCCGGCACGATCGCGAGCTTGTAACCCATCGCTTCGGCCTCCCGCAGATCAAGATCGGGTGTCTTGCCGCCCCATACGACGTTGATGAGGCATGGTCCATTGACCAGGCGCGGCACCGCAGCGACCTCGTCCTGCGTCTGCGGCGCCTCGACAAACGCCATGTCGGCCCCGGCCGCCAACGCCGCATTGGCGCGGCCAATGGCCTCGTCCAAGCCGGCGACGGCGCGCGAGTCGGTGCGGGCGATGATCAGGAAATCCCTCTCGCGGCGGGCGGCGGCCGCGGCGCGGATCTTGGCGATGTAGTCCTCGCGCGGAATCACCTGCTTGCCTTCAAGATGGCCGCATTTCTTCGGGAATTCCTGATCCTCGATGTGGATCCCGGCGACACCGCTGCGCTCGAATTCGCGCACCGTGCGGAAGACGTTGAGCTCGTTGCCGTAGCCGGTATCGGCATCGGCGATTACGGGGCGCTCGACCGCGGCGGCGATGCGCACAGCATTGGCCACCATCTCGGACATCGTGACGAGGCCAAAATCCGGGTACCCCAATGTCGCCGCGGTGCCGGCTCCGGTCATGTAAACCGCGGAGAATCCGGCTTGTTCGATGAGTTTGGCGGTGATGCAATCATAGGCCCCGGGCGCCACCACCATCCGCTCCCGTTTCAGCAGATCCCGAAAGCTTCTCGCCTGGGTCATCGCAGCCTCTCATAATGCCCTCTGAGGTAACGCTAGATTACGATCCGAGGAGGGGCAAATGCACGTGTTCAATCTGAAGGCGGAGCAGGCGTTCGACCCCAAGAAACACATGGAAAGAGTGCTCGGCAGGATCGGAGAAGGCGATGTCACAATCGCCTGTTGGGAGCCGGGTCAGACGAGCCCCTATCATTGTCACCCCAACGCGACCGAGATCTATTTCTGCTTCGAGGGCGGGGGCAGGATGCGCACCCCGACCGAGACGATCGAAATCGGTCCGGGAGCGTTCGTAGTCCATCCTCGCGGCGAATTACACGAATACGTGAATGGGCCGCAGCGCACCCTCCTGTTCCGCGTGCGCTACGGCGAGGAAATGTCCGGCCGCACCAAGGAATGGCCGAGCAACCCGGACTGGACCCCGCGGCCCCAGGACATCGCGTATTTCGGCCGTAACCCAGGGGCGTAGGATCGCGCCCGCGCGGTTATTCCTCCGCTCGGGCGGGCCATCGGCCTCGCTTCACCGCTGCTCGAGCCGCGGATCCACCCAGGCCGGTTGATTGTAGGGGATCGCTCCGGGATCGGCGCGCGCGACGCGCTCCTCGGTGCTTGGGGCGGTCTCGTCCTTCGACGCGGGCCGCTCGAGCCGCGGGTCGACCCAAGCCGGCTGATTGTAAGGGATTGCCTCGGAATCGGCGCGCGCGACGTGCACCTCGGTGCTTGGGGCGGTCTCGTCCTTCGACGCGGGCCGCTCGAGCCGCGGATCGACCCAAGCTGGTTGATTGTAAGGGATTGCCTCGGAATCGGCGCGCGCAACATGCGTCTCGAAGGCTGGAGCAGTCCCCCTGTTCGGCGCTCGCCCACTCGCAATGGGTTCGACGCTGACGGCCGCGATGCCGCTGCGAACGACACCGATCTCTTCGGCGGCACGGGGCGAAAGATCGATAATGAAACGCCGCCGATAGGGACCCCGGTCGTTGATCTTGACGACCACAGCACGGCCGGTGTCGAGGTTTGTGACTTTTGCGTAGGAAGCAAGCGGTAGCGAACGATGGGCAGCCGTTGGGGTGATCCAATCGAGAATCTCGCCGCTAGCGGTACGGGACCCCACCCAATTGTACCAAGCCGCTCTGCCGATCTCGCTTTTTCCGGTCGTATGCACGGGGCCCAGATAGGCATCTGCTGGACCTTCGGCCGATTCGGCGGAGTCGGCGTGGCGCGAGCGCGCCGGAGCATCCGCGCCGCAGGACGGGAACCGGGCTGTGCCGGGCCATATTTCGGCTCTGCCATGTTTCCCCTGGAGCTGGCCAGGATACGCCGATGAGTTTTTGCCCGGCGTCTTGGCGATTGCGCCGGTCGAGATCATAAAACACGCGAGCGAAAGGCCGATCGTTTGGCGCATTGCCATTGCTTTACCCCCCTTTGCTGGGCACTCCCCGGCTGCGGGCAATAGCGATCCTGCCGCCATGCCAATCGTATTGGATGAACGAGGAAGTGCAGATCGGTGTCTTGCCGGATTGTCCCCGACAAACCGGGCAGGACAGGTAGGAACATGCGAGGCTAAACAGGCTAAAACGGGGCTGTCAACCCTGCCATTCTTTTTTCTGAGACGTTAGGAGTTGGCTGCGGTGTTGAGGCCACAGTTGCTGTGTCTATAAAATTACCACAGATCTTCTTCGAAAAAGGGGAGCGTTACTTTGACCTTAACTCTTTGTCCGCTGTGGTTAAAACTAGGACCGTGCCCGTTTAAAACGTGGCATGATCGTTTTGCTCGTAAAGTGTGACCCGGGGCGAAGCCGGCATGCAGGTTTATTTGCGGCGATTGGCTCCTGACCGGGGGATCGGGCGACCGGCAATTCGGTCCCAGTGCAGCGTTCGGCCGCAGTTGCAGGCCGCCGGTCGCTCGGTGAGACTGCTTCAGGCGTCCCAATAGAGGAGAGCGGCAATGGGGATCGTTGAGCGCATTGCGGAATTTCACGACGATGTGACGAATTGGCGGCGCGACATCCATGCTCACCCGGAACTCGGGTTCGAGGAGCAACGCACCTCCGATTTCGTCGCGCAAAAGCTGGCCGAGTTCGGCTACGAGGTGCATCGCGGCGTCGGCCGCACGGGTGTCGTCGGGCGGCTGCGCGCGGGCACGTCGCCGCGCTCGATCGGCCTGCGGGCCGACATGGACGCGCTCCCGATCGAGGAGGCGACCAATCTCCCCTACCGCTCGCGCCATCAGGGTCGCATGCACGCCTGCGGCCATGACGGGCACACCGCAATGCTGCTCGGCGCGGCCCGGTATCTCGCGGAGACCCGCAATTTCGACGGGACCGTGAACCTGATCTTCCAACCTGCCGAAGAGGGGCTCGGCGGCGGCGAGGCGATGGTCAAGGACGGGCTGTTCGAGCGCTTTCCGTGCGACGCGATCTTTGGCATGCACAACAGGCCGGGGCTCGCAATCGGCAAGTTTCAGATCCGCACCGGCCCGATGATGGCGGGCGGCGCCTACTTCGATATCACAGTTACCGGCCGCGGCGCACACGGCGCCCGCCCGGAGGCGGGGATCGACCCGGTGATTGTCGCGAGCCACATCACGACGGCGTTGCAGACCGTCATCTCACGCAATGTGAGGCCGCTCGACACGGCAGTCCTCAGTGTCACCCAGATCCACGCCGGCGACGCCTACAATGTGATCCCGGAGCAGGCCTTCATCCGCGGCACCGCACGCGCCTTTGCTCCCGAAACCCTGCAGCTGATCGAGGACAACATGCGGCGTATCGCTTCCGGTGTCGCCGGCGGGTTCGGCGCGGCCGCCGACCTCGATTTTCGGATACTGTTCCCGCCACTGGTCAATGATGCCGTAGAGACCGAATTCATCGCCGAGACTGCCACTGAGCTGGTCGGTGCCGACAACGTCAACCGCGACGGCAATCTGGTGATGGCCTCGGAAGATTTCTCGTACATGCTGAACCGCCGGCCCGGCGCCTACATCCAGATCGGCAACGGCGACGGCAGCGGGGGCTGCGAAGTCCACAACCCCGGCTACGACTTCAACGATCTGGCATTGCCGTTCGGGGCCAGCCTGTTCGTGCGGCTGGCCGAACGTAAATTGGCCCGCTGACCCACACCTCTGCGCTCGGTGTGTGAGGCGTTTGCCCATCTAAGGCCCGGAGACGGCCGGATGCGGATTGTCGTGGTCGGCACCTCGGGCGCCGGCAAGACGACGCTGGCCCGCAGAATTGCGGGACTGTTCGAGCTGCCGCATATCGAACTCGATGCCATCAACTGGCAGTCGGGATGGCACGATCTGACGCGGCACGATCCGGAGGAATTCGTTCGCCGCGTCAATGAGGCGATCAAGGCCGAGGCTTGGGTGGTCGACGGCAATTACGGTCCCGTGCGCGACCGGGTCTGGCAGCGTGCGACCCACCTCGTCTGGCTCGATTATGAACGCCCGGTGATCATGGCCCGAGTGATCTCGCGAACGCTTTTCCGCGCTGTTCTGCACACCGAGCTCTGGGCCGGCAACCGCGAGCGCTGGCGGCACATGTTGCGGCCCAGCCACCCGATCCGCTGGGCCTGGAATACCTGGGAGCGCCGCCGCCGCGAAACCGCAGACCGCCTGGCGCAGAGCAAATGCGCACATCTGGTGGTATTGCGGCTGCACCGCCCAAGCGAAGCATCGCGGGCAGTCGAGTTCCTAGCGAAGGCGGCTGGCGTATAAATGAGGCGTGACGCCGCGAGACGCCGACCTTAGCCCGATGTAGATCTCGGCTTGAGTAGCGGGCAGCAGCGCATCATTTTTAAAGAACGCGCAGGTTCCGCGATGACATCACCATGGGGAGATAAAGAAATGGCCGAGCGCGAAGAAGTTGGCGATCGCACGATCCGCGTCCCCGAGCACATGATCGAGACGATCAACCGTCTGGTGCGGACCTCGCGCCAGATGCTGACCGAGATCGGCCGCGAGCCGACCCCTGAGGAACTTGCCGGGAAATTGGCGATGCCGCTCAAAAAACTACTCAGGGTGTTAAAGATCGCCAAGCAGCCGATCACCCTGGCGGCGCCGATCGGCAGCGCTGGGGATCCCGATCTCGGCTGATCTTGCGAAGCAACTTATACATTTCATGATTCGCAGAAAAATTTTGATCGAGGCTCGTCTTCCCGGTCGTGCGCGATCGCGGTGCGATAGCGCGCCGGCTGGCCGGGGGCGGTGGCATGAGGCCTTTCCTTTAATCCAGACCCGCGGCAGGATCGCCCGGTAACCATGATGCTCGCCGGTGAGCGGCATCGGCGTCCGGGAGGATTGGGCATGGAAGCGCGGGTCATCAGCAAGGTCAGCCGGCGGATCGTACCGTTCGTGGCACTCTGCTACTTCGTCTGCTACCTCGATCGCGTCAATGTCGGCTTCGCCGCGCTCGAGATGAACAAGGATCTCGGCTTCACCGCGACAATGTTCGGTTGGGGCGCCGGCATCTTTTTCTTCGGATATTTCTTCTTCGAAGTGCCGAGCAATTTGGCGCTCGAGCGGTTCGGAGCGCGGCTGTGGATCGCTCGGATCATGGTGACCTGGGGCCTGTTGTCGGCCGCCATGGCGCTGATCTGGAACGAGTGGAGCTTTCTCGTCGTCCGTTTCCTGCTCGGTGCGGCCGAGGCCGGCTTCTTTCCGGGGATCATATTATTCCTGACCTACTGGTTCCCGGCGCATTATCGGGCTCGCATGGTCGGCCGCTTCATGGCCGCGATCCCAATCTCGACAGTGATCGGCGCCCCGTTATCCGGGTTGATCCTGGGTATGGACGGGATCTGGGGACTCAGAGGTTGGCAGTGGCTGTTCATTTGCGAAGGCCTCCCGACGGTTCTGCTCGGCTGTGTCGTGATGTTTTACCTGACCGACGGTCCCGCAAAGGCGCATTGGCTCGCCGCCGATGAGCGCGACTGGCTGATCGACCGCTTGCACCGCGAGCGGATGGTCCGCGAAGCTCACGGAAGGCACACGCTGTGGGAGGCGCTGGCCCACCCTCGCGTACTGGTGCTGAGCTTGGTTTATTTCGGCACTGCCGCAGCCAGTTACGCGTTGGGCTTTTGGCTGCCGACGATCATCAAGGATTTTGGCGTCACCAATTTCCAGACCGGGCTGATCACCGCAGTCCCTTATCTGGTCGGCGCAGTCGCCGTATTTCTGTGGCCGCTCCTCTCCGACCGGATGGCCGAGCGGAAGTGGAACACCGCCCTGGCGTTCCTGGTCACCGCCGGCGGCCTCGCGCTGTCGACCTATTTCCCGGACCCGGTGCAGAAGATGACCGTGCTCTCGATCTGTGCCGTCGGTCTCTTCGCAATCGCGCCGCTGTTCTGGACATTGCCGACCGCGTTCCTCAGCGGTACCGCCGCGGCAGGCGGCATCGCCCTGATCAATTCGATCGGCAATCTCGCGGGATTTGCGGCCCCCTACGCTATGGGCTATCTGAAAGACGCGACCGGCGGGTTCACCGCCGGCCTCCTGGCGGTCGCGTTTTTCCCATTCTTGTCGGCCATTCTCGTGCTGATCCTCGGGCACAACCCGGCGCTCGAACGCAGCGCCATCCCGGAGGGCGCACACTAGCATTGCAAGCTATGGATTTGCGCAGCCTTCGAAGGCGTTGTGGGGACAGGGGAATCCGCCGCCCGGATCTGGTCCGAGATTGGCATTCCCGACCCCTGATCCGCACGCGGCGAGCAATACCGCCAGGAGCACCGCGAAACATGCCGTTCTCAGCGTCCTCATAGGCGAGAGGACCGCGTCGGGCCTGCAGAGGTCTAGATCACCGCGATCGCTTCGATCTCGATCAGAAACTCGGGCTGTGCCAATGCTGCGACGGCGACCAAGGTGGAGGCCGGCATTTTCTTACCGAAGAATTCCTCGCGGATGGCCGCGTAGTCGGCGCGGTGACGAATGTCGGTCAGATACGTATTGACCTTGACGATATTCGCCATCGTGCCGCCGCCGGCCTCGACCTGGGCCTTGACCGCCTGCAGGGCCGCCCGCGCTTGCGCCTTGAAATCCCCGGCATGCGCCGCGCTGCCGTTGTCGCCATAGGCCACCTGGCCAGCGATATAGAGGATCGTTTCGCCGCCGGTCACTTTGACAGCCTGCGAATAGGTCGGCGGATCCCAAACCCCGCGCGCGGCATACTGCTCGATTTTGGCCATCGATCGCATCTCCTGTGAACCGAACGGCGCCAAGCTAAAAGCCGACCGCTACGAGCGTCAATTCGCTCGTCGCGGACGCCGATGGGGGATCAGCCGGCTCAATGTTGCCGGCTCAATGTTGGTGGTCGGCCGGGCCGGCGCGTTCGGCGGATTGCTGGCGATAGTATTCCCGCTGCTTCTCGCGCCACGCGGCCCGTTCCTCCGGATCGAGCTTGCCATCGTGATTGCTGTCGATCTGGTCGAATCGTTCGCGATAGAGCTGGTCACGCTCCTCGGCCGGCATCGCCGCCACCCGATCGTAATAGGCCTTGCGGCGCTCGACGCTTGCCTTCTCTGCAGCGGAAACGCCGGGGTCGGCCAGCTGACGCGCGAGCCGCGCCTGGCGCTGCTGCAGGTCACGCGCGCGGAAATCGCGATACTGGTCGAATGTGATCATGTCGCCCGCCGCGGCGGGTTGGGGGGCTCGTTGCGCAACGGCCGGCCAGTGCGACCAGGCCATTGCGAGCAGGACCGCCGCGGCGGCCGGGAGCGTCCATTTCTTCATCGTCAACTCCTCGGGTTTATGCCCCCGCTCAATATAGAACAAAACATGATCAAATTTGGCAAGCTAAATTTTTTGCGATCGCCTCTCGGGGAGGTTTGCCCCCTCAGACGAACAGCCGCTCCTTCTCAAGCCCGTCATAAAGGTGGGCCACAAACTCGCCGTAGCCGTTCCATTTGAGCGTCGGCACGCGCTCGTTGCTGCCGAGCACCCGCTCAGTCGCCTGGCTCCAGCGCGGGTGCGGAACTTCAGGGTTGACGTTCGCCCAGAACCCGTACTCGCTGCCCTGCACGGTTTCCCAAAAGGATACCGGCCGCTTCTCGGCGAACGAGAAGTGGACGATCGACTTGACCGATTTGAAACCGTATTTCCACGGCAATGCCAGCCGCAGCGGCGCCCCGTCCTGCTTTGGAACGGGCTTGCCGTACATGCCGGTGACGAGAAAGGCGAGCTCGTTTCCCGCCTCGGCTATCGTGACGCCCTCGACATAGGGCCAGGGGTACCAGAATTCCTTCTGCCCCGGTGCCGTCTTGGGGTCGAGAAACGTCTCCATCTGAACGTATTTGGCCGAGCCCAGCGGCTTGGCGAATTCGACCAGAGCCGCCATCGCGAAGCCGCTCCACGGCACCGCCATGGACCAGGCCTCGACGCAGCGATGCCGATAGAGCCGCTCCTCAATCGGCATCTTTTTCAGCAGGTCGTCGACATCTACGGTGAGCGGTTTCTCGACCAGCCCGTCGATCTTGACTGTCCACGGACGGATCTTCAGCGCCTGGGCGTCGGATGCGATCGATTTTTGCGAGCCGAATTCGTAAAAATTGTTGTACGTCGTGGCCAGCTTTTCGTCGGTCAGCGGCCGGTCGAGCGTGTAGCGCGGGTTTTGCTTGGCGGGATAGAGGCCGGCCGACGGATCGTCCTCGGCTGCGAAGGCCAAGCGCATTGCGGGCGCGAGGATGGGCCCGGCGGCGATGGCTTTGATCACCGCCCTGCGCCCGAGGAATACCGACTCGGGCGTCGCCGCGCTCTCCCGTAATTCCCAGCCTCTTCTTCGCCGGATCACCGCGACCGCACCTCGCTATGTTTCCGAGCCAGAATCTGGGTCGGTATCCGGCAGCGCCAACTCACGCTTTCGCGATCAACCTCATTGCGCGGCGTCGGCCGTGCGCGAGGCGAGCACCTTCTCCGCCGGCCGGCCGGTCAGCTCCTGCATATGGTCGAACTGATGGGCGAAGCTG
>Ga0070765_100003320_pt1 | contig 10321 bp, 7 predicted proteins | sample HubBroMetageWFT5_FD_71516 | JGI IMG/M metagenome (GOLD analysis project Ga0070765, IMG submission 71516) | Warmed and freeze-thawed soil microbial communities from the Hubbard Brook experimental Forest, New Hampshire - Hubbard Brook CCASE Soil... | ecosystem: Environmental > Terrestrial > Soil... | reverse complement strand
GGCGATTTCCTGCTCGCGCATCTATCCGGGATCGTCATCGCGTCGGTGCGCTCGACCGACGTCGTCGCGCGCTACGGCGGCGACGAGTTCGGCCTCCTGCTCGTGCAGTCCGGGCTCGACGAGGCGACGATCGTCACCAACCGGCTGCGCGAGCGCGTCGCGCACCAGCGCTTTCCGCTGCCCGAGCTCCCCAACGAGTCGCTGCCGGCCGACATCGCCGTCACGGTCTCGATCGGCGTCGCACAGCTCGTACCTGACGACGATCTCGAGACCCTGTTGCATCGTGCGGACACCGCGCTCTACGAGGCCAAGGCGGCCGGGCGCAACCAGGTCCAGGTCATCGTGTCGGCGCAACCGGGGACGTGAGACATGGCGCTGCCCGCCCTCGTCGTGATCGACGACAGCGAAGCGATCCTCGCGTTCGCGCGGACCGTGCTGTCGCCGCACTACGTCGTGTCGACCGCGAAGGACGGCCGCGAGGGCCTGAGCATGTGCGAGCGCGTGCGTCCCGACGCGGTGCTGCTCGATCTGTCGATGCCGGGCATGGACGGCGAGCAGGTGCTCGCGCGCCTCAAGGCGAACCCCGAGCTCGAGCCGATCCCGGTCGTCATCATCTCGAGCGAGCAGGCGCGCGCCGAGGCGTGCATTGCCAAGGGCGCGACCGCGCATCTCGTCAAGCCGGTGCGCGCCGACGAGCTGCTCTCGATCGTCGAGCGCGCGATCGAGGCGGCGCGCGCGAAGGCGGCGCGAGGCAGCGTCGCGGTGTTGCCGCTCGGCGTCGGCCCGATCGAGCTCGCGGTCGCGCTGTCCGAGGTTCGCCAGGTGATCTTGCAGATCGCGAGCATGCCGCTACCGGGCGCGCCGTCGTACCTCGTCGGGTTCTTCGAGCTGTTCGGCGAGCCGGTGTGCATCCTCGATCTCGCGGCCCGGCTCGGCGTCGAGCACGACCGGCCGCTCGTCGATCGCAAGCTGATCGTCGTCGAGCGCGACGGGCAAAAGCTCGCGCTGTGCGCGGACCGCGTGCGCGACCCCGAAGAGATCGCGCCGGACGACATCCGGCCGCTTGGATCGGGCGACGCCGCGCTCGACGACAACTCGGTCTACGCGCTCGTCAAGACGTCGCGCGGTGTGGTCGCGGTGGTGCGTCCGCACGCGCTGCTGTCGCGTGGCCTCTTGCGCTCGCTGCCCGGCCTCGTCGGGCGCGCGGAGGTCCGATGACGCTGCGCCACGCCGGCATGGACCGCGCGGTCGACACGCTGCTCGTCCACGCCGCCGAGTGGAGCGGGTTCCAGCCCGAGGGCGTCGCCCGCGAGGCGGTGCGGCGCGCACTCGCGCACGAGCTTGCCGGCGGCGCGTCGCTCGACGACGTCATGGATCGCGCCGCCGCGAAGGAGCCGCGCCTGGTCGCCGCGCTGCGCGCCGCGGTCGGAGTGCGCGAGACCTATCTGTTCCGCCATTCAGACCAGTTCGAGCTGATCGCGTCGCGGGCGTCCGCACTCGCCGCGACCGGCGCGATCCGCGCGTGGAGCGCCGGCTGCGCGACCGGCGAGGAGACCTGGTCGCTCGCGTCCACGCTCGCTGCAAGCGCGCGCGGCGACGCCGGGACCGCGCCGCGCATCGCGGTGCTCGGCAGCGACGTCCACGCGCCGTCGCTCGAGGTCGCGCGCGCCGGCGTGTATCGCGCGAACTCGAAGCGGCCATCGGCGCCGATGCTCTACCCGGTGGTCGCACCGGTCGGCAACCGGTTCCACGTGCTCGAGCCGCTGCGCCAGCTCACCGCGTTCGTCACTCACGACCTGCGCGATCCAGCGCCCGGCGAGTTCGAGGTGATCTTTTGCCGCAACGTGCTGATGTACTTCGCGCGGGCGGCTGCGCGCATCGCCGTGACCCGGCTCGCCGCGGCGCTCGCGCCGGGCGGCCTGATCGTGTTCGGCACGATGGACGTCGATGTCAGCGACCTCGCCGGATTGACGCGCGTGGGCCGCGCCGAGCTGATGGCGTTCACGAACGTGCGCGCGCCGACGCGGCGGCGTCCGACCACGCGCAAGCAGCCGGTGCGCGCGGCGTCGGCGGCGGCTGCGAGCGCGACCGAAGCCGTGGCGCTGCATCGCAGCGCGCTCGTGTGGATCGAGCTCGGCGGTCGCGCGAGCGCGGAGCGCGTGCTCGCCGATCTCAACGCGCGTCATCCTGATTATCTCCCCGGCATTCTCGAGCGCGCGCTGGTGAGCGTGCGCAAGGGCGACCACGCGACGGCCGAGACGTGGATGAAACAGGTGCTGAGCCACGCCGAGGCGCTGCCCGCCGACCAGCTCGTCGTCGGGCTCGAGCCGCTTCCGGCGACGTTCTACTGCGACGCGGCGCGCGCGTATCTCGAACGCAGCCGCAAAGGGGCCAACTCGTGACCCGAGGGATCCGGCCGCGCTGGCCCGAGCCGCCCGACGAGCGCGCACGAGACACGCTCGCGCAGCGCGCGGCACGCCTGCGCACGACGCCGCCGAGCGCGCGCGAAGATCCGGTCGTCTGGGTCGCAGAGTTTCCGGTCGGCGATCAGCGGTTCGCGATCCCGCTCGCGTCGCTGCGCGCCGCCGTGCCGCTGCGTCGCGTGACCGAGGTGCCGCTCGCGCACCCGCACGTGATCGGCATCTTGCGGTTCCACGGCCAGCTGCTGACCGCGATGTCGCTGGCGTCGCTGCTCGGCATCCAAGGCTGGTCGCAGGATCCAGCGATCCTGCTCGTCGTCGACGCGGGACACGGCCGTCAAGCCGCGCTCGACTGCGAGGACATCCCGCGTGCCGTCGGACTGCCGGTGGCGGCCGTCGAGGAGGCGCGATCGCGCGCGCGCGACGCGCGGATCGAGATCATGCACGACGGCCGGCTCGTCAACCTGCTCGACCTCGAGCGCTTGCTGGATCGGCGGACCGAGGCGCGCGATGGAGCGTGATCCGGTCATCGAGGCGCTGGTCGAGGGATTCGCCGCCGAGGCGCGCGAGATCTGCAAGCGCCTCACCGGTCAGGTGCTCGCGCTCGAGCACGGCGGCGAGCTGGACGAGCTTGCTCGGCGCAACCACTACGAGGAGCTCGCGCGCGGCATCCACACGCTCAAGGGCAACTCCGACACGTTCGGGTTCCCGCAGCTCGGCGAGCTCGCGCATCGCATGGAAGACGTCGTGCAGGCATTCCGGCCCTCGCTCGCGGCGCTGCCATCGGCCGCGACCGACGTGCTGCTCCGCGCGGTCGACGTGTTCGTCGCGCGGATCGCGGCGCGCCACACGCCGGACGCCGAGCTGCCGCCGATCCGCGATCTGCTCGACGCGCTCGGCGATGCCGCCGCGTCTGGACGTGCGCTCGCGCCGGTCGAGCCGCCACCGGCGGTGTCGCGCACGATCACACCGGTGACGGCGCCGGCCGTGACCGACGAGTTGCTCGCGGCGTCGGCGATCGACGAGTGGCGCGTCGGGCCGCAGCGGGTCGACGCGCTGGTCCGCGAGATCGAGCGGCTGCGCGAGCTGCGGCTACGGCTCGACGAGCAACACCGCGAGGTCGATGTCGCACTGCACGGCCTGCGTCGCGGCCAGCCAGTGGATCCGATCGGGCTGCGCGATTCGCTGCAGACGCTGTCGCGCGGCCTGCAAGCCGACAGCACCGAGGCCGCCGACATCGTGGAGTCGCTCGAGCAGGAGATGAAGCTGATCGCGACGCTACCGCTGCGCTGGATCCTCGATCCGCTGCAGCGCGCGGTCCGCGATCTCGCGCGCGGCATCGGCAAGGAAGCGCGGCTGTCGTGCCTCGGCGCCGACATCTCGCTCGATCGCCGGCTGCTCGAGGCGCTCAAGGGGCCACTCGTGCACCTCGTGCGTAACGCGGTCGACCACGGCATCGAGACACCGGAGCGGCGCATCGCGGCCGGCAAGCATCGCGAAGGCGCGATCACGATCCGCGTCGAGCGCACCGGCAACCTCGTGTTCATCGAGATCGAGGACGACGGCGGCGGCATCGATGCCGATGAGATCCGCGCCGCCGCGGTCGCGCGCGGCGTGATGGCGCACGACGAGGCCGAGGCGCTCGGCGAGCACGATCTGCATCGCCTGCTGTTTCGCTCGGGATTCTCGACACGGCGCGAGATCACCGAGCTCTCGGGCCGCGGCATCGGCCTCGACGTCGTGCGCGACGCGGTGCAGGGGCTCGACGGCCACATCGACGTGCAGACCACGCGCGGCTCGGGCGCGCGGTTTCAGATCACGGTCCCGGCGACACTCGGCTCGACGCCGCTCCTCGTCGTCCACGTCGACGAGCACGTGCTCGGCCTGCCGATGGTCGCGGTCGAGACGATCCGCTCGGCCGGTCCCGAGGACATGCATCCCGGGCGCATCGCGTCGCGGTTCGAGCACGGCGGCTACTTGCTGCCTGTCGTCGATCTCGCGGCGGTGCTCGGTCTGCGCAGTCCGGTGCCGATCGCCGTGGGCCAGGCGATCGTCATCTTGCACGCGCGCGGCTCGCGGATCGCGCTGGCGGTCGACGAGCTGCTCGGCGATCGCGACCTCGTCGTCCGGCCGCTGCCGTCCGAGCTCCAGGACATGCCGGCATATCAAGGCGCCGCGACGCTCGGCCGCGGCGATCTCGTGCTCGTGCTGCAGCCCGAATTTCTCGTGGCCGAGGGCGTGGTCACGACCGCGGCACGCACGCGGTACCGCAAGGTGCTCGTCGTCGACGATTCGCTGACCGCACGCGCGCTCCATCGCACGATGCTGGAATCGGGCGGCTATCAGGTCCACACGGTCGGCAGCGCGCGCCAGGCGATCGATCACCTGCGCTTCACGTCGTACGACGTCGTGATCGCCGACATCGTGATGGCCGAGATCGACGGCATCGAGCTCACGACGATGCTGCGCGCGCGCCGCGAGACTCGCACCACGCCGATCATCCTCGTGTCGAGCCACGACACCGACACCGATCGCGAACGCGGCCGCGCGGCCGGCGCCGACGTGTTCCTGTCCAAGAAAGACTGCATGTCGGGCCGGCTGCTCGCGGAGGTCGCAGCGCTGATCGGCCGCAGGGAGCAGACGTGAGCGCGATCGTGCGGACGCGCGTGCTGATCGCCGAGGACTCCGAGGCGATGCGCAACACGCTCGTGACCCTGCTCGGCGAGGATCCGCGCATCGAGGTGATCGGCACCGCGGTCAACGGCCGCGAGGCGGTCGCGATGGCGCGCTCGCTGCGGCCCGACATCGTGACGATGGACATCGTGATGCCGTACCTCGACGGCGTCGACGCGACGGCACAGATCATGTCCGACAGCCCGCGGCGGATCCTGATCGTGAGCTCGTACGTCGACAGTCGGCAGGTCGATCTGGCGTTCCGCGCGATCGCGGCCGGTGCACTCGAGGTGGTCGCGAAGCCGGCGAACAGTCGCCCCGACGAGCTGCGCGCCTGGGCGCGCCGGGTCTGCGACGCGATCGTGCTGATGTCCGAGGTGCCGGTGATCACGCGGCGCGGTCGCGCGGCAACCGCGAGCGGCCGGACGTGCGACGCGGTCGGCATCGTGGCGTCGACCGGAGGGCCGCCCGCGCTCGCGAAGTTGCTCGCGCTGTTGCCCGAGGAGCTCGAGATCCCGCTGTTCGTCGCGCAGCACATCGCGAGCGGCTTCACCGACGGCCTCGTGCGCTGGTTGTCGCAGGTCGCCAAGCTGCGCGCGGTGCTCGCGATCGACGGCCAACCACCGCGTCGCGGCAACGTGTACTTCGCGCCGGACCAGCGCGACCTCGAGATCGGCGGCGACGGCCTCTTGCACATCCCGAAGTCGCGCGACCGTCACACGCCCTCTGGCGATCGCCTGCTCGCCTCGCTCGCGCGCTACTACGGCGCGCGTGCCGGCGGGATCGTGATGACCGGCATGGGCGACGACGGCGCGGAAGGCTTGTTCGCGATCCGCGAAGCAGGCGGCGCGACGTTCGCACAATCGCTGGCGAGCTGTGTCGTGTACGGGATGCCGCAGGCCGCGCTCGCGCGCGGTGCGACGACGGAGCTGCGCTCGGTCGAAGAGCTCGCGGCCGTGATCTCCGAGCTCGCCGGCAGCCGGCAGCGACGCCGTTAGCAGTTCACGTTCACGTCGACGGTCGATGTCAACGTCAACATCAACATCAACGGTCGATCGAACGCAGCGTCTCGATCGTGCGCGCCAGAGCCGCGCGTTGTGCACCGTCGACCAGCTCGATCGCGAGCGTCGGCTCGTCGCCCGGGATCGACGAGCGCACGACACCGGTGAGCCTGATCGCGTCGGCGATGCCGGGCACGTCGAGAGCGAGCTCGACCGCGGTGCCGTCGGCGAGGACGCGGGCGTTGCTGACGACGATCTCGCCGCGCACGAGCGTCGCAGCGTAATCGTCGATCAGATCGGCGACACTGTCGTAGGCGACGCGCAGCACGATCGCGGGCGCCGGATGTTCGCCCACCACGGCCGCGACGGCCGCGACGACGTCATGCACGCGGATCGGTTTGGTGACGTATGCCGCGACCCCGAGCGAGCTCGCCCGTTCGCGATCGTGCTCGTCGGACTCGGTGGTCAGCACGATCACCGGTGTCGCGCGATGTTCGGGGCGCTGGCGGAGCCGTGCGATGAACGTGAAGCCGTCCATCTGCGGCATGTTGATGTCGGTCATGATGATGTCGGGATGGATCTCGCCAAGCTTGTCAAGCGCGTCGACCGCGTCGAGCGCCTCGACCACGATCGCGCTCTTGATGCGTGCGAGTGCACTGCACACCAGCTGGCGCATCGACGCGCTGTCTTCGACGACGAGAATCACCATGGCAACGTACTTCGCGCTTGAGCCCATGATACGCGAGATCTAGATCCGCTACAGTTCTCGCTGGGATGAGGATCACCCTGGGCGCGAAGTTCGGGCTGTTGCTCGTGGGCGTGAGCGCGCTGCTCGCAGCCGGGCTGACCGGGCTCGGCTACCAGCAGGCCGCAACCGGGCTGCGCGAGCAAGCCGAGGCGGCCCTCCGCGCCGACGCGCGAACGGTGTCGTCGCTGATCGACGGCTGGAACGACGAGCGCCTCGCCGATCTGCGGCTGATCGCCGCACTGCCGGCGGTCATCCGGCTCGCAGACCGCACGTCGCCCGAACACGCGCCGGCTGACCTCGAGGCGGCGCAGGAGGTGGTCGTCGCGGAGGCCGCGACCAACCGCGAGATCGACTTCGCAGTCCTCGACGACGCCGGCAACTTCCTGGCGAGCAGCAACCCCAAAGACCTCGGTCAGAACGTGGGGCGCCGCGACTACTTCCGGGCCGCGATCGGCGGCGACGCGTTCATCAGCGGCGTGTCGGTCTCGACGATCACCGACCAGCCGTCGATTTTTCACGCTGTACCGATCCACGGCCCGTCGGGATCGGTCATCGGCGTGGCGCGTTCGCGGGCGACGCCGGGCCTGATCTTCCGGACGATTCACGCGGCGAGCGGTCGGGTCGGGGCCGGCGCGCAAGGCCTGCTCGCCGACGAGCAGGGGCTGATCATCGCGAGCACGATCTCGGACACGTGGACGCTCAAGCCGGTCGTGCCGCTGGTCGACGAGCTGCGCCAGGAGCTCGAGCGCGAGAAGCGCTGGGGCACGCACGAGGCGCCGCCGGCGCTCGACGATCGGGTGCTCGCGTCGGTGCTGCAGCACACCGACGAGCAAACGTTCGCGTGGCGCCTCGAAGGCACCGCGTATCACGCGCTCACGATCCCGTTGCAGAAGACGCGGTGGACGTACGTCGCGGCGCTACCCGTCGCGACGTTCGAGCGTTCGGCGCGGCATTTTCTCTACGCCGGTCTGGTGTGGGCGGGCGTCGGCCTCGGGCTCGCGATCGTGGTCGCGCTCCTGTTCTCGCGGCGGGTCGCCGGGCCGATCCGGCGGCTGACCGAGGTCACCGCGCGGATCATCAGCGACGACGATCTGACCCAGCCGCTGCGCGTGACCGCGGGGCGCGACGAAGTCGGCCAGCTCGCGATCACGTTCGACAAGCTCGTGGCGCGGCTGCGCGACGTGATCACCACGCTGCGCAAGGCTGCGCAGGTGCTGACGCGTGCGTCGAGCGACCTCGGCGCGATGGTGCAGCAACAGACCGAATTGGTGTCGCGTCATGCGTCGGCGCTGCAAGGCACGCAGGTCACCGCGCAGGAGATCAAGCACGCGTCGATGATCGCCGCGCAGCGCGCCGAGGCAGTGCTCCGCGTCGCCGAGCGCGCCGACATGCTCGGAAAGTCGGGCGAGGCTGCCGTCGACCGCAGCGTGCACGGGCTCACCGGGATCCGCGCCGAGGTCGCCGAGATCTCCGACCGGATCAGCCAGCTCGCCGAGCGCACGCGTCAGATCGGCGGGATCACCGAGTCCGTCAAGGATCTGGCGGATCGCTCGAACATCCTCGCGCTCAACGCCGCGCTCGAGGCCGTGCGCTCGGGTGAGCATGGCAAGGGGTTCGCGGTCGTCGCGCGCGAGATCCGCAGCCTCGCGAACCAGTCGATCGAGGCGACCTCGCGCGTGCGCGACATCCTGCAGGACGTGTCGCGCGCGATCGGCAGCACGGTCGAGATCACGACCGCGGGCTCCGAGCGCATGGAAGGCGAGCTCGTCCAGGTGAAGCACTCCGGCGACACGCTGCGCGAGCTGTCGACCATCATGAAGGAGGCGCTGCTCGCGGTCCGTCAGATCGCCGCTGCGGTGAGCGAGCAGAACGCCGGCATCACGGTGATCTTCAACGCGGTCACCGAGCAGATGGACATGATGGACGAGACGCGCCGCCGCCTCGACGACACCACGCGAGCTGCCGACGAGCTGCAGCAGGTCTCCAAGCAGGTGTTCGAGCTGGTCGAGCGGTATCGAGTGTAGCGAGCCAACTGTGGGTGCCGAACCGACCAGGGGACGGCCCGATTTCGCGTTGCTGGGCGCGCGACGGTGGTGGAACAATGGCATCCCGACGACGCCGGCGAGGACTCGTTGACCACCGAAGCCACCGCGCTCCAGCTGCCGAACCTGCGCGTGATCGGCGGAACCGGCGACGTGCTCGAGGCCGAGTACACCGCTGGTCCGCGTCGCGGCGAGCGCGTCGCGGTCAAGCGTCTGGCTCGCGATCGCACGTTGCCGCCGCGCGCGCTCGACGAGCTCGTCGCAGACATCGAGGTCGCGCGCGGGCTCGATCACCGCAACGTCGTGCGCGTGTACGACGCGCTGGTACTCGCGAACCATCCCTACGTCGTCATGGAGCATCTCTCCGGGCGCGATCTCGCGCGGCTCGAGCCAGGCCCCAGCGTGCCGCCGTGGGCTGCGATCGCGATCGCGGCGCAGGCACTCGACGGCCTCGCGTACGTACACGGCGCCGGCGCGGTCCACCGCCACATCGGCGCCGGCAACGTATTCGCGTGCACCGACGGTCGGGTGAAGCTGCTCGACGTCGGAGCCACGCTCGACGGGACGACTCGAGATCCGCGCCGCGATCTCGCCGATCTCGCCGCGGCGATCGCCGAGTTGCTCGGCGGCGCGCGCGCCGTGCTCGCCGAGGTTCGGCCCGACCTACCGGTGGAATTCGTCGCGTGGCTCCGCGGGCGCTGGGCGAGCGCGATCGAGATGCGCGAGGCGCTCGATCGAGCTACCGGAGACATCCCCGATGCCGCGCGGCTCGCGGCGTGGATCGCGACGCTGCCTGCGATCACCGAAACCACGTCGCCGATGGCCCGCGAGCCCGGCGATGCGAGCGACGCCCTCGAGGCAGGAGCGACACTCGGGCGCTACGTCGTCGAGCAGCGGATCGGCGAGGGCGGCATGGGCGTGGTCTACGTGGCGCACGATCCGGAGCTCGACCGCAAGATCGCGCTCAAGCTGTTGCGCCACGCCGGTGGCGATGGCCGCGAGCGCCTGCTGCGCGAGGCGCAGGCGATGGCGAAGATCTCGCACCCCAACACGGTCGCGATCTACGACGTCGGCATCATCGCGGACCGCGTGTTCCTCGCGATGGAATACATCGACGGCCAGACCCTGACGAAGTGGCTGCGTCAGCAGCGTCGCTCGTGGCGAGAAGTGACCACCGTGATGCTCGCGGCTGGTCGCGGCCTTTGCGCCGCGCACGAAGCCGGGCTCGCGCACCGCGATTTCAAGCCCGACAACGTGCTGATCGGCAGCGACGGCCAGCCGCGGGTCACCGATTTCGGGCTCGCGCGGCGAGCACTCGGCACGGCCGAGATCAACGCGTTGCCGCCGGTGTCGCGGACATCGAGCGAGCGCCTCGATAGCAACCTCACGCAGGACGGCGAGATCATCGGCACGCCGGCGTACATGGCGCCCGAGCAA
>Ga0070765_100003319_pt1 | contig 10321 bp, 8 predicted proteins | sample HubBroMetageWFT5_FD_71516 | JGI IMG/M metagenome (GOLD analysis project Ga0070765, IMG submission 71516) | Warmed and freeze-thawed soil microbial communities from the Hubbard Brook experimental Forest, New Hampshire - Hubbard Brook CCASE Soil... | ecosystem: Environmental > Terrestrial > Soil... | reverse complement strand
CATTCTCGGCCAGTTCGCCATCCGCGGCGTCAACCTGACCAGGATCGAGTCGCGGCCTACTGGCGACGGTATCGGCCGGTACTGCTTCTTCATCGACTGCGCGGGCCACGTCGCGCAGGCCAGGGTCGGCGAGGCTCTCATGGGCCTGCGCCGGGTCTGCAGCGCCGTGCGATTCCTCGGCAGCTACCCCGAGGCGGATCCGGCTAGCACCGGCCATGCCCAGCCCCGCCAGGAAGACAAGTCTGACGCGGATTTCGTCGACGCGGCGGAGTGGCTGGCCCGGATCCGGTCGGCGGCCCCGGTTGTCAAACCCCAGGCGCTCTAACCCCAGGCGCTCGAACCCCAGGCGCTCTAGAGGTAAGGCCCGGAGGCGCGAGGCAGTTGCACGTCCTCGCCCTCGGCACCCTGCGCAGGCATCATGCCCGGCGGCAGCGCGCGCCGCATCTGCTCAAGCTGTGCCCTGGCCGCCATCTGCTGGGCAAACAGCGTGGTCTGGATGCCGTGGAACAGCCCCTCGAGCCAGCCGACAAGCTGCGCCTGGGCGATCCGGAGCTCGGATTCGCTCGGGATCTCGTCCTCGGCGAACGGGAGCGAGAGTCGCTCCAGCTCATCTATCAGCTCCGGTGCGAGGCCGTCCTCCAGTTCCTTGATCGAGCTCGCGTGGATTTCCTTCAGCCGGGCCCGGCTCTTTTCGTCGAGCGGTGCCGCCCTGACCTCCTCGAGCAGCTGACGGATCATGTTCCCGACCCGCATGACCTTGGCCGGCTGCTCGATCATCTCGGTCACCGGGCGCTCGCGGGACTGCTGCACATCCGTCTCGGTCGCAACGCCGTCCGGACCGACGACGACGATCCTCGGACTGTCGTGAACCTCACCGTTCGTCTGCTCAGTCATGCTGTCTAGTCTGCCGGCGCACCGGCCGAAGCTCCTAATCGGGGTCGGCTCAGCCGCCCGCTGCGGTCGCCAGCAGGATCTTGCCGACGTGCTCACTGCCGTCCATCAGCCGATGCGCCTCGGCCGCCTGCGCCAGCGGCAGCACCGTCTGGATGACCGGCTTGATCTGCCCGGCGCTCACCAGCGGCCACAGGTGGTCAGCTACCGCGGCCACGATCGCCGCCTTATCCGCAAGCGGGCGCGATCGCAGCGTCGAGCCTTGCACGGTGGCGCGCTTGCGCATCAGCTGTCCGAGGTCGAGCTCGCCGTGCATGCCGCCCTGCATCCCGATGACGATCAGCCGGCCGCCGGTGGCGAGCGCGGCGACGTTCCGCGGCAGGTAGGCGGCGGCCATAATGTCGAGGATGACGTCGGCGCCCTGTCCGCCGGTGAATTCGAGCACGGCCTCGGCGAAGTCCTGCTCGCGATAGTTGATGGTCAGCTCGGCGCCGAGTTCGCGGCACCTGGCGAGCTTCCTGGCCGAGCCGGCCGTGCACGCGACCCTGGCGCCGAGAGCGCGGCCGATCTGGATCGCCATGGTGCCAATGCCGCTCGCACCGCCGTGAATGAGCAGGGTCTCGCCCGGAGCCAGCCGGCCGTATCCCACGATGTTGGAGTGGACAGTGCAGCAGACCTCGGGCAGCGCCGCGGCGTCCTGCACGCTGACGCCGGCCGGGATCGGCAGTAGCTGGCCGGCTGGGACCGCGACCTTCTCGGCGTAACCGCCGCCCGCCAGCAACGCGCACGTTTCGTCGCCCAGCTGCCAGCCCGTCACGCCAGCGCCTATGGCAGTAATGTGCCCGGAGCACTCGAGCCCCGGATACGGCGGTGCGCCAGCGGGCGGCGGGTAGAAACCCTGCCGCTGCGACAGATCGGCGCGGTTAATGCCAGCGGCGACAGTCGTGATGACGACCTCACCGGCCGCGGGTACCGGGTCGGGCACCTCGCGGACCTCGAGAACTTCTGGTCCGCCTGGCTGGTCGATGACAACCGCGCGCAAGGTGGCCTCCAGCCATGTTTAGGTGGTCGAGCACCTGTGGCGGAGGGTGTGGGATTCGAACCCACGGTGACGCTTGCGCGCCACAACGATTTTCAAGACCGTCGCCCTCGGCCACTAGGCGAACCCTCCGCCGACAACGATAGCGGTGCCGGACCTCGGGCAACACGACGCTTGCTGCTGAGTAGGCTCGCCGGTGAAAGGAGACCGAATGCTTCCGCCGTTCGGCTTGTCGGCCGTAGTAACGCAGTGGCAGTTCGCGCCGGTCGTGACCGGCTTCGCCGTCATCGCGGTCGGCCTTTACGGCTGGGGCGTCATCCGGGTGGCCAGGCGGCACCCGGCGCGCCCCTGGCCAGCGTGGCGCGCCTGCCTGTTCGTGGCCGGCGTCGCTGTCATCGTGCTGGCTACGCAGAGCGGCATCGGCGCATACGACGACCTGCTCTTCTATGACCACATGGTGCAGCACCTGATGCTGCTCATGGTGGCGCCGCCGCTGCTGATCGCGGGGCAGCCGCTCACGCTGCTGCTACACGCCAGCCGGAATCCGCTGCACACGTGGACCAAGCGCGTGCTGAGGTCGCGGGTCGCGAGCTTCCTGACCTGGCCGGTCTTCGGCGCGGTGGCCTACGCCCTTGGCGTTATGGCCGCTCACCTGACCGGGATCGCGACCTACGTCGAGCGGAACCAGACAGCGCACAACGCCGAGCATGCGCTCTTCGTTATCATCGGCTACCTGTTCTTCCTGCCCATCCTCGGCCGCGAGCCGATCCGGTGGCGGCTCTCATACCCAGTGCGCTTCGTGATCCTGGTCCTGCTGATGCCGGTGGACACCTTCACTGGCCTCGCGCTCGGATACGGCAGCGCCAGCTCGCCAGGCGTCCCGACCGGGCCGCGCCCCGGCTGGGCGCCCAGCGCAATTTCCGACCTGCATCTGGGCGGCGCGGTGATGTGGATCGGCGGCGACGGCATCATGTTCGTGCTCATGATGCTGGTGTTCTTGATGTGGAGCACGGACGAACGGGCGAGCGTCAGCGGCCGCAGCTGGTTCGAGCGGGCCCGCCAGGAGAATCTCGCCACTCTGGTCGCCTCGCAGCAGCCGGCCGCCGCCGGTGCGGCGGTGGTCGGCGTCGGGGCACCTGACAGCCGCAGCACGGAGAGCCGCAGCACCATCGATGACGATGAGCACCTGGCCGCCTACAACGCGTATCTGGCGAGGCTCCATCAGCCGCCCGGACGCTAGCGCTGCCGCGCCCATTATGAGCGTAGGCCCCGGCATGACGGCGCGCCTGTCGTCGGCAGCTCGGCGAGCGACCCCGTTCCCTAAAGAATTTTCCGGTTGGCTGTGAACCTGAGCCGGTCGCGGCTCGTAGTACTGAATAGCACCGTGCCGTGGCCGCACCCGTTGGCGCGGGGCGTGCCCGCCGGGCATAGGCGACGGACAAATGGCCCCGTCCGTCGTCTGGCCTGGCGGGCTACCTTTGTGTCCAGCTCCGATACGTCGGCGGCGACACGCCGGCAAGCGATTTCTACGTCAATCTAGGGAATCCGCTAGATCCGCCCATACTCTCCTGTGCATGGATCCTGTCCGGAATCCGTACGCGCCCGGCGCGGGTCAGCGGCCGCCCGAGCTAGCGGGCCGCGACCGCGAGATCGGCCAGTTCGAAGTCGTGCTGGAGCGGGTGGCCCGCGGGCGCCCTGAGCGCAGCATGGTGCTGACCGGGCTGCGGGGTGTGGGCAAGACCGTGCTGCTCAACTCGTTCCGGTCGATGGCGATGCAGCGGCTGTGGGGGACCGGCAAGCTGGAGGCGCGACCCGATCAGTCGATCCGCAGGCCGGTGGCCGGCGCCCTCCACATGGCGGTGCGTGAGCTTGCGCCGCGGCACCGGGCCCCGGATCGAATCGATCACTTCCTCGGCGTACTCAAGGCCTTCGCGGCGAGGGACAGCCGGGCGCCGAAGGGCTCGATCGTGACCCAGCTCGGGATCGACGCGCCGGCCGTGCGCGGCCGGGCCGACTCCGGTGACCTCGAGGTGGACCTGACCGAGCTGTTTGCCGACGCTGCCTCCGTCGCAGCCGACCTGGGCGTGGGCATCGCGCTTTTCGTCGACGAGATGCAGGACATCCCGGCGGCCGATATCTCGGCCCTGTGCGCGGCCTGCCACGAGCTGTCGCAGAGCAACGGTCCGATGATCGTGGTAGGAGCGGGCCTGCCGCACCTGCCATCGGTGCTGTCGGCGAGCAAGAGTTACTCGGAGCGGCTGTTCCGCTACGTGGCGATCGACCGGCTGGACCGGCAGTCGGCGGATATCGCGCTGCTGGCCCCGGCGCGGCGCGAAGGTGCCGATTTCGAGCTGGCGGCGCTAGAAGCCCTGTACGCGGCGGCCGACGGCTACCCGTACTTCGTTCAGGCATACGGCAAGGTGACCTGGGACGTTGCCGCGTCCAGCCCGGTCACGGCCCACGACGTGAGCGTGGCCGGGCCGGTCGCGGCCGGTGAGCTGGCGATCGGGTTCTTCGGCAGCAGGTACGAGCGGGCGACCCCAGCCGAGCGTGAGTACATGCGAGCGATGGCCATGCTGGGCGACGAGCCCGTGCCGACCGCGCAGGTCGCCGAGGAGCTCGGGCGCAAGCCGTCTAGCGTGTCGCCAGCCAGGGACAACCTGATCAAGAAGGGCCTGATCTACAGCTCTGAGCGAGGCCTGATCGCCTTTACGGTCCCGCATTTCGGCAGGTTCCTGCGGACTCAGCCCGCCTGACCAGCGCTGCTGCCTGTCCGCCGGTTGCGGTCGGCCCGCGCTGCGGCAGGCCATAGGATTCCTGGTCTTGATGAATCTTGGGCTCTCTACGGCCAGCGCTAGAGATCGGTATACACCGGCAGATCGGCGCGGGCGCCGGTTGGTCCGGCGGCCGTGCCAGCCGGCAGCCGCAGCGGGACCTGTCCGGGCACGGGCGGTGCCGGCCGGCTTTCACCGCCTGGCGCCGCGGGACACGGCAGCGAGAGGCCAGTTCCGGCGTCGACCAGCGCGGCGTGAATGGTCGGGCGCCGATGCTGGAGGAAGACGGCGAACACCAGGTCAGCCGGCCGCTCCTGGTAGCTGCTCGGGTAGACCACGTAGCGCCAGCAGAGCTCCCGCCAGACATCGGAAGGAACGTCTGAGGTGATCAGGCCGGAGTACCGGCGCCATTGCTTGCTGCGCCGGAGGGCGGCCAGAGTGCGCAGTGACGGGACATCGCGAAGCTCGCATGGCTCGGAGTAGCCCAGGCGGATGAGCCCCTCGCCGACCTCCGGGGACAGCGCACCGATCACCAGCAACTCGGCACCCAAGAACACGAGCAGCTCAATGCCGGCCCGGCCGACCTGCGCTGCGCTGACCGCGCCCAGGTCGATGGTCGACAGCGCGGCGACCGCCAGCAAGGCCGACCTGGCTATCGTCCGTCCGCTGACCGGCGCCGTGCTGAAATCGCCGAAGCATCCGCAGCCGACGTCCGGACGGACCGTCCGCAGCTCGATCAGCGTGCTGGTAGCGACCAGGAACAGCAGGCCGGCCCCGAGCCGGACGCACGTGGCCGCGGGCAGTCCGCCTAGGCCCCCGGCCGTGATGATCAGGCCGAGCCCGAGGCCACCTTCGATCGCGCACAGGATCACTGCGACCGGCCGGCGCGTGCTCATCGGGAACAGGGCAGTTGGCCCGAGGCCCGAATCGGCCGAGCCGGTCCGCAGCGTTCGCGCGAGCTTGGTCACGCAGCCGACCAGCAGTATCGCCGCCACCAGCGGGATCTGTACTTCACGCATGGCCTCGAGGACGAGCACGGTCACTCGCCTATCGAGATGGTGGCGTTGAAGCAGCCACGTTCGAGTTCCCCGCCGAGCGCGATGAAACTCGCCTGAGTCAGGTCAGCGATCCGGCCGCGCGGCGATGTCCCGCACGTGACGCACCGGTCGTTGAACAGCCGCGCAATGGAAGCGCAGCCGGTCACCGGCACGAGGCAGTCCTTGCCGCTGCAGTCGTTCCTGACCCGCAGCACGCTACCGATGGCGAGGTACGGCATCCGGGCGAAGCCGTGGTGCAAGCCGCTAGCCGCGTCCTCGGCGCAGCCGGTCTCCGGATCCAGCGCCGGGTAGGCGACGCCCAGGATGCCGGGCGGCTCGTCCCGCGGCTCGTGCCAGGTCGCGGAGCCGCTGATCGAGTCGGGCACGTGGCCGCTGACCAGGGCCGGCTCGGGGAGCCTGTGCGCCGGGTAAGCAGGCTGGGAGGTGGCCGGGGTCATCCCGATCAGCTCATCACCGTGGCGCAGCCCGATGATGTCGACCAGGTAGCCAGGCTCGAGTGTCGGGAAGCGGACCTGGATCCGGCCAACCGCACGCGGCTGGATGACGATGATCTGCGGCTGTCTGGTCGCGCCCTCGTCGACAAGCAGCGTGCTCCCGCTCCGTTCGAGGATGACGCCGGTCACCCGGCCGATGTTCGCCCAGATCCGGTCGGCGATATGCCGGCTCGACGGGTAGAGCCTGACCACGGCGTGATCGCCCTGATGCAGCGCGGCAGGTTCTAATTGGGCACCCCGCCAGGCGACAGCGTCCGGGGTGAGGGTGAATCGCTGCTCGCTGCCCGCTTCGCCGAGGACAAGGACCTGCGGGCTGACGTCCAGCACGGTGCCCGACACTGTTCGCGGCAGCTGGGCCGGGTCAGCGAAGCTGGCGGCGGTCGGCGGATCGGCCGGTGCGGGTCCTGCGTCCGTCCGGGCAGCGGGGCTGGCGCCAGACCGCCCGTTGAGCCGAGCGCCGCGCGCGGGATCCAGGCCGGATAGCGGCCGGAAGACCGCAGCCTTCAGCAGTCGCCTGCGCGCCGCTGCTCCCGTCTCGCCGGCCCCGCCGCTTGGGCCGCTGCCGCTTGGGCCGCTGCTGCTTGGGCCGCTGCTGCTTGGGCCGCCGCCGGGGCCGCGGGGGAATCCGGCCGGCGCCAGGCTGGCACAGCGCTCACAGCAACCGAAGCTGGCCGGCGCGCTCAGCATCTGCACCTCCTGGGTGGGTTCGCAATAACCCAGCCTCACGACGATGCGTACCGGCTAAGCCTGCCGTCAAGCGGTTTGGTGATCTTTATCGCCACCAGTCGCCAATATGCCACCCGTCGGCCAGATTGACCGTTGTCCGATCTGTCAATATCCGGCACAGCGGACGCGCCGTTACGCGGGGTAACTGACTGTTCTGCCGTTGTGCTGGGTACGGTTGGGGTGTGAGCGTCGGGGGCGATCACGGTGTCACTGAGACCTACGCGAGCGCGGCCGGGGTGGTGCCGCGAGTCGCGGATGCGGTCACGCTCGAGGGCATTCCGCATGGCGTCGACCACAACGTCCAGGCCGTTCCGGTGCCTGATCCAGGGAACGGGGACGCTGGCCACCACCAAGCCCAGCCGCACGCGCCCGCGCAGCGACGCCCTGGAGAAGCGGGCGATCCGGACGGCACTCGGCAGCGCCCGCTCGTGCCATCAGCCAGGGCTGTCGATGAAGGCGCTGTGGCTGTCCGCGCGGCCGGGATCGATGACCCCGAGTTCCGGGACTATGTCCGGTCGCGCAGCCGCGCGCTGCTGCGCACCGCCTACCTGCTGACCGGGAATATGGCCGACGCCGAGGACCTGCTTCAGTCGGCGCTCGCCAAGACCTACCTGGCCTGGGACCGGATCGAGGACCGTGGCGCGCTGGACGGCTACGTGCGGCGGGCGCTGGTGAACACCCATATTTCCTGGTGGCGGCGGCGGCGACTGGACGAGTACCCGACGGACGAGATCCCCGACCAGGCCATCGTCGAGCATTCGGTGAACAGCGAGCTGCAAGAGTCCCTGCGGCGCGCTATCGACCGGCTGCCGCAGCGGATGCGAGCCGCGGTCATGCTCCGGTACTACGACGACATGAGCGAGGCGGAGGTCGCCGATGTCCTCGGCATCAGCCTCGGCACCGTCAAGAGCACTGTGTCGCGTGCCGTGGCCAAGCTCCGCATCGACGCCGAGCTCCAGTCATAGTGAGCGCATCCGCGGGCCAAGCTGCCTGCTGACACACTCGGCAATTTGCCGCTACCGTGGCCTTAATTACACGTCAGGGCGGTTACCGGCGCGCCTGCACGAGTCACGGGCGGCGCCGGCACCCTTACCTCGCAGGGGGTTCGGCCGTGCGCAGCACAATGATGGACGTTCCGCTCACCGTGACGGCGATCATGCGCCATGGCACCACGGCTTATGCCAGCTCCGAGGTCGTGACGATCACGACCGGCGGCCTCCGTCGGCAGACATACGGGGCAACAGGAGTGCGAGTAGCGAGGCTCGCTCATGCTCTCAGGTCGCTTGGCGTGGACGGGGATCAGCGCGTCGCCACCCTGATGTGGAACAACGCCGAGCACCTGGAGGCCTACCTCGCCATTCCGTCCATGGGCGCAGTGCTCCACACGCTGAACTTGCGGCTGGACCCGCAGGTCATCGGCTACATCGCTGACCATGCTGGCGACGATGTCGTGATCGTCGACCCCACGCTGGTGCCACTGCTCGCGCAGGTACTGCCGCATGCGCCGAGCATCAGGCACATCATCGTCACCGCCGGGGAGGACGAGACCGACTTCGTGCCGCCGGCCGAGCTGGTCGCGCACGGCCGTCCCGTGCATTCCTACGAGGCGCTCCTGGCCGCGCAGCCGGACAGCTTTGACTGGCCAGAGGTGGAGGAGCGGTCCGCCGCGGCCATGTGCTACACCAGCGGCACCACGGGCCACCCGAAGGGCGTGGTCTACAGCCACCGGTCGATGCACCTGCACTCGATGGCCGTCTGCATGAACGGGGTGTTCGGCATGTCGGACGCCGACCGGGTGCTCCCGGTCGTGCCGATGTTCCACGCCAACGCCTGGGGGCTCCCGTACGCGGCGGTCCTCTCCGGCGCGTCGCTGATCATGCCCGACCGGTTCCTTCAGCCCGAGCCGCTAGTCCGGCTCATCGAGGCCGAGCGGCCGACGATCGCCGGTGCCGTGCCGACGATCTGGAACGGGCTGCTTCAGCATGTCCGCGCCCACGGCGGCGACCTGTCGTCCCTGCGCCTTGTGCCCTGCGGCGGCTCTGCGGTCCCGCACTCCCTCCAGGAGGCATACGAGAAGGAGCTAGGCGTGCGGATCCTGCAGGCGTGGGGCATGACGGAGACGTCGCCGCTCGGCAGCGTTGCACACCCACCGGCCAACGCCACCGAGGAAGAGGCATGGCGCTACCGGGATACCCAGGGCCGCCTGATGTGCCAGGTCGAGCACCGGCTCGTCGGCGAGGGCGGCGTCGAGCTGCCGTGCGACGGCGAGGCGGTGGGCGAGATCGAGGTACGCGGCCCGTGGGTCACCGGCTCCTACTACAAGGACGACGATCCCGCCAAGTTCCGGGACGGCTGGCTACGCACCGGCGATGTCGGCACGATCGACCCGCTGGGGTACGTGACGCTGACCGACCGGGCCAAGGACGTGATCAAGTCTGGCGGTGAGTGGATCTCCTCCATGGAGCTTGAGAACATCCTCATGGCCCACCCGGCCGTGGCTGAGGCCGCCGTCATCGGCGTCGCCGACGAGAAGTGGGGCGAGCGGCCGCTGGCTGCCGTGGTCCTCGCCCAAGGCTCGACCGCGACAGCCGCCGAGCTCAGGGCGTTCCTGGCCGAGCAGATCCCGCGCTGGCAGCTGCCCGAGCGCTGGTCGTTCATCGACGAGGTGCCGAAGACCAGCGTCGGGAAGTTCGCCAAGACCAGGATGCGCGATGCCTACGCAAATGGCGATTATCGGGTCATCGACGTGAGCTGACTTCTGGCACTCTCGCCTGGCCCTGTCATGCTTTGCTGACCATCGGGCTGTACCGGTACCCTAGGGCCCGGCCCGGTAGGGCTACCAGGAGGCTTCGCCTAGTCCGGTCTATGGCGCCGCACTGCTAATGCGGTTTGGGTTCGCGCCCATCCGGGGTTCAAATCCCCGAGCCTCCGCTCTCTGACCAGCAGATTCGTCCGGAGTGACATCGCCCGACGACTCCGCTCCGTATCCCTCGCGGCCCTCTGCGCGCACATCGGTGCCAGGAAACCGCTATCAGGCGCACAGCCAGGACGGCTTTGCGCCCTTTCGGCATGCCCGTAATCAAATCAGCACCGCATGAAGAAAGCGGGCTCCCGAGGCGCGTGCAACGCCACCGGGAGCCCTGGATCCAGCCGTCCGCCTTGCAGCTAGCTGGCGCATCGGGCAAATGCCCGGGGGTCGGCCGCTGGGATCGTGGTGCGCTGCCCGCCGGGTTCCGGGTCGGCAACCGCCTGTAAAGCGCGCAGCTGATCGTCATCAGCGTCTGCCCATAGCGTCGCCATGACCGGGACGCTAGGGCAGGCGCTGTTACCTGCCCGCTT
>Ga0070765_100003318_pt1 | contig 10322 bp, 7 predicted proteins | sample HubBroMetageWFT5_FD_71516 | JGI IMG/M metagenome (GOLD analysis project Ga0070765, IMG submission 71516) | Warmed and freeze-thawed soil microbial communities from the Hubbard Brook experimental Forest, New Hampshire - Hubbard Brook CCASE Soil... | ecosystem: Environmental > Terrestrial > Soil... | reverse complement strand
CACCGACCAGTCGTGCATGTCTCCGGATTGATACTTATCGGAGAGTTCTTCATAGTCGGAGCTGGGAGAGCTGGGCCAGTAGGGCGTTTCGGGTGCCAGGCGGTTGACCGCAGCGGCGAGGATGCCGCTGAAGGTGGAGACGTAGTCCTGCCACATCTGGAAGCGCACTTCGGGATTCAGCTTGTCGCGGTCATGCCAGGCGAGTGCGACTTCGGTTTCGTTGTTGCCGCACCAGATGACGATGCTGGGATGGTTGCGCAACCGACGAACTTGCTGTTCGGCTTCGCGAGTGACGTTGAGCTTCCAGTCGTAGGTGCCGGGCTGCCAGTCGTTGCCGAACATGAAGTCCTGCCAGATCATGATTCCGAGCTCATCGCACAGGTCGTAGAACTCGTCGGTTTCGTAGTAGCCTCCTCCCCAATGGCGGATCATGTTCATGTTGGCGTCGACCGCTGACTGCAGCACCTGCCGATATTGCTGCGTGGTGACGCGGGTGGGAAAGCTGTCAAAGGGGATGACGTCAGCACCTTTGCCGAAGACGGAGATGCCATTGACGACGAACTCGAAGGAGCGTCCCCACTGGTCCGGCTCGCGGCGCAACACGATGGAGCGGAGGCCGGTTTTGGCGGTGGAGTCGTCCAGAACCTGCTTGCCCATCTTGAGTTGCACTTGAAACTTGTAGATGGGTTGCGCGCCGTAGCCTGCGGGATACCAAAGTTGCGGGTTGGCGATATCGATGGGCAGCGTGACGTGATTCACGCCGGGCTGCACTTGCACGGTACGACTGGCTTCGGGGCGCTTGCCGGTCACGCCGTAGTCGAGCGAGATCGTCGCGCTGCCGGATTCTGTGGCCGTGACTTCGACCTCGACGAGCAAGTGCGCGACTGCGCTGCTTACGTCGAGCTGACGAATGTGGACGTTAGAGATTCGCGCCTCGCCCCACGCTTCGAGCCGTGCCCGGCGCCAGATGCCGCTGGTGACAAAGCGCGGGCCCCAATCCCATCCATACTCATACGCGGCCTTGCGGAGATAGGTCTTCTCCTCGGTATGGGTGCGCGCCCTCCAGGGGTCGTTGGCGGCAATCTCGGAGGCTGCTTTAATCGGCGACGGGAATACCACGCGCAGTGTATTGGCGCCGGGCTTGAGGTCCGTCTTCACGCTGACACGCCATTCGCGAAACATGTTGTCGGCGGTCAGAACGAGATTGTCGTTGAGGTAGACCTTGGCGTAAGCGTCGAGGCCTTCAAACACTAAGTCAACGTTTCCCTGCGCGAGTAACGCGGGCGTGACCTGTACTGTGGCGCGATATTCCCAGTCGGCATTCTCGATCCATTGCAGCTTGGCTTCGTTGTCACGATAGAAGGGATCGGGAATCAACTTGTTGCGCAACAGATCGAGATGCACGCTGCCGGGAACGACAGCAGGCCGCCACTGCGAGGCGTCGTTCGTAGACGGCGTTGGTGCCTGGGTGGGGGTCGCACTTGGGACCTGGCGGAATTCCCATCCGGAGGTCAGGGGCACGATTTGCTTTTGGGTGGCGGCGTGGGCTGTGGTGGCGACGAGAAGAATGAGTGCAGAACGAAGTAAGAGTCGGAACAATGGAGTAGGCTCCTCAGGGGACTGGAGTTGGTGTTTGGTGCGACTGAGAATAGTAACAAGTACGAGGAGCTGGTTCTGTGATTGGGTGACCAATCATTGTTGTTTAGAGCCTTCACGTAAGCCATCGAAACGCACTCGGACGGACGTCCGTGTCGCCGCTGAAGCCGGCTCAGGATTCAATAGGCGGGTCGCAAACCGCGGGTTGACGCCCACGGCTCAAACAAATGCCGCCCGTCGGGCTCGGGACATTCGTCTTGGCGCATCGTTCGTCCCACCCTTTCGCCAGAATCGGACGAAAGGATGGGGCACCCATTGCCGGCGGGGCGCAGCGGTCTTGCCCTGCGGCGAAAGTAGCATGTAGCGGCTATTCCAATATTTTCGCCTCAAGTGATACTCTGTTTGCACGCGGAGCGACCACAGGTTTCCCGTACAATTGTGCTTTGAGACGAACTGCTCGCACTACGACGGGCGGTGCGGACGAAGTGCCGTGTAGTCATGATGATGTCGCGGTCCGGAGCAAGCGGGCCGACCGGTCCTGCCGGCGGTATCCTCGGAACGACAAGACTCTGGAATTGCAATACTTTCGTCATCCTTACTGTTTGTGGATGAAGGCTCAGGGTTGCGAGCGCGTGCGTACTAAGTGTGGATTAACTGTGGTAGCAGCATTTTCATATCGTCCTTTTTATAGAAAGAAGCAATCGTAATGTCGAATAACGGATTCCATAATCGTCCCTCGCGAGTCGGCAACATCAGGTCGCTGTTCAGCATGTTCTCCAGCGATCTGGCCATCGATTTAGGGACGGCCAATACTCTAGTGTACGCACGCGGCAAGGGCATCGTGGTTAACGAGCCGTCGATTGTCGCGATCAACAAGAACACAGGTGAAGTAGAAGCGGTGGGTAAAGAGGCCAAGGAAATGCTTGGCCGCACGCCTGGCAACATCGTCGCCATCAAGCCCATGAAAGATGGCGTGATCGCGGACTTCAAAGTCACCGAGAAGATGTTGAACTACTTCATCCAGAAGGCGCACAACCGCAAGATGCTGGTGCATCCGCGCATCGTGATCGGCGTTCCGTCGGAGATCACGCAGGTGGAAAAGCGCGCCGTCATGGACTCTGCCTATCGCGCGAAAGCCAGCGAAGTGCATCTGGTCGAGCAGGCGATGGTGGCAGCGATTGGCGCGGGTTTGCCCATCACCGAGCCCAGCGGCAACATGGTGGTTGACATCGGCGGCGGCACTACTGATATCGCGGTGATTTCGCTGAGTGGCATTGTGTATTCGCGCTCCGTCCGAATGGCCGGCAATCAGATGGACGAAGCCATCATGAATTTCATGAAGCGCAAGTACAACCTGCTGATCGGCGAGCGGACGGCTGAGCAGATCAAGTTGGAGATTGGCTCTGCGTATCCGCTGGAGAAGCCGCTGACCATGGAGATCAAGGGCCGCAACCTGATCGAGGGCGTGCCCAAGACGATCACCATCGACGATGGCGAAATCCGCGAAGCGGTAGCCGAATGCGTTTCGACGATCATGAACGCCATTCGCGTCGCGCTGGAGCGCACGCCTCCTGAATTGTCGGCGGACATCAGCGATCGCGGCATTGTGCTGACGGGCGGTGGCGCGCTGCTGAAGAACCTCGACAAACGAATTCGCGAAGAAACCGGGTTGCCGGTGTCGATCGCTGACGATCCGTTGTGCAGCGTGGTGCTCGGTACGGGCAAGATGTTGAGCGACTTCAAGCTGCTGCGCAAGATTTCGATCGACTAAGCGGAATCGGCTGGATCACCAGGTCAGGGATGCATTCGGTAATGTCTTCCATCGCGGGACGACCCAAAGCGTTTGAGACGATCCTTGTGGGCGGCTTGATCGCTGGCATCCTCGATGGCTTCGATGCGGTTGTCTATTACGGGTGGGCTTCCGGAGTTGGACCGACTCGTCTCTTTCAGCATATCGCCAGCGGCCTTCTGGGCGTGAAAGCGTTTAGCGGTGGTTGGCCTACGACGTTCCTTGGCGTGGCGTGTCACTTCGCGATTGCAATTGGCGCTGCGGCAGTTTTTTATGCTGCCAGCCTGATGATTCCGTTTCTCGCGCAAAAACCGTGGATTTCCGGGCCGGTATTTGGGCTCTGCGTGTTTCTGGTCATGCATAACATCGTAGTGCCGCTGTCGGCGGTGGCGCCACGGAAGACTCCCATGGCGGGTTGGGAGCTTGCCGACCAGCTCTTTTCGCACATGTTTTTTGTTGGCCTTCCCATTGCGCTTATGGCGCGACGATCGGCCCGCACCTAGTTCTGTTCCGGGACCGGCAACATTATGGATACTCTGCTCGGCCGCTATAAAAACCTGATCGTTCTGGCGGCCATCTTGTTCGCCCAGGTCATCGCACTCGCGATGCAGGTGCGGCGTCCCACGGCGGAAGGAGAAACCCGACTCATTCGGGTGTGGGCGACAGCAGCCGTGACACCTTTTGAGAAAGCCGTGGTGCATACCCAGAAGTGGGCGCACGACAAATGGAATGGCTATGTCTACCTGCGGCACGTGGACCAGGAGAATCAACAATTACATTCTGAAATTGAGCGCATGAAGCTGGAGCAAGCCCGGCTGAGCGAAGACGCAAACATGGCGCGCCGCATCCAGACGTTGCTGGCGTTCAAGGAACAATATGTTGAGAACACGGTCGCGGCACAGGTGATTGGAACCAGTGGCAGCGAACAGTCGCGCGTGCTCTACATCGACAAAGGCTCGAGCGATGGCATTAAGCCCGACATGGCGGTGATCACGCCAACCGGTATCGTTGGCAAGGTTGTCCAGGTGTTTCCCGGATCGTCGCAGGTGTTGCCGATCAACGATCAACTAAGCGGCGTGGGTGCAGCGCTGAAATCGTTGCGGCTGCAGGGCATTCTGAAGGGCGCGCCCAACGGCACCACGACGCTGCAGTACATCATGAGCGACGAACCAGTGCAGCCGGGGCAGGAAGTCATTACCAGCGGGGGCGACCGCATTTTCCCGAAGGGGCTTCCGATTGGGACGGTAGCTTCGGTCGAGCCGGGTAAAGACTTGTTTCTGAATATTCGGGTGATTCCATCAGCGCGTCTCGACCGGCTGGAGGAAGTGCTGGTTGTAACCAAGGTCCAGGAGAAGTTGCCCGACGCGAAGGACCTGGGACCGATTCGCGCCTCGGACATTCTGAGTGAGCGGCTGCCGGGAGTGCCGGTCGCCCCGAACGTCGATGCTGCAGGGAACCTGGTGAACCCGGCAGGGACAACCGCCAATCCTGCGCCGTCAAATGCTGCGCCGGGCGCAACCGCTGCGAAGCCCGGAACGACAACTGGTACGACGTCGCCGACTACGGGCGGATCCGCGAGCACCGCGAAACCTTCCATCGCGAACGCTTCAGGTGCCGCAAGAACGACCCCTGCTCCCGCGACCAAACCAGCGGTTGGTAATACGAATCCCACTGCGCCTCCCAAGGTCGTGCGCAAGCCGCCCGTTACGGATCCTTCCGACACCAGCTCTAAGCCACCCGCAACTCCGCCAGCCACCCAAGAGAATCCGCCGCAATGAGCTCACGATCGGTGCCATTTCGCGGAAGCTTTACCTCGCGGGAACAAGTCTCGGTCTACGAGTTCAGCTGGCTTGCTACCATCCTGATTCCGCTGGTTGCCATCTTTATACAGGCGTTCTTGCCGACGAAGATACGCTGGCTGCCGATCATCGATCTGCCGATGATGGTGGTGATCTTTTTTGCGGTGGCGCGGCGCAACCCAATCAGCGGATGCGTAACGGGCGCGATCATCGGGCTGCTGCAAGACCTGCTGGGCGGACCGGCGCATCCCATCGGGATGTACGGCATCACGGACACGATCATCGGATACATGGCCTCCTCGTTGGGGGTGAAGATTGACATCGAGAACCCGGGATCGCGCTTCCTGATCATCTATGGGTTCTTCGTCATTCACCAGGCGGTGTACTACGGAGTGGGACACGGCTTGCTGCGGCAGGCGCTGCAGTGGAGTTGGAGCCATGTTGCTATTTCTGCCCTGGCTAACGCAGTCGTGGGAGTACTGGTTTTCAATCTGCTAGACCGCTTCAAGCAAAGATGATCTCTGGGCGAGCACTACGCCTTCTTCCCGGAAACAGCGCTCCCTCGAAGAAACCGCCAGAAGACTGAGCCGCCATGGGTTACGTGTGTTTTTCACATCCACGCAACATTCAATCGGATTAGAATAACGGCAAGGGCCTGCGCCATCCTTCCAACTGCGTGCGTGATGCTGATCGAGAGTTGAGGTGTGTGACGGCGACTAGTGCCCGGACAACTGCGGACAGTTAGTTGCAGAGGTTCGCAACTGATGACAGGCCCCGATCGAGAGTTGTAGTTACCCGATGTTAGGTCGCGACGAAAAAGTTTCTCCATTCCGGCTGACCGCAGCGCAGTACGTCTTGCTGGGGATTTTTCTATTTCTGGCTTTCGGCTTGTGGAGACTGCAGGTCGCGCGCAACGATTACTACCTGTCGCTGGCCGAGCAGAACCGCATCAAGCAGGTACCTATCCTCGCGCCGCGCGGCAAGCTGCTGGATCGCGAAGGCCGCATTATCGTTGACAACTATCCCTCGTTCTCCGTCCTGTTGCTACGCGATCAGAACCGCAACCTTGAGACCGACGCCGACAAGATCGCGGAGGGACTGCACATTCCTCCCGACGAACTACGCGCTCGCCTGAAGCGCATGGTGGCGGTTCCGGGCTACCAGCCGATGTTCCTGAAAGACGACATCACTCCTGATGAGTTGGCCTTCATCGAGTCGCACCGCGCCGACTTGCCGGAACTCGACATCATCACGGTGCATCGCCGCTTATATCCCAAGGGTGGCTTCATGGCTCATGTCATCGGCTATGTCGGACAGGTGAGCGAGGAGATGCTAACCCAGCCGCAATGGGAACTCTACAACCCGGGCGACGTAGTCGGCATGTCGGGAGTCGAGCAGTACTACAACGATATTCTGATGGGCAAGAACGGCTCCCGCCAGGTGCTGGTCAACAGCAGGGGCAAGGAAGTCGGGACGTTGAGCGATGTGCAAGCGGTTCCCGGAAAACAGCTCAAGCTGACCATCGATCTCGACTTGCAGATCGCTGCCGAGCAGGCGCTCGAAGGCAGACCCGGCGCCATCGTGGCGATGGATCCACGCACTGGGGAAATTCTGGCGATGGTGAGCCGACCGGCCTTCGATCCCAACGCGTTTGCGGTGAAAGTCACGCGCGACGAGTGGAACCGCCTGATGACCGATCCCGGAAAACCGCTGCTGAACAAAGCCATCCAGGCGCAATTGGCGCCGGGTTCGGTGTTCAAGGTCATCATGGCCACGGCCGGTCTGCAGGAAGGCATCGCACAAAACCTGGTGGTGAGCTGCGGCGGCGGAAAGAACTTCTATGGCCGCTTTTTCAAGTGTTGGATTGCGTCGACGCACGGAACACATGGCAGCGTGAACATCAGCAAGGCGATATTCCAGTCCTGCGACTCGTACTTCTACACGCTGGCGGAAAAGTTGGGCATCAGCCGAATCGCGAAGTACGCCACCATGCTGGGGCTCGGGCAGAAGACAGGAGTCGATCTGCCGCAAGAGGTGTCCGGCGTGATGCCGTCGGAAGAGTGGAAGATCAAGAACTTCAAGCAGAAGTGGTACGCGGGCGAAACGATTTCGGTGGGAATTGGGCAGGGCGCGGTGGCGACGACCCCGATTCAACTGGCCCGCGCAGTCGGTGCAATTACAACGGACGGATCCCTTCGACGGCCCCATATTGCATTCCCCGAGCAGTTTCCGCAGGAATTCAAACAGGTCTCCAAGTACAACGACGAAACCAAGATTCCCATTGACGAGAAGAACTGGGTGACACTTACCGATGCAATGGCGCTGGTAGTTTCCCCGGGAGGAACAGCGGCCAGCGCACACCTGCCGGGCATCGACTTCGCCGGCAAGACCGGCAGCGCGCAGACGGTGTCCAATGAACTGAAGAAGAAGATGTCGGCCAGCGAGAAGAGCAAGTTCAAAGACAATGGCTGGTTCGTTGGCGTCACGCCGCGGCGTAATCCCGAATTGGTGGTTGCGGTGCTGCTGGAAGAGGGAGAGCACGGATTTTTTGCTGCGCGCGCTGCGTCGCGTGTCATCAAGGCTTACGTTGAGAAACAGCGCATCCGTCAGACGCAGGTTGCGAAGGCGACGTCTGCGCCGGCTGCAAGTCAGGCTGAGGTGGCGGCGGTCTGGCACGATGGCGACGCCAAACCCGGCGATAACAAACTGCGAGGTGGACGCTTCACGGTGCCGCTCGATGCCAAGACGAAGTCGGTGACTGCTGCCCCGGGCGTCTCGCAGAATGATGTTCCGCTTCCAACTTCGGCGCTGGAAGCAACTGAATCTCACACCGAGATGGCCAGTCCTGAGCCGGAAACTCGACCGCAAACTCAACCGACACAGCCTCCGCTGAAGCAAGAGTCGCCTGACGACAAGCCCGCGGTTCAGCCGAACCAGAAAAAGCCTGCTGTAAAGCCTACGGTTGCGCCTGCGGCAGCTGCGGTCCGCGGGAGCCAGCCGTGAGCCGTTACGTCTCGTATCGCGATTTTGACTGGGTGTTGCTGGCGCTGGTGCTGCTGATCTGCGCTCTGGGAGTGGTCGAGATCTACAGCGCTACGCTCAACACCAAGTTCATGGGCGTCCACATCAAGCAGATCTACTGGGTTCTCGGCGGAGTAGGTCTGATGTTTGCCATGAGCATTGTCAGCTACCAGGCCCTGATTGAGCGGGTGCCGGTGTTCTATATCGTGTCGATCGCGTCGTTGCTAGCCGTCGAGATTTTCGGCAAGAAATACCTTGGCGCGCGGCGCTGGGTGCAGATCGGATCGTTTCACTTCCAACCGTCGGAGTGGGTAAAGCTGGTGCTGATCCTTGCGATGGCCAAGTATTTCGCCGACAACAAAGGCGAGTGTGACGCTCAGGACATCGTAAAGGCCGGAGGTCTGGTCGGAATCCCGATGCTCATGGTGCTGATCCAGCCTGACTTGGGGACCGCCTTGACCTATCTGCCAATCGCCATCATGGGTCTGTTCCTGGGTGGGATGAAGGCCAAGCATGCGCTGGTCATTGTGCTGATCGCGACGCTGCTGGCTCCGGTCGCGTGGCACGTGCTCAAACCCTACCAACGCGACCGTTTAACCACGTTTATCGAGCCGGAAGCCGATCCTCAGCGCAAAGGTTACCAATTGATACAGTCGCTGGTGGCCGTGGGGTCGGGAGGCATCTTCGGCAAGGGAACCGCGCAGGGGAGTCAGACGCAGGGTCAGTTCCTTCCCGTACCGCATACCGACTTTATTTTCGCGGCGTTTGCCGAGGAACATGGATTCATAGGCGCTATGGGATTGTTGCTGCTATACTTTATCGTGCTGATGCGTCTGATTCAGAACGCTCAGACGGCCCCTGACCGGGCCGGTGCCTTCGTGGTGATGGGTGTGGTGGCAGTTCTGGCATTCCATATCCTGGTCAACGTGGGCATGGTGGTTGGATTCATGCCGGTCACGGGAATCCCCTTGCCGTTAATGAGTTACGGGGGATCGTCGGTACTGTTCATGTTCCTGGCGCTGGGGATCGTGATGAACGTCCGGATGCGCCGGTTTGTGAACTGAGGATCAAAGACTTTTTGCTGGCCAGGAGAATTCGCGCCAGTCGGGACGCGGGTCAGCAAACGCCGGGTTCACTCGCCGGGAAGGCAGTCCGAAGCAGGATCAAGGCCTTCGAAGAGTGACAAAAAGATTACGAACGCCCTCACGTACGAGGGCATGTATCGGCCGCAAGCGAAAAGGGCCGGGCAGGATTGCAGAGTAAGCCGCAAGAGGCGGGTAACGACCCCTTCCACAGTTGGAAGGTGTGGTCACAAACCTCCCAGGGCTTGCCAAATTACGGTGCAGACGATTCCAAATATTACTGCAGCTAACATCAAGCTGGGAGCACACCGGGGCGAAGGCCTTGGTGTGTCCGCATCTCGATGAAACCGTAGATTACCTTCTTGTCCGCTTCCTGAGCGCGCGCGCCGGTACACCGGAGCGTCCATGAACAAAGAACTTTACGTGTCTTCCACACCCCACGAAACCAAAGTGGCGTTGGTGGAGGACGATCAGCTCGCCGAAGTATTTTTCGAGCGGGGCAACGAATACACCCTCGCAGGATCGATCTACAAAGGCCGTGTCACCCGCGTACTCCCCGGAATGCAATCCGCATTCGTCGAGATCGGGCTCGAACGCGATGCCTTCCTCTATGTTTCCGATTTTCTCGAACTCGGAGACGAGGAGGATTCGGAAGAATTCGGGGAAATTCCCGCGCCGCGCACGACCGTCAACATGAACCAGCAGCCGCAACCTCAAAACGGGGGAGCGCAGGCTGCGATTGCTCAACCGCCAGTCGACGACGAGTCCGAGTTTCTGGCTGCTGTCGGAGACGTCGCGCCCATCGAAGGAAATGACGAAACTGACACTGAGGAAGTTTCTGCTGCTCCGTCCGGAGAGCAGAAGTCTGAGGAAGGTGCGCGCCGCTGGCGTGGCCGCCGTCGCCGTGGAGGCCGTCGCGGTGGTCGCGATGAGCGCCCTGAGCGCGTAGAGACGAAGCTTGAGGCCGACACGGCGCAAGAGGCGCCCGTGACAGCGATAGAGGCTGCCACCGAAGCGTCCGCGGAACGTCGCCCG
>Ga0070765_100003317_pt1 | contig 10323 bp, 7 predicted proteins | sample HubBroMetageWFT5_FD_71516 | JGI IMG/M metagenome (GOLD analysis project Ga0070765, IMG submission 71516) | Warmed and freeze-thawed soil microbial communities from the Hubbard Brook experimental Forest, New Hampshire - Hubbard Brook CCASE Soil... | ecosystem: Environmental > Terrestrial > Soil... | reverse complement strand
TGGCATCGCTAGGATTTCAGCCAACTCCTTCGTCGCAACAAAATGCATCGCCGCTCCAAAATCCCGCCGGACAGGGGAATTGGATGACAAAGTGGGAATTGGCCCGTGCCAACCTGCTCGGCGAAAAACCAAAAGACTCACGCAGAACTTTCGATCCCGTCGGAATCATTCGCGAGAGCTTGCGAGATGACCGGTACGTCTTCTATTACAACTGTCTGAGCGGCGCTTTCGAAAACGCAGTCCACACGCTGCAAAGTCGCGCGACACAATTCGGCGCCCAGAGCGCCGTCGTCAAAGATTGGATTGTTGCGCAAGACCAAGTCTTTGAAAACTGTTCTGCCGACATGGGCTATCCGCCCAAACCTAAGCCTGCCGTTATTCCGGTTGCCGCTCATCCCGAAGATCCCGCCATCATTCGCGCCGATCGCGCTTACCAAATCGCTGCCGCCCTCTTCTACGCTGGCGACTTCGAGGCGGCCCAAAAAGCGTTCGAGGGCATCGCCAAAGATTCCTCATCCCCCTACCAAAAAATCGCACCCTACCTTCGTGCGCGCGTTCTTGTCCGCGAGGGCACTCTGGGAGGCAAAGACGGCGAATACGATGAAGCCGCCTTGTTGCAAGCGGAAGCGCAGTTGCGCGCGATCATTGCCGACAAAGATTCCCCGGACTTTCACGCTGCCGCCGAACGCCTACTCGGATTCGTCCGCATCCGCCTCCACCGCCAGGATCGCCTCCACGAATTGGAAGCTTCTCTCCAAAGCTCCGCTCCCACGAAAACTTTCGATCAGGATTTAACCGACTATCTCTGGCTCCTCGATCGTCCTGTTCTTACAAAAACGGTCACCATCGCCCCGGCGTCCGAAGGAAAACCTGCGCAAAGAGGCGTCACCGTCGACGAATCCTCACGCCTCGCTGGCGCCGACATGACCGACTGGATTCTCACTTTCAGCCATTCCTGCGGCGAATGCTACGACCATTCCTTGCAGCGCTGGAACGAAACGAAATCCCTGCCCTGGCTTGTCGCCGCCCTCTCACAAGCCGACGCGAAAGAATCTGCTGTCCCGGCGCTCCTTGCCGCCGTTTCCAAAATCGCCCCTGACTCGCCGGCATACCTTACCCTCACCTTTCATCGGCTCCGTCTTCAGGAGCAATCTGGAAATGTCGATGCAACCCGTCATGATCTCGACCAGTTGCTCGTCCAGCAGGATGACTCCATGCCCATCTCCGCAAGAAACGAATTTCTCGCTCTCCGTATGAAGCTCGCTGCAAATCTCGCCGAATTCCTCCAATTCGCGCCGCGCGTCTCAACCGATGCCACTGGCGTCGCTCCCATTCCGCCCGGAAAATCAAACTACGACCCCGGCACTCCCGAATACGCTGCCACTCGCCCGCATTTCGATTCCGACGCAAGCGTTGTTCTTACTGAGAAACTCCCGCTTCGTCTTCTCGCCGACGCCGCAAAATCCAACACTCTTCCTCCTGCGCTTCGCAGCGACATTGCAATCGCCGCTTGGACTCGCGCGATTCTCCTGAAAAACGACGCCATCGCCCGCGAGATGACACCAGTCCTCGCTGAATTGGTTCCGGAACTAAAAGACGATCTTGCTGAATATGCCAAGACTTCAGACGAAGCGGCGGGTCAAGTTGCCGCCATCTTCGCCATTCTCCGCAACCCAGGCTTCCGGCCCTTCGTCAGCGCCAGCCCCGGCCGCGGCTGGTTCTACAGATCCAACGACGGCCATTTCAACTCCATCGACAATTTTGGGGACAACTGGTGGTGCCCCTTCTTACCGACACAAAAAAATCAGCACCCTGTTGGCGGTTTCTATCTGATGTTCTCCACGCTCCGCGCCCCGCTCCAGAAGATTTATCCCGGCGGTGTGGTGCCCAGCCCAGGATTTCTTTCTGCGCAAGACAAAAACACAGCGGCCGAAGAAGTAAACGTCCTAGCCGCTCTCCCTCCCGCTCCACGCTGGCTCGGCCAGTTCACGATAAATTGGGCCAAAGCCCATCCCGAAGACCCCCGCGTTCCCGAAGCTCTTCACAATGTTGTCCGCTCCTGGCGCTACGGCTGCACCGAAACCAACGAAAAAGACGCGCCCAACTATTCCAAAGACGCCTTCGAAACTCTTCACACCCGCTATCCCGACAGCGACTGGACCAAGAAAACGCCATACTGGTTCAATTAGTTCTCACTCACCCGAAGCCCGGCTTGCACCGGCAAAACGCCAAATCCTCGCAGTTTCCTGCCGCTTTCTTTTTGGCAGCTCGACCTCGCCCACCGCACAAACCTTCATCCCGCCTCTGCATCAGGAACTGAGTGTAAGTGAAGGGGGAATGAATGTTGAAGAAGCGAGAATCGATTCTCGATGGTGCATTTCATCGCACTGCGCATGGGTTCTTGGAGTAAGAATTTTCACTAAACGGAAGCGCTGCATGACCAAGACTTGCCATCGCACGGTCTCGCCCCTCTTCGCGCCCCTCCTTCTGCTTTTTCTCCGTCTCCCCGCTAGTTCGCGCGCGCAATCCGCGCCCGCTCCGCCACAAAACTCCGCAGGTGACGTTGTCATGCTCTCGCTCCAGGCGCTGAATGCTCCTGTCGAGCACGGCCGGCATGTAAGAGCAGGACTGCTGGGGAATGACGATCCCGAGCTCATCAGAGAGAAACGCCTGCTTGAGATTCAGATGAATATTGTCCGTAAGACCGCCAAATTCGGCCCAGTCTTGCTCCTGGCTCCCGACGAAACCACCAAGGACGCCCTCCATCAAAGATGTAAGGAATTTCAAATATGCGAGCTGTTGCAGAGCGATCGAGTCCGCGTGAAAGTCGTCTCGCACGACGGCCTCTGGATCCGCGATTTCGGCCCACAAATTGAGGCCATCGGCAATTCCGCTTACGTCGTGCACTGGCGTTACTTCGATATTCGAAAGGAAGAGGCCAAGCGCGAGAAGTTTCAAGAACTGGAGACCGCGCGGCTGAAGCTGCTCGAAGCCCGGCAAGAGGAAGATCAGTCAGATGATTTCTCTCAGGAGTCGACGCCCGAGTCTCACAAAGCCGCGATTGCCGCCATCGACGCCAAGAGTTATCTACTCAAAGAGTATTCCCAGATTTTAAGCGAAGCTTCTGTGCAGCGATCCAACGACGAAGACTCTGCATTCGATATCGCTGACGCGGTCCTCGCCACTCCTGATTTTAATTATAAAAGTTCGCCAATTGCCGTCGACGGCGGAAATCTTGTCAAGCTGGAAGATGGCCGCTGCCTTACAACGCGCGTGCTTCTCTCTCGCAACAAAGACCAGAGCGCCAATCTTGATCAGGAGCTCGAGAAAATTGGTGGCTGCAAGGATGTTACCTACCTTGATCCCCTGCCGGGCCCAGTCATTGAGCACATCGATATGTTCGCGCTCCCGGTTGGCGGGAAACGCATCCTGCTGGCTTCGTACGACCTGTCAAAACCTTTCGCCGCGGAGTATTGGAGCAAATTGAGCAGCTCCGAACGCGACTTGGCACTGAACGCCGAGCTGGCCATGGAATTGGATGCCGACCGCCTCAAGCGGCTCGGGTACGAAGTGATCCCCATCCCTTCGCCATTTCCAAGAATTCCCGCGAACGGCCATATCTACTATCCCACCATGTTAAACGCGCTGATACGCGACGGCGCCGGCGGCTCCAGGCAGATTCTTCTTCCGTCCTACGAAGATTATGAGACGGACATCCAATCCGCCGCCCTGAATCAGATTGCCGCCGCATTCGGCCCCAAAACAGAAATTGTCACCATCGAAGCCACGGCGGCGGCCAAGGCTCAGGGCGGAATCCATTGCTTCACCTTAACCGCGCCGTTCGCTTTGTCGATCTTCAGCGATTCCACCGACGCTGCGCGGCGAACCGAATCCGTGGCCCGAAAGGAACAACTCGATCGGAATCTCGCAACCGCGATCGCTTCTCAGATTCCCGCCACCGGACTCCAAGGTGCCTGGGCGATTCTCGAAGAAGAAGAACAATCGGAGGAAACCCCGCTCGAAATCTATCCGCAAAAAATCTTTTTTGGTGAGCACGAATTTCAGAAGGGTGTGTTCGACCGTTTGGAATCCAAGGGAACCTACTCCATCGACTCGAGGGATCGCGCTACGTGGTCGCTGCATTTCCTGTTCCCAGACCAAGATGTCACTCCCGCTGTCGTTCAGTGGCTGAGCAAGGACGAAGTTAAGCTGGTTCTCAGGGATGGTGACAGCACAATGCTTCTAAGGCGAATTGGCACCGACAAGGTGTCGCCCTTCAAACCAGACGAACCCCTCTCGCCGCAGACAGGGGAAGGCGCAGCGACCCCAGCTCGAAAACATCCAACACCCAAGAAGCCGGCAACGTCCACGGGACAATCGTCAGGTACAACGCAGCCGCTCCAGCCGTGAACCAGCAGCCAGCTTTCTTGGCCGAAAGAGGCAGACGGGACGTTTGCCTCCTAAGCTTGAACCCACTCCGAGCAGTACCCGAAGGGCATGGAAAATTTGCTCACGGAATACGCTTCGTCTCTCCACCGGTTCCAGATCCCTGCCACCGCGCTTGGGAATGTGACACTTCCTGTCCAAAATGACATGTGCTATGCTACTGTCATCTTCGGAGAAATGACATGAAGCTAAAAACCCGCATGCGCGTCAACGAGAACGGACGCGTGGTGATTCCTGCTGACTTTCGCAAGCGGCTGGGGATCCGCGTTGGCGACGAAGTCGTCCTGCAGATTCAAGACGACGAATTGCGCATCACCACCTTGAAACGCAATATTGAACGGGCTCAGCGGCTTGTCCGCAAGCACGTGAAGCCAGGCACCTCTCTCGTAGACGAATTGATTGCCGAACGCCGCGAGGCCGCCCGAAATGAATAGAGTTGTGCTGGACGCGAGCGCGCTGCTCGCCATTCTCAATCAGGAGCCCGGAGCCGAAACGTTGACGCCGGAGCTTTTGAGCGGCGCGGTCATCAGTACCGTCAATCTCGCCGAAGTGCACGGCAAACTTGTTGGCCGGGGCCTCAGCCCTGACGACTCGTGGGAAGCTGCGCTGGGTCCCATCCGGGAAGCCGTCCCCTTTACCGCTGAGCACGCCAGGCTCGTGGGCGATCTCGTCGCACAAACTCATCCGCTTGGTCTGTCCCTGGGTGACCGCGCCTGTTTGGCGCTCGGTCTCGCGTTGAAGGCTCCCGTCTATACCGCCGACAAGTCATGGAAGAAGTTGAAAGCCGGCGCCCACATCCACATCATCCGCTGACGGATTGTTCTGCCAGGAAAGGCTAGTCCAGCCGCAGCCGGTCGTCTCGTACAAGGAATTCTGCGTGCCGCAAACCTGCTCGCCAATAATCCCGCCATGGGCCGTCTCGGCCGAGTTTAAGGTACGCGCGAACTGGTCATTGCCGACACACCCTACATCGTTCCCTATCGAGTCCGCGCAAACACCGTTGAAATCCTTCGCGTCTTTTACGCCGCCCGAAAATGGCCCAACAAGTTTTGAGTCCGGAGGTCGCACAGAACCCCTCGAGTCACACCTGACCTCTTCGACCGCCCTCCCCGGCTACTGATACTGCGGCTTCGGCAGTGAACTTCTATACCCGTATCCCCTATCACGTCTCAGGAAAGTGACCAAGCCGTTCGGGTCCGTCATTAAATCCGGAAAGAGAGCCTCGCGCCCACGGTCCAAATCCCGACTGTAGTGGTATTCAAAAAACGAACCGTCCGCGAGCTCTTGCTTAATTAGATAGCCGGTTGTTCCATAGGTATTCCGGAGGATCGCTTTGCCGTCTCCGTGGGCGGCTGTCACCATCTCTGACCTTTCGTCATACGTATAAGAGTCCACGTTTCCGTCAGAATTCGTAACCTTCCAAAGCCGCCCGCCTGCATCATACTCGTAAATCAAGGATTGCCCGGAAGACGCCGCGACCCGGGTCACGCGATGGGCGGCATCGTGCTCAAAGCGCATCCACTGGCCGTCCGGAGTCGTCAACGACTGCAGATCGCCGAACTTGTCACGCTCCATTTTGTACTCGTGCCCTTGGGGATCTGTGTAACCGGTAAGAACCGTCACCTGGGTTTTGATCGCGTGCCCAAGAAAGGGAAACCGGAACTTCCAACCATCGGGCCGCGTGACGACCGTCAGGTTGTTCTGATAATTCGCCACGGCCCCCGAGAAATCTTCGCAACAACTGCTTCCGGCGTAAATGTCGCCAACCTGGCCAGGCCGGGGCTCAACATGTCGAAACCTGGTTCGCCGGCCGTACTCCCCGACGATCTCGACGAAATTTCCCATTTCCCCCACGAGCATCAGGTCCAGTGAATCCATGACTCCCACGCCAAATTGCCGCGGTTGAAGGTCGTTGCTCATGTACGTGCGGCTTAACTTGACCGGATATTTGCCTTCCAGCACAAGGTCCGTCGACTGCTCTGCAAATCCGCCGATGGCCAAGTTGGCCTCGAATACCTGGCCAGGGCTATCCAGCGTGGCTTGGTATAGTTCGCCGCTACGCCACAGTGCGGGCTTGTTATGCATGTCATAGATAGTGGCTCCCGGAAAATTCACGCCAAACGACTTCCATTCCCCGGTTACCCCGATCAACTTGCCGCCCATGGCATCTACTCCCGGCCCCGACAACCTCCCGCCGCAAAGCAGGCTGGTGCTATCGTCGCTCATGGACAGATTGAAGTAGAGCATGGCGATGTTTTTTGTCAGCATCTTCTGCAGGCGTGAGCGCAGCCACTCCGGATTCGCCCGATCCCACAGAGAGAAAGGATGAAGTCTTGCCGACGACACGACGACAAACCGCATACCATCCCGGTAATTTACGGTGTATGCCAAGTCGTCGTGGGGAATGAAGATGTCTTGGGAAGTAACGACGAACAAAAGCGTGGATGGATCTCTGTCCAGTTCGGGATAGAGGGACCGAACGTACGCGACGCACTTGTCTGAGTCCGCTTGCTTTCTTTTTGAATCTATGAATTCTGGTTTCATCGCGGCCGCGGGCAGCACCACCACGTCAACCCCAAACTTGGCTTTGTAATACGCAGGCGCCCAATCCAGCGACTCGCTCGGGTCCAGTCCGAGAGGTACCAGGTAGACTTTTTGGGCAGGAACCTTTGGCAGCACAAGCCGAGTTGGCGCCGGCGTCAAATCTATCCTCCCGGCTCCTGTCCCAGGCAAAAAGGAAAGACGAAAAAATTCCAGTTCCTGGTTGATTGTGTTGGCGACCGCGTATAAACGGCCGCTTCCTTTCGAGCCTGCAATTCCAACCGAAAACTCTGCGAAGTGCGAGCCAGACCAGGAGAATGTCTGTCCGTTCGCCATGCCCTCGACGTGGATGTCATTTCCAAGGCTGGATTGGAGTTCTGGAGAAGATCTGGCGATTCGCAGAGCCTCTTTGTAAGCCTCCGCGGCCGTAAGCCGCGAATGAAGGAATAAGACAACACCTACCAAAATTAGAAGCGAAATCCCGACCAGCATTCCAAAGACTGCGACGACCACTCTGCTTGCGGAACGCGACTTAGCTTCGCTAACCGGCGCTCCCGCGAGAGTTGAATTGCACCGGCGACACACCGGCTCGAAGGCCGGCCAGACTGTGGCACAGTTCGGGCATGATTTCGTGAATAACCGTTCTGACATACAACATAGTTAAGCATTGAGATTTGTAGGCGAGCCATAGTACCTGAACCGCAAAAGTGCCCGATCAGTTCACCCCATAACGTAAGGACTAGACTTGATGGCGCCGAACACCTCGCGATTACCTGTGAGGCCCTCAGCCGGGTGCCTCAGACGCCGACTTTATGTGTGGGTGTTTAGAGGTGGGCGGTGCAGCCGTAGCGGCTTACAACGATTTTGACTCTGATTTTTTCTTGGGAAACCCACCTTTTCGGGTTTGGTTTTTGAAAAGGTGGGTCTCCCTCTTCTATTCGTTACCGTTTACTGGCCATTTCTTAAGATCTGCTTCTCCTCGGAAGAAAACTTACTGTAACGCCCGGTTTCGATTTCGCGCTCGCGTGCAAACGGTGGCATCTCGCTCAATCTTTGCAGCGCTTTTTGCATTTCCGGCCGAAGCGGCGCATCCGCTTGCGCGGTAGCCTTCGCTATCTTGGCCTGCCCCGTGGTCGCCTTCGCTGTGGTGAAATGCGCCGGGATTGCACCGGCGGCTTGGTAACCGCTCGGCGTCGCGCTCATCCTGTCAGTGGATAGAACCGGCCCACGCGACGAAGCGTCGCCGTTTGTGTAGCTCGGGTTGGGTGCCCCTCCAGGTACTGGAGGTCTCCAGGCTCTTGCCGGTCCGCTCTGGTTCGGCTGCGGCCGCGCGTTGGGATCTGCCGGGGGAGGATTGTCGTCTCCGTTGTTCGGATCCGGATTGCCAGTGGGATCATCCGAAGGGCCGTAGTACGGGTAAGAATAATAAGGGTAAGTCCCGTAATACCCGGGACTGTAGTAGTAGCCATACGGGTATCCCCAGCCCCAACCCCAATACGGCCACCCAAAGCCAACTCCCCAGCCCCAACCGTAACCATATCCTCGTCCCCAGTAGCCGCCACCCCACCCGTAGCCCCAGCCGTGACCTCCGTAGTAACCCCGGCCTCCGTAATAGCCGTGCCCAGCGTAGTAGCCGCCACGATAGCCGGCGTAGGAGCGCCCACCAACGTACGCAGAGTGGGCTCCGCCGCTAAAACTCCCTCCTCCATGAAACGCTGCTCCTCCGCGTCCATGAAATCCGCCGCCACCGCCGCCGTGGAATCCGCCTCCTCCACCGCCGTGACCTCCACGTTGCGCAAGCGTCGATTGTGGCAACCAACCAAGCGCAATCATCGCAACGAGGACGACAACGACTCGAAATAAAATGGTTTTCTTCATATCACTACCCTCGGTTCCAATTCCCTTCGATCTTTAGATGACAGATTCTCTTGAAGGGTTCCAAAGCCGCATTCTACACCCGTGGCGGGTGAAGGGTAGGACAACCTTAGGGCCATAGCTTACAAGGATTTTGACTTTGTCTTTCTCTGAGATACCCCACCTCTTCAAATTTGGTTTTTGAAAAGGTGGGTCTCCCTCTTTCACGCCTCTAACTTCCCATCGTCGCGCTACTGCTTGTCGTAAACCGTGGTACTGGTGATCTTCGCGCCGCTGGCATCCGTCCCACTGGCGGTAACCGTGCGAGTTTTCCCGTCCGCGGACACCACGATGCGTGCACTGATGACCTCTTTGCCGCCCTTTTTGCTGACGGTCAGCAGCGTGTGATCGTCGATCATTTTATACGAACGCATATCGTTTCCCGGATCACCCTTAATGGCGTAATCCTTGCCGTCGAATTTCCCTGTCCAGTCGCTATGGTAGGCCTGCCCCTTGGCGTCCGTTCCGTCGATGGCCACTTTCATGTTGTCGCCGTCCACGGCAGTCACGACCGTGGAATTCTTCGCCAGGCCCGCAACGGCCTTCGACTTGGCTTCATTTATCTTCCAAGTACCCAGAAACGCGGTGTTCCCCGCTGCATAGACTATCCCGCCAGCGAGAAGCAAAAGCGCACCAATACACACAAAGCTCTTCCTGTTCATGATCATCTCCGATCTCTAAGTGGACGTTTGAACTGCGGTGTTGCCGCGGATTGTACACCAGAACCACGTCCGCCATCGCAACTGAATTCCCTAGTAGCCGCGGCCCTTCAGCATTTACGAAAAAAGCGGGGGGTACGTCCTTCAAGCCAAACGCTGTCTTTCTTTGCGTCCCGTTTTTATCTCAGTCAAACAAATCCGGCTGCTCCCGCGTAATCCGATCCCACATCGGTTGGAATTGGAACCAGCCCGCCAGCGGATTGCCAACCTGCGTGTGCGTCAGCTTGGCGGTATCATGAGGAATCTTGCGCGGCTCGCCCGCAGCCTCGGCGAGCAACTGAGCCTGGCACGAACGGTCCATCGTAATGAACCACCACGCCGCCTCGTCCACGGTGTGCCCCACGGTCAGCAGGCCATGATTGCTCAGAATGGCGGCCTTTTTATCTCCCAGCGTCGTGGCGATACGGTCACCCTCGTCCGCCTCGTAGACCACGCCGGTGTAATCGCTAAACACGACATGATCTTCATAAAACGCGCACGCATCCTGCGTCAGCGGATCGAGCAACCGGCCCAGCGAAGACCATGTCTTGCCGTTCAGCGAATGTGCATGCGCGGCTGCAATCACGTCGGGACGCGCCTTGTGAATGCGCGAGTGAATCGCGAACGCCGCGGCGTTCACTTCGCGATCCCCTTCCACCACTTCGCCATGATCATTCACCAGCAACAAATCCGACGCGCGAATCTGGCTGAAATGCATTCCAAA
>Ga0070765_100003316_pt1 | contig 10323 bp, 8 predicted proteins | sample HubBroMetageWFT5_FD_71516 | JGI IMG/M metagenome (GOLD analysis project Ga0070765, IMG submission 71516) | Warmed and freeze-thawed soil microbial communities from the Hubbard Brook experimental Forest, New Hampshire - Hubbard Brook CCASE Soil... | ecosystem: Environmental > Terrestrial > Soil... | reverse complement strand
CCCGAAGAATACGTCCGCATCGTTTGCGAAGAGATGATTCCGGCGGTGTCACGAGGCGGGCTGAAGCCCGCCGAGGGCAAAAAGGGAGGCGATTCCGGCGCACCCGGAGGGCCGCCCCTTCAAATGCCCAGACGCGTCGCTGAGTCCGTCGATCAATTGTCGGGAGGCCTGGCTGAGTTTGTCGATGTGTTCTGCGAACGTGGAGCCTTTACCGTGCAGCAGTCGCAGCGGATACTGCGCGCAGCCGTCGATCACGGTTTCGGCGTCCGCGCCCATGTCTGTCAGCTGACGCCGGCGGAACTTGCTCCTCTGCTCGCGTTCCATCCCGCCTCGCTCGATCACATGGATTTCGTTAGCGATGCCGATCTCACGCCTCTCGCGCAAAGTGACACAGTTGCCACTCTTCTCCCGGCCGCGAATTACTTTCTCGGGCTGAAATCGTTTCCGCCGGCCCGCAAACTAATTGACGCCGGCGTCGCTGTCGCGATTGCGACCGACTATAATCCCGGCACCGCGCCTACGCCTTCGATGTCGTTCGTGCTTTCCGCCGCTTGCACGCACATGAAGATGTCACCAGCCGAGGCGATTACCGCCGCCACTTACAACGGCGCTTGCGCCCTCAGGCTGCAAGCAACCAAGGGCAGCCTGGAGCCCGGTAAAGACGCGGACATTGCCATCTTCGATGCAAGTGACTATCGCGAGCTGGCGTATTGGTTTGGAGTGAATCGTTGCTGGGTAACAGTGTTGAAGGGTGCCTGGAGGGACCGCAGATCCCTCGACTCCGCTACGCTCCGCTCGGGATGACAATTCGTAAGGTGCGGCGGTCTGCGCTCGGGATGACAATTCGTAGCCTTGTCTTGGCTGATGGCCGATAGCTGGTGGCTGACAGCCGATAGCTGACGGTCGATAGCCCGTCTCAGCGGCGATTGTCCGTAATCGGCTCGGGATGAATCAGCACCCGGAAGAGCTCCGGGACTTCCTGCCGAAATCGTCCTTCCACAGCGGTCTGAATGTAGTGAACCCGCGAGAGCGGCAGATCGTCCTGCATGGTGATGTGCAGTGAGAGATAGAGCCGGCCGCCGATTCGCTTGAACATCAGATCGTGCATGTCGACGACTTCGGGAAAGCCTTCGGTGACTGCCTGCAATCGTTTTTCGAAGCTCGGCACCTTCACCAATCCGTCGCCAGTCTCGATCGTGGCCGGCTCGCTTTCGATATGCGTCAGAATGTTGGAGATTTCCGGCACATCGCGCTTCATCTCCGCTTCCAGCCGGGTGACGCGATCATGCGCTTCTTTCAGGCTGAGCCGTTCGTCGAGTTCGACGTGCTGTTCGACGTGCAGCTTGCCGGCGATATCCTGCACGCTAATGTCGTGCACGTTGAGATTGTTTCGTGTGGCCACAGCGCGAATCTGGTCGAAGAGGCTCTCCTGGCGACTGGCCCGTGCCACGGCGTTGACCACCACGTCGGCGTCCGGCAGTAGCCCGCGGATGCGCGAGGAAACTTCATTTGCCACCTGCTCCGATTTTTGGAAGGTTACATTGCGCGACATGGCAATCGAGACGTCGGCGAAGTAGCGGCTGCCCGAGCGTCGAATGCGCACGCGATCCACCTCGAGCACTCCGTCGACGCGACGCACTTCTTCGATGATGCGATTGCGCACGCCCGCTGGGGCCGCATCCAGGAGCGTGTCTGCCGTCTGCAGCGCGAGGCGCGAGCTGACGTAAACCACAATGCACGCGACGAAGAGAGCAGCGATAGGATCGGCCTTTGCCAGCCAATGCAATTGATACTTGCGGCCGGCCATTACCAGCGCAAGCCCAAGAATCACCACTGAACTCGACCAGATGTCGGTGCTGAAATGCAGTGCGTCAGCCTGCAGAGCCTGACTGTCGTACTTATCGGCGATACGTCGCAACCGCCGCGAGCGCCAGACGTCGAGCACGATAGAGATGCCCATCACCACGAAAGCCCACATGGTGGGCTCGATATCGACGGAGTGAAAGAAGAGCCGCTTGCCCGCCTCGTAAACAATCCAAACGCAAGTCAGCAGCAGGAGACCGGTTTCGACGAAGGCCGAGAAGCTTTCGATCTTGCCATGCCCGTACTGGTGCTCGGCGTCCGCCGGCTTATCGGAGACGCGCACCGAGAAGTACGTCACCGCCGCCGCCACCAGATCCAAGCCGGAGTGTGCCGCCTCCGACAGAATGCCGAGGCTGCCGGTGGCGATCCCGACCACTACCTTCATCACGGTGATGAAGATGGCAGCAAGAATCGAATTCAGAGCGACCGCCTTCTTCTCGCGCCGCATGCTAGCGGTTCTGGCCACGTCGCTCATATCTCTCGATTATTCACGTTCCGCCACCATTCGCCAACCTGCGGCAGCACAGCAGCTGTCGTGCTCCTTGTGTTACGATTTTTGCGTCTATCTGCTCCGCCCCCAGGCGGTACTATTCCCGGAGGAACATCTTTTCATGTTACGTCCTACATTGTTGGCACTCGCCATGTCGTGTGCCATCGCATACCCCGGTTATGGCCAGGCGACTGCCCCCCAACCGGCACCGCCGCAGGCAACTGGTCAAGCCCCTGCACCCGCGCCTGCGACTCCGGCGCCAGCCAAGGCCACCACCCCTTCCGTCAGCGCGGTTCCCTTGACTGAGCCCGTCCTCACGTTGAAGGGCGCTTGTCCCGCTAAGAATGGCGTGGTTCCCAAGGGCTGCGTTTCCAGCTTGACGCGCCAACAGTTTGAGGAGCTCACGGGCGCTCTGCAGTCCGCGGACAAAGGTCCGGTGCCGCCGGATATTCGCCGCAAGTTTGCCACCCAATACGCGAAGCTGTTGACCTTTGCTGATGCCGCGCGCGAGCTCGGGCTAGAAAACGATCCTAAGGTGCAGCAGATTTTTCACTTTGCTCAGAACCAGATTCTCGCCGAAGCTCTGAACCAACACTACGTGGAGAAGTACGCTCATCCGACCGACCAGGAGATTCAGGCGTATTACGACCAGAACCAGAAGAAATATCTCGAGGTCACTCTGCAGCGCATTATCGTGCCCATGCAACAGGTGAGCGCCGAGAAGCCAAAGCCCGATCAGGAAGCGCAGAAGGCGGTGGCCGAGAAGATCCGGCAGCGCTGGGTTGCCGGTGAAGATCCGACCGCGCTGGAAAAGGAAGCGATGGATAGCAGCGACGTCAAGACCACGCCGCCCGACGTCAACGTGGGCGCGCGCCGTCCCGGATCGCTGCCTGAAGCGCATGAAGGCGTGTTTGATCTGAAGGCGGGAGAAATCTCGCCGGTTTACTCCGACCCTGCTGCTCTCTACATTTACAAGGTCGTCTCGGCTCGTCAGGTGCCGCTCAGCGAAGTGAAGACGCAGATTTCGCAGACCGTGCAGCGCGAGAGTTTCAGCCAGAAACTCGAAGCGGTCCAGAAGGCCGTCACTCCGCAGTTGAACGACGCGTACTTCGGGCCGGAAACGCCAGCAACGATTCCGCAAACGATTATTCGTCCCGGCATGCCGCCGCGTCCGGGCGCTCCCGGTGCTCAGCCTATGCCGCCGATGCCTCCGGCCGGGGCTCAGCCTGCACCTCCTGCGTCAGACTCAGGATCTGCGCCTCACTAATCATGGCTGCAAATCGAAGTGTCCTGGTCACCGGCGTTTCAGGAAATCTGGGAACCAGGTTGCTTCCTTTTCTGCAAGAGTTTCGCGTGGTGGGTGTGGACCTGCGCCCACCACAAAATTCTTCCCTCTTCCGCTTTGAGCAGATGGACCTGGGCCGCGAGGCCAGCTGCCTGGAACTCATCGAGTTGCTGCGTGCGACCGGCGCTCAGTCGGTGGTGCATCTCGCCTTCGTCCTTGATCCGCAACAGACCGGCATTCTGGACGTCGAGCGCATGTGGCAGATCAACGTTGCCGGTACGGCACGCGTCATGGAAGCGATCAGCGTGGTCAATCGCACCGGCGGCAACATCAAGCAATTCATTTATCCCAGCAGCGTGGCCGCGTATGGGCCGGAGACGAACGGACCGGTCAAAGAAGACTCGCCACTGAAAGCGCACACGCTCGCTTACGCCATTCACAAACGCGAGAGCGATGAAGTGGTGCGCTATCGGGCGGAGAGCCTGGGCGACTGCCGTATCTACATTCTGCGGCCCCACATCTTCACCGGGGCCAGCGTGCAGAACTACATGGTCGGCGCCCTGCGCGGAATCCCAGCGGGCAAGAGCAAGCGTGCCGCCCGCATGCGCGATCAGGGCAAGCGGCTGCCACTAATGTTGCCACGCGATCCGAAGTACCTGGAGAAGCGCTTTCAGTTTTTGCACGTCGATGACATGTCGCGGCTGCTGGCCTACCTGCTCTACCGGCCCGACAGCGATCCGATGATGACGATCCTGAACGTTGCTGGCCGCGGCGACACGCTGACCATCCGGCGCTGTGCCGAAATTGCGCAGGCCCCGATTAAGCGCGCTCCGTCGAAAGCCGCATTCCACGCGATTCTGCGGCTGATGTGGAAGTTCGGGATCTCGTCGATCCCGCCCGACGCGCTGCCGTACCTGATCGGCTCCTACACCATGGACACCGGTCGCCTGCAACAATTCCTCGGAGCGGACTATTCGCGGGTGATTCAGTACACGGTGGAGGACGCGTTGAAGGACAGTTTTAAGGGCAGTGGATAGGGGGTAGTGGATAGAGGCAAACGCTTCTTCCGTCCACTACCCACCATCCACTATCCACTTTGCTTTTTTCCCCGATACAGCCCGGCAATCCCAAACGTATACGGTGTCCACGACACGTCGCGATAGCCGGTGTCCCGCATACGCTGCAGCATCTCGTCCGGAGAAGGGAAGCGCAGCACCGACGCCGGGAGATACGCGTATGGGCCGCGTACGCCCGAGATCATGGTGCCGATTGCCGGAAGTACCCGCTTGAAGTACAGCCGGTAGATCTTGCCTACCAGTCCCTTCGGCTCGCCGAAATCGAGGATGCCGATCTCACCTCGCGGTGCAAGTACACGATAAATTTCGGCGAGACCGCGATCGTAATTCGCGAGATTGCGAAAGCCGAAGGCTGAAGTCACAAGCTGAAACTGGTTTGAGGCAAACGGCAGGTTCAGCGCATCAGCTTCGACCCACTTGATCTTTCGATTGCCTGTTTTTTCTTCCGCGCGCACAAGCATGGCGTGCGAGAAATCCGCGCCTACCAACTCGCCGCCATTCATGCGACGGTGCAAGGCGAAGGTCATGTCTCCGGTGCCGCAGCACAGGTCGAGCACCTGCGCATCCGGACGACGCAACACATCGGAGAAAAGGCGCGCGGTGCGGTTCCACCACACTCGATCCACGTTCATCGAGAGCACGTGATTCAGGAGATCGTAGCGTGGCGCAATCGAGGTAAACATTTCGCGCACGGCCACCGACGCCGAGGCTTCGTCACGCGCGCCAGCAGGCGCCGCGCCGACAACGCGCGGGTTCGATGTTTCCGGCTTGTGCTCGATGGTCACGATGACTTGGCCTTGCGGCCGAGGGCTTTCACCGCCTCGATCACGGTCTCTGAAGGAACATTGTTCACCACTTCGACCTTACCGATTGCCGTGGCCAGCACAAAATGCGGAACGCCGTCGATCGTTTTCTTGTCGGAGAGCAATCGCTTAAAGACCTTCTTCGGATTTACATCGACCTTTGGCAAAGGGCCATAGGCCCGCACCAGGTTAACGATCCGCTGTGCCGTCGCCTGGTCGGTCAGCTTCATCTTCTCGCCGATCACGCTAGCGGCGATCATGCCCCAGCCGACGGCCTCCCCGTGCAGGAGACTTTTGTAGCCGGTTTCGGCTTCGAGCGCATGTCCCACAGTGTGGCCGAAGTTCAGAATGCGACGCTCGCCGCCCTCTCGTTCATCCGCACTCACCACTTCAGCCTTCACGCGAATGCAGTCCGCAATCAGCGTTTCCAGGAGTTCACTATCGCGTTTCAGCACCTCCTCGCGATGCTGCTCCATCAGATCGAAAATCTTCGGATTACGAATCACGCCGTACTTCATGGCTTCGAAGAGACCGGAGCGATACTCGCGCTCGGGTAAGGTCGCCAGCACATCCGGATCGACCAGCACCGCCAGCGGCTGATGAAATGTGCCGATGAGATTCTTGCCGGCCTTGAGGTTGACGCCGGTCTTGCCGCCGATGGCCGAGTCCACCTGCGCCAGCAGTGTGGTCGGGATTTGCACGACTGGAATTCCGCGCATGAAGATCGACGCGAGAAACGCGCCGACATCGCCGACAACTCCGCCACCGAGAGCCAACAAAACCGACTGCCGATCGGCCCTGTCGCGCACCATCTCGTCGGCAAGCTTTTCCAGTTGCGCCAGCGTCTTCGCGCGCTCTCCATCCGGCATGACGAGGAACTCGAGGTCAAGCTTGGCTTTGCTGAAACTTTTCTTCAGCGGCTTCGCCCAATGTTTTCGGATGGGCGGTGAGGTGAGCACAAATACACGCGCGTCTTGCGGAATGAGATCGTGCAATGTCGAGGCCGCGGAGCGAAGCAGGCCACGTTCCACCAGCACTTCGTACGATCGCGACGGAGTTTGAACAGGGATGCGGGTCAAGTGTCTAGTGTAATGGAACGCGCCGAGTGCGGCACCAGGCGCATGCATTCCTGTTTTGCATTTGCAAAAGACAACCCTCGCTTCTCCTTTCACAGTGCGTGCTACCATGAAACCAGCGATGAACCCTCTTCCAACCGAAACCGATTTCATCGTTGTTGGCGCGGGGATTGCCGGTCTGCGCGCTTCTGTGGAACTCGCTTCCGCCGGCCGCGTCCTCTGCCTCGCCAAGCGTGAGGTCACCGAATCCAACACTCAATATGCGCAGGGTGGAATCGCGGCAGCGCTCAGCGATGACGACGAAGTTTCGCTTCATCTGGAAGACACGTTGAAGGCCGGTGACGGTCTGGTGAACGAAGAAGCCGCGCGCGTGCTGGTCGAGGAGGGTCCGCCGCGCATCGAAGAGCTTATCGAGTGGGGCACCGAGTTCGACCGCGCCGGCAGCAAGATCGTGTTTGCGCGGGAAGGCGCTCACAGCCGCAACCGCGTGCTGCACGCTCACGGCGACTCCACTGGCCGCGAGATTGGACGCGCGCTGTACCTGAAAGCGGCTGCGCTCAAGCCTATCGACTTTCGCGAATTCGAGTTCACCACCGACCTGCTGGTCGAAGACGGATGCGTCACCGGTGTGCGCGTGCTTGATCAGTCCGGACAACTGCACGAAGTCCGCGCAAATGCCGTGCTGCTGGCGACCGGCGGTCTCGGGCACGTTTACAGCAACACCACGAATCCCGCGGTCGCGACCGGCGACGGAGTGGCCATGGCCTCGCGCGCCGGAGCCGAAATCAGCGACATGGAGTTCGTGCAGTTCCATCCCACGGCGCTGTTCCTGAAGAGTGCTCCTCGATTTCTCCTTTCCGAGGCGTTACGCGGCGAGGGAGCGTATCTCCGCAACCTCGAGCTGAAGCGCTTCATGCCGAAGTATCACGAGCTGGCTGAACTCGCGCCGCGCGACGTGGTGGCCCGCGCCATCACCCATGAGCTCGAGCAGGTGAAGCGGCCCGACGCAGCCGTGTATCTCGATCTCACACATCTCGATGCCGGTCGCGTACGCAAACGCTTTCCGACCATCTACGCCACCTGTATGCGCTACAACGTCGACATCGCAACCGAGCTGGTGCCGATCCGCCCGGCAGCGCATTACTCGATGGGCGGCGTACGCACCGATCTCTGGGGACGCACGTCGCTGCCCGGCCTGTACGCGGCGGGCGAGGTCGCCTGCACCGGCGTACACGGTGCTAACCGGCTGGCCAGCAACTCGCTCCTCGAAGGGCTGGTCTACGGAGCGCGTGCGGCGCACGATATGCGTGAGCATGTCAGCAGCGGTAAGAGCAGGCATGCAAGCGCGTCTGCCAAACTCGCGCAGACGAGCAGCAACGGCCATTCGGCGGAGACCGAGAAGCTCATCCAGAAAATTCAGGGACTGATGTGGCAGCACGTGGGCGTGGTGCGCGACGGCAAGGCGTTGCAACAGGTTGTTCCCGAATTGCGAGCCCTGCAGTCGCAATTGCCGGCATCAGGTGATCGCCGTGCCCATGAGGCGGTCAACATTCTCGAGGCTGGGCTGCTGATCGCACGCTCGGCACTGGCGCGCGAAGAAAGCCGCGGAGCCCACTACCGTCTGGATCACCCCCTCAGGAACGACGCGAAGTACCAGAAGCACTCGGTCGTCAGCCGCGACAACATCAGCTTCTGCTAGGCCTGGCAAAATCGCACTCAATAGAAACGTTGGTATCAAGTCTTGGCTTCCAGGGTTGTTGGCTTCGCCGGAAAGATCAACGAAAGCACAATCGAGACTGTCAGCACCGCGGCAACCGCCACCAATGCGAGATACGTCGGTATATCGACATAATCCGACACCAGCATCTTCAAGCCGATCAGGATCAGAATCACCGACAAGCCGTAGTGCAGCAGGTGGAAGCGATCGAGCATGCCCGACAGCGCGAAGAACAGAGAACGCAATCCGAGAATCGCGAACACGTTCGAGGTGTAGACGATGAACGGCTCGCGCGTGACTGCCAGCACCGCCGGAATCGAGTCCACGGCGAACAGCACGTCAGTGGTCTCCACCACGGTCAATACCAGGGCGAGAGGCGTTGCGTACCACAAGCCGCCGAGGGTCACGAAAAACGAGCCGCCCTGGTAATCCTTAGTAACACGGAAAAGCCCGCGAAACACGCGTAACACCGGGTTCTTCTCCGGATGGATATCGGCGCCGTGCTGCCGCATCAGGTTGATGCCGCTGTAAACGAGGATTGCGCCGAAGATGTAGATAATCCAGTGAAAGCGGTCGAGCAGCGTGACGCCGGCGGCGATAAAAACCGCGCGCATGATCAGTGCCCCGACCACGCCCCAGGACAGCACCCGCCGTTGAAATTCCTGCGGCACGCTGAAGTAGCGGAAGATGAGCAGGAAGACAAAGAGATTATCGACACTCAGGGACTGCTCGATGATGTAGCCGGTGACAAACTCCAGGGTGAGCTGCGAATTCGGCCGCGTGGGATGCAGCACCAGCCGGTGCCCGAAGAAGTAAATCAATACGGCGAAGGCTGCGGCCAGCCCGATCCACAGCGATGTCCAGGCGATTGCCTCGCGAAACCCGATGACGTGGTTCTTGCGATGGAAGACGCCCAGGTCGAGCGCCAGCATCACCAGCACGAACAGGTTGAAGACCAGCCAGAAGATCCAGTTTGCGGGCATCAATGGGATCCGAAACAGCCATTCTACCCGCAGAACAGGTGCGGACGCGGCGATGCGCGGGGTCCATGAGCCGAAAGACTAGCGATGGAAGCTTCCCATGTATTCCGTTTGTGCCAGTACGTGACCCTTCATGGCAGCGTCGAGTTGCGAGCGGTCCGCGTCGGCTGAGAGATTCAGCTTCGTATCCAGCGCATACAGCCGGAAGAAGTAGCGATGTGTCTGTCCCGGAGGAGGGCAGGGCCCGTTATAGCCGATTTTGCCGAAGCTGTTGCGGCCGTGCTGCGAGCCGTCATCCAACTGGCCGTTCTTGGGAACGCCTTCCGGCAGAGATGTCGTCGAGGGCGCCACGTTCCATAGCACCCAATGCACCCACACTCCGGCGGGAGCGTCAGGGTCGTCCATGATGATGGCATAGCTGGCCGTCTTAGCCGGCGCTCCGCTCCAGCGCAAAGCGGGGGAGATGTCCTCACCTTTGCACGTGTATTGATTGGGAATTTCAGCGCCTGGAGCGAAGGCGGAGGTGGTCAGGGTGAAGGCCATGGCAGAGCCTCCTTTTGCCGATGAACCCGAGTGCTGCGCCATGCTGATGATAGAAGTGAGAACCAGCAGAGATGCGAGGTTCGGCCATGCCCGCATAACAACCGTCCTTTCTACTGTGCAGTCTCTAATTCACCTTCCAGCTTTTGCAGGTCGGCGATGGTTATCGCGCGACCGTCCATTTGGATGAGGTTTTCCGATTGCAGGCGGCTCAGGTTTCGCGAAACCAGTTCGCGGACCGTGCCAATCTGCGCCGCCAGTTCGTTGTTGTTGGCAGGCAGGGTAATCATGATGCTGCCGCTTTCTTTCTGTCCAGAAGACTTGGCCAGCCGCACCAGCATTGCCACCAGACGTTGGCGGACGGTCGTGAACGACAGCTCTTCGATGATGCCCACCAGCCGGCGTAAGCGCGCGCCCACAACTCGCAGGACCTTGAGCGCAACCTCGGGATGCTGCAGGCAGAGGGTCTGGAAATCCTTTTTGCTGAAGAACA
>Ga0070765_100003315_pt1 | contig 10326 bp, 7 predicted proteins | sample HubBroMetageWFT5_FD_71516 | JGI IMG/M metagenome (GOLD analysis project Ga0070765, IMG submission 71516) | Warmed and freeze-thawed soil microbial communities from the Hubbard Brook experimental Forest, New Hampshire - Hubbard Brook CCASE Soil... | ecosystem: Environmental > Terrestrial > Soil... | reverse complement strand
TTCGCCATGGTGACCGCCAGCGCGAGCCCGCGCGCTTTGAAACTTCCGGTAGGATTGGCACCTTCTTCTTTGAGAAAAAGTTGCGGGTAGCGGCGGCTGCGCAGCATCGGCGTCCAACCCTCGCCGAGCGTCACCGGTTTTACGTCAGGCAGAACGCTTTGATAGCGCCACATGCCGGGCCAAGGCGAGGAAGAAGCGTCGCTAGCTATTGCATCGCGGGGCGTGATTCCACGTAGCGGCGCGAGGTCGTAGCGGACATAGAGCGAGCCGAGGCATTTCGGGCAAAGTGTCTGGGGCTTATCGGGGGAAACCGTAGCGGCGCAACGCGAGCACTCAAAATGACTTATCTTTGGCATTTCAGGAAGATAGCAGCGGGGCGCGCAGGTCAGCAAGGCGCGCGGATTAGCGCTTGAAACGAATTTGCTTCGGCGTGCTCTAATGGAGTCGTGGAGGTTGCAATGGTGTTATTTGCAGGCGATGGCGGGCGCAGGGAAAAAGAGAAAAAGGCGCGCGCAGAAGGACGATTGCCGCCCGGGCAATCGCTGACCATCAAATGGCCGGTGCTGCATTACGGGGACGTGCCGCGTTTCGATCCGGCAAAATGGGATTTCAGGATCAGCGGGTTGGTGGAACAGCCGCTTCGGCTGAGCTGGGAGGAATTTCGCGCGCTGCCGCAGGTCGAAGTGACCAGCGATTTTCACTGTGTCACGCGCTGGAGCCGGCTGGACAATTTGTGGAAGGGCGTGCGATTCGTTGATGTCCTGGAACGCGCGAAAGCCAAACCGGAAGCAGCGTATGTGCTGGTTCTGGCGGAAGAGGGATACACCGCGAACGTCCCGCTGAAAGATTTACTGCGGCCTGAAGTGCTGTTTGCGTTCGACCACGATGGCCAGCCGCTGGAGCCGGAACATGGCGGACCGGTGCGACTGATTGTTCCGCATCTTTACGCTTGGAAAAGCGTGAAGTGGGTGCGCGGGTTCACGTTGCTGGACCACGATCAACTCGGTTTCTGGGAGCGGAACGGCTACCACGAATATGGCGACCCGTGGAAAGAGCAGAGATACTCGGGAACATAAGGACGTGAGGCATCGTCAGGCGATGCCGAGTTCCGCATTCAGGAAGCCGACAAGATATTTCCACACCAGATAATAAAGAATGAGCGCAATCGCCACTACGAAAGGGATTACCGCAAGGATTTCATGCGGAATGGGAAATTCCAGCAGCCGCGTGACAAGGTAGGCGCACGGAATGAGTATAAGCGGCAACGCGCTGCCGTAGAGTCCGAGCGGGAAATGACGCTTCGCGAGGGCGGCTACATACAGCACATTCCACAGGCCCCAGGTGCTGGGAACGACGGCCATGGGGAACACGATGACCCGCTCGATGGGAACCGGGAAATTGTAGACATAGCGAAATATTGTGTAGGCGGTCATGCCAACCAGCAGAAACACGCTGGGAACCGCGATTCCCGCCAGGTACGCCCGCAGATAAGGATGCTTGTTCATACTTCCTCCTTCACTTTCACCAAACACCTTCACCAAAAACGCGCTACAGGTGATACAGCAGCGCGGGAATAGTTCCCGGGAAAAGGCAAAACAGGGCAATCGCGCAAGCCAGCAAGGCCCAATCCCACCAAGGCACGCGGATCGGCCGCTCATCGAGCCGCTGCAACATGGCCGGCCAGAGATCGCGGCGAAGTTCGGCATCGTGCGCTGGCTTCAGAGTGTCTTTCAAGAGTTTCTTCACGTCGTCCATTTCACGATCATTCATGGATGAGCTCCCATCCTGGATAGTTCCTTCCGCAAAATGCGCACTCCGCGAAACACGCGAACTCTTACGGCGTTTTCAGAGATGCCCAGCGACTGCGCGATTTCCGCGTAGGGCTGTTCTTCCACAAGCGCCAGCAAAATCACGCTCCGGAGGTTGGGCGACAGTTTGTCCAAGGCGCGAACAATCTGGTCACGCATCTCCGACTGCTCTCCGGGACGCATTGATTCGAGCGCTGGCAAATCGTCCGGCAGCGGCACTTCGATACGCGAGCGTCGCAAATGATCAATCGCTACATTTGTAGCGATACGGCGCAACCAGGCGCCAAAGTTGCCCGCAACGGGATCGAATCGCGCGTGGGCCCGATACAGTCGCCAGAACGCCTCCACGGTGAGATCCTCCGCAGTGGCCGTGTTGCGGACAATGCGTATGATCCAGCGAAAGACGTCGCACTGGTGCTGGCGAAAGAGCGTTTCGAAGGCTTCGATATCGCCGGCCGCGAATCGCGCCAAAAGTTCCATGCACCGCCTCTACTTACCCTTACTGCCCGGGAAGCCAAGAGGTTACATGTTTTTTTCGCCTCAATGCGGTCTGAGCTATGGAGTGCCTTGTTGTTTGGATTGGTCAGGTTTGACGAGCTATTTCAGGCTGCGAACGATTTTGCCATTTTTCATGACGAAATCGATCTTGCGCAGGGATTCGATTTCCTGAAGGGGGTCGGCGGGCATGGCGATGATGTCCGCGTACTGGCCGGCGGCGATGGCGCCGCGTTCCTTGCTGACGCGAAGCAATTCGGCGCCGTTGGTGGTCATGGCTTTCAGGATGTTTGCGGGAGTAACTTCCGCAGCGCGCCAAACCGCCAGGTAGTCAAACATCATGTCCGCGCGGGTGCGGTTGGGCATCTCCGTAACGGTGTCCGAGCCAAAGGCCATTTTCACGCCGACCTTATTGGCGCGGTTGAGGCGATCGATGATGTTCTTGCCAAGTGTGTTGGCGTCGGCGAGGGTCGCATTGGATGGATTCAAGCCAGCTAGATGTTCGGCCGGGAAATCCGTGCCTACAAGAAACGTTCCCTTCTCTTTCATCAGTTTTAGCTGGTCGTCGGTGAGCGCAAAACCGTGTTCGACGGAATCCGCGCCGCCACGAATGACGTTGTCCGCGGCGGGACCACCATAGACGTGCACGGCAACGGCGCGGCCGGCATTGTGCGCCTCGTTTACGGCGGTGCGGATTTCCTCTTCGGTGTAGAAATAGTCGCTGTTGTCGGTCGCCAGTTTTATCACGTCCGCGCCGTAGTAGATATTTTCGTGGATGGCTTTGATGATTTCCGCGGGCGAATCCGCGTCGATGTATTCGTGCAGCCAGAAGCCGCCTACTTCCTCCGGCATGCCTTTCGATTGCCCGCCGAACGGGCCGATGATTTTTCCCGCGCATTGAACCGTCGGCCCATCAAACCAACCCATTCGAATGGCCTTTTTCAGATCGCTGCAAGCGTAATCGGCTTCGTTGCCGACTTCGCGCACGGTGGTGAACCCTGCGTTAAGAAGCACTCCGGCGTTGTGCAGGCCTCGCAGAGCGCGGAAGGGCGAGCCTTCCTTGAGATACATGGCTTCAAATGGTGCTTTGCCGGGAATTTCCTGGAAGGTGATGTGCGTGTGCGCGTCGATCAAGCCGGGCATCACCCATTGCTTGGAGAGGTCCACGACTTGCGCGTCGCCGGGAATCGACAGGCCTGCGCCGACAGCACTGATCTTGCCGTCCTTCACCAGAATGATCTGGTCGTGCGAGACATTTCCGGTGGCCGGATCGATCAGATTCCCGGCGCGAATGGCGATCGTCTGTGCGGATACGCTTACAGCGAATAAGAGAAAACAAAGAAACAAACGTTTCATCAGGCACGCTCCCAAAACCGCCGGGAGTATAACACGCAGTTGGAGCGCGTGAACCGTTATACGTCACACAATCCCGCTGCGATTCCATGTGCTCCCGCTCGAGAACGACGAGTGTGATTATCTCGAAACGTGATCGCGACTAAGTGACGAGGGTTTGCTTGACGGAAAACCGCCCGCCTCGGAAGGCGGCCGCTACACAACCCAGTTAAGTCGGATCGCGCTGCGCGAAATGTATAAACCGTAAAGCGGCGGCGAGCCGCTGCACTCCAAAACAAAGACGCCGGAGACCCGGGTCTCGGACCTTTTTGTGGAACTTACAACTTGTTACTTAAAACTAAGAACCGCTAGGCTCGCCTGAGTTAATCCACAAAGTCGAGGGTCATGCCTTCGTGGCGGTACAGAAATCCTACGAACCTGCCAAAGTCAGGAGACGCCACGTTGTTGTAGACCGTACTGAAGTTTCCATGATTCGTGACGTTTATCGAATAGGCTCCGAGGCGGAAGTGGTGTCCATTGCCGTGCTTACCTTTGAGGTAGGGCACCTTGAATGTGCGGTAAGCCTTGAGGTCGAGTGAGAAGAACGTCGGGAAGCGCTGCCCGTTTGGTATGCCCACATATTGCTGGTTGACGTCGATCGTCGAGTAGGGGAAGCCGGAGTGAACATCGACCAGCGGGCTCAAGGTAATCTTCCAGGGCATAGCGAAAATTCCCCAGGCCACAAAGCGATCGGGAATATCGGACGACAGAATGCCGTACACATTCGGCCGAACCACCGGCGCGGCAAACGGGATCATGATGCTGGAAAGATTATTCAGATCGCCACGCGCGTGGCTCCAGATGTAGGAAGCCTTCAACTGGCTTTCGCCAAAGGTGTAATGCACCGAGGTTTCCAGTTCGTGATACTTCGAGGATCCGTCGTTGGTGAGCCCCATGTAGGACGGGGCCGCGGGAGATGCCGCAGTGAACGGTTCGACCACAAAGAGATAGCTTGTGCGGCTGTTCAGGTAGCCCACGTCGAGTTGCAGATTCTTGCGCAATTCCCGGACCACGCCCAGATTCCAGGTAACGTTACGGGGCGTGGTGTCCGGTTGCGAAGGCAGTACGGGGGAAGTCAGCGGATTCAGGCCTGCCGTGTATGCGTTCGTGTAGGTAACAGGAGGCCCAAGCGGCAGGCCTGCGATATCGAATTGAGTGATCGTTCGCGCGGGGTTGTTCGCCCAATTGGCGGCGAGCAGCGGGAGCACGCCATAAAACAGCCCTGCACCGGCGCGGATGACTGTCTTTTCGTCCTTGCCGGGCGCGTAGGCCAAGCCTACCCGCGGAGCCGCACCCGCCGGCCAGCCGGACGTTTCCGTGCTCAGGCGGAATCCCAGATCCGCGCTCACATGCGAACTCAACAACCAATGATCTTGAATGAACTCGGCAAAAACACTGTCGGAAGGAGTTTGCGCGGGCACCGAACTAAAATTGATGGTTTGCGCCAGCGAATTGTCCAATCTCAGGATCTGAATGGGTTGCGATTCGTTGGTCCCATAATAACTACGCCAGTCAATATCCACGCCCGCACGGATTTCGTGCGAGCCGTGCCACTGTTTCTTTGAGAACTCGTAGGTTGACAGGAACTGAAGTTCCTTGCCGCGACGAGACCAAGTGTCGAAGTAACTCCCGCCATAGCCTTGCGGAGAGATCTGCATGTCCTCCATGCCGTAGCCGTGGGCATCGCTGTCGAAGCGCGTGTATTGGGCGATGGTGGAGAGGGAGGCGTGGGACGCGAACTCGTAGTGATCCGCCAGCGCGATCGCGACTCCGCTCTGATTCAAACTGTTGGAGGCAGGTTGCGGAATCAGTGCGCTGATATCGATATGGTCGGTGCGCAACGGAAATGCATTCACCGTCAGCGTCAACAAATGGTTGGGGCTGAGAATAGCCTCCAGCGTCGTATACGAGTTGAATCCTTGCCTCTTGCTGATGTCAAACGGCCAAGGCAAGCCTTCCACGGTGGTTTTCTTCATTTCGTACTGGAAGGCTTCCGAGAGCAGTAACTTGTGTTTGATCAAAGGAACGTCGAACGAGATGGAAGGGTTCGCGCCACCCAATCCGGATACCTGCCCGTTTTTTCCTAAAATGGTGATTCCGAGCTTGGTGATATTGAAGTCCAAAGCGTCAGCTGGAGATTTCGTTGCGATGGTGGTCAATCCACCGGAGAAACTGCCGAGGCCCGCGTCATAGGGGGTCTTGTAGACGGCAAAGGACTCGACCGCATCGGTAGGCACGGTGATGCCGAAGCTGCCGGTTACCGGGTCGGTGTTCCGCGTCGAGTTAATGATCAGCAGGCTCTGATTCTCGTCTGAGCCTTTGAATACCAGTTTGCTGTCGAGCGTCTGCACGACGCCCGGAGTAATGGGAATGATTTCCTTCACTTGTTCCTGCTGCGTGGGCAGCGTGACCAACTGCGTGTTGGTCACGACGGAAACCGGGGCGGAGGAGCTCTCAGTGGAGATGATCGACGCCAGCCCAGTCACCTGCACGGTCTCCGCGACGCTCTCGACATTAAGACTGAAATCCTGAGCGCTTTGCTCTCCGTTCTGCAGGGTTATCGCTCTTTCAGTTTTTTTGAAGCCCGCGCCCTCAACGGAAATCGTATAGTTTCCCGATTGCAGATTGTTGAATTCGTAGTGGCCGTTCTCATCGGTTGTCGTGGTCACCGGAACGCCCAGCGGCGGACTTTTTGCGAGCTTTACGGTCGCCCCACCCAGTACGTCGCCATTTTGCGTGGTGACTGTGCCTTTCACAGAGGGGCGCGGAGGGTTTGCGGCCCTGGACGTCTGAGCAAACGTGGTAAGCGGCACCAGGAAAAAGAAAAGGGCGGCCAATGGCCGGAGCCATTGCCAAGGCAGACCCAAATCACAATGGTTCGGGCGAGAGCGAATTGTGGACTGGTTCATTATTATTGGGCCCACATAAGTTTACAGAATAAGCCAACGCACGCAGACCTTTCCTGCCTGCGTTACACGTGAGTTTCCTAGCTAGAACCTAAACGGGAGAACGCTTCTCTGCTTTCATCCCTGCTTGGATCTATCAACGGCCGGGCATCGGCGGGGCAAATCGGGTTCCGATATCGCCACGGCCTGCCACGTGCGGAATTCTGGCGAGACGGCAGGTACCATTGCCTGCACATCGCGGGAACCGCCGCAGTGTTTCTTGAATCCCCCGAATACGTCTTAGATGCGGGTTGTCGCCCCGAGGTAATCCGTCAGCGCACTTCTAGTGCTTGCTTTGGTTCCCGCCGAATGTTCAAAAAGTTCCACCTACACTCGCGGCGAATTCCTAGTAAATGTCGTACTGCTCCCAGTGCAGGGTTGCGTCGGACTGGATGATGATGTGTTTGTGCGAGTTTTGTTCCAGTTCGTCGATCAAAATGGACTCGCGGGTTTTCAGCGCTTTGGCAATTTCCGGGTGAACACGAAGAGTCAGATTCGGCCCTTCGTGATCGGCAACGGCCATCTTGCGCGCTTCGGACTGAATCTCGTAGCACAGCGTGGGGATGGACTTGACCATGCCGGATCCGGTGCAATACGGGCAAGGCTGGCAGAGCACGCGTTCCAGCGCCTGCTTGGTGCGCTTGCGGGTGATGCAGACCAGGCCAAACTCGTTGAAGGAGAGCGCCTTTGACGGGGCTTTATCCTGCTCGAGCGCCATCTGCAACGCGCCAAGAACTTTTTCGCGGTTGCGGCGTTCTTCCATGTCGATGAAGTCCACGACGATGATGCCGCCGAGGTCGCGGAGACGAATCTGCCGGACTATCTCTTTGACCGCTTCGAGGTTGGTCTTGACGATAGTGTCTTCCAGGCGGATGGAGCCTTTGCCGACGAATTTTCCAGTGTTGACGTCGATGGCCACCAGCGCTTCCGTGTGGTTGATGACGATGTAGCCGCCGGACTTCAGCCAGACCTTCGCGCGCAGCGCCTTGTCCAGTTCGTGCTGGATGCCGAACTCTTCGAAGATGGGCTGTTCTTTGGTGTACAGCTTCACCTTGCTGACGAGTTTTGGCTGGAAGCGGCTGACGAATTCGACGACCTTGCCGTATTCCTCTTCGTTATCGATCCAGATGCCGGTGAAATCGTCGCTGACGTAATCGCGAAGGATACGCTCGACGAGGTTGAGATCGCGGTGAAGAAGCGCGGGCGCCTTGCGCTCGTCGTGCTTCTGCTTGATCTCACTCCAGGTGCGTCCCAGGAATTCGATATCGGTGCGGATTTCGTCGTCGGTAGCGCCACCCGCGGCGGTGCGAACGATGAAACCGCCGGGATAGCTGCCGCGCGCTTCGCCAACCAGACGGCGCAGGCGGGAGCGATTTTCCGCGCTGGCAATCTTGCGGGAAACGCCGATGTGATCAATCGTGGGCATATAAACGAGGAAGCGGCCCGGAAGAGCGACGTGACTGGTGATGCGCGCGCCCTTCTTGCCAAGAGGTTCCTTGGCGATCTGGACGACTACGTCCTGACCAGCCTTGAGCATTTCGGAAATAAGTTGCGGACGGCGCTGTGGAGCGTGTCCACCCTGATGGCCACGATGCGGACCGCCGCCCGGACGGCGTTCGAAACGCCCACGGCCGCGGTCTCCACCCCGGTCAGGACCTCGATCCCTGCCACGGTCGGTACGCCCTTCCGGACGGCCGCCACGGCCACGGTCTCCACCACGATCTCCGCCGCGATCACGTCCGCCACGCTGTGGACGCTGGAAACGCGAACGCGGATTGCTGCCGATGCGCGCGGAATCTCTGCGAATGAAATCCTCGCGAGGAGCATTGGGATCGCGCGGCGTACGGGTCTCGCCGGGAAGAAGGATTACATCCTCTTCCGCGATGCCTTCGGACGCCTGACCCGCCGATGCACTGGCGGCGAATTGTTGGGACTCGTAGTGTTCGATGGCCTCGTCGTGCGCGAGATCGGCGCGTGCTGCTTCGCTCAGACCGGGAAGATTCTCTTCGTGCGCGTGTTCGGAACTGTGTTCCGAACCAGATTCAGCAGCGTGTTCAGAGCCATGCTCAGAACCGTGTTCGGTGCGACTGACGTCGTGGTGAGCAGCCAACTCATCTTCGGCATGAGAAGGTTCGTAACCGGAATGCTGTTCCGATTCGTGATGGCTTTCGTGGACATCGCCGTTGACTTCAACTTCGTCGAGTTCGTCTTCGGCTTCTTCTTCCGCGTGCGCGTCGGCTTCCGCTTGCGCTTCTGCTTCTTCCTCATCTTCTTCTTCGTCGAAATCCGCTCCACCTACGAGCGCGTCCGCTTCGGCCTTGGCTTGGGTCTCTTCGTGCTTGGCCTCCACCAACTGCGCCGAGAGTGAAGAGATTTCTTCGTCACTGAGGCCGGCGGTGCTGTTCCTTTGAATATCCACAGTTAATTGTTCTTCGTGAACCTCGAGGAGCGAGCTCACTTCACCGGTTGCGGAGATTTCGCGCGTTTCCTCAGTGGCGTGTTCTTCGCCGGAAGCCTCGGCTTCCGATTCTTTATCGGCGAGCAGCCAATGCGGCAAGCTGCCCGAGAAACGGCGCGGTACGCCGGACCCGGCAGGCTGGCCAACGGCTGGACGCGAAGGCGCTTGCTCAAAATTGGGCTGGCGTTCTTCGGGTTCCACCTCGTTTACGGGGACGACGGGAGGCGGCACTGGTCGCGCGCGATACTTGGCGAGCGACTCGCCCGGGAGAACGATATCGTCGTCCGCCACCGGCGCCACGGGGGCGCTGGAAGGACGGTCGTTGGGGCGGCGATCGCCGCCGCGATCGTAACCACCGCGATTTTCAAAACTACCGCGTGAATCACGATCACCTTGTGGCGAAGCGTACTTCGAAGGAGGCAGATTGCGCCCACCCTGCGGCGGTCTTCCTCCACCGCCACCACTGCTGCTGCCGCTGCCACCGCGACGCCGGCCAAAACGGCCCCGGCGCCCACCACGGCCACGGTCTCCGCCGCGATCGTTACCTCTGTCGCCACCTCTATCATTGCCGCGATCGCCTCCTCGGTCGGTACGACCGGGGCCACGATCACCGCCTACGCGGGGTGGATAGTTGCGTGTGGGGTTGTAGCTGGGAGCAAAATTCTGTGGCGCGGAAGCGTTTGAATCGGGCTGGCGCTCATCCAGATCGTTAATTTCCGGATCGCCGCCGCGGCGTTCGCCCGGCAGGATGGAAATTTCGTCGTGATGCGGGCCGTCTTCGCCTTCGTGCGCTTCACCGGACTGGTGCAACTCACCGGTTTCCGCGGGTTCGTGCGTCTCGTGCTCGCCGTGCCCTGCGTCGTGGCTATGCGCCGCCGACAGCGATTCGCCCGGTAACACATCGATGGGCTGACCGCCGACAACCGGCGGAACCGCAACCGGATGGGTCTCGCCATGACCGTGCCCGTGATCGTAGTCTTCGAGATTTTCGAAAACGTCGCTCACGTACAGAAAGGCGTCGCCATCCAGGCCGATGTCCACGAAAGCGGACTGCATGCCTGGGAGGACGCGGGTGACTTTTCCTTTGTAGATGCTGCCGACAAGCGCAAATTCTTTTTCGCGCTCAATGTAGATTTCGACTAGCTGGCCTTCTTCCAAAATCGCGACTCTGCGTTCATGAGAGGTCGCGGATATAACCAATTCTTTCGACATGAAAACTCCTTGGGAT
>Ga0070765_100003314_pt1 | contig 10329 bp, 5 predicted proteins | sample HubBroMetageWFT5_FD_71516 | JGI IMG/M metagenome (GOLD analysis project Ga0070765, IMG submission 71516) | Warmed and freeze-thawed soil microbial communities from the Hubbard Brook experimental Forest, New Hampshire - Hubbard Brook CCASE Soil... | ecosystem: Environmental > Terrestrial > Soil... | reverse complement strand
GTTGGCTGAGTTCACCGCGTAGGAATCGTCGTAATAAGGATTCGCGTGCGCAATCTTCACGATTAGAACTCGGGGGAAATTTGGTCTGGTCCACTGCTGATAGAACTTGTGCGCCTCCTCCTGCTGGATGCGGTTGTAGCCGGAGATGTGAAAGCGCTCGCTGTAATCCGGCTTCAAATCCGGATCTGGAGGCTCAGGACGAAAGCCGTCAAAATCGGGGACGAAGTGGTCGTGGAAAATGATGAGCGGATAGCGGGCTTGCGGATGCTCGTCGAATCCTTCCGGCACCAGGATGTTCGCGCCCAGATACATGGGACGTCCCCAGAACTTGCTCAGCAACTCACTCTTGATCTTGATGTGTCTGATGTATTTGGTGTCGGCCGGGGACGGAATGGGAGGGATTACTTGGTCAAGCACGATAGAAATCTTCGCAGTGTCGGCGCCTAGATTGATTTTCTGTGGCTGGCTGTACAAGTTGCCAGGGGCGATGTTCCAATGCTGGCCTTCGCCGCGGTCCATGGGAAGCTTCACCGTGTGGCCGTCGGAACGATGGAAAGTCTCGTAGCAATGCAGGACGGCTTGTACGTAGTATTCGCCTGGCTTGACGTCGCGCAAACTACGAATAGGAAAGCCGAGCGCTTGGTCACCGATGATCACCGGCTGGCCGGGGCGAAGTCCGTCAACGTCAACCCCGAAGACCAACTGCGTGCTCGGGCTCAAGCTGATTTGCTTCGTCGGCTCGGCGGACGGATCGGTCGAAAGCAAAAGTAGCAGACGGCCATCGAGCGGTTGCGCACTCCGTTCGGGAGGGAAGGACACAACAAATTCCGGTGCTTTGCCGGAGGACGCAAGACTCGAGGTAATGAAGACGGCGGTCATCACGAAGCAAAGAATACAGAAGATCATTTTCATGGCTTGATTAACTAATATTGCCTCGATCCGTTTCTAGTCGATCGTCCCGGCACCGGATGATACAACAATCCTGCCGGCGACAGACAGCCTGCTGACCACCCCTTTCCGTGTTATAAGAACAGATTCACAGCATCAGGCTGCTTCAACGGAGGCCTCGCCATGCGCTGGTTCTACTGCGCGATCGTTGCTTTATCTCTCTTGCCGGACGCATCAGCACAACAGTCTGTCCCGGATTATCGCAATCCCCAGCTTCCCATCGAAAAGCGCGTTGCCGATTTGGTGCAGCGCATGACCCTGGAAGAAAAAGTGGAGCAACTGGCCGGGGGACAGCGCCGCAACTTTGACAAGAACGATCCCACCGCCGCTCATATCATCGACGGATTCAAGCAGCTCTACAACATGGACTCGCACATGAGCGCGCATGACGCTGCTGCGCTTCGCAATGAAGCTCAGAGATATCTGCTCGAAAAAAGCCGGCTCGGCATCCCCGGCATCTTCCAAGGTGAGGCCTTGCACGGATACATGGCTTATGGAAGCACCAGCTTCCCCCAGGTATTGGGGCTGGCGAGCACCTGGGATCCGGATCTGGTGCAGCAAGTATTCACCGTCGCGGCCGACGAAATGGCTTCTTCCGGCACCAACCAAGCGTTCACCCCGGTGTTGGATCTGGCGCGGGACCCGCGCTGGGGACGGACTGAGGAAACCTACGGCGAAGATCCGTATCTCGTGTCCCGCATGGGCGTGGCGGCCATCCTGGGATTGCAGGGCACTTCCTTCTTGATCGACCGCCACCATGTTCTGGCGACGGCAAAACACTTCGCGGTTCATGGCCAGCCCGAGGGTGGAACCAACACCGCTCCGGGAAACTATTCGGAACGGATCATTCGGGAATCCTTTCTCGTGCCTTTTCAGGCGGCTGTGCAGGAAGCCCATGTTGGCAGTGTGATGGCTTCCTACAATGAAATCGACGGCGTGCCGTCCCACGTCAATTCCTGGCTGCTCGGTCAGGTGCTCCGTCAAGAATGGGGCTTCAAGGGTTATGTGACCTCCGACGCCAATGGTCTGCAAATGCTGTATGAGACCCATCACGTAGCAGCTGACAAGGAGGACGCCGCACGCAAAGCCCTGGCAGCAGGAATGGATTTTGACCTGTCCGATGGCTCGGTTTACCGAACTCTGGTGGATCAGGTAAAGCAAGGTAAAGTGCCCGAGGCAGAAATCGATAAGGCTGTCGCCCGAGTTCTTACCCAAAAATTCCGCCTGGGATTGTTCGAGAATCCCTACGTTGATCCCGATTATGCTCAGCGCATCACCAACAGCCCCGAACATCAGAAGCTGGCGCTCAAGACCGCCCAGGAAGCGATCGTGTTACTCAAGAACGATGCCAGCCTGCTTCCCTTAAATCTGAACAAGATTAAAACCATCGCCGTGATTGGCCCGAACGCCGCTGACGTTCACATTGGGGGATACAGCCGGGATCCCGGCCCCGGAAATCAGGTGAGCATCCTGGATGGCATCCGCAAGCGTGTAGAGCCGGGAGCCAAAGTGCTCTACGCGGAAGGCTGCAAGATCACCGTTGGCAAGCAAGGTTGGTCAGCATGGTACGAAAACAAAGTCGAGACTCCCGATCCCAAAAGTCAGGCTGAGAGCATTCAGGCTGCGGTAGAGGTGGCCCGCAAGGCAGATGTCGCGATTGTGGTCGTGGGAGAGAACGAGAGCACCAATCGCGAGGCCTGGTCGGAGAATCATTTGGGGGATCGAGATTCCCTCGACTTAATCGGATTTCAGAACCAGCTGATCAAAACCATCGTAGAAACCGGGACGCCAACAGTTGTTTTTCTGATCAATGGCCGGCCACTGTCCATCAACTACGCGGCGGAGCATGTCCCGGCGATTCTGGAAGGCTGGTACTTGGGCGAACAAGGCGGAACGGCTGCCGCCAACGTGCTCTTTGGAGATGTCAATTCCAGCGGCAAACTACCGATCAGTTTCCCCCGCTCGGTGGGGCAGCTTCCCGACTACTACAACCACAAGCCTTCGCGGAACCGCAGCTATCTCTTAACCGAAAGCCAGCCTTTGTTCGCCTTTGGCTACGGGCTCAGTTACACCACTTTCCACTTTGACAATCTTCGGGTTGAACCTGCAACTATTCCCGTCGGCGGGTCCGCGACTGTCAAAGTGGATGTGAGCAATGCCGGAAATATGGCCGGAGACGAAGTTCCTCAGCTTTACATTCACCAGAGAGTGGCTTCGGTCACTCAACCGGTTAAACAATTGAGGGGCTTCCGCCGGGTGAGCTTGAAGCCGGGAGAAAAAACGACTGTGGAATTCACCCTGACGCCGGATGCGTTAGCCATCCTCGATATCAATATGAAACGCGTGGTCGAACCTGGCACGTTTGACATCATGGTGGGACCCGGTTCAGAACAGACGACAAGCGTTCCACTTGAAGTTCAGGGAAAGTAAGCCTGCCCACTGACGTTCCACAGGCAATGGTACGATACATTGTTCCTGAATTGAGCCGGGATCAGTTTCCGAGCATGGTCGACGCGATGGTCGTAGCAGCAACTGGGATAGGCAGCCACATACCAACAAGATTCCTCCTAAACCTCGCGCCAGCCAGGTTTCTCATGGCTCTACTGTTGGCAACATTAGTACCTGGTTCAGCAACCGCACAAAGCGTCACATCCGGTTTTGAAGATTTGGCTCTCCGCGCCTCCGCCGCCCGCGAGCAGAACGATGTCCCCCATGCCATCGCACTCTACGGACAGGCGCTGCAACTCAACCCCAAATGGCAGGACGGCTGGTGGTTTCTGGGATTGATGCAGTACGGGGGCGATCAATACGCGGCCGCAAGGGATGCGTTCACTCATTACATTGAACTTACTCCCAGCGCGGGGCCGGCATTAGCTTTGCGGGGATTGTACGAATTTGAGACCGGAGAATGTTCCCAATCCTTGCAGGACATACAGCACGGCTTGTCACTGGGGGCGGCAAATCAGCCTCGCAATGCTCACATTCTCCGCTACCATGAAGCCCTTTTGCTTACTCGCGCCGGGGCGTTCGACGAAGCCTTGCAAAAGTATGGCTTGCTCGCCCGGGACGGAGTGAAGAACCCCGAGCTATTTGTCGCCATCGGTCTGGCTGGCTTGCGGACCCCGTTTTTTCCGAAGGACTTGGCAGCCAGCCAGCAGGAGCTATACATGTCGACCGGCAGCGCTACCTTCGAGCTCATGGCCGGTAACGAGCAGGGCGCCCAACAAGCTTTTCAGGAACTTTTCCAACGTTTCCCCAGCACAGCCAACGCTCACTATCTCTACGGTTACTTATTGTTCGCAAAGAATCCTGAGCAGGCGGCGGCCGAATTCAAACGCGAGTTGGAGATCTCTCCATCCAATGCGGCCGCGAACGCCATGCTGGCATGGGGTGCCTTGATGCGAAATAGTCCATCGGAAGCACTTCCGTACGCTGAAAAAGCAGTTTCGGAACAACCAGCACTATCTATGGCCCAGCTGGTGCTAGGCCGATCCAGCGTTGAGACTGGCGATCTAAGAAGCGGCATAGAGCATCTGGAAAAAGCGCTGCAGCTCGAGCCCGACAATCTCGAGAGCCACATCGCTCTGGCCAAAGCTTATTCAAAGACCGGACGCAAGGAAGATGCCCGGCGCGAACGCTTACAATGCCTTGAGCTGACCAAGAATGAGCCCACTCCGGTTGCGCAGCCTTAGCCCATTGTCGAGCGCGTTACTCTGGATGGCCTGTGCGCCGGCGCTAGCGCAGGTGCGGCCTGCTGACACTCGAGCTGCCGCCTGCGCTGGTTGTCACGCTGCTCAAGCTACGACGCAACCAAAGACGCCGATGGCGCGGGCCCTCCTGCTGCCGGGCGCTAATCCAGCACTCAAAGAACATCCCAAACTAACCTTTCATAAGTGGGCCTACACCTACACGGTTGAAACCCAGAACGACAAAAGTACATACAACGTCACCGATGGGACACATACGATTTCCCTGCCCATTCAATGGAGTTTCGGTGAAGGCGCCCAGACCTGGATTTTGGAACGCGATGGCAAGCGTTACGAGAGCCTGGTGAGTTATTACCCGCAGATCAGCGGCCTCGATATCACCACCGGCGACGAGGGCGTCGTTCCACACACCCTCGAGGAAGCCATGGGACGTCCGCTTGGCGAAACCGACACCCAGGCCTGCTTCGGTTGCCACACCAGCAACTCCGCACCCAAAGGCAAATTGGATCTCACATCACTCGAACCGGGGCTTACTTGCGAACATTGCCACGAGGGAGCCAGCACTCATCTGGTCGACGCGATCCAGGGACAATTTGATACGGCGCCGCGAAAACTGAAAGACTTGTCGACTGAGGACCTGTCGAATTTTTGTGGCCAGTGTCATCGCTCGTGGGAACTGGTGGTGAGGAGTCACTGGCGGGGTGTCGTCAACGTCCGCTTCCAGCCCTACCGTCTGGCTAACAGCAAGTGCTTCAGCGGGACTGATCCCCGCATTAGTTGTATCGCGTGTCATGACCCACATCAGGACGTTGTGCGAGAGCTCTCTGCATACGATTCCAAGTGTCTGGCCTGCCACGCATCTTCAGCTCGGCCGACTTCCCTGCCTCCAGCCGATGCGAAAGCCTGTCCCGTCGCTCAATCAGATTGCGCAAGCTGCCACATGCCCAGAGTTACTTTGCCCGACGGGCACATGGTTTTTGGCGATCACCAGATTCGGATTGTCAAACCTGGCGAACCGTATCCCAATTAAAGGTCTGCTCCCATAAACCGGTCTCAATGTCCGCCGTCGGGATAGATTGCAATCCGGTGGTTTCGGACCAAAGGCACTATTTTCTTGCCATTCGTATTGGAGAACAGGACCTTGGACTCCTGCAAAGGCATGTGACAGTTCACACAGTCGCGAGAGATTTGCTCGCCCATCTTTGGATACTCACCACACTGTTGCGGCTGGTGGCAGCTCAAACACCGCGGAGAAAACGCAGCCGCATCCCGCTGCACCGTATGAACATCGTGGCAGGTCGTGCAGGTCATGTTGGCGCTGGATTGGAAACAACGGCTTCGCTTTAACAGTTGTATCTGACTGCCATGAACATCCACCTCGCTGTCATCGCTGGAATAGGGGATGTAAATATAATCGTCGAGCACATCCCCCGCTACGAATGACAATGAAGGCTCTATGGGCGTTCCCGCGCCCGAATGGCACAAGCCGCACACGTCGAGCTGGCGGTCCCGCGAAAGCGAGGCCGGGTTAACAATGGCCTGCGGTTGGCCGGCACCGGAAGGCCGCTTGGAGCGGTTTAGGACAACATGCTCGCGCCCCGGCCCGTGGCATCTCTCACAGGTGATTCCCAGCACCAAACTAGTCTTCCGGAAGCGGTTGACTGGCGGCGGGAGCCACTCAAAATAACTGCCATGACACTCCAGACATCGGGGAACGATGGCCTTATCGAAATGGGGTGAGCCATCGGGGTAGCTGGGACTATTGACCCAGCTATCCGTGGCTGTCCAATAAGTCACGGGCAGTTGAAACAGCTGTTCGCCTTTCCAAAATAGGTAGCTCTGTCCCTTACGCGCGGACCCGGTCACAATATCGATACGTTCGGTGCGAGAAACGGTCTTAGTGGACGAGATGTCCTCCACTGCAGTTTGAAAGTAACCATCCTTATTAGCGCTCATCTCAAAATGCAGGTAAGGATTGGAAGTTCTGAGTATGTTCGATCCAGGGGTGAATTTTCCTGCCATGGCGTGCGCGCTCGGCAAGCGCGAGGTAAGGTGGTGGGATGTCTCAACGTAGGTCTTCGCTTTTTCCTGGTGGCAGGAGCGGCACACTTCGTCCCCCACATAGGACGCGCGCGCCGGCGGCTTCTTAGGAGCGCGAGTAGCCTGCGCTGCCAGCGGTTCCTGAGTTTGGGCGTCTCTGAGAAGAGCCCCCGTCGCCAGCAACGTGAGCAGAACAGCCGTTATCCGAAGTCCGCTTTTTCTCCGGTTCAAGAAATGATCTGCTCTCCGCATCGAAATTCTTATCGGCGGGTAATTGTACCGATCCTCCACGATTGTTCCAAACGGTTATGAATACGCACCTTTTGCCGCGGCAGCAGTATGGCGACTACTTCCCATGCGTATTCCGCCTTCTTCCAGTGGGCCGAATCGAAAAGCTTGCAGGTGTCCCAGTGGCTCCATTATCCTTCAAGCAGCGGCATCTGCTGGTTTGAGGGTCTGTCGATCGCATGGAGATGTATCCGAAGCTAGTGAAATCCGGGCTGGTGTGTGCGGCCTGCCTTGGCTCACTTCCCTGCTTCGGAGCGGTTTGCGCAGCTCCGCCGATACTGGGGGCCAAGCTCCACACCCATGCCGACGCAGCGACCTATACCGAGCTGGGCAATTGGTTTGGCGATCACAACCAATACGATTGTGCTGTGGATGCTTTTCGCTCCGCTCTCCAGTTCGAACCTGGGTCTGCCGAGCTTTACTATCTAGTTGGCTTGAGCCTTTATTCTTCCGGCAATGCACAAGATGCCGTTACCGCCCTGGAAAAATCTGTCTTCCTTTTACCTGAGGTCCTGAAACCTCGGCTCATCCTGGCTTCCGCATTTGAACAGCTCCAGCGCCGCGACGAAGCCATGATTGAGTGGCAGGCAGCCTTGCGAATTGATCACCGCTCGAAGGAGGCAATCGATGGGATGAGCAAAGCCCTGATGGCAACCGGGGATTACCCTTCGGCGATCGGCCTTTTGCGTTCGGCCCCGCATGACGAGAGCCTGACTCTTGATCTGGCTGAGGCTTACGGCAGGTCCGGAGACCTTGCGGATGCGGAAAAGACCCTCACCCAGGCGTTACGCTTGAATCCGTCCTCCCTGCGCCTGACCAATGCACTTACCATCATCATGGTGAATCAGACTCGGTTCGAGGATGCCCTCCATTTAGCAGAAAAATCGTTCCGGCTGCATCCGAACAACATCGATGCGGAAAGACTTTATCTGCGCGTTCTCGTACTCAATAATGATTCGACTCGTGCCCGGCCGCTGGCCCGCAAGCTGCTTACCGCGGCTCCTCATGATTTTGATTTTCTATACATGAGCGGCATCCTCGAAAATCAAGCCGCCGAATATGACGCCGCCCGAGGCCATTTGGAGCAAGCCGTGGCCTTGAACCCTAACTATTACAACGCTCGTTACAATTTGGGAGTCGCCCTGGCCGAGCTCAAAGATCTCAGCGGAGCGAAAGATCAACTGGAAAAGGCTATTGCGCTCGGAGGGAATGAGCCCGAAATCCGCTTTAAGCTAGCGTCCGTTCTGCGCGCTCTGGGGGAAACTCAACAAGCGGAGGAGCAGCTTAAGCTCTACCAGCAGCAATTGCAGGCAAATTCCCGCCGCGCACTGGCCGCCAGCAAGTCAGCACAGGCCGCCAAAGAGCAAGACCCACAGAAGGCAGCCGCACTCTATCGCGAGGCTTTCGACGCCACTCCCCAGGATGCGGCGCTGGCCTTCAAGCTGGCCCTTGCGCTGGATCACACGGGTGATACTGCCGCCGAGCGTACGATTCTGGAGCAGGCCATCCAGATCAATCCGACTATGGCTCTGGCCCAGAATCAGCTGGGCTACCTGCTTTCCCGCAGTGGTGACTCCTCTTCCGCGGAAGAACACTTTCGGCTGGCGGTAAAGGCTGCTCCCGGCTATACCCAAGCCTGGATCAGCCTGGCCGCAACCCTGGGCATGGAATCCCGCTTCCCAGAAGCGCAGGAGGCCCTGGCAAGCGCTCTCCGGCTGGATCCGCAAAACGCAGAGGCGCTGCAACTTCGCAAAGACCTTACGGCGGCGCAAGCCCAACGCTGACCACGCGGGCGCATCTATTCAACTAAACTGATTCAACGGGAAGGATTCCGCCAACCATGACCACCGAGAAGCCAGGCCATTGGACGCGACGCCGTCTGCTGCGCACACTTCCGGCGGTCTTTGCACCCATGCTTGTTCCCCGCGGGTTGCGGGCAAAGCCCCCCGCTCCCAAGACCGCAACTCCCTTTTCCCACTTTGTCGATGTTGCCGCAAGCGCGGGACTCACTCAGACCATGGTTTATGGCGAAAACACACATGCCACCTACATCCTGGAAGCCATGGGCGCAGGTTGCGCTTTTTTCGATTACGACAACGACGGCTGGATGGACATCTTTATCCTCGGAGGCCGCCGCTTAGAGGGCGTTGTACCCGGCGCCAGCAACCGCCTTTACAAGAACAATCGCGATGGCACTTTCAGCGATGTCACTGCAACAGCGGGCCTGACGGATGCTGGCTGGGCCAACGGAGTGTGCGTCGGCGACTACGACAACGATGGGTTTGAAGATCTTTTTCTTTCCTACTACGGACAGAATCGCCTGTATCACAACAACGGCGACGGTACTTTTACGGATGTAACCGCCAAGGCGGGCCTGCTCTCCCCGCACAATCGTTTTAGCACGGGCTGCACTTTCGTTGACTACAACCGGGACGGGTTGCTCGATCTCTTCGTGGCCAACTATGTGGAGTTTGATCAGGCCACTGCCCCTAAGCCTTCCATGCAAGTTCCGAACTGCAACTACGAAGGAGTGGCCATCAACTGCGGCCCGACCGGTCTGGGGACGCCGCCTCACTTTCTCTATCGCAACAATGGCGATGGAACGTTTACTGATGTTTCCAAAGAGTCCGGCATTGCGGCGCTGCGAGGATCCTATGGGCTGACGGCTGTGGCCTTCGACGCCGATGAGGACGGCTGGCAGGATATTTTCGTGGCCTGTGACGCGACGCCGAGCCTACTGCTGCTAAATAATCACGATGGCACCTTCCGCGAAGAAGGTCTGTTACGCGGCGTTGCCCTCAGTGGCGGCGGACAACCTTTGGGAGGCATGGGGGTGGGCCTCGGAGATTACGATCTCGACGGCCACCTCGACCTGGTGAAGACTCATTTCCACAACCAGGCTACCGGCCTTTACCGCAATAACGGCAAAGCCGAGTTCGAGGACACCGCGACTCAAGCCGGAATCGGTGCCGAGCGCCGCTTCATCAGCTGGGGCACGGGTCTGGTCGATCTCGACAACGATGGCAACCCTGACATTTTCGTTGTCACCGGGACTGTGGCTCCCGAGCTTGAACGCGTTTACTCCAAGTACCCCGTGCGCGGCCCGGCCCTCGTCTTCCGTAATCAAGGCAATGGCACTTTTGTCGAACTCGGCGATGAGGCTGGCCATGACATATCCGCGCGCCACGTGAGCCGCGGCTGCGCTTTCGGAGACTTCGACAATGACGGCGATCTCGACATTCTCATCATGAACCGGAATGACCCGCCGTCCCTGTTGCGCAATGATGCACCCGCCGGCAACCACTGGCTAAAGGTTCGACTGGAAGGCACAAAGAGTAATCGGAGC
>Ga0070765_100003312_pt1 | contig 10329 bp, 12 predicted proteins | sample HubBroMetageWFT5_FD_71516 | JGI IMG/M metagenome (GOLD analysis project Ga0070765, IMG submission 71516) | Warmed and freeze-thawed soil microbial communities from the Hubbard Brook experimental Forest, New Hampshire - Hubbard Brook CCASE Soil... | ecosystem: Environmental > Terrestrial > Soil... | reverse complement strand
CAAGCAGCAGTCCACAACCTGATGAAGCTGCACAACCACTGGATCGAACCGGCAATCGCCTGATCGATCGGACGTCTCACCCTACTCACAACACTCATTCGAACGTTACGGATGACTTCGTCCCAGACGCCCGGCCTTTGCCCGACAGCCACGGCGAGAAACGGGGGCTGCCGCCGGCGGGGTCGGTGCTGCTTTTGTCACGCCGCGGGTGCGCGCACGTGCCGAGGCCATCTAGCGGATCCAGGAAGTCCGTTGTTCCCCTGGCTCGGGTGAGAGCTTCCTTGAGGGCTTGGATCTGGTGGCTTTGGTGTTTGAGAAGGCTTGCGAGGACGTGTTCGAGGGTGCGTTGCCCGTCGCAGAACCGGAAGCTGTCCTTCGGTGGGATCGTGTTCAGCTGGGTGTCGCTCAGCTCGGCGATCCGCCCGAGCGCATCACGGGTGGTTGAGAGCTGCTCGGCCAGGCGATCGAGATCGATGTCGCTCGCGGTGCATCGATCCTGGTGCGGTCCGCCGTCTGGGGCGTGGTCGGAGTGGTGCGCGGGTCCGTCGCCGAGCGCGCGCAGGAACCGCGGGACTCGGTGACCGCCAGCGCCGGCCATGGCGCGCTTATCCGCCATCCCGTCGCTGGTCTGCACGAACGCGGCGATCCGCTGGTAGTTGTCCGCGGTATGCCGCAGGGATGCGGCGATCGTGCCGTCGCCGAGCTTCTCCCTTCCCGGGCACGGCAGGCGAACCGTCTGTGCGTTCAGCGTTGAGCTCAGGGCGAGCAGCTCGGTGGTCTGCCCGTAAGCGGCGGCGTGAAGCTGCATCCCGCGATCGGTCATGACGGTCCCTTCCGGTTGGGCTCAGTGGTGGGTATGAGCGGCGAGCGCATAGTCGGCGGGCGCATTCCCGCTCAGGTGCTTGTGCGGGTCGGTCTCGAAGGCGTGCAGACAGTGGTTCGAGCAGAAGTAGAAGATCCGGCCGCCGAACTCCTTCGTGATCGCCGTCTGGCGGTCGACCTTCATCCCGCACACCGGGTCGGTCGCTCCGCGGCGAGCGGTGAGCCAGAACATCGTGGCGAAGATGAGCAGGCCGAGAACGTTCAGCCCGAGCTTGTAGTTCACCGCGATGGAGCTGAAGATGTCCGCGCGCGTCGGGCGTGGGCCGGTGGGGATCAGCCCGAGCGCGGTGAAGATCCCGGTGACGATCAGGGCGGCGATCACCATCGTGACGAACATCAGGCCGGTGACCCGCACCGTGAACCGCGTGCCGTAGTACTTGCGGTAGATCAACAGGATCGGGATCACGATCAGGTCGGCGAACAGGAACGCCAAGACGCCGGCGAACGAGATCCCGCCGGACCACAGGACCGCGGCCAGCGGGACGTTCCCGACCGAGCACACGAAGCTGAGGACGGCGATGATCGGGCCGACGATCACGTTCTCGATCGTCGGCAGCGGCGCCGGGGCGTTCGTGATGAACAGCTTCTCGAAGAAGCCGTTGCCGAGCTGGGCGATGAATCCGGCGAGCAGGAACCCGAGGGTGATCTCTTTCCACAGCATCTGCCAGTCGCCGCGGAAGTTGTGCGCCACATCCGACCACGCGCGGATCGAGGTCAGGCGCTGGCGCCAGGAGAGCTGCTCGCCGGCCATGTGGTGCTGATGGCCGCTATCGGCCCGGGTCGCGTGCTCGCGCGCCTCGGCCTCGAGATGACGGCTGACGAACAGTCTGAGGAGCACCGTCATCAGCACGATCATCACGATCCCGCCGACGTACTCACCGAGCGTGAACTGCCACCCGATCAGCACCCACAGCACCAGCCCGAGCTCCCACACCAGGTTGGTCGAAGCAAACTGGAACGCCAACGCGCTCGCGGCCGACGCGCCCTTCTGAAACAGCGACTTGCCGATCGCGATCGCGGCATAGGAGCACGAGGACGAGGCGGCGCCCAGCCCCGTCGCCCAACCGACCGACCGGGCCCCGGAACCGCTCATCAGCCCCTCGACCCGCTCGCGCGGCACCCACGCCTGCACGATCGCCGAGATGGCGAACCCGAGCACGAGCGCCCACCACACCTCCCACGCCATCAGGAACGAGTCCCTCAGGCCATGCCAGATGACGTCGAGAACAGGCACACGAACCACAGTATCAGATACCCCTAGGGGGTAGGAGTAACTGATAGGATGTCGTTATGCCGAAGACTCAGCAGCCCACCAGGGGCTACACCGCCACCAAAGACCAGCTGCTCGCCCGGCTGGCCCGAATCGAAGGACAGATCCGCGGAATCGAAGGCATGGTCCAGGACGACCGGTACTGCATCGACATCCTCACCCAGATCTCAGCCGCCCAAGCCGCGCTCGACAAGGTTGCGCTCGGGCTGCTCGACGGCCACGCCCACACCTGCGTGATCGGCGCCGAAGCCGACCAGCAGGACGAGCGCACCGAAGAGATGATGGCCGCCGTCGGACGACTCCTCAAACGCGGCTGATAAACGCCGCTCACCGGGCGACGAAGCCGGCCCGCCACCTGGGGCGCGATCCCTCGATCGTCCAAGACAGAACCCGCAGTCGTTGCCAGCGCACGACGACGCCCATTACGAGCAGAGGACCGGCGGCCGCGCTCGGTCGGTGCGCTTGAACGTGACGCTACCCGCGGGCGAGCTGAACGTGGCCGTTGCGCGTCCCCTGAAAGCGAGATTGCCCTCCTGAAAGGGGTTCCCCCACCCGGCAGGAGGGTTCCCGTTGCCGTCAGACAGCGGCGGAGTCGCCCGCCAGAACGTCCCCTCGATCTTTGCCCATTCAATCCCGCAATGCGTGTAGAGCCGGTACGACTCGGCCCGACGCGCGCTGGCCGAGGCTGGTCGCGTTGCCGTCGTCTGCGAGCCGCAGCCTGCAATCACCGTCACCAACGTAAGCACCAACGGACCGCGGAGCCTCATTCGTCCACACTACGCGACGCGGCCCTAGCCATCACAGTCCTCGTCATGTGCAGCCGACTTCGCTGCTAGGTGGCGGTGCCAGACTCCAGGCCATGCCTCCGGCCTGGCTGTTGGCGGTCGCCTGGATCTACCTCTGCGTCTGCTTTGTCTGTACCGGCGTGATCGGCTACGACGTCGTGTTCGGTGGGCGACGTCAGCCCATGGGCGTGATGAATTTCGTCTTCCCGATCACCGCGCTGTACTTCGGTCCCGCGGCCCTGGCGCTTTACTGGAGATGGGGGCGGGCCGCTGCCGGTCCGGTGAGGCCCCCGACGCCCTTGACTGGCGCAAGGATGCCCCAGATGGCCATGGCAGCGATGGGGGAAGGCATGCATGAACGCCCGGGCGATGGCACCGGCGCCACGGGCCACGTCGGGTCGGCGGATCCAGCGAGGCCTGCCAGGCCTCGCAGGGCCACGATGGCGATCGAGGTCAGCCACTGCGGGTCTGGATGCACCCTGGGCGACCTCATCTCCGAGTGGGTGATCTACGCATTTGCGCTCGCCGTCGCGGGCCGTGTGCTGTTTGCCGAATACATCGGCGACTACGTCCTCGCCGTCGCCCTCGGCATAGTGTTCCAGTACTTCGCGATCGCGCCGATGCGGGGCCTCGGGGTCCGGGACGGGCTGGTGGCCGCCGCGAAAGCAGACTTCATCTCACTCACCTTCTTCGAGGTCGGGCTGTTCGGGTGGATGGCGCTGATGGCGTTTGTGTTCTTCCCAGCGCCCCATCAACTGATGCCCAACTCTGCCGCCTTCTGGTTCCTCATGCAGATCGGGATGATGATCGGGTTCGCCACGTCGTGGCCGGCGAACGTCTGGCTCGTCGACCGCGGCATCAAGGTGCCGATGTAACGGCGGTCGCGAGCACTCTTCGTTCGAGTCGCGCCAACAGTTTCCGATCCGGAGCTCACCCGGGCCACGGGCTCGGAACGGCCCACAATCGTGTGGACGTCGGGTTATGCCTCGAGCCGCTGTCCGAACGCGATGTCATGGCCGTCGGGATCCTGTACGCCAAACTCGCGAAAGCCGTGCGGGGCGTCGTAGATCGTGTAGTCGATGGCAGCGCCGCGCTGTTGAACCTCGGCGTAGATCCCATCCACATCGTCGACTCGAATGTACGCATCCCACATCTTGTCCACGATCTGCCAGTGAGGCACCAGGCGCTCGGGCTGATCAGACAGGGCGATAAGGATGACTGCCGCATCCCGCGCAGCTGTAGCGAAGTTCGACGGATCTCCGAACACGTGACACTCGAACCCCAAACTGTTGGCAAAGTAGTCCACCGAGCGCTGAATATCCGCTACCAAAAGCACGGGAGATACGCCGGTCAGCACGACCATGGGCTAATCCTAACCGTCGGCTGAGCACCAGATCGCCATGCTCCAAGGGTGCCATCGGCAGCCGGCGGGCACCTGCTTCGCTCACGCCGCGGTAATTGGCACCGCCTGGGTTGAGAGCCCTGCCTTGCGCGGAAAGGGCGCATCATCTCGGAGCAGTGGAATTCGTCCACTCCGGAAGCCACGGTCGGCCCAGCCTGAGCGGCGGCCCGAGCTCGGTCCACGGCCAGAGCGCTCCTTTCGGCCGCGATCGGTTGGGCGCCGTCGGTCTCCGCCTTCCCTGCTGCTGACCCGAGGAGCAGGTCGCTCCGCTCTCTGTTCGAGAGACCTACCTGGTGTGGTTGCGGTAAAGAGTCGGCGCTGGAGCGGCGTTGTGTAGACGTGGATGCGACACGATCTCCGGGCAGCGTTGTCCGCGGGCAATTGCTCGCCGCATGCGACTGGGGCGTGGGCCGTTGCGTGATGAGGGCCGAGCTTGCCCGCGCGAGGGCGTATGTTGGTATGCGGTGATGATGAGTGCACAGCCCGACGCTGGGGAGCTGCTGGGTGCGTCGTCGCCGCATCTGGTGCCCGAACGAGTTGTCGAGATCGCGTCGACGCGGGCGGGCTGTCCGGTCGCTGCGTATGTGTTGGATGTGGATGGGTCGTGCGCCTTGCGCTTGGCCGGCGATGTGGAACGGTTTCCCGGGCGGATCCGGGCGCCGGTCGGCGTCGGGCCGGAGATCATTCCGGGGGCGCTGCCGAGGTTGCGGGGATTGGTGATCGATCGCGTTGGACCGAGCACGCTTTGGCCGATGGTGGTCCGCGACCGCGTGATGGGGTTTCTGCTCGCTCGGGACCGGCCGGCGGTTGATCTCGGGGCATTCGCGGGCCAGGCCGCCTTGGCGCTGGAGCTGGCGTCGGGCTACACCGACGCGCTGCATACAGTTCGTCGGCGCAAGGACACCCAGCCCGCCGCCGAGATTCAGCAGAACCTGCTGCCGCCGCGGCTGGCCCGTCTTGACCGAGCCGACGTAGCCGGGGGCGTGCTGCCCGGCTATGACGTCGGCGGCGACTTTTTTGACTACGCCGGCAACGCGGACGGCCTGTGGCTCGTTGTCGCCGACGCGACCGGCAAGGGCAACTCGGCCGCGGCGCTGTCCTCGTTGGCGATCGGCGCGTTGCGCGCCGCGCGTCGCGCGGGTGCTGGGCTGCAGGAAGCCGCGCGGCTGGCCGACGAGGCGATCATGTCACTCGATATGCAGCTGTACTTGACCGCGGTGCTGGGGTCCTGGGATGCCGACCGGCATCGGCTACGCTGGATCAACTGCGGTCATCCCACGCCGCTGATTCTGCGCGCCGATGGGCGTGTCGACGAACTCGGCGGCGAGCGCACATATCCGCTCGGCGTCCGGTTCTCCGAGCGCGTGTTTCCCGTCCTCAGCGCTCAGGTGGGCCCCGGGGACCGCCTCTTGCTGTACTCCGATGGGGTCAGCGAGCGCCGCACGACCGACGGCGGCCGTATCGGCGAGAGTGGGCTGCGCGCGATCCTCGCCGAGCTGGGTGCCTGCTCGGCAGCGACGACTGTGCGGGGCCTACAAGACGCGGTGGTAAACGCCTCCCCCGAAGCGCTGCGCGACGACGCCACGGTGCTGGTTATCGCTCCCCACGACTGACAACCACCGAGTCACACCCACGGCGCGACGGCACACGGCTAGCCGTGTGGCGTCGAGGGTAGCCTCCGACGGTGCGCGAGGAGACAAATGAGCCGACAACCACGATGTTCCACGACGTCGCGATCATCACCGTGAGCGGCGAGCTCGATCTGGCATTGTGCATGAAGCTCACCCCCGAGCTCAATGCCGCGCTGCGCTCCTCAGTGCGCGCGATCGTCATCGACCTCGAGGCCGTCTCCTTGGTGGACTCCTCGGGAATCGCTCTGCTGCTCAATGCCTTCCGCCACCTACAGCACAGGGGACGCCAGCTCGCAATTGCCTGCCCAATGGGATCGCCGCGCCGCGCTTTCGAACTCACGGCCCTCGATCGCCAGTTGCCCATGCACGAGACCCGCCAAGAAGCGCTGGCTGCCGTCGGCGCCAGCTAATCGGCGGCGGCTGCGAATGTGTCCACTTTCCCGGAGCGGAGCGGGTAGCGGCGTTTCGCAAAACAGGACCCGGCCGTTGGGTATGGCGGTTACGGCAGCCGCGCCAGATGTCAGCGGGCGTTTCCATGCCCAGTTCGAGGAGGGGTTGCGTCAGGTGGAGGGTATGAGTTTCCGCGAGGTACTTGCCTGGGCGGTGCGGAGGTTGATTTCCGTGACGACCGTGATCAGGGGCACGCCAAGGTAGGCGATCACTCCGAGGTCGCGGATCGCGAGGTTGTGAATGAAGCGTGCGTCTTTGCGCGCGTCGGTGACGATCACCGGTTCGCGTGCTGTGACGACGTGTTGGCAGAAGGAGTGGCTGAGGGGGGTTTCGCGGCGGGGGTATCGAGCAGCGCCGCATCGTGAAGGGCGGCCAGCCTTGCCGGTCGGCTAAGGCCTTCGCTAGTTCGGACACGCCCCGATGGCGTCGCCAAGGATGGGGTCGGCGGTCGAGGTCCACTTTCCCGAGCCAGGGCGAGACTCTTCTTGCTAAGAGCGTTCAGTAGTTCGTCGAACGCGCCGTGAGCTCTCGGTCGCGTGCGCCGTGGTCGTCGCCTGGGTCAAGCACGAAGATCTCGACCAGGCGATCGGGGTCGAACAGGACCTGGCTATGGTAGGTAACGACCTTCCGGCCGAGGACGTCCTCGACGCGGCGGATGAGTTCGGGGGCGATGACGGATTGAAAGCGGAGGCGGTAAGCGCGGACGGCGTCCTGCTCGCCACCGCGGATCATCGTCTCCTCATCGCGGGTCAGGCCACCGCTCATCACGCAGAACACGTATTCGTCGCAGAGGTAGGTCTTTGCGTGCGTCGGCCCGCGGCCATAGAGATCCTTCATCGTTCGGACCACCACCTCGGAGACACGCGCTTGCAGCGTGAGCTCCGCGGTTCCGGACTCCGCCGACCGAACGGGAGACCCGGGACATCCGCGAGCAGGTCTGCCGGCATCTCCGGCCCACACGCGCTTTGCGCGGATACGAGGGCTCTCGTCGCAGTGGACCGCCGCATGATGGCGGTCGGATGCGCGACGGGCGATGAGCAGGGAGCTCCACGTTTCCCGCGTGGCTCCTGCCTTCGCTCTATTAGCCGCACCACCCCTCGCACGCCTGGATTCCTGCCGTGGGCAGTGCTCCCGTCCTCGAGCCGTCGGCAGCCCGGCGTTCAGGTGAGCGGGACCTCGACCGCGACATCCTGCTTCGGGTAGAAGGCCTCTATATCCCGAGCGCCGTACTTGGCCCGGAACTTGTCGAGGACTTGCTCGACTTTGGCGGTATCCGAGGTTGGGGCCGCGGTCGCCTCGAGCTGCGCTGCCTCTGCGGCGAGGCGGATCGTCGGCGTCTTCAGGATGTTCTTGTACCAGTCGCTGTCCGATCCCTTCACCGGCACCAGGTACAGCGTCTCGCCGTCTTGTACGAACCAGACCGGGTTGGAGATCTCGCGTCCGGACGTTCGGCCGGTCACCGTGAGCTCGATCTCTCGGCTGTCTTCCAAGGCCTGCTTGAAGTCTTCGCCTCGCATGCGCCTCTCCCTTGTGTGGTAGGGATCGTCGATGCTGTCATCTCAGCGGTCGATGGCGGCCATGTTCGACTCGTCGTGGCGCTCGCCGGTCGCAGGGGTGAGGTCGTTGAGCCGCTCGAGCTGCTCCGCGCTCAGCTCGATCGCGTCGGCGGCAATGTTCTCCTCGACGCGGGAGACGTGTTTGGTGCCGGGGATCGGGGCGATGTTGTCGCCTTGGGCGAGCAGCCAGGCCAACGCGACCTGTGCCGGTGTGGCGTCGAGTTCGGAGGCGACGGCCCGGACCTCGTCGACGATGCGGAGGTTCTTCTCGAAGTTGCCCTCGGTGAAGCGCGGGTTGGTCTTGCGCCAGTCGTCGTCGTTTAGCTGCTCGGGGCTGCGGATCGTGCCCGTGAGGAAGCCGTGCCCGAGCGGGGAATAGGGCACGAACCCAATGCCTAGCTCGCGCAGGAGCGGGAGGATTTCGATCTCTGGGTCACGGGTCCACAGGGAGTACTCGGTCTGCAGCGCCGCGAGCGGGTGCACGGCGTGCGCGCGACGGATCGTCTCGGGTCCCGCCTCCGACAGGCCGATGTGAAGGACCTTGCCCGCGCCCACCAGCTCGACCAGCGCGCCGACGGTGTCCTCGATCGGGGTGTTCGAGTCGACGCGATGCTGGTAGTAGAGGTCGATGCGGTCGGTTCCCAGCCGTCTCAGTGAGCCCTCGACAGCGGTCCGGATGTTCGCCGGGCTTGAGTCGAGCACGCCGGGGCCGGCGCCGGAGTGCGACACCAGACCGAACTTCGTTGCCACCACCACGTCGTCGCGGCGGCCCTTCAGGGCGCGGCCGACGAGTTCCTCGTTGACGTAGGGGCCGTATATCTCGGCGGTGTCGATGTGGGTGACGCCCAATTCGAGTGCCCGGTGGATGGTGCGGATTGATTCGGCGTCGCTGCTGTCCGGATCGAGGTAGTAGCCGGACATCGCCATCGTGCCGAGCCCGATACGCGACACGTCAAGTCCATTGAGGGAAATGTGCTTCATGACAGGGTGGCTCCTATGTCGTGGAAGATGTCTGTCGACGGGACGACGCGAAGATGTGTCGCGGCTCTCGCCACGTCCAAGAAAGCACGGGATCGCAGGAAGTGAGAGTCCTTGTCGATAGGGGTACTGGCAGGGTCTCCCACGCGCGGCCGAGCGGGTCTACGCTGCGATTGTGGAAACGAGAAGCGAGATTCGCGAGTTCCTGACCTCCCGCCGGGGCAGGATCACTCCGGACCAAGTCGGGCTGCCGACCTACGGTCCTCGCCGCGTTCCCGGATTGCGCCGCGAGGAGGTCGCCGTCCTCGCCGGCGTGAGCGTTCCGTACTACACACGCCTCGAGCGCGGAGACATGAACGGAGCCTCCGAGAGCGTACTGGAGGCACTCGCCGGGGCGCTGCAGCTCGACGAGGCCGAGCGAGCGCACCTGTTCGATCTCGCCCGCGCCGCGCATCCAACCCCGGTGCGACCTCGTCGTCGCCAGGCCAAGCAGCGGATCCGGCCAGAGGTCCAGTGGACCCTCGATGCGATCACCGGTGCCGCCGCGTTCGTGAGCAACAACCGCCTCGACGTCCTCGCCGCCAACCAACTCGGGCTCGCGCTGTACTCCGAGCTCTACGACGGACCCGTGCGTCCGGTCAACACCGCCCGGTTCGTGTTTCTCGATCCGCGAGCCGAGACGACCTTCGGCGACTGGGACCGCGTCGCCAGCGAATCGGTCGCGATCCTGCGCTCCGCCGCCGGACGGGACCCGTACAACCGCGAACTCTCAGACCTCGTCGGCGAGCTCGCAACACAGAGCGAGGCATTTCGCACCCGCTGGGCCACACACAACGTCCGCTTTCACAACACCGGCGTCAAGCACTTCCGCCATCCCGTCGTCGGCGACCTCCACCTGACCTACAACCGACTCGACCTCGCCGCCGACCCCGGCCTCACGCTCTTCACCTACACCGCCGAGCCCGGCTCGCGCTCAGAAGAGACACTCCAGCTTCTCGGCAGCTGGGCAGCCACCGTTGACACCGCCGAAGCGACGCGCGCAACCGACCAAAGCTGAGCCGCACCGTGAGACGCACTCCCGCGGCCCCGACCACGCGCTCCTCACTTCCATGCGGAGCAACAGCACGAGCGGACCTGCGTTCACCTCAGCACAATCCTTCTGTCGGCCTTCGGGTCTGCCCGCGGAACGCGCGGATAGGGCGTCTCAGCCGTTGCCCTCGGCGCCCTTGACGCCACCAAGCCCCGAGATCCGCGCAAAGGAGGGCCCGTGGAGTCGCCGAGGTCGCGTCCAAAGACTGCTGTAAATACGCGACGGGTGCTGTCAGAGCGACGGCGTAGGTTCCCTCAAGTCCTGCCAGACGAAGAAGGAGGCCTA
>Ga0070765_100003311_pt1 | contig 10331 bp, 7 predicted proteins | sample HubBroMetageWFT5_FD_71516 | JGI IMG/M metagenome (GOLD analysis project Ga0070765, IMG submission 71516) | Warmed and freeze-thawed soil microbial communities from the Hubbard Brook experimental Forest, New Hampshire - Hubbard Brook CCASE Soil... | ecosystem: Environmental > Terrestrial > Soil... | reverse complement strand
CGACGTCATCCTCAGTGGCGGAGCGCTTGGCCGCGCTGCCGTTCCTTCTGGCGCTTCCACCGGCGAACACGAAGCTCTCGAACTCCGCGACGGCGACAAGTCCAAATACCTCGGCAAAGGCGTCCTCAAAGCCGTCGCCAACGCCAACAACGAAATCGCCAAAGCCGTCATCGGCCTCGACGCCGCCGACCAGCGCGCCCTCGACAAGTGCATGATCGAACTCGACGGCACTCCCACCAAATCGCGCCTCGGGGCCAACGCCATCCTCGCCCTTTCCATGGCCGCTGCGCGCGCCGCCGCTGCAGCGCAGAGCCTCCCACTTTACAAATACCTCGCGCGATATTCTTCGGACACCTCCGCGAATCTTCTCCCGTGCCCCATGATGAACATTCTTAACGGGGGCGCCCATGCCGATAGCTCCGTGGACTTCCAGGAATTCATGGTCATGCCCGTCGGCGCGCCAAGCTTTTCGGAAGGCCTGCGCTGGGGCGTCGAAGTTTTCCACGCCCTGAAGGGTGCGCTGAAAAAGCATGGCTATTCGACTGCCGTCGGCGACGAAGGCGGCTTCGCCCCGAGTTGCAAATCGAATGAAGAGGCCATCCAGATTGTTCTCGAAGCCATCGCCGCTGCCGGCTACAAACCAGGCGAACAGATAAGCATCGCGCTCGATCCTGCTTCCAGCGAGTTCTATGACAAGGCCAGTGGCAACTACGTTTTCAAAAAGTCGGACAAGTCCGCGCACAGTTCGGCGCAGATGGCTGCCTACTGGACCAACTGGGCGGAAAAATATCCCATCGTCTCCATCGAAGACGGCATGGCGGAAGATGATTGGGCTGGTTGGAAATCCCTAACCCAGAACATCGGCAGCAAGTCATCCAAAAAGAAGATTCAGCTCGTTGGCGACGACCTTTTCGTCACCAATACCGCACGACTTTCCCGCGGCATCAAAGAAGGCATCGCCAACGCCATCCTCATCAAGCTCAATCAAATCGGCACCGTCACCGAAACGATTGACGCCATTGAGCTCGGCCGCAAAGCCGGATACAAATCCATCATTTCCCATCGCTCCGGCGAAACCGAAGATACCTTCATCGCCGACCTTGCCGTGGCCACCGCCGCGGGACAGATCAAAACCGGGTCGGCCAGCCGCACCGACCGCATCGCCAAGTACAATCAGCTCCTGCGCATTGAAGAAGAACTTGGCGCCGCCGCCCGCTTCAACGGCAAAGCCGCGCTCGGGTAGAAACAATCTGGAACATCAAAGCTCAACGACAAGGGCGAAAGACAAACAGAAATTTGAAATGGGACATTTGCAAGTCAGGAGGTAGCTCGTTTGAAGCACTCTCGATTGTTCCTGGGAATTACATCCCTCCTGTTCTGCTGTGTTCCGCGCGCGCAAGCGCAGTTGGACGGGAACCCCAATCCTGCCGGCGAGCCGCCCAAACTGCTTCTCCTGGTGCACCAGGAGTTCAAATCCGGCAAGGAAGGCGAGCGCCAAAAACTCGAGGTCGCCATGTCCCGTGCCTGCAACCATCTCAAAGTTCCCAACTCCTGGGTGGACCTCGAATCCATCACCGGCTCGCCCGAAGCGCTTTCGTTCGATTCGTTTGATTCCTTCGCGCACGTGGGCACCGCCTTCGCGGAGTGGGGTCGGATTTATTCCACCCATCCCGATATCGCCCACTTGCAGGAACAAATCAAAGCGCTCGTCTCCAGCGAACGCACCATCATCGCCGTGCGCCGCGACGATCTCGGCTACCGCCCGTTATCCATCGACCTCTCCAAAGCCCGCTTCCTGCGCGTTCTCGAAGTTCGCCTGCTTCCCGGGCACGAACGCGACTTTGACGAGTCCTTCAAAATGCTCGGCGAAGCCTACGAGAAAATTAAAGCGAATACGCCGTGGGTCGTTTATCAGGTGAACGTCGGAATGCCCTCGCCCACGTTTCTGGTTTTCGTGCCCCTGCGCGCGCTGCAGCAAAACGACGATCTTCTCTCGTGGAGAAGACCCCTGCGGGAAGCAGAGGGCGACGCGGCCGCCGATCGCATGGAACACATTGCGCGGGAAGCCTATCAGAGCATGGAAAGCAATCTTTACTTCATCAGCCCGGAAACGTCCCACGTCTCCAAAGAATTCGCCGACGGCGATCCCGAATTCTGGTCCCATAAGGCCGTCGCCGCTCCAAAGCCGGCGCCACCGAAGGATGAAGATTCGACCAAGAATCCGTAAATCGAGAATCGCACCATGAAGGAAGCCGCGAAACCAGTCTCGGCTCATGAAAGCATAAAGATTCGAGTCGCGCAGACCGCGGACCTCGAAGCTCTCGCAACTTTGATCAACTCTGCGTTCCGCGTCGAGCTACCCTTCATTGAAGGCGACCGTACAAATCCGGACGGTGTTCGCGCCTACATGGAAAAAGGGAAATTTCTGCTCGCAGAGGATGCTGCAGGCCTTGCAGGATGCGTTTATGTCGAGCTGCGCGGCGATCGCGGCTATCTTGGCCTGCTTGGCGTGGACCCGGCGCGCCAGGGCACGGGCCTCGGACGCAAACTTATGGACGCCGCAGAAAAGTACTTTCGCGAAGCCTGCTGCATTGTGGTTGACCTTCGCATCATCAGCGCGCGCGCGCCCCTCCCCTCTTTTTATCGCCACCTCGGCTACGCCCAGACCGGCACCGCCCCCTTTGCGCCAGACGTTCCCGTAAAAGTTCCGTGTCACTACATCCTGATGTCCAAAAACCTTGCCTGACAGCTTCAAATCGCTTCGCTAAAAAGAGAGTCGCTGCCCTGAAACCCAAGTTGGCGCTTGCGAGTCCTACCAGTACAAGGAATAATCCTCGCCTTGTCTTTTGGGGGACTTATGAATCGCAGTGCTTTGCTCACGTCACTTTTGTTTGCTGGCCTCTCGCTCGCGCCCATCGGCAGCCACGTGGTCGCCGACGAGCAGCCTCTCTTCGGCTACTCCGCCGAATCTTCTCGCGTCGAGCGCCAGTGGGAAGAGAAGCTCCGCGCCATTCCTAGCCCGGACAATCTCCGCGCCTACATGCAGCATCTTTCCGCGCGGCCCCACCACGTCGGTTCCGACTACGACAAAAAGAATGCCGAATGGATCGCCGCGAAGTTCACAGAGTTCGGCCTAGATACCCACATCGAACAATTTGACGTTCTCTTCCCCACGCCGAAAGAGCGCGTCGTCGAGCTCGTCGACGGCGGCCCCAAGTTTGTCGCCAAGCTTCAAGAGCCTGCGCTTACGGAAGATCCCACATCCGATCAGCAGGCCGAGCAGCTTCCCACCTACAATGCATATTCCATTGATGGCGACGTAACCGCTCCGCTCGTCTACGTTAACTACGGCATCCCCGAAGACTACGAGCAACTCGACCGCCTGGGCATTTCCGTAAAAGGCAAAATTGTCATTGCCCGTTACTACCATTCCTGGCGCGGCATCAAGCCCAAAGTCGCCGCCGAGCACGGCGCTATCGGCTGCCTGATCTTTTCCGATCCGCACGAAGACGGTTTCATGCAGGGCGATACGTTCCCCAAGGGAGCCTACCGTCCGACCGACGGAGTGCAACGGGGCAGCGTCGCGGACATGCCCTACTATCCGGGTGATCCGCTCACTCCCGGTGTTGGCGCCACCAAGAATGCGAAGCGCCTGAAAATTGAAGATGCCGCCACGATCACCAAAATCCCTGTGCTTCCGATTTCCTACGGCGATGCGCAGCCGCTTCTCGCCGCGCTCACCGGCCCCGTTGCTCCCGCGGAATGGCGCGGCGGCCTCGCCATCACCTATCACGTTGGGCCGGGCCCGGCAAAAGTGCACCTGAAAGTGAAATCGAATTGGGAAACGAAGCCCATCTACGACGTGATCGCCAAAATTCCAGGCTCGACAGTTCCCGACGAATGGGTGATTCGCGGAAACCATCACGACGCGTGGGTGAACGGCGCGGAAGATCCCATTTCCGGATTGGTCGCGGTCCTGGAAGAAGCGCGCGCAGCGGGTGAACTAGTAAAAGCCGGCTGGAAGCCCAAGCGCACCATTATTTATTGCGCCTGGGACGGCGAGGAGCCAGGACTTCTCGGTTCCACGGAATGGGCCGAAGAGCACTACGACGAATTGCGTGCCCACGCTGTCGCCTATATCAATTCCGACGGCAACGGGCGTGGGTATCTCAATATCGAAGGTTCCCACACGCTCGAAAAATTCAGCAATGACATTGCCCACGAAATCTCCGACCCAGAGACAAAACTCAGTGCATGGAAGCGCCAGCAGCTTCGACAAATCGCAAATGCCAAAACCACGGAACAGCGGGAGGAGATTCGCAAGCGCGCCGATCTTCGCATTCCCGCGCTCGGTTCCGGTTCGGATTACACCGCGTTTCTCCAACACGATGGCGTGGCCGCGCTCAACATCGGTTTCGGCGGGGAAGATACAGGCGGCATCTACCATTCCGTGTACGACGACTTCTACTGGTTCACGCACTTCAGCGACACGGAGTTCGTCTACGAACGCGCCCTGGCGCAGACCGGCGGCACGGCCGTGCTGCGTCTGGCCGATGCGGATTTGCTGCCATTCGAATTCGGGGATTTTGCAGACACCGTGCAAACCTATTTGAAGGAACTGAAAACGCTCTCGCAGAAAATGCAAGATGACATGAAAGAGCGCAACCGCGAACTCGAAGAAGGTGTTTTCAAAGCCACAAATGATCCAAGGCGCCCTCTCCTTCCCCCACCGGCAGAAACCGTTCCGCCACACTTGAACTTCGCGCCCATGGAAAATGCAACCGATGCGCTCACCCACAGCGCCGCCGATTACCGCAAAGCACTCGAGCAGGCGAACGCCAATGGCGGCGCCGCGCTGGCGTCAGCTTCATTAGCCGACGTGAACAGGCTGCTCATCGAGAGCGAGCGCAAACTTACCAACACCGAAGGCTTGCCCAATCGCCCGTGGTTCAAACACCAGCTCTACGCCCCGGGCTTTTACACCGGATACGCGGCGAAGACCGTGCCCGCGGTCCGCGAAGCCATCGAACAAAAACAGTGGAAGCAAGCCGATGATGCGATCGTGGTCGTCGCCCGAGTTTTGCAGGGCGAAGCCGAACTCATCTCTTCTGCTGCCGCGAAACTGACGGCCGCAACGGCACATTGATTTGGAAAGGGCTGCGCCATTCCATCGTATAACCTCGCGATCGTTGGTTTCGGCAACGTGGGCCGCGCGTTCCTGCGCTTGCTCATCTCGAAAGAGACGGAGCTGCGCCGCCGCTACGATGTACGATGGCGGCTCACGGGCGTGGCCACGCGCCGCCACGGCTGGGTTGCCGATCCCGATGGCCTGAATCCACTCGCACTCCTCAATGACCACTGGCCGGTTGCGCCGGCACAAGCCTGCCGCAATGTTCGCGAGTGGCTGGAAAAAGCGCGCGCGGACGTTTTGTTTGAGGCCAGCTCGCTCGATGCGCATACTGGCCAGCCCGCCATCGACCACCTCAAAGCCGCGCTCGAGCTCGGCGCCCACGCCATCAGCGCAAACAAAGGCCCGATCGTTCACGCTTTTCCCGAGCTCACGGCGCTTGCCCATGAAAAGCAGAAGAAATTTCTGTACGAAGCGACCGTTATGGATGGCGCTCCAATTTTCTCTCTCTTTCCACTGGGCTTGCCCGCCACGGTTCTGCAGGGTTTCTCAGGCGTGCTCAATTCCACGACCAATGTCGTTCTCACCGAAATTGAAAAAGGCCGTTCCTTTGACGAAGCGGTACGGCGCGCGCAGGCGCTTGGCGTCGCGGAAACGGATCCATCGGCGGACCTGGATGGCTGGGACTCCGCCCTGAAAGTTGCCGCGCTCACTATTGTCCTCATGGGCGTGCCTATGAAGCTGGAGCAGGTCATGCGCATCGGCATCCGCGAGCTCAGCGAAGAAAAGATCCGTTCCGTGCGCGCCGCCGGAATGCGCTACAAGCTCGTCTGCCGCGCCGTCCGCCGTGGCGACACCGCGGATTGCACCGTGCAACCGGAGCTGCTGCTGGCTTCCGATCCGCTCGCGAGTTTAGAAGGCACGAGTTCTGCCATTCGATTTGATCTGGACGTTTTTAGTTTGTCGTTTGTCGAACACAACCCCGGGATCGAGGCGACTGGATACGGTCTGCTTGCGGATTTCTTGCGCGCCGTACAGGCCTAGCGCGCTATCCGGCGCGAGTCCCATTTGGAACGGGGCGCTCTGGGACGGAGAGTACAGGCGTAATTCCGTCCGCATACCCGATGTCGAACATCATGCCTTCGGAGATTTCGCCGGCCATCTTGCGAGGTTCCAGGTTCAAGACAAACAAGGCCTGACGGCCTTCGATCTCTCGCGGGTTTGCGCGCTCTTTTTTGATCCCGGCAAGAATCGTTCGCGAATGGTCGCCGAAATTCACCGTGAGCTTCATCAGTTTGTCCGAACGTGAAACGTCTTCAACGCGCTCGATGGTTCCCACGCGAATGTCCAGCGCTTCGAGCGCTTCAACTCGAACGGCGGGCTTCACGGGAGCAGGAGTGAATTCACCCATGGCTCACCGCCTGTACTGCGCCGCATACGCGGGCGTGGGAATCGACGGATCACACCTCTCGTCGCGGATCGGCGCGCCTGGCGTGAAGTGAATAGGAATCACGCCGGCCCAGATCGGCAGAGCGTAGTCCGGCGCATCGTCTTCGACGGGGCCGCTCCTTATCTTTGCGGAAACCTCCGTCAGTGGCAGCCGCAGTATGCTTGTGGCCTTTAATTCTTTTTCGTTGGGCTGGCGCGCATCGTTCCAGCGGCCCGGAAGAATCTTTTCCGTGAAGGCGCGCAGCGCTTCGAATTTCTCTTCCGTAGCATCCACGAGATTGGCCTTGCCGAGCGCCACGACGGAGCGGTAATTCATCGAGTGATTGAAGACGGACCGTGCCAGCACGAATCCGTCCGTAAGCGTCACCGTGACGCAGACGGAGATTCCTTCGCTCACATTGCGAAGCATGCGGCTGGCCGCGGAGCCGTGGAAATAAATGGCGTCACCGATGCGCGCAAACAGCGTGGGAATAACGTACGGCTGGCCATTGACGGAGAATCCGACGTGGCAGACGAAACCCTCGTCGAGAATTTTGTAAATGGTTTCGCGATCGTACGCGCCGCGATGCGATTCGCGCACCACGCGCGTGCGCTCGGTCGGCGGAATGGCTTCGGGCACAATGCACCTCATGGAAAAACGTGGCGCGAAGCCGGCCGGTTCATGGCCGCTCATTTGATTTGTAGCCGGCGCCAAAGCGGCATGTGTGAGGAACAACCGCGAGTATCGTATCACGGACGAACGGGCGGGAATTCGAGGTCGGCGGACGAACATGGGAAAATGTGGTCCCAATTTGGATGCTGCGCACCCCTACAACGCGAGCCTCACGTGTGAGAAACTAGCGGACCGGAGATCGCCATCCTTCGCAGTTGGGAAAGAGCCCATGAGTACACCTGTGATGCATAGCAGCGAGACAGAATCATTCGACATTGCTTGGGTGAGGGAACAATTTCCTTCGCTGAGTTTGCAGTACAACCACCACGGCTCCGCCTTTCTGGATGGCCCGGCGGGCACGCAAGTCCCGAAGCAGGTGATGGACGCGGTGCAGTATTATTTTTTGGGCGCCAATGCGAATACGTACGGCGCGTTTCTCACCAGCCGGCGGACCAATGAAATGATTCTGTCGGCGCGCGCGGCGATGGCCGACTTTTTCAACTGCGATTCGAATGAAGTCGTCTTCGGGCAGAACATGACGACGATCACCTTAGCGCTCGCGCGCGCCATCGGACGCGAACTGAAACCGGGCGACGAAATCGTCGTGACCACGCTGGACCACGACGGAAACGTCGCGCCGTGGCGTGCCCTCGAAGAAAAAGGAGTTGTGATTCGGCAGGTAGATATTCGCGAGGCCGATTGCACGCTGGACCTCGACGATCTAAAGAAGAAGATCACCGCCAGGACGAAGCTGGTTGCGGTTGGCTACGCCTCGAACATGGTGGGCACCATCAATCCGGTTGCTGAAATCACAAAGATGGCGCACGCCGCTGGCGCGCTCATGTTTATTGACGCCGTGCATTACGCTCCGCACGGACTGATCGATGTGAAAGCATTGGATTGCGATTTCCTGGTGTGTTCACCGTACAAGTTTTTTGGACCACACATGGGAACGCTGTACGGCAAAAAAGAACACCTGGAGCGCTTCAAGCCGTACAAGGTGCGACCGGCCACGGATATTTCTCCCGAATGCTGGGAAACCGGAACGCAAGTCCAAGAATTGATTGCCGGAATCGCAGCCGCAGTGGACTACATCGCCGAACTTGGACGGCATTGCGATGCAACTGTGAAGAGCCGCCGCGAAGCCTTGCAAGCGGCCTACCGCGCGACCCACAAATATGAAACTGCATTGCTCACCCGATTGATCGACGGCTTGCAGTCGATTCCAGGAATACGCATTTTCGGTATCACCGATTCGAAACGATTTGACGAGCGCTGCTCGACGCTTTCGCTCCGGCTCGGTGATCACAACCCAACGGAAATTGCGACATTCCTCGGAGATCGCGGGATCTTCACCTGGGACGGAAACTTCTACGCCCTGAACTTGTCCGAACGGCTCGGTGTCGAACAAAAAGGCGGCGTCCTGCGAATCGGGCTTGTCCACTACAACACTGCCGAAGAAGTGGATCGCCTGCTCACAGCGTTACGCGAATTCGCCGCGCGATAGGAGGACAGGCATTCCTGCCTGTCCTGGTTCAGCAATCAGCGGAAGAGCATTGAGTGAAGAGATGAAATCCATCAAGCGGCGCGACATCAATGGAGCGCAAGCGCCCTACACACGCAGGCCTCGCAAGAAGTACTCATTTCGGACGCCAATACCACCTTGCTCGGTTGTGCGCGTAAAGGCGGCGCCGCGGAACCCGTGGCGCAAGGACGTGGGTCGACGCTTTCGTATCGGATACTACAGCCGGAAGGACGGATTGGACTGTATTTGGCTTGTCAACAACCACGGCAAGTATGAGCAGACTCTGGACCACGATTACCTTTACAAATTCTTTGAAGTTGAAAGCGTTTCCAAAGAGCGAAGCTTATACGGTCGAAACCGACAGTCGTTTGAGCCGATGAAATAATGAGCTTGTGACCCTGCAGATTTTTCCGGGGACCTATGACAAAACGACCGAGACCGATTGTGTTGACTGTGCTCGATGGATGGGGCTACCGCGCGGAGACGAAGGGGAATGCGATCGCGCTGGCGCGGAAGCCGGCGTATGACGAGCTGATGAAGAAGTTCCCCAACACTCTGATCCAGACGTCGGGGCCGTTTGTCGGACTCCCAGAAGGGCAAATGGGCAACAGTGAAGTCGGGCACATGAACATGGGCGCGGGGCGGATCGTCCACATGGACATCACGCGGATCGACCTGCTAATCGCGAACAAGCAGTTGCAAAATGTGCCGCTCTTTCAGCAAGCCATGGAACGCGGGCGCACGCGGCAACTGCATTTCATCGGGTTGCTCAGCGACGGCGGCGTGCACTCGCACATTCAACATCTCTTCGCGCTGCTGGAAATGGCCAAGCAGCAAAAAGTGGAAAACGTCTTCGTACACTGTTTCATGGACGGGCGCGACACGCCGCCGAACAGCGGACGCGATTTCGTGCGGCAACTGCAGCAGAAAATGCGCGAGCTGCACGTGGGCCAGATCTCCACACTAGTGGGACGCTACTACGCGATGGACCGCGACAACCGCTGGGACCGCGTGGAGCTGGCCTACAACGCGCTAGTTCACGGAGTAGCCGAAACCCGGACGGACGACCTAATCGCCGCGCTGCAACGCAGTTATGAAGCCGATGTGACGGATGAATTCATCAAGCCGATTGTCGTGACGAAAGGAGACGGAAATTCTGCCGCACCGGTGGGACAGATTCGCGACGATGATGCTGTGATTTTCTTCAATTTTCGCGCGGACCGCGCGCGGCAAATGACCAATGCTCTTGCCGCTCCGGACTTCGACAAGTTCGTGGATGCGAAACGGCCGAAGAATCTGTTCTTCGTGGGAATGACGCAGTACGACAAGAATTGGCCGTGGCTGAAGTACGTGATCGCCCCGGAAAAACTGGAGCATATTCTGGCGCAAGTGTTCGCGGATCTGCAGTACAAAAATTTGCGCACCGCAGAAACGGAAAAATACGCGCACGTAACCTATTTTTTCAATGGCGGCGTGGAAAAACCGTTCGGCGGAGAGGAACGAATTCTTGTGCCGTCACCGAAAGTTGCGACGTACGACTTGAAGCCGGAAATGTCCGCCGCGGGAATTACGGACAC
>Ga0070765_100003310_pt1 | contig 10332 bp, 9 predicted proteins | sample HubBroMetageWFT5_FD_71516 | JGI IMG/M metagenome (GOLD analysis project Ga0070765, IMG submission 71516) | Warmed and freeze-thawed soil microbial communities from the Hubbard Brook experimental Forest, New Hampshire - Hubbard Brook CCASE Soil... | ecosystem: Environmental > Terrestrial > Soil... | reverse complement strand
GCGTCGATGGCGGCGGGGTCGAAATAGCCTTTCTCGGCCAGCACGGTTTCGAGTGCGCGGACGCGCAATTGCATCTCGGAGAGTTCCGAGCCCTGGTCGTGATGGTGGTCGTCGTGATGCGGGTGATCGTGGTCGTGATCGTGTGCCATGACGTTTCCCAGAGGTCTTGTTTAGCTGGCCTTGTTTGGCCGCGTCGGATCGCAGCGGATGGGCCGCACGTTATGCTATGATTTTAGCCATGACCCGCCCACCAGCGCAATTCGTCCAAAAGACCGTTGAAGCCATCGACCGCGTCAACATGGCCATCGGCCGTGCCGCGGCCTGGTGCTGCCTCTATATCGTCGTGGTCGAATTTGCGCTGGTGGTGATGCGCTATGCGCTCGGTATCGGCTCGATCCGCATCCAGGAATCGGTGATCTACGCGCATGCGGCTTTGTTCATGCTGGCCGCGGCCTGGGTGCTGCAGACCGACGGTCATGTGCGCGTCGATATTTTCTATGCCGAGGCCAGGCCGCGAACGAAGGCCGCGATCGATCTTCTCGGTACTGTCATTTTCCTCGCGCCCTTTGCCGTGGCCCTGTTGATGCTGTCGCTGCCCTATGCGGCGCGCTCCTGGGCGATCTTCGAGCGCTCGCCGGAGGCGAGCGGCCTGCCGTTCGTCTTTCTGCTCAAGACGCTCATTCCGCTGTTCGCGTGCCTCATCGGCCTGCAAGGCATCGCGCAAGCGATCCGGGCCGTGCTGACGCTTCGCGGCCAGCGCTGAAACCATGACGGCTCTGAGCGACATGCTAGCCGTCGCCATGGTGGCCGCTGTCTGCGTGCTGCTCCTGATCGGCTATCCCGTGGCGCTGACGCTCGGCGGCGTATCGCTCGGCTTTGCCGCCTTGGGCGCGGCATCCGGTCTGATGAATCTCGCGCTGCTTGGCGCGCTGCCCGAGCGCATCTACGGCGTGATGACCAACGAAGTCCTGCTCGCCATTCCGCTGTTCATCTTCATGGGCGTGATGCTCGAGCGCTCGCGCATTGCCGAACAATTGCTCGAGACCATGGCGCGCTTGTTCGGCGCGCTGCCGGGCGGCCTCGGGCTTTCCGTGGTCTTTGTCGGCATGCTGCTCGCGGCGGCCAAGGGCGTGGTCGGGGCGACGACCGTCACCATGGGCCTGATCGTGCTGCCGACCATGTTGCGCCACGGCTACGACAAGGCGCTGGCGGCCGGCACGGTGGCGGCGACCGCGACGCTGGCGCAGATTTTCCCGCCGGCGACCGTCCTGGTTCTGCTCGGCGATCAGCTCAGCAATTCCTATCAGGCGGCGCAATTGGCGCAGGGCAATTTTGCGCCGCTGACGGTGTCGGTCGCCGATCTGTTCGCCGCCGCGATCGTTCCGGGTTTCGCTCTGGTCCTGCTCTATATGCTTTATCTGATCGCGATCGCGGTTTTGTTTCCAAAAAAGTCGCCGCCGGTCGCTCCCGATCCCAAAGCGCCGCACGGCGCGGCCTTGCTGGGTGAATTTTTTGCGGCGCTGGTGGCGCCGATCGGGCTCATTGTCGCCGTGCTCGGCTCGATCCTTGGCGGCATCGCGACACCGACGGAGGCGGCGTCCGTCGGCGCCGTCGGCGCGATCGTGCTCGCGGCCTTCCGTTCCGGCCGAGCCGGCGTGCTTGTGCCGGTGGTGCAGCGCACCGCGCAAATCACCAGCATGATTTTTCTGATCCTGATCGGAGCAACCATCTTCAGCCTGGTGTTTCGCGGGCTCGGCGGCGACCGGCTGGTCGAGCGCCTGCTCACGCATCTTCCCGGCGGCACCGGCGGCGCCGTGCTTGCGGTGATGCTCGCCGTGTTCGTGCTCGGCTTCGTGATGGACGCCTTCGAGATCATTTTTGTCGTGGTGCCGATCGTGGCGCCGGTGCTTCTGCAGATGCCGGGCGTCGATCCGGTCTGGCTCGGCGTCATGCTGGCGGTCAATCTGCAGACCTCCTATATGCATCCGCCGCTCGGCGCGACCTTGTTCTATCTGCGCGGCGTCGCACCGCCGGAAGTGACGACGCGGCACATCTATCTCGGCATCATTCCCTATGTGCTGATCCAGCTCGCGATGCTGGTAGCGCTGTGGTTCCTGCCGGAGCTTGCGACATGGCTGCCGCATCGGTTGTATGGATCATAAATCTTCTTCCAAGGATTGCGCTGCCGTTGTAGGCTTCTGACGTCGGCGTGTTGCCATTGGTGGGCGAGAGCCATCATGGGCAAGAACATTGTCATTTGCTGCGACGGTACGGGGAATCAGGTCGAGGGTAATCTCTCGAATGTTCTTAAGCTTTTCCGGATCGCCCAAAAGACCGACGTGCAACGCGTCTATTACCATCCCGGGGTCGGCACGATCGGCACAGACGATGCGTGGTCGCGGCTTCGGCAGAACGCCAAAGGCGTTTTCGGCCTGGCGACGGGCGCCGGCTTGGATGACGACATTTGCAACGCCTACAAATTCGTCGCTGCGCACTATGAGGAAGGCGACGCGATCTATCTGTTCGGATTCAGCCGCGGCGCCTATACGGTGCGCGCTTTGGCCGGGTTCATCTATATGGTCGGCTTATTGCCGCCCGATCAGATCAATATCGCGGACTTCGCGCTGACCTCTTACAAAGAATCCAGCGAGAAGAACAATCTTCACATTGCTTGGGATTTCAATCGCATCACCGGCGCGCGGCGGGCGACGATCAAGTTTGTAGGCGTTTGGGACACTGTGGCCTCAATGATCGTGCCGCGGTGGGATCGTCTTAATCCGTTCCCAACATTGCAGACATTGCCCTATACCTACCGCAATCCGTGCGTTCAGACATTTCGTCACGCCATGGCGATCGACGAGTGCCGCCGTTTCTTCCGGCTCAATCGCTGGAAGGAGCCGCAGCCCTTCGTCGCCGACCCCTTCGACAAGACCGCGCCGGATATCGACCAGGACATCAAACAGGTCTGGTTCTCCGGCGTGCATTGCGACGTCGGTGGTGGCTATCCGGAAACCGAGAGTGCGGCGTCGAAATTTCCGCTGGCCTGGATGATCGACGAGGCCGTGCCGCATGGCCTGCAGATCGACGCCGCGATGCGCGATCATCTCGTTTTCGGTAAGCCCTATCTGGGCTCTCGGCGGCAATATGTGGCGCCGGACGCCACCGCCGATTTGCACAATTCGATGACGCTCGCCTGGAAGACCATCGAATGGCTCCCCAAGCGTACCAAATACGAAGACTGGAAGTGGCGTCTGAAATTCGACGGCTTCTATATTCCGGATTGCGAGCCGCGCAGCATCGCGGTCGACGATGCGCCGAAGCCGCGAATTCATTGGTCGGTGGCCGAGCGCGTGAAGAGCAAACCGGCATATCGTCCGGTCAATTTGCCGCCGGACTACGATATCGAGCCCTGGCCCTATCCGCCGACAGCTGCCGGGCCTACCGGAGCAGACAATCCAGGATCTGGCCAGAGCTGAAAGCAGTGTGTGAACTGGCTGTCCCGCCGAGGACCCGCTATGGTCGGCGGACAAATGACCGGGACACACATCTTTAATCTCGACGGCAAGGTCGCCATGGTGACGGGGGCGTCGAGCGGGCTTGGCCTGCGCTTTGCGCAGTGCCTGGCCGAGAACGGCGCCGCGGTGGCGCTGGTGGCGCGGCGCGCCGACCGGCTCAAGACGCTCGCGGCGCAGATCGAAAAAGCCGGCGGCAAAGCCATTCCGATCGAGGCCGATGTGCGCGATCGCGCGGCGATGGCGCAGGCCTTCGATGCGGCCGAGGCCTTGCTCGGTCCGGTGACCATCCTGGTCAACAATGCCGGCGTCGCCCATTCCGGCCGCGCCGTCGAAATGCCCGAGGACGAATGGCGCCGCGTCCTCTCCGTCAATCTCGACGCCGTGTTCTTCTGCGCCCAGGAAGCCGCGCGCCGCATGCTCGCCGCCGGCAAAGCCGGCGCGATCGTCAATATCGCCTCGGTGCTCGGGCTCGGCGTCGGCAAAGGCGCCGTCGCTTATGCCACGGCCAAAGCCGGCGTGATCCAGCTCACCAAGGCCATGGCGCTCGAACTCGCCTTCAAGGGTATCCGCGTCAATGCCATTGCGCCGGGCTGGTTCGTGACCGATCTCAATCGCGAGTATCTGGCGGGCGAGGCGGGCGTGAAACTCAAACGCGAAATCCCGATCGGGCGCTTCGGCGAGGAGGGCGATCTCGACGGCCCGCTATTGCTGCTCGCGTCCGACGCCGGGCGCTTCGTCACCGGCGCGACCATTGTCGCAGACGGTGGGCAGATCGTGGCGCTGCGCGGCGCTTGATGTGAGGCGACGCTGTGGAGCTCGGGGCCGGTCAGATCGTTCTTATTGTCATCGGCGCTTTGGCCGGCGGCATCGTCAACGGTCTGACCGGTTTCGGCACGGCGCTCACCGCGCTCGGCATCTGGCTCTTCGCGCTGCCGCCGACGGTGGCAGCGACGCTGGTGATCCTCTCCTCAGTCGTGTCGCAATTGCAGACGCTGCCGATGATCTGGCGCACCATCCTGTGGAAGCGCGTGGTGGCTTTCGTCGCGCCGGGCGTGCTCGGCGTGCCGATCGGCACGTTCCTTCTGCCGCATATCGATCCGCGGCTGTTCAAGATCGGCGTCGGGGTTTTTCTGGTTCTTTATTCCGCCCATGTGCTGGCGCGGCGCTTCGAAGTCAAAACCGCCTGGGGCGGCACTATCGCCGACGGCGTGATCGGCTTCTTCGGCGGCATTTGCGGCGGCCTTGCCGGCGTGTCGGGCGCGCTGCCGGTGGTGTGGACCGATATCCGTGGCTGGAGCAAGGATCAGCGGCGCGCGGTCTTGCAGATGTTCAACACGGCGATTTTATCGTTTGCCTTGGTCTTGCATGCGGTATCGGGACTGCTCACGCGGGAGGTCGCCGTGGCGGCGCTCATCGCATTGCCGGCAACGATTGCCGGCGCGCATTTCGGCGCCTTCATCTATCGCCGCCTCGCCGATCACAGCTATCAGCGCGTGATCATGGTGCTGTTGATGATCTCGGGCGTCGCGCTGATCTGGTCCGGGCGCTAGATCATGCTCGCTTAGAGATGCGCAACGGCCCCGATCAATAGATCGCCGGTACATACATGTCTTTGGGCACAGGGTGGCGTGCGTAATCCGGCTTGTGATCGCGCTGCGGCAACACGATCGGATCGTGGTGGATGTCCTGGTACGGCACCTGCTGCAGCAGATGATGGATACAGTTGAGCCGCGCCCGCTTCTTGTCGACGCCTTCGATGACCCACCAGCGCGCCTCGGGAATATGGGTGCGTTCGAGCATCTCTTCCTTGGCCTTGGTGTAGGTTTCCCAGCGCCGCCGCGACTCCAGGTCCATGGGGCTAAGCTTCCACTGCTTGAGCGGATCGTGGATGCGCATCAGGAAGCGGATGTTCTGCTCTTCATCTGTGATCGAGAACCAGTATTTGACGAGAATGATGCCGGAGCGCACCAGCATGCGCTCGAATTCCGGCACGGTGCGGAAAAATTCTTCGCACTGCTCTTCCGTGCAAAATCCCATGACGCGCTCGACGCCAGCGCGGTTGTACCAGCTGCGATCGAACAGGACCATTTCGCCGGCGGCCGGCAGGTGCGACACGTAGCGCTGAAAATACCACTGCGTGCGCTCGCGCTCGGCCGGCGCGGGCAGCGCCACCACTTTGCAGATGCGCGGATTGAGCCGCTGCGTCACCCGCTTGATCACGCCGCCTTTGCCGGCGGCGTCGCGGCCCTCGAACAGCACCACCACTTTGAGCTTTTGATGCGCTACCCAGTCTTGCAGCTTCACCAATTCCTTCTGCAGGCGCAAAAGCTCCTTGAAATAGGTGTGGCGATCGAGCGTGTCCTCGACTTCGATATTGGCGACGTCCTTCAAAAGCTCCGCCAGCCGCGTATCGTCGATCTCCAATTCCAGCTCTTCGTCGAGCACATCCGCCATTTCCGCGTGGAGCCTTTCCTGGGGCGGGAGATTTTGCGGCTGCTTGGCGTCCATTTGGGTGCGCTCCTGGAATCGTCGGACTTGGGTTCGGACTTGAGTTCGGACCTATGTTCGGACTTGGGTGGGGAATCCGGGGCGATGTTCCCGTGCCGACGTGACGGCCGTACGACATCGGCGGGATCACGCGAATAATAAGTTTTATCATCAGGTTAGGGTGCGGTACCGGCGGCCGGCCAGGCTGTGTTCTGGTTGTCATCAAACTTGGCAATTCTAGGCGATGTGACGGGGTGAGGTGGTCCGGCGGTCGGCACATGGGTTGCGGCCGCTGCGGTCGCGGATTCTCATTCGCGATCAAATCATTGGTCGGTTTGTGACCGGCCAGAGTGGGAGAATCTGATGAAGAAGGCAAAGCTCGAAGGAAATGGCAGCCTGGAGGCTTCGACGGCGGAGGTCGAGGGTGCCGAGGCTGCAATGTCGGAGCCGGAGACTGCCGATCGCAGCGAACTGGTCGCGACGGTGGCGACGGTCGCCGTCGTCGGCGTCGGTGCGGCGATTTTCGAGGCGGCGCTGATACCGGGTCTGGTGCTCGGCGTCGCCGCGATGTGGGCGCCGCAATATTTCCCGAAGATGAGTGAAGCGCTCAATCCGCTGTTCCGGTCGACAGTTCGCGGCGCCTACAAGCTCGGCAACAAGACGCGCGAATTCGTGGCCGAGGCTCAGGAGCAGGTCCACGACATCGTCGCCGAAGTTCATGCCGAAGACAGCATGCAAGAGACCAAAGCTGCCGCGGCTTAGGCGAACCGGAGGCCGGGGAGCCCGTTTCGGGAGCCGAAGGCTGGCGAATTGAGCTCTGGCGAATTGCAGGCTTGGCGTAACCGTTCCTTGCCGCTGCGTAATGCGCGTCGCCTGAACCGCAACGACGCCCGCGCGGGTTTCATCGCTTTGTGCCTTGAAGCTGTGCGGAGCCCTGCCGGGCGCATTGGCGCGGCGCGACCAGTGACAGAAACCACAATGTGTCCATCCGAGCGCTTTCCATGACCAAGACAAAAATGAATCTGAAGATCGAGCATCAGGTGCCGGGACGCGTGCGCATGAAGATTCCGGCCGGCAAAGGCAATCCGGAATTGCTGAAACAGGTCAGCGAGACCTTCGCCGTCATTCCTGGAATCGAACATGTGACCGTCAATCCGACGACCGGTTCCGTCGTGCTGTTTTACGATGTCGATCGTCACGACGAATTCCATGGCACGTTCCGCGGCCACTACGAAACGCATGGCGGCGCCAATGCCGGCGGCAATGCTCTCATGCACGGTGCCGATACCGAGCTCGACAAGTTGACGGGCAGCATCGAGGCCGAGGCGGAGTTCCTCGCCAGTCATTCGCATACCGCGCGCGCCGTCGTCGATTTCGTCAAGAAGATCGATCACGAGATCAAGGTTGCGACCAACAACAATCTCGATCTGAAAATCGTCTTTGCCGTCGGCATCATCTGCCTGACGGTGTTCGAGGTCGGCGCCACCGCGGCGACGCCGGTTTGGGTGACGCTCGCGATCTTCACCGTCAATCACTTCATCCAGATGCACGAGCAGCAAAATCTGAAAGCGGCCGCCGAAGCCGGTCCGCGGATGGCGCCGATCAATTTCAAGGCGATCGCAGCGGTGCCGGCGGCAGGCTGAGGCCGGCACAGAAAAACAACAGGTTTCCAGGCAATGGAATTTTCGGTTCGTCACTTCATTTCGGGCCGCATCCGGCTGCATCTCCCCTCGCTGTGCCGCAAGAAACTCGTGGCCGAGGCGGCTTTGGTCTGGCTGCAGACGCAAAAGGGCGTCAGACACGCCCGCCTGAACTACGCCTGCGCTTGCCTGGTCATCGAATACGACGTCAATTTCGAAGGCGTGTTGCGAGCCACCCTCGGCCAGCTTTCGGTGATGAGCATCGCCGACCTGCAGCGGCTTGTCGGCACCATCGACAAATCGGCCGTGCAGGCGCGCACGCCGGTGCCGCTCACGCCGGCGAAACCGCCGTCGATCTGGAGCAATACGCCGCTGACGCTGCCGACGGTGTCGCTGTTGATGGCGTTTTCGGCGAATCCCATCGTCACGGCGATCAATTTTCCGCTGATGCTGTGGAACGCCTATCCGATTGCGCTGCGCGCCTGGGGGGTGTGGCATCGCGAAAGCCGGCTCAATATCGACTTCCTCGATACGCTCGCCATCGCCGCCTCGCTGATGATGGGCAATCCGTTGGCGGGCGGCATCGTCATCTGGCTGATCAAGCTCGGCGACTGGATCCGCGACCTTACCGCCGCCGGCCAGCGCAAGGCGATGAGCGAGCTGCTCGAGTTCCAGACCAAGACCGCCTGGGTGCTGCGTGACGGCGTCGTCGCCTCGATCGCGGCGGCGGATCTCGCGATCGGCGATCTGGTCGTGGTCTATCCCGGCGATATGATCCCGGTCGACGGCGAGATCATCGACGGTCACGCCATGATCGACCAGAAGACCATTACCGGCGAAGGACTGCCGGTGATGCGCGACAAGGGCGCCGCCGTCTTCGCCGCGACCGTGATCCGCGACGGCCAGCTTACCGTCCGCGCCATCCGGGTCGGCACCGCCACCACCGCGGGGCAGATCGCGGCGCTCGTCGAATCCGCGCCGATCGGCGATACGCGAATGCAGAACCACGCCGAGAAGCTTGCCGACCGGCTCGTGCTGCCGACGCTGGGGCTCGCGGTCGGCACTGCCGCCGTGACGGCCGACTTCAACCGTTTCCTGTCGCTGGTGATCGTCGATTACGGCACCGGCATCCGCGTTTCCGCGCCGACCGCGGTGCTCGCCTCGATGACGCATGCCGCGCGCGCCGGCATCATCATCAAGAGCGGCGCCCATATGGAACGCCTCTCGCAGGTCGACACTGTGATCTTCGACAAGACCGGCACGCTGACGCATGGTTCGCCGGAAGTGGTCGACATCATCAGCTACGAAAAGACCATCACCGACCGGCATCTGCTTGGGCTTGCGGCCGCCGCCGAGACCAAGCTCGTGCATCCGGTCGCCAACGCGCTGCGCGTCAAGGCGCAGGAGATCGGCGCCAATATTCCCTATTGCGAGGAAACCAAATACCGCATCGGCCTCGGCGTCGAAGGCCAGGTCAACGGCTACTACATGCATGTCGGCAACGAGCGCTTCCTGCGCCAGGCCAATATCAAGCTCGACTGCGCCCAGGCCGACCGTTCGGCGCTCGACGAGCAGGGCTATTCCTGCATCTACGTCGCGGTCGACGGTGTGCTCGCGGGTCTCGTGCCCTATACCGACCGGATCCGGCCGGAAAGCCGTGACGTCATCAGGCGCCTGCATGAAGCCGGTGTCCGCAATACCGTGATGCTGACCGGCGACAACTCGGTCGTGGCCAAAGCCGTCGGCCGCCGGCTTGGCCTGTCGCGGCAGTTCGCCGACATGCTGCCGGCGGACAAGGCCGAGGTAATTCAACAGTTCCAGCGCGAAGGCAATGTCGTCGCCATGGTCGGCGACGGCATCAACGATTCGCCGGCTTTGAGCTTCGCCGATGTCGGCATTGCCATGAAGCACGGCGCCGAGGTGGCGCGCGAGTCGGCCGATGTCGTGCTGATGGAAGATTCGCTGTGGAAACTCGTCAAAGCGGTCGAGATTTCGCGGGGCGCGGTGCGCCTGATCCATCAGAATTATGCCATTGTTGCGGGCCTCAATACTCTGGCGTTCGGCTTGGCACTGCCCGGAGGCTTGATCATTCCCGAAGTCACCGCTTTGATCAGCAACGGCTCGGCTATTCTGGCAAGCCTGAACGGGATACGTCCGATACTGAGATATCAATGACCTTTCATCGATGACGCTTAATCAATGACAGTGGCCGAGCCAAGTACCGAGCTTCTGCCGACGCTTCAGCCACCCGAGCAACAGGCGCTGCGCCGCGCCATTCTCAATCTTGAAGATCAGAATTTCGCCTCCCAGCTCGCCGATTATGCCGGCCGGCCGATCGATCGCGTGATGCGGCTGATGCCGAAAGCCGCATCGAGCCGCATCAACAAGGCGGTCGAAGCGGCGATCCTCAATTGTCTCAATGTCGCGATCACCTCGATCGAGCCGAAATCGAAGGCGCCGCCGGCGCATCACGCCAATTCGCTACTCGCCGCCTTGAGCGGCGGCGTGTCGGGCTTCTTCGGGCTCATGGCGCTGCCGATCGAACTGCCGGTGACGACGACGCTGATGCTGCGCGCCATCGCCGACATCGCCCGCGACAACGGCGAGGATTTGCGCGCGCTGGAGCCGCGGCTGGCCTGCCTGCAGGTGTTCGCGCTGGGCGAGCACAAGTCGAATGCCGGCGCCGCCAT
>Ga0070765_100003309_pt1 | contig 10332 bp, 10 predicted proteins | sample HubBroMetageWFT5_FD_71516 | JGI IMG/M metagenome (GOLD analysis project Ga0070765, IMG submission 71516) | Warmed and freeze-thawed soil microbial communities from the Hubbard Brook experimental Forest, New Hampshire - Hubbard Brook CCASE Soil... | ecosystem: Environmental > Terrestrial > Soil... | reverse complement strand
CACGCTGCGCATCGGCCAGGTCAAGAACGCCCTGCGCGGCGCGGGCCACCCCGTCCGCTAGGCGTCGGCTCCGGTCATCGCGGCGCCGACGATGCCGGCGTCGTTGAGCATGGCCGCGGGTACGATGCGGGCCCGGATGCCGGTCAGCCGCGGCACCCACTTGTCGGCCTGCTTGCTGACGCCGCCGCCCACGATGAAGAGCCGCGGCGACACCAGCGCCTCCATGTGATGCAGGTACTCATTGACGCGGCCCGCCCACTTACCCCAGCTCAGGTCGTACAGTTCCTTGGCGTGGTCGGAAGCGCGTTTCTCGGCCTCCTCACCGCGGATCTCGACGTGCCCGAACTCGGTATTGGGCACCAGCACGCCCTTGGTGAACAGCGCGCTGCCGATCCCGGTGCCGAAGGTCAGCATGAGCACCGTGCCATGCTCGCCGACCCCGGCCCCGAAGGTCATCTCCGCGACGCCCGCCGCGTCGGCGTCGTTCAGCAGCCGGACCGGGTTGCCCGCCGCCTCGCCGAACAGCGACGCGGCGTCCAGCCCGATCCAGGCCGGGTCCAGGTTGGCGGCGGTCCTGGTCACGCCGTCGATGATCACGCCGGGGAACGTGATGCCGACCGGGCCAGACCAGCTGAACGAGGTGGTGAGCTTCTTGACCACGTCCGCGACCGCGTCCGGGAGAGCCGGGCGCGGGGTGTCGAGCTTCTGCCGGTCGGCGAGCAGTTTGCCCGTGGCCACGTCCACGGGTGCCGCCTTGATTCCGCTGCCGCCAATGTCGATGCCGAGTGCGTGCATGGGCCTAGAGTATTCATGCCGGACGTTTCGCGCCCTGGCAGGACGCGCAAAGTCAGGTAATATCTTGAGTGAGAACCTTCTTGGGTACTGGTCTCGGGGGGTCTTGTCGAGAGAGGATGCGGCGGATGCGCTGGTTCAAGGTCGCCGCCATCGCGGGTGGCATACTCATTGCGTTCCTGGTCGTCGGCTCGGTGATCGGGTTCATCATCCACGCCGTGATGGACCTGGTGATCGCGGCTCTCGTGGTGGGCGCGATCGTCGTCGCCATCAAGGTGGCGCGCTCGGGCAAGCAGATCTCCCGCAAGCGCGAGGAGCGGGAGGTCCGCGACCGCGAGCGCGATTCACGCCCGCCGCTGCCTCGCGCCGATGTCGAGCCCTACTCGACCTCGGTCCCGGCCCAGCAGCCGCGCCAGCACATCCCGAACACCCAGGACATCGACGACGAACTGGCCAGGCTCAAGCGCGAGATGGACCGCTGACCTCCAGTTCGTCCGCTAACCTCCAGTTAGTGCCGGTGAGCTTGGTCACCGCCGCCTCGGTTCCGTCGAAGCGGACCCTGGCCGCCGCGGCCCGGCCCATCGCCCACATGGTGAGCTCGGCCGGGCTGCCGATGACGGTCACCGCGGGAGTCGCGTTCCTGGCCGTGATCCGGTAGGCCTGCCCGTCGCCTTCCATGTCGTCCCTGGCCAGTTCCACCCCGACCGGCGCGTGCCGGAGCATGAGCCGCGCGGCCCGCAGCCGCTGCCACAACAGCGCGGATTCTCCGCTGCTCAGCTCGCGCGGCTCCCAGTCCGCAGCGGCGCGCCGCACGTCCTCGTGATGCACGAAGTACTCCACCGCGTTGACGCGCTCGTCCATGCCGGGCAGCGCCATGACCGACAGCCGCGGCGGGCCCGACTTGATCATCCGCACCAGGTCGGCGAACGGTATCCGCGTTCTCAGCCGCTGCTGCACCCGGGCCGTGTACCCGGCCAGCGGCCCGCCGAGGACGCCCGCGGCCGCGTCGGGCCGGTGCTCCCGCAGCACGAGGTGCGCGGCGAGGTCGCCGGTCTTCCAGCCCTCGCACAGCGTCGGTGCGTCCGGTCCGGTCTTCTCGAGCAGCGCGCACAGCGCCAGGCGCTCTTCTCGCGAGTAGCTCACCTGCTGATGGTAGGCGTCATTGCTACCCTGGCTGAAGCCGAAACGAGCACGGAAAAGAGGCAGTGATGCTCGACCCCGCCATCGCGGCACGGCTGAAGCGGGACCCGTCCGGTCTGATCGCCGCGATCGCCCAGCAGTACGACACCGGCGAGGTGCTGATGCTCGGCTGGATGGACGACGAGGCGCTGCATCGCACCCTCACCACGGGCCGGTGTACGTACTGGTCGCGCAGCCGCCAGGAGTACTGGGTCAAGGGCGAAACGTCCGGCCACCAGCAGCGGGTGAAGTCGGTCGCGCTCGACTGCGACGGCGACGCCCTCCTGGTCAAGGTCGACCAGGTGGACGCGGCCTGCCACACCGGCGACCGGACCTGCTTCGACGCCGGCGTGCTGCTCAAGGAGCGGTAACCGGCGATGCGCAGGGAATTCGCTCTGGTGCTGCTGCTCGGCGCGGTCGGCGCCGGGCTGGTCGTGCTGGCCGCACGGCAGGCCTGGGCGCAGGCCATCTTCACCCCGCCGCACCCGCTGCCCGCGCAGGACATCTCCGTCACCGGACAGCAGCTTGTCCCGCTGGCGGGCGGGCTCGCGCTGGCCGGGCTGGCCTGCCTGGCCGCGGTGATCGCCACCAGGTCCTGGGCCAGGCGCGTGGCCGGGGCGCTGCTGGCCGCGCTCGGCGCGGGCGCGCTCGTGGCCGCGGGCGCCGGGGTCAGCGCCTCGGCCGTGCTCGCCACGGCCCGCGCCGACGCCCTGTCCGGGGCGCTCGGCGGATCGACGACGAGCGGCACCTCACCGGGCGGCACCCCGCACGGGATCGTCATCGCAGGCTCCGCCGGCCAGGCGGTCATCACCGGCGCATCCTGGCAGGCCGCCGCGATCTGCGGCGCCGTCGCGATCGCGCTCGCGGGCCTGGCCACCATCTGGCGCGGTCCGAGCTGGCCGGTCATGTCGGCCCGATTCGACCGGGCAGCCCAGGACCAAGGCCTGCCACCGCGAAGGGTTCGTACGGGCGATTCCGCGACGATGTGGGAGTCGCTGAACCGCGATCTCGACCCGACCGCCGAGGACGAGGAAGCTCCGCAGAGCCTGGAGGATCAGGTCGGTGGCGGGGCCTGAGCCGGCCTCGGTCCTGCTCGCCGAGCACGAACCCGAGGTCGCCGAGATGTCGGCCCGGTTCCTGCGCCGGGACGGACTGCGGGTCCGGCTGGTCACCAGCCCGGAGGGAGCCCTGGCCGAACTGGCCGGCGGTCCGGACGCCGCGGCCGTGGTCGACCTCACCATGCCGGGCCTGGACGTCAGGCGCATCCGCCGCGCCCTGCGCACCCCGGTCATCTTCCTGGTCGCCGACCTCAAGGCCCCCCGACCGCGCGGCCTGGCCGGCGGCGCCGCGTGGCTGACCCGGCCGTTCAGCCCGCGGCAGCTGGTCGCCATGGTCCGCGACGTACTCGCGGAGGACTCCCAGGGGCCCCCGGCCGCCAGCCTGACCCGCGTCGCCGCGGGCCTGCGCCTGGACGGCGCGAGCCGGACCCTGGTCGCCGGCGGTCATCGGGTGCCGCTGACCGCGACCGAGTGCGCGGTGCTCGCCGCCTTGATGGACAACCCCGGCCGGGTCCTGTCGCGTCGCCAGCTGCTGGCCGCGGCCGACCGCCGGGGCGCGAACGGCGCGAACGGCGCGGGCGACAGGGCCGCGGACGTGTACATCGCCCAGCTCCGGGCCAAGATCGGGCCGGTCAGCACGATCAGGACCGTCCGCGGCGCGGGGTACGCCCTGGATCCGTGAGCTCGATTCCAGGGGGTCAGCTCGTGGGCACCAAGGTGTCCGGGCTACCATCAGTGGCGCAACAGTACCGATTTGAGGGGACGAGCGAACCGCGTGAGTGTGCTCGACGAGATCCTAGACGGCGTGCGTGCCGATCTCGCCGAACGGCAGCAACACGTCTCTCTTGACCAGCTGAAGGAGAAGGCGCGGCGGGCGCCGTCACCGCGGGACGCCCTGGCCGCGCTGAAGGCCGAGGGCGTCGGCGTCATCGCCGAGGTGAAACGGGCCAGCCCGTCACGCGGGCAGATGGCCGCGATCGCCGATCCGGCCGCGCTGGCCGCGGACTACGAGGCCGGCGGCGCGAAGATGATCAGCGTGCTGACCGAGTCACGGCGGTTCGGCGGGTCGCTGGCCGACCTGGACGCGGTGCGCCGGACGGTCCAGGTGCCGGTGCTGCGCAAGGACTTCGTGGTCAGCTCCTATCAGCTCTGGGAGGCGCGCGCGCACGGCGCGGACGTGATCCTGCTCATCGTCGCGGCGCTCGAGCAGAGCGCGCTGGTCTCCCTGGTCGAGCGGGCCGTCTCCATCGGCCTGCTGCCGCTGGTCGAGGTGCACACCGAACCCGAACTGGACCGGGCGCTCGACGCCAGCGCCGCCGTCATCGGCGTCAACGCGCGCAACCTGGCCAACCTCAAGGTGGACCGGGGGATCTTCGGCCGGCTGGCCGGCCGGATCCCGGAGGGGATCGTCAAGATCGCCGAGTCCGGTGTCCGCGGCCCGCGCGACCTGCTCGCCTACGCCGCGTCCGGCGCGGACGCGGTGCTGGTCGGGGAGAGCCTGGTCACCGAGAAGGACCCCCGCGTCGCCGTCGCCGACCTGGTCACCGCGGGCTCCCACCCGGCGCTCCGGGGCGAGCGCGGATGACGCAGGCGCGAACCGAGCCCGGCGACCCCGCCGAGCCGGATATCTCCCCGGTTCCCGACGTTTCCGGGCATTTCCCCGTGGATGGCGTCCCGTACGGCGGCCGGTTCGCCCCCGAAGCGCTCATGGCCGCCCTGGACGAGCTCGCCGCGGCCTACCAGCAGGCTCGCACCGACCCCGCCTTCCAGGCCGAGCTCAACCACCTCCTGACCACTTACGCCTCCCGGCCCACGCTGCTCACGCGCGCACACAGGTTCGGCGCGCAGGCCGGAGGCGCCACGATCCTGCTCAAGCGCGAGGACCTCACCCACACCGGCTCGCACAAGATCAACAACGTGCTCGGCCAGGTGCTGCTGGCCAGGCGGATGGGCAAGACCCGGGTCATCGCCGAGACCGGCGCCGGCCAGCACGGCGTGGCCACCGCCACCGCGGCCGCGCTGCTCGGCCTGGACTGCGCCGTCTACATGGGCGAAGAGGACACCCACCGGCAGGCGCTTAATGTGTCCCGGATGCGGATGCTGGGCGCCGAGGTCATCCCGGTGACCGCGGGCACCCGGACGCTCAAGGACGCCATGAACGAGGCCTTCCGCGACTGGGTGACGACGGTCGGGTACACCCACTACTGCATCGGCTCGGTGGGCGGCCCGCATCCCTTCCCGATGATGGTCCGCGACTTCCAGCGGGTCATCGGCCTTGAGGCACGCCAGCAGGTCCTGGAGCAGACCGGCAGGCTCCCCGACGCGGTGATCGCCTGCGTCGGCGGCGGCTCCAACGCCATCGGCATCTTCCACGCGTTCATCCCGGACGAGAGCGTCCGCCTCATCGGCTGCGAGGCCGCCGGCGACGGCCTGGACACCGGCCGTCACGCCGCCACCCTCACCGGCGGTTCCCCGGGCGTGCTGCACGGCATGAGGACCTTCGTGCTGCAGGACGACGAAGGCCAGACCCGCAACACCCACTCGATCTCGGCCGGCCTGGACTACCCGGGCGTCGGCCCCGAACACGTCTGGCTCATGCAGACCGGCCGGGCCGCCTATCGCGCCGTGACGGACGCCGGAGCGATGCACGCGTTCGACGTGCTGTGCCGCACCGAGGGCATCATCCCGGCCATCGAGTCGGCCCACGCGCTGGCCGGCGCCTTGGACGTCGGCCGCGAGCTCGGCCCGGGCGGCCTCATCGTGGTCAGCCTGTCCGGCCGCGGCGACAAGGACGTGGACACCGCCTCGAAGTGGTTCGGCCTATGAGCCCGACCGCGGTGACCGTCGCGTTCGGCAAGGCGAACGCCGACAACCGCGCCGCGCTCGTCGGCTACCTGCCCGCCGGCTTCCCCACCGTGACCGGCGCCATCGAGGCGGCCAAGGCGATGGCCGACGCCGGGGCCGACATCATCGAGGTCGGCCTGCCCTACTCCGATCCGCTCATCGACGGCCCGGTCATCGCCGAAGCGGTGCGCCGCGCGCTCGCCGCCGGGACGAGGGTCGCCGACGTGCTCGCCACCGTCGAGGCGATCGCCGGCGAAGGAATCCCCGCCCTGGTCATGACCTACTGGAACCCGGTCGACCGCTACGGCGTGCGCGCGTTCGCCCGCGACCTGGCCCACGCGGGCGGATCGGGCCTGATTACCCCCGATCTCACCCCCGAGGAGGCCGGCCCCTGGCTGGCCGCCTCCGACGAGTACGGCCTGGACCGGGTGTTCCTGGCCGCGCCGAGTTCGGTCGACGAGCGCCTCGCCGCGATCACCCAGAACTGCCGGGGCTTCGTCTACGCCGCCTCCCTGATGGGCGTCACCGGCACCAGGGACGCGGTAAGCGCCGACGCGTCGGCCCTGGTCGCCCGCGTCCGCCGGCACACCGACCTGCCGGTGGCGGTCGGCCTCGGAGTCAGCAACGGCGCCCAGGCCGCGCAGGTGGCCGCGTTCGCCGACGGCGTGATCGTCGGCACCGCCTTCGTCCGCCGCCTCCTGGACGCCCCCGACCCGGCGGCCGGAACCGAGGCGATCAGGGATCTCGCCGCCGAGCTTTCCGCCGGAGCCCGCCGCGCCGTGTCTTCTTAGGCTGGGGCCTTCCTAGGCTGGGCCTTCCTAGGCTGGCCTCCGGCCAGACGCGGTAACCTCCCAAGGGTGACGCTCTACTGGCCTCCGGGGGGGCAAACCCCAAAGCCCCCCTGGAACCCCCCGTTGGCGTCGATCCCCAGCCCAGCCCGCGCCGCCTGGCGGCTGGGGCCGCTGTCGATCCGGGCCTACGCCCTGTGCGTCACGCTGGGCATCATCGTCGCGGTGATCGTGGCGAGCCGCAGGTACCGCAGAAGCGGCGGCCGCCCAGCGATCATGCTCGACGTGGCCGCGTGGGCCGTCCCGTTCGGCCTGGCCGGAGCGGCCGTGCACGCCGTGCTCATCGACACCCGGCACGACTTCATGCGCCACGCTCACCTGTGGCACGCCCTCGCCGACGGCGTGGCCGCCATCGGCGTGCCCGGTGCCGTGACCCTGGGTGCCGCCGGGGCCTGGATCGCCTGCCGCCGGGCCCGCCTGCCGCTCGGCCCTGTGGCGGGCGCGGCCGCGCCCGCGGTGCTGTTCGGGCTGGCCATCGGCGAGCTGGGCAACTGGTGGACGCAGCAGTTCTACGGTCGGCCCTCGACGTGGTGGTGGGCGGTGCAGATCTCGCCCATCCACCGGGTGCCTGGCTATGAGAACTACAGCACGTTCCAGCCCGCGTTCGCGTACCAGTCGCTGTGGGACGTGGCGGCCGGGTTCGCCGTGATCTGGGCGTCGCGCTCTGCTGGCTTTCCCTTCCGGGGGGACCCATCCCCCCGGACCCCCCTTGGGAGGGGCGACCCCCCTGGGACCCCCCGCAGGGCTGGCTTTCCCTCCCGGCGGGACCCATCCCCCCGGACCCCCCTTGGGAGGGGCGAACCCCAAAGCCCCCGTGGGACCCCCCGCCGGCCCCTGCTGACCGGGGAGCGGACGTTCATGCTCGGCGCCGCCGCCTACGCGGTCGGCGGCTTCTGGGTGGAGTCGGTCCGCATCGGCCCGCTGCCGCAGGTGCTGGGCATCCGGTACGGCGCGGCCGGTGACGTAGTCGTCTTCGCACTCGCCGTGGTTGGTCTATACCTCACCCGGCCGCGGCGCACCCCACCAGCGCGGACGTATCCCAAAGCGGCTCTGGTAGACGATTCTTCGGGTGATGTAATGTCTATGTAACAGGGCCAGTGTCGTCCCGTGCGCACGGATGTTGGGTTACCGAGACGACGGGAGAGCGCATGGCGGCGGCTGGCCTTTACGACCCCGGTTTCGAACATGACGCGTGCGGCGTCGGCTTCGTCGCGGACCTGACAGGACGCCGGACTCACGATGTGGTGTCCGGCGCGCTGAATGTGCTGCGCCATCTGGAGCACCGCGGCGCCCAGGGCGGCGACCCCGGCACCGGAGACGGGGCCGGAATCCTCACCCAGCTTCCCGACGAGTTCTTCCGCGCCGTATGCGGTTTCCCTCTGCCCGGACCAGGCTGCTACGCGGCGGGCATGGCCTTTTTTTCTTCTTCCGAACGGTACGTGGTGACCCGCTCCGTCGAAACGCTGGCCGCGGCCGAGGGGCTGAAGGTCCTGGGCTGGCGCGACGTCCCCTACGACGTCACCCACTGCGGGGCCGGCGCCCGGGCGGTGCTGCCCGAGCTGGTCCAGCTGTTCGTGGCCGGCGCGAACGGCGAGAGCGGCCCGCAGCTCGAGCGGATGTCCTTCTGCCTGCGCAAGCGGGCCGAACACGACGGCGGGATCTACTTCGCCAGCCTGTCGGCCCGGACCATCGTGTACAAGGGCATGCTCTCCGCGCCGCAGCTCGAGCCGTTCTTCCCCGACCTGTCCGATCCCCGGTACGGCTCGGCGCTCGCGCTGGTCCACTCCAGGTTCTCCACCAACACGTTCCCGTCCTGGCCGCTGGCCCATCCCTACCGGTACGTGGCGCACAACGGCGAGATCAACACGATCCGCGGCAACCGCAACTGGATGCGGGCCCGCGAGGCGATGCTGGCCAGCGACCTGATCCCGGATTCGGCGGACGGGCGCGGCATCGAGCGATTGTTCCCGGTGCTCGACGAGACCGCCAGCGACTCGGCCAGCTTCGACGAATGCCTGGAGCTGCTGCACATGGGCGGCCGGTCGCTCCCGCACGCGGTGCTCATGATGATTCCCGAGCCGTGGGAGAACCACGAGGAGATGACCCCGGAACGCCGTGCGTTCTACCAGTTCCACGCCGCGCTGACGGAGCCGTGGGACGGTCCCGCCCTGATCGCGTTCACCGACGGCTCGGTCATCGGCGCGGTGCTCGACCGCAACGGCCTGCGCCCGGGCCGGTACTGGGTGACCAGCGACGGCCTGGTCGTGCTGGCCAGCGAGGTCGGCGTACTCGACATAGACCCGGCCACCGTGATCCGCAAGGGCCGCCTGCAGCCCGGCCGCATCTTCCTGGCCGACACCGCCTCCGGCCGCATCGTCGAAGACGAGGAGGTCAAGGCCGCCCTGGCCGCCGAGCACCCCTACGAGTCCTGGCTGCACGCCGGCCTGGTCCACCTCGACGACCTCCCCGACCGTCCGCTCCCGCCGCGGTCCGCCGCCCCGTTCCCGCCTGCCGCCTCGTTCCCGTCCGCCGCCCCGTTCCCGCCTGCCGCTTCGTTCCCGCCTGCAGCCCCGTCACAGGCCTCTCTGCAATCCCTCCCGCCCCAGACTTCCCCGTCAGCCTCCCCCCAAGCCCCCTCCCAACGAGGTGAAAGTGGGGTTTCACCACGCTCTAGGGCGGTGAAACTCGGGTTTCACTCCGCTGGAGACGCGGATGTGCCGGCCGCATGGGACCTCCTCGTGTTGCAGCGGATGCACGGGTACACCGAAGAGGAACTGCGGGTCATCCTGGCGCCGATGGCGCGGGGCGGGGCCGAGCCGATCGGGTCGATGGGGACCGACACCCCGCTGGCTGTGCTGTCCGACCGGCCGCGGCTCGTGTTCGACTACTTCACCCAGCTGTTCGCCCAGGTGACCAACCCGCCGCTGGACGCGATCCGGGAAGAGCTGGTCACCTCGCTCGGCACGATCACCGGGCCGGAGCAGAACCTGCTCGAACCGATCCCGGCGTCCTGCCGCCAGATCGTGCTGCCCTACCCGGTGATCACCGACCAGGACCTGGCCAAGATCGTGCACATCAACGACGAGGGCAACCTGCCCGGCCTGGCCTCGCACGTGGTCGACGGCCGCTATGACCCGCGGGGCGGCGGCGAGGGCCTGCGCGCCCGCCTGGCCGCGATCTGCTCCGAGGTCTCCACCGCGATCGAGTCCGGCGCCCGCCTCATTATCCTCTCCGACCGTACGAACCCCGTCAGTCACAGTCTGCCTCCTATTCCCATCCCGTCGCTGCTGCTGACCGGGGCCGTGCACCATCACCTGATCCGGGAGAAGTCGCGGACGCGGGCCGGGCTGGTCGTCGAGGCCGGGGATGTCCGCGAGTGCCATCACGTGGCGCTGCTCGTGGGGTACGGGGCCGCGGCCGTCAACCCCTACCTGGCCATCGAGTCGGTCCGGGACCTGGCCCGGCGCGGCGTCCTGGACGGGGTCAGCGAGAAGAAGGCCGAAGCCAACCTGCTCAAGGCCCTCGGCAAGGGCCTGCTGAAGATCATGTCCAAGATGGGCGTGTCCACCGTCGCCTCCTACACCGGCGCGCAGATCTTCGAGGCCATCGGG
>Ga0070765_100003307_pt1 | contig 10335 bp, 7 predicted proteins | sample HubBroMetageWFT5_FD_71516 | JGI IMG/M metagenome (GOLD analysis project Ga0070765, IMG submission 71516) | Warmed and freeze-thawed soil microbial communities from the Hubbard Brook experimental Forest, New Hampshire - Hubbard Brook CCASE Soil... | ecosystem: Environmental > Terrestrial > Soil... | reverse complement strand
AGTTTTGTTGGCCTCAGGCAACGACAAGGCATTTGATCGCACCGGACTCAAGCGTGCGGGAGTGGACTTCCAAAGTCGGTTGGTACTGAATCGAGCCATTGCAAACCACTGGCGAAAATTGCCGATTCTGGTCCTCGCACGACCGAAGCGAAACGAGGCGGCTGCCCGGCGGTTGCTTGCATTGGGTGGGGAGGTTCATTTCAGATCGGACGATATCGACTACCTCCGCGGAACCATCCCAACAGCGAACGTGCACGATTACTTCGAAAGTGATGACGTTCAAGAGATTCGACTGGGTTATTTCTCCGTCGGCGTGTGGGACCTTGATAAGGCTACGCCTCCCTCGATCCCGCCCCCACCTGAGTCCGAGGAGCCTAGGTCAGCCCTGAAACCCCCGGCAATCGGGAGCGAGATGCCCTTACTCCATGCGAAGGAGATGACGGCCGAAAATCCCTACTTGCCAACACGTGACGTCGGCGCGCCGCAGTTTGTCAGTGAGCATCCGGGATTCGATGGACGGGGAGTCACAATCGCAATCATGGAAATGGGCGACCTCGACCACCCGACACTTCGGACAGCGAGGACCATCGATGGCACCGTCGTGCCCAAGATTGCGGGTATTCTTAATTCGTATGACCCGGACCACAATGAGATGGTCGAGGCGGGTCTTCCCCTTCAGAAGTACGCTGGAATGAATGAAGATGGATCAGTCGTCAGGATGCAAACGGTCATACAGACTCAGGGAGTGGAATTCGAGCAGCATGGCCAGCGATACGTCGCCCCCATGGTAGGTTCCTACAGATTTGGTGAGTTTCAAATGCCGCGCGGCGACAGTGCGGAGACTAGGCGAGTAGGAGTTCTGTGGCAACCTCAATGTCACTGCGTGTGGGTCGACACGAACGGAAATCATAGTTTCGCAGATGAGAAACCGATTCATAATTTCAACGAAACCCATGATTTGGGCTACTTTCCCCAATCACTGCGCATAGAGTCTGGTGCTGCCTCACCGAACCAGATTGTGGAACCTGCTGAAGAAGGCATGGACTCTAGGGACGCATCGATGGCTTTTGCGGTAACGATCGATGAAGTTCGAGAGATCGTCTACATCTATTGTTCAGATAGCGACCACGGCACCATGGTGGCGAGCATAGCCACGGGCAAGGGCTTTCTCGGTGGGGAAGCCAACGGGGTAGCCCCCGAATCCCAGGTGATCTATGTTCGAATCGCTGGAAATCGTGTCGATCGCTTCTTAGAGGGGATATTGCAGGCGGCACAGGACCCGCGGGTTGATCTCATTACGTCATCTCAAGGAGTGGCCGAGATCCCGGGAGATGGCGAGTCACTGCTCGGTCTGGCGATGGATAGGGTAGTGGCTCGGTTCCGAAAGCCGATACTTCAGGGGGCAGGAAACCAACAATGGCCAGGAATGGAACAAGTGTCGGGTCTCGCGGCCGCAGCGGGGGTGTTGGGGATTGGAGGTTACAACCAGGGCTCCACGCGGAACGCGCTTTACCCGGGCAGCAGGTTTTCGGACAGTGAAGACTATATTGGCTGGCTTTCAGCAAACGGGCCCAGCAGCCTTGGGGCGCTGAAACCCGATGTTCTGGCTCCTAGTCTAGAAGTGGCCGCGATGCCGTGTGCGCTCAATCGGCGTCCCGAACCAGAACTCTACGTGCTAGCGTCCTTTCGATTGCCCAATTGCTACTGGGTAGGAGGAGGGACTTCTTCAGCAGCCCCATTTGCAGCAGGTGCCATCGCGTTGCTCATCAGTGCAGCCAAACAGGGTCACATCCCCTATGACGCGGAGAGCCTCTACTGGGCTACGCGGATGGGAGCCAGGCGCCTAACCGGGTACGGAACCTACCGGCAGGGATCTGGCCTCATCCAGATTGGCAAGTCTTGGGCGCTGCTCCGTGAATCCCGCAATCGACCTGCGGTCAGACTCTCCTTTTCGGCTCCCACACGGAGTCCACTGGTTAGGTACCTGAAGACCCAGCGCGGAGTCGGACTCTATGAGAACGGAGGCTGGACCGTCGGTGAACAGGGGATGCGTGCTCTGAAAATCCTCCGATACGGAAGCTCAGACACGCCGCTGCGTTGCCGCCTGGAGCTACTGGGGAATGATGGCACCTTTACCGTGCCGGGCGAGACGGATTTGCCCGCGGAACGAGAAGTGCAAATTCCCGTTCAAATCCATATCTCCGCCGCGGGCGTCCACGATGCCATCCTGCGAATCGTTGATTCTCAAACGGGTCTGCCACTGGATCAGGTTGCCTTGACCATCGTGGTGGGGAATGCACTGGGATCACAGAATGGATACGCATACGATTTCCACGGAGTGCTGAAACCAGAGGAATCCCAGACGGCATTCGTTGAAGTGCCGACAGGCATTTCCGTGTTGAAGGTTCAGATCAATATCTCCAAGGGAAACGTACACTTGTTCGGCGAAGCACCCTCTTTCTTGGGGGGATGGCTTCCCCTCAAGCAATATCTCTATCCTTCGCATTGGACGCATTCGGAGCCGCAACCGGAGCCCGGCGTGTGGCAATTTCGCGTCGATGACTTTGAACACAGTTACCTGGACTGGAAACATTTCCTCAACGATGCAGAATATGTTCTCCACATTGAGGCACAAGGATCGGGGCCGAATCTGGCAATGCACAAAGGAACTCGGAAGCTTCGTCCCGGCGTGGAAACCCGGTCCGGAGGAGTGCAGAAATCTGCGTCAATTAACCGCCGTGGCTTCTTGGATCATGTATCCTTCGCGTCCCGTGACCGGCCAACGATTTTTGAGATGGAAATTCCGAAGCATACGGAATCCCTGTACCTGCGCTTCGACGCGACAGAACCTCGTGATACGCCAGACACAGATTTGTATCTTTACAATTGTGCCGGCACAGAAAAGAACCATCCTTGCAAATTGTGGAATATTCACAACCTCCGTGGCGCGCGGACGTCGTTTTTCGTTCGATGGCCGGATGAAGGTCTTTGGAGAGTTCTCGTTGATCCGCTTTCGCCGAAGCGCTCTGTCAACCTCCAGTTGTCAAAGGTAATCGTTGGTCCTGGACCAGGTAAGACATCTCTCACACAAGCGCAGACTCAATCCGGCGACAGCAACGCGAACGGCAAAACCGGGGAACCTGCTATTGTGAACTTTGTGGAAGTCATCGATCCTGCCAGCGAGCGGGAAGAGCAAATCTCACCGCTCCGCGATTTTGTACGGTATCCAAACAGCGATTTTCTTCCCGTGCCACTGAGTATAGATTTCAGTCACTAGCCGGCGCGAAGAAGATTCAGGCCGTCGAACCGCGAAATCGCTGTAGACGAGGGGCGTCGACCTTGCGGCGCCCCTCGTCGTCGGAGGCTATTCGTCAGCCTGATACGCAGCAACGGATTCAAACTGGTCAGGAATCACTTCGTGATCCGGACTGCCGGATATCTTTCCTCCGTGGATCACTGTGGTAGCTGTTCCAATCATCGCGATTTCTGGCTTTGCGTATGTCATAGTATTCACCTCCTTCCTCGCAGTAATTGTTCATGAAAGTTGCATCGGCATGTATAAGGCGGGACATTCATTCAAGTGTTCCGTCTCTAAGGTGGGCGGTCCAGTGCCTTGCCGACCAGGGCCTCTGCGATCGGATTAATCGCACTCGAAAACCTGGTCCTTAAGGGTTGATGGTCATTCGTCAGCGTTGTAAGCCGGGACCGTCATAAGTATGTCCGGATCGAATTCGTGGTCGTGGCCATTCAGAGCCTTTCCGCCCTGAATCTCCATAATCGGATTGCCAACCACCGAAATGTCTGGCTTTCGATATTTCATCTTTCTCACCTCCTTTCTCCGTTGGACTCGTTGTTCCAGCTAACCCTTACGAACTCGTTCCGCCCGGGCTCACGGCTAAAGTTGGGACACATCCCGGCCGCTCGCGTGCAATGGTGCCAGTGACTCTCCCTTCTCCGTTCTGATTTCGCGATAGGTTTCGTAGCCACCGCTCGATCCCTATTGTTCTCAGCAATGGAACCAACTGCACGTCAAGGCCCTCCATGGCTCGCCTGACCACGCGACGGAACTGCTCGGGGTCAACAATTCCGGCGGTGTCGCTCATCATGTGATTGCTTATTTCGAACAACAGGCTCGCTTGTCCTCCGATTGACCGCAACGGCCGACGCGAGACGAATGCCTTCCGCTTTCTGGTCAAAATTTCATCAGGAACGATGCCACTCAATGCCCGACGCATGAGTGAGCGCCGCTGTGCCGGTCGAAGAAGTTGGTCTTGTGGAATTGCGTAAAGAAATTCCAGCAAAGTCCGGTCGAGGAACGGATAGCGTCTTTCTAATGGAGGTTCCGAATGAAGAGTTGAACAACCCAGCTGCCTCCGCAATCCCCTCAATGTGTTCAGGTTGTCTTGAAAGCTGGGTAGGGGCCCACTGAATCTGAGACGTGCCGGGTAGCCGCGGAGGGCCGTTGCGTTACGTTTGACGAAGGCATTCCGCAACCAGGGCGCCGGACGCTTTCCGGGCTCGTTCCGGGCAAGTTGAAACGGGAGAAACGCTCGGATGACTTCTGCGAGAAGATGTATTGCTGGCTTTTTCTTTGTAATTGACCAGGCCGTTAATTGAGTCATGAGGGAGCGAAAGTTGGCACTTACGATCAGGTCTGCCAACAACGGTGCTGGCGCCGGTACACCTCCAAGCACTTCGTCTCCACCCGTGCCGGAGAGAATAGCGACGTTGCCCCGACTACTCACGAATGATGCAAACTGCTTGCGCGCGTCTGTTCGCTCTCGAAACGAGCCTGGGGTCACCGCGAAACCATCGTTGTCGGAGAAGAAGGAGGGTTCTTGGGCACCCGCGTCAATATGACACCCGGCTTGGCTCCGCTTTTCCTCTACCCTTGTGAAATAGGGACGTTCATCCCAGTTGGGTTCAACGTCGCTGTAGTAAGAGACAGTGTCCAATCGTGGCGGGGTTGCGGATCCCTCGTTCAGCAGTAGGTCAGCCACGCAGACGACTGAGGAGGAGTCCATTCCGCCGCTCAGTTCTGCAAGGACGGGCATGTCGGACCGAAGGCGTCGACGAACGGAATCCGCGAACACGATTCGAAAATGTTCTTCGTAGTCGGCATCCGTGCGGTACTGAATTTTCCTTGCCGGATCAAAATTCCAGTACTCCACGACGGTCTGATTTTCTCTGGTTAGCCGAACGAACGAGGATGGTGGAACCGAACGAACTCCAACATACGGCGTCAAGTGGGGTGCCGGAAAAAACGACAAACAGCCCGCGATGTATTCTTCTTCGAGCTGGAAGGAATGATCTGCAAGTAGCACCAGCGGATCCAAAATCGTGCACCACGCCACGCGATCCTTTTCCACGGAGTAATACAGAGATCGACTGCCGACAAAATCCTTGGCGAAGGTGAGAGAGCGTTCTCTCGGGTTCCAAATGGATACCGCCCAATCGCCGATCAATTTGGTAAAACAGCCAGACTGCCATTTGTCGTACGCAGCGGCTACGATCTCTACATCAGTCGAACTGCCCGAAAGAGCGCAACCGATTTCGCGGATCAGTTCCTGGCGATTGTCCAGTCGGCCGTCCCAGGTCACAACTAGTCCTGAGGGCAGCACATGTGGTTGCACTTCGAAACGAGACTCCTTCGTGGAACACAACGCACGATAGAGGATCCCAATGTTGGCTTTGCAGATATAGCCTTCACCATCGGGACCATACGGGGCCAGTATGGGGCGCACGTCGTCGAGATCCTTGGGATCAACTCGTTCACCGTCGAAATTACACTTTCCAAATTGAACGCTCACAGTTTTGTCCCCTTGTGTTTCGACTATCCTTAGCACCGATCGAGAACAGCATAGATTTCTTTGACGTAGGGTTTATCGTTGACCACCTGACCATTTACTTCCACCCACGCGTGCGCCTTGAAGGGCATCTGCTGAATTCCAATCATCAGATGTGCGGGCACTGCGTATCGCTTTAGCAAACAGGCTGTCGCAGCGGATCGCTGTAAGCAGAGCACTTCTTTCCAGTACCAAACGCAGGCCATATCGAAGGCGGCGCAAATCTCCACAGCACCATGTGTCTCAGCGGCCATATGTACCGGATACTCGCGAACCTGTTTGCACAGTGCGGCGAAGTTCCTGCGAGCCAAGTAGAAGTCGAAATGGATCAGCTGAACGTAGGCCTGCAGAATGAGTAACTGCATGGGATTCCTTTCTTACCCCAATAGTCCAAGCTGATCGCAGAGAAACGCCATGCGATCCGTGAGAGCGTCAATTCGCATACCCAAAGGCAACACTGGCGAATGGCCGCGATGTCGACTATAGTCCAGGATGATCGGATGTTCTGAGACGTTCGCCGCCTGAAGGCGGGCGGTCATTTTTCTCGCGTGAAGAGGGTTACAGGTCTGATCTGAGTCCCCTGAAACGATCATCGTAGCGGGATAAGGGACTCCCTCTCGGACGCGGTGGTATGGAGAATAATCGAGCAAGGCCGCGAGATCGCCCGGGTCCGCAGCTGTTCCGAGTTCGTCCTTCCAGGAACGCGCGTTGTCGAAGAGGTGATAGCGCAGCATGTCGAGCAAGGGAACCATGCAAACCGCCGCTCGGAAGAGATCCGGACGCTGTGTCATGGCGGCCCCGACCAGCAGGCCTGAGTTCGAACCGCCGAAGATCGCCAGTTTCCGTGGTTTGGCGCGCCCGGTCTCCATGAGCGATTCGGCAGCACAAATAAAGTCGTCGAAGGCCACCTGACGGTTCCGCCCTTTGGCAGCTTGGTGCCATTCAACACCGAATTCCGATCCGCCCCGAATATTCGGGAGCGCGAAAAGGCAGCCTCGTTCCATCATGAATGCCACAAACACACTGAACTGCGGTGTCATCGAGACGCCATAGCCGCCATAGGAAGTCATAATGGCGGGATGTTGTCGCCTTTCGAGAACATCGTGGCGCCCGACAAGGAACATCGGAACGCGGACGCCGTCCCTTGCTGTAAACCACACCTTTGCGTGGTTAAACTCGTGAGTGTCGAACCTAACCTTTCGGTCGGCCCAGAGCTTCTCCTCGTCCGTGCGGGAAGAATGGCGATAGATCCGAATCGGTTTTGTGAACGACTCTCGCTCAAGCAACAGCTCATCTTCGTCGAGAGAGCTGCCCGAAAAGCGAACTGTGTCGCCTTCGTCAATCGGCAACACTTTAAGGGGTCTGCCGAAGAGATCAAAGACCTTGATCTCTGTTTTGTCTTCTCGTGTATAGGAAAGGTAAATTCGATTTTCGGTTACCGCCACGTCGCGGATCGGGAACCCTGTTGTGGGAATTACATCCACGAACTCAGATTCCAGACCCTCCCGCTGGCAGAGTTCGACGATCCGGGAATTCGGCGCGTCGCGGTCTGTGATCGCTAGAATTCGCCCGTCTTTCAGCAAAGGCCCGAACCTGTATGCCGCATTCTGAAGTAGCGGCTTTGGAGTTGCCTTGCTGCCGAAAGGCCAGAGATAGAAGTCTGTGGACGGTTTGTCCAAATAGCGGCACACAAGAAATCCAAGTTGGTCTCTGCCTGGGACTATGCTTAGCACAACCTCGTCACAGTCATCGACGGTAAAGACCTGCTTATCGTCGCCGAAGAAGGTGCCCAAAACGTGGTGAAGGACCGCTTGTCGAATTGACTTCGCAGCCGTCGGGTCGTGGACGTAGTAGAAACTTTGGCTATCGGGCGCAAATGCGAAGCCCCGCAAGTACCCGCGGGGAAGCACATCCGGTAGAGTCCTCCGAGTCGGGATTTCCAGCAGCTCAAATGTCCCTGTGCGCTCGCCGCCTTCTTTTACTTCATAAAGCAGAAGTCGGCCATCCGGGGAAACTCGAAGAGGTTTAATCGCCGTATAGGGTCCCGTTCCGCGGTCGGCAGGATCGATGAGAAGTTGATCTGGTCCGTCAGCGCTCTCGCGGAGATAAATCGAGAATTGTTCGTGCCCCTTCTCCCGCTTCCTGAAGAAGTACCGGCGCCCAATCTTCTGGATCGAGTCATAGGTTTCCACGTCCAACAATTCACGAATCCGATCCCGAATGCGGTCTCGGCCGGGAATGCTATCGAGATAAGAACGCGCATACAGATGCTGCGCGTTAAGCCATTCGCGTGTTCGCGGCGAGTCCTGATCCTCTAGCCACCGGTACCAATCCGTGACCGGAACACCGTGCAGAACCTCTGTGACAGCATCGATAGGAGTGAATGGTGGAGGTGTCATCAGCTGAGGCATGGCGACCCCCGCTCGTCTAACTGAATGGCCTCGCGGTTCATCCTTCTAGCCAGACTGCGAAAATAGCCAGCGACCTTTGGACTCTCCAGACGCTGCTTGTCTTTCCAGGAATCATTGCAAACGGCATACGCAAAGACCGCGACTAGAGGCGACAGAGTCAGAGCCTCCTCAACGACTCCGTCACCAAAGAGTCGGCGCCACGGGGCGGTATAGGAGCTTGCGAATTGGGATTCAAGCGCAACGTCTGTGCCAATCGCGAGACGGAGATGCTCCAGCAAGTACGCAAAACTCATGAAAGGGTGACCCACATGGGCTTCTGCCCAGTCGACGAACACGGATTGATCGCCAGCGACCACGATGTTTCCCGGGTTCAGATCGGAATGCCCCAGCGCATCGGGAATGCCTAGGTCCTCGAGAAGCGTGAGCGAATCCTCGATTCGCATACCCAGCAGTCTCAGTTCCGGCTGGCTCAGGAGTGGAGGCGGGACTTTGATCTGCTGCTCCATCAGTTGAGCGATAACCGCAAGAAATGGGTGCACCAGCCTGGAGAGCCTTTCAGTTCTGAGATCATGTGCGGCCGCGTCAAGGATCAACTCTGTCGCCGGGACCGATTCAATCTGTAGCCTGGCCAACGACTCGGTGGCGCGGTTCCAAAGCGCTCCTTCCTGGGTTTCGCGTAAGTTCGTGCCTGGCGCTTCAAGGGAAAGCCAGCCATTCCAATCCGCTCGTACGTCGAGAAGCTTGGGAAGGTAGTTCGGAAATTGCTGGGACAACTTCACCGTGATCGGAAACTCCCGCTGATTCGGCTCGCCGATAGCTTTAAACCAAACCGCCGGCCCGTTGGTCTCAAGGCGAATCAGGCTGAAGGAAGGGCTGGAATTGTACTGGCGGAACGGACCGGTGAGTTCCAGTCCCATTCGCCGGATCACTACAGCAGCCCAGCGGCGTAATTCGGCAAGCCATCCTCGTTTTGCAAAAGGTAAAGACGGATCCCGTTCATAGCTTTGGGACTCTCGAAGGCACAGGTCGAGCATTCGAAATTCTGTCGTGTCTTGGAATGACTGCTCCGTCAGAGAGCGGATAGATTTCCACACCGCTTCGCGCGCATGTGCTTCTTCATGCAAGCACTCGATGACTTCATAGTGCTTGCGATTCGAGTGCCCATCCTCCGATGAATCGTGCGCAGTAAACAGGCAAACCGCGTCGCAGCCCCAGTCTCTCCGTAGAGCAGCTGTGAGATTTTCGGCCAGGCGCTCGCAGCATGGAATTTCGACGACAGGAAAGGCGAAACCAGGTTCGGCAGTCTGGAGCAGGACCTCACTTCCATCGCGTGACAATACAATCACGCCCCAGATCTCGCGCTCGGATTGTTCTTGAGATTCCACGATCTTGCACCAATTCAGTGTTGGCCATTCGCCCCGGGATCGTCGAGCACATGATGGCGCTTCAGGGATTCGATGAACTCTCGCACGTCGCTTTCCGCGGTATCCCTGCTCACGGCAAATTTCTGGCTGATGTCGTCGACGATGGCGGATTGGGCTGTCCCGGTCTGAAGAAGCTCCAGGATTCGTGAGCCGACGAAGTTGAGGCTGAACATCTGGCCTTGCCGGATATCCAGGACAATGGCGCCATCCTGGCCGTGCGTGCTGCGAATGCCTTCGGAAACTTTGTACATTGGTAGCCCGCTTCGTCGGCGTGCAATGTGAGTGGCAGTGTCTGGAGTCACTTTGACACGCCACGTAAAGTAAAAGCCAGAATAAGTGGAACATTTCCAGAAAAGCGACCTAGCCGCGTGGATGTTGTTGAGGGACTTACGAGATTTCTGGAACAGAGGATGACTCGACAGCAGGAGCTTGTTCGCGATTGCTTCCTAAGTTGGCTCGCATCGAGCTCTGTGCGAGGGGGTGCGCAAGCGGCAAGATCATGCCGGCGTTGGACTCAATTACCTGTTGGAATAATGTCCCTCGGCCCGCAACTGGTGTGTGCCTCACAAATTACAACGCTTACATATTCTGCGCGCATCTTATGATCTGAGGAGACGCCAGCGGATGCGTGTAGCTCCCGATATCCTGGAAGAG
>Ga0070765_100003305_pt1 | contig 10340 bp, 4 predicted proteins | sample HubBroMetageWFT5_FD_71516 | JGI IMG/M metagenome (GOLD analysis project Ga0070765, IMG submission 71516) | Warmed and freeze-thawed soil microbial communities from the Hubbard Brook experimental Forest, New Hampshire - Hubbard Brook CCASE Soil... | ecosystem: Environmental > Terrestrial > Soil... | reverse complement strand
GATAGTGCAGCAGGATTGAAGGGATGTGATAACTGCGCAGAAACGCGCTGCGTGCGCCTTTTGTCGTCATTGATCACCCCCGGTGTCCTTATCGGCTGCCTTGCTTTCGAGCGCTAGTCCTTCTTCTCAGTTTTCCCTGGAGGCAATTTGGATACCAAATCTCGATGCCTCTCTCGCAAGAGCGAAAGAGTTCATTTCAAGTCTTTTAGTCGCGTAAGAGAATTGTGTTCGGAGCGAGCATTCCATGGAGAGATGACGAAGTCTCGACTTCATGTCAAAACGTCGAACGCTCGACAGGACCGGTGCGATGGCCACATCACTGGATACAAGCGCGTTTATCGTTACCGATCCGGTGAAACGGTGAACTTCCCACAAGCGGACTTAGGACTCGGAATTACTTCTGGTTTGCCCGTGACTCGGGAACAATACTGGCAGATGGGCCTGCCAATCGGCTGGGAAGGATTTTATCCTAAGTGAAGCCGACGAGATGTTCGCTTGAGGGATAAGGTCCCACTCGTTTTATTCAAATCGCGCTGATGCCCATTTTCCCCTCGGGAGCCTTATCCCCTAAGGCATTTCATCGTATTGTTCCCAGTTACTTTGCTTCTGATGGAGATGAAATGCCCCAGGGGGCCAGATTGGCTGATTCAGGCGAGCTGTAGTATTTACGAGGGCACAGAACAGAAAGAACTGCCGTTACTCAATCACCGCAGCCCTTGCCGTCACCCGCCTCGTCTCCGCAATTCCCCTTGAAAAAATCACTGAGATCCTTTGTTTCGGGGTCCGCGGCAGCGCCCAGCAGCGGTTCGACGTGAAAGATTTCCTGCAATGTTTTCAGCGTGGAGCTGTGGTCGTAGCGAATGGAATTGCTGAAGGCCTTCTTACCTCCGCCCTTGGCAAACGGTGAGAGGATGAACATGCCAATTGGGCCATCGCTGAATTTCCCGCTGTCTTCGGCCTCATCCCAGATGATGAACAATGCGCCACCTTCCTTGTACTCGTCTGACTCGGTAATTAGGGGCACATTTTGTTTAAGCCAAGTATCGGAGCGCAACGTGTTATCGGTAGATTCCGAAGCAGCACAGGGAGAAATTCCTTCATGCCCGTCATGGCATAGGTTCGGCGTAATGAAGTTGTACCGCGCCGAGGTGTGGTCGGCCAGATCGGTCGCCAACTGGTAATAGGGTTTGACGTGCGAGATGCATTCGGCCGACTGGGGATTCAAGCCATCGTTGACATCGTTAAAGTAGACAAAAGCGAGATGTTCCACATCAAAGAAAGTAAAATCCAGCGGGCAGTTATCGAAGACCGGGCTGCCAAAGTCGGGTTCTGCGTAAGCCCTCCAGGAAATCCCTGCATTTTCAAGAAGTTTTACTAAGTGCTGGTCTGTGGATAGTTGAGGCTGGCCAGGCTGGGTATCCGCGAGGACCCCGAAGTTGGTCCCTGCTTCCAGCCACAAGTAATTTGGCTGGCTGGGGTGGTTGTTGGGAGGATTGAAATATTGTTCGGCGTGCGCGGATGTTTGAAGCAGAATCCCGTTGGCGTATGGGGCTAGCGGGTTCCCTTTAATATCCGGGGCGCCAAATGCGGCGCCGGCGTTGTTGCCGGTCCAGTTGTGATTTTCCATCAGAATGACCCAGACCGTCTTTACCTTGCTCAATTGGGCATTTGTGGATACCGGCATCACGACAAGAAAGCACAGCATAGATACACCAAACGTAACGATCTTCAGCAAATGTTTCAAAGTACCCCTCCATGGTTTTCCTCGTCCGGCTAATGCTTTGAGTGATTGAGTGCAGATTTCCCGAATCGAAATCATCAGATCGGCGACTTGGGCATCAAGCTCTAGGTGCGGCTGGAACTCCTATGCTCCTCGACGGAACTGGATCGATCTTGATTTCGACAATACGTTGACGTACCTAACGACGACTTTGGCTTGCGGCCAGCTGCGGGGCGTTCATTTACACTTGCTCCGCCGTCCAGAAGACCAGCCACAGACATCGTGAGAACAAGGCCCGAGCTTAGTGGCCCTCTGTTACGCTGCAATCAATAGGCTTTAAAGATTTCGTCAGCCATCGGCGAGAAGAAGATCGGACAACTCCGCTGCTACATCCTCACGTGGAAAAGGGGCACATGATCTAGGCTAATCGAAACACCAGACGTGGAATTGCCGTTCAAGTTCTGCGCCTATGGGCGCATCGTCGCCAAACCGGAAGCTGTCCATAAACGGGGTTCTGGAAAATGATGACCAAGGTTCCGGATAGATTGTCGGCCACGCGGAAGTGATCTGACGCTCGCCTACCGTGATTAGTAATGGGAAGTCGGCATCTCGTCAGGAAATGAAGCACTGAAGAGATGCGCGTTTGTCGGTACTAACCCGACCGGCGAGCTGATAACTTCCGGGTTGCGCGATCATCGGGAGCAATCTGCTAACCCGGTGGCAATACTTCCGGTTTGCCCGTTAGTCAGGAGTTAGCCACGCTCGAACCAAAAAGATAGGCAGACCATTGCTTCTTCATTTACCTTGTTTGGAGGCGGCAACTTCCTTCGCATGAGCTACTAGCGCGTCGAACCGTGGGTCGCCATGCAGGGCATTTAATTCCGGGTTCTCGCCGAGTGCTATGGCTTCTCTGGGTAACATTCCGTGATCGACGGCCTCGCGCAGCAGCTCCAGCGCTTTGTCAGTCTTTCCCTGCTTGGCCTTCATCGTGCCGAGGCTATACAGGGTTTCTGCGGCTTCCGGACTATCTGGGCCAATGACCCGCCGTTCGAGATCAAGCAAGTCGAGAGACATCTTCTCGGCTTCGTCAAACGCTCCTATAGTTCCTTTGATCTCAGCCTCGTTCATCATGTAGTGGATGGTAGTCAGGTTTTCGGGACCATAAACGCGGCGCTGAATTTCCAGAGTCTCCCGTTCCATTTTTTCTGCCTCTTCGGCACGGCCTTCATACAGAAGAATGACAGCGAGGTTGTCCATTGAGGCCAAAGTATATTTTGCTTCCGGGCCCAATACCCTCTTCTGAGTTTCGAGTACTTCACGCTGAATCTTTTCGGCCTCGGGCAGGCGTCGTTCTTCGGAGAGGGTGGTTGCGAGATCACCCATGGTTCCAATAGTTTCTTCGTGATTTGATCCGAAGACGCGCCGCTCTTCTTCAATCAAGTCCCGCTGCTGAGCCTCCGCATCGGCATATCGGCCCTGCTGGAATAGGGTCCAGGCTACTCTTTGCCTACTCCGCAGAGTCTGAAGGTTGTCCGGGCCGAGGGTTGAAGTGAAAAGTTGGACGCTGCGCTCCAAAAGCGATTGCGCATGCGAAAAGTCGCCAAGGTTATTGTAGGCCATGGCCATTATATACATCAGGCGCGCCTGGAGTTCCGGATCATGTGCGAGTCCTGTGTCAATGTCGTGCGCGGCTTTGTCGAGGACGTCACGAGCGGTTACCGCGTTTCCGAGTTTATGCTCGGGGTCGGCCACTTTGAATATATCGGTCATGAACTGCGTGATGCGGTCGGCACGGTCTCGCTCACGGGTGATGCGCCGCAGCTGAACGGCTTGCGTCACCACGAATGCGATCAGCAGTGCCAGTGCTCCTGCCGCGACGCCTACTCCAGCGCGGTGTCTCTGCACGTATTTTTGCACGCGATATGAAGAGCTTGCCGGGCGCGCAAGGATCGGCTTGTTCTCCAGGTAGCACGAGATATCCGCTGCCAGAGCGGCCGGACTGTCATAGCGTCGCTCTCGATCCTTCTCCAGCGCTTTCAGTGTAATCCAGTCAAGATCCCCGCGGAGGGAGGCAGCCAGTTGCCCAGGCTCCGTTCCGCGCGCCTCGGCTGTCTTTGTCGATTCGCCCTGCGTTCCCATCTTTGTGCTTGGCCGCGGGGGATCCTCCTCACGCACTTGCCGCAGAGCCTCGTGGAGCGGCTGCTTTCGCCACGGCCCGGTTTCGAAAGGCAGCAATCCCGTGAGCAGAACATAAAGAACAGCGCCAAGCGAATAGACATCGGTTCGAGTGTCCACGTCTTGCCCGCTGGCATCGGCCTGTTCCGGACTCATGTAGCCGGGGGTGCCCAGAAAACTCCCGGCTTGAGTGAACTGAGCATCTTCCAGTACATAAGGGGTCACGCCTTTTGCTAGACCAAAATCGATGATGCGAGGCAGTGGCTTCCCGTCTATTTCGACGATGAGAATATTCGCGGGCTTTAGGTCGCGGTGAATGATGGCTTTTTGATGGGCGTGCTGAACGCCTTCGCACACCTTAATGAACAGTTCGAGCCTTTCAGGAACCTTGAGTTTTTTTTGATCGCAGTAGTCCGTGATCGGCACTCCGGGCACGTACTCCATCACGAAGTAGGGTTGTCCGTCGGGCGTTGCCCCGGCGTCAAATACTTTCGCGATCGACGGATGATCCATGATGGCGAGCGATTGACGCTCCGACTGGAAGCGTTGCAGTGCCGAACTATCAAACATCCCGCCCTTGATAAGTTTCAGCGCCACCCGACGTTTGACGGGTGTTGTCTGTTCGGCGAGCCACACTTGTCCCATGCCACCGCGACCAAGTTCTTCGACGAGGCGGTAGTGTCCGATGGACTGGTTCACCAGCACATTGGCTGGATTCTGCAAAGGGGCCAGCAGAAGTTCCGGGGCAGCGACGGCGAGAAACTGGCTGCCCGCTTCCTCATGTGAAGCGATCAGCGATTCCACTTCTGCGCGCAGTTCTCGATCTGCGCCGCATGCCGAGTTCAGGTAAGCCGGCCGCCGCTCGGAGGCGAGCAGCAACGCCTCTTCCAGGATTTGCTTCGTCCGTTCCCATCGTTCCGTGCTCATGGGCTGGAATTCCTGGAAATCTCTCGATGAAGCCAGGCACGGGCGGCGGTCCAATCGCGCTGCACGGTGGCGGGAGCAATTTCCAGTGCTTCAGAAATTTCCTCCAGTGAAAGCCCAGCAAAGAAGCGCAATTCCACAACCCGGCTCTGTCGCGGATCGATTTTTGCGAGAGTTTTTAGAGCGTCATCCAACGAGAGGACGTCGACATCCTTTTGCTTGGACACCAGTGTCGCTTCCTCGAGTGATAGCTTGCAAGCTCCACCCCCGCGTTTCGCTGCCACATGGCGGCGCGCATAATCTACGAGAATCTGGCGCATTAGCTGGGCGGCAATTGCGAAGAAATGCGTGCGGCTTTCCCATTGGGGAGGATTCAGCCCGATCAGGCGGAGATACGCTTCGTGCACCAGAGCGGCGGTCTGTAGGGTGTGGTCTTGCCGTTCTCTTTGCAGTTGAAAGTGCGCCAGGCGACGCAATTCCTCGTAGACGAGCGGCAAAAGGGCGTCGAGCGCGTTGCGGTCTCCGTTCCGCCACCCCTGCAAGAGTAACGTAACCTCGCTGGGAGGCTCATGCTCCACGGAGATTCCTCCGAACTGGGGGCAATTGCACGCTCAGGGTAGTGATACTGTCCCGGGTTGTCAAACCGAGAGTACCTGAAACAACAGCGAATTCCCACGTTTCCTAAAGCCGACAACCTTTTTCGGTGGCAAATGATTAAATCCGTCCCGACTTTGCGCTGTTAAAGACAGAGCGAAGAACTTTCCCTAGCGGCATGCGGTAGTTGCTCAGGATCAACAGATCCCATTTGTCGCGGTTCAAGGAGGCAGTCGTGTGGCCAATTAGCGGCAAGTCCGAGAATTCACACTCCGATGTGGTTCAATTCAGGGGCAGAGTCGTTGGAAAAAACCGCCTGGCAATCGCTCTTCCGGTGATTTTTCTTCTAGGAACGGGAGTGTTGTTAGCGGTCGCGGAAAGCTCCAATCAAGTCGTACCCGTGTTCCAGGAATTCTCGGATCCCGACGGGCACTTTGCCAATCTGAACCTTGGCGGGCCGACAGACACGACCACTAATCCCTTCTTTCAGGATCTGGGCACCAACGGGCGCCGCTGCGTGACGTGCCACCAGGCGAGTGACGCCTGGTCCATCACCCCGCCGCACATCCGTAAGCGCTTTGAAGCCACGCAAGGCACTGACCCCATCTTCCGCCTTGTGGACGGTGCGAACTGCCCGACAGCGGATGTCTCTACACTAGAAGAACGGCGCAACGCCTACAGCCTGCTGCTAACGAAGGGCTTGATCCGCATCGGAATCCACGTTCCCGCAAATGCAGACTACCGAGTGGTTAGCGTCTACAACCGGTATGGATGCAATGCCACCGATGTCATTTCTATGTATCGCCGGCCACTTCCGACGACGAACCTTCCTTTCCTGAGCGCGGTGATGTTCGACGGCCGGGAATCGACTCCGGCTACTGGTACAACCAAAATTATCTACAGTAATTATCCGGCTTCAGTCATGAGCGACTTGGCTCACCAGTCGTTGGACGCCACACTCATCCACGCGCAAGGGGACGGCTCGAGGCCAACCCTCGAGGAACGGCAGCAGATCGTAGATTTCGAGACAAAACTTTTCACCGCACAGACGCGGGACCGCCACGCCGGCGCGCTCGATGAAGATGGTGCCCGCGGCGGACCTACCCCTTTGTCCACCCAGCCCTTCTTCATCACTATCAACTCCAGCGTCCACTTTCTGGTCTCAGCTTTCGAGCAGCCGGGGGGAATGGTGAACGCGGGCGACGGTCAGTTTACTTCCAACATCTTCAACCTCTACGACAAGTGGGCACAAACGAGCTATGGTGATGACGATGAGCGCAGCGCCGCCAGGCTTTCCGTCGCTCGTGGTCAGCAACTCTTCAACACATTGCAAGTCCCCATCACCGGCGTAGCAGGAATCAACGACGATGTGGCAGCCGGGGGCTTGGTTGCAGGTGGCGTTCCTGTGCTTCAGGGAACCTGCGGGACCTGCCACGACACACCGAACGTCGGCAACCACTCCTTCCCCACGCCCTTGAACATCGGGACCGGCGACCCCAGCCCGAGCAACCCCTCAGTCAATTTGGGAGGCCTAGATGTGAGCTTTCTGCCGGAGATAACGGTGTGCAAAACGGATGCGTCTACGGGCTTGCCGACCAACAACTGTAAAACCACAACCGATCTCGGCCAGGCCTTGATCGATGGTAGGTTCGACCATGTTGGCAAAATCAAAGGACCGATACTGCGCGGTCTCGCCGGACGCGCGCCGTATTTTCATAACGGATCAGCAGCCACTTTGATAGACGCCGTCAACTTCTACGATACACGCTTCGATCTTCACCTTTCCCAGCAGGACAAGGATGACCTTGTCTCGTTCTTGAGGACGCTGTAGCAATTGTTGGATGTTCCGAGTTTCGGAATATCTAATTCGGGTCCAGAAACCGCCACGGGAACTGTCACGTTAGGTACCGGGCGAATTGTCAGCCAACCGGAAGCTATCTGGTTTCTACGGAGGGATTAGTCCTGTGAAGTCGGCTTCTCGTCAGTCTCGACACCTGCCGAGAAGCGCGTTTAGCGGTACTGATTCGCACGGACATTCGCCCTCCCCGCACCAAGCGGACCATCCCTTTAGATCACGCCTTGCCTATTACTTAGCGAACTTAGCTATTGCGAAGGTGTTCCGAGAGCAGTTTGGATGCACTTATCGAAGTTCGCTTTGGCTTGATTCAATTTGTCCTCAGCTACCATTGCCGTATGTGTGGCGAGGATCATGCTACCGACGGCAGCGTTTACTTTAAGTTCGTTGGCCAAGACATTGTCAGCTTGGGCTTTGGGCCCTACAAAGATGCCGAAGGGTGTCGAAACAGTACCAGCCGCCACCCCTCTTGATTCGATTGCGGCCGCATAAGACAACCGTTGGGCCAAAAGGCTGGTATTGGCATTCGTCACGGCAAAGTTCGCCCAGCCAAGGTTGTCCTGAGCCTGTGAGATGGCGTTGGATTGCGAGGTACAGTGTCGCAGGGCGTGGGCAAGCTTTGCGAGGCTGTGTCCTCCCTCTCCTCCTCCGCCAGAGTGTGCTGACCCTCCCGAGGCGGTAGTTTGCGACACATCCTCCGACGGGAGATAACCAGCATCTGGGGGAGGAGGATTTTGCACGACTGTCTCGGGCCCCGTCGCTATCGGAGTCCCGACAATTTGATTGTTTTGATCAACTGTGAAGGAAACTTGGTTGCCGCTACTGTCTGTACCAGTGCAATTTCTATTGCCCGAGGAGTCTGGCGGACCGCACGAAACATTTGAATACTTCACTGCGTCAGCCAATCCTAACGGGTCTGTAAGATTCATTGGGTCATTTAGGACATACGAATAAAGATTGAGGCTCTGCGGACTCGAAAAATCCGCCGCAGCCATATCCATTGGATCAACCTGCGTGAATCGCTCTTGCGAGTCGTAGTCCCTATTGACAGCATAATCCAATCCTGTAGAAGAGTTTCGATCGTAGCTGGAAAATATCGGATTGATAAGGCGAGCCGTTTGGCCGGGAAAAGGGGTACCAAACGGCAAGCTGAATTGTTCACTTGCTGTATTGTCAGCCGCGTTCGTGATCAGGCGCGTGCCCAGGCGGTCCGGGTGATGATAATAGACTAGATCCCCTGACTGGCCCTGAACGACCGTCGCAAGGATCCGGCCCCCCATATAGACCTTAGACCTCGACCACACCAGTTTTGGATCAGGTGCTAACTGTTTGTATTCACCAATGACGTTGGTACCTTCCCAGAAATAAAATATAGTCTCGCCAGCATTCGCGGCAGTCAAGCGCCTGCCATCGGGTGCGTACGCGTAGGACCCCAACAATTTCCCTGCGTCGTCTGTCACCTGTGCCAATCGTCCGGCTTGGTCATACTTGTATCGCAACCACGAGCCATCTGCCCGTTGTGCGCGAGTCTGATTGCCGGTTGCATCGTACGAAAAGCCAGTTGTGGTAACGCGGTTCGACTTAGTGTCGTAGGTGAGTGACGGCAAGCCGTCAAGCGGGAGAGGAATTGTGGAACCGTTTACTTCGCCGGAAGCGGCTACGCTGGTTCGGTTTCCGTACCGATCGAAGATATATGCTTCGCCCCACTGAGAACCGTCAGGTTCGGTCCCCTTCAGATACCACAAGCGTCCAAGCTCATCGTAGCCATAGTTAAACTGCCTGCCACCCTCTAATAGCTGCATGAGCTGGCCGTTCGGATAGTACCGGTAGGTAAGGTCCAGAAGCGTAGTGCCGGAGCGCTGCACCTGTTGAGACTTTAGAAAACCCGTCGCCGGATCGTAGTTGTAGCCTTCCGTTGTTTGCTGCGTCCCACTCGGGCCTACAGTGATCGAAGTGGTTTGGCCGGCGGGGTTATATACCAACTGCGAAGCGTAATCGGTGCCGTCCACCTGAAGCCTCGTCAACTGCCCGCCAACGCCATAGAAATAATCAACCTTCTTGCGAGGCTGTGATGGCATCTCCAGCTCCGCCGGATAAGTCTCCTCAACCAGCCGATTCAAAGTGTCATAACTGTCGTAGTCCAATTCCAGAGTCGGGTTCCCCGGATAAGTAAGCTTCTTGGAAGCTAGCCGCGCTTGCGAGTCGTACCCGAACTCCAGCACTCCCCACTTCTGAGTTCCTTGCAACATCGCGACCTGAAACAGGCGGGTCACATCGCCGGTCGTCATATATTGATAGGTGACCGGCAAGGTCGGCAAAATGGATGCATCCAGGTGAGTAGACTTGTATTGAATTCCCTGCAAACGATCCAGAGGATCGCTCGCATAGTCGTAAACTGTCCTGACGCCGCGCGCATCGAAGCGCGCCACCAGATTCGATCGGTCGTCGTACGCGAAGACGTCGCTCCATTGGCCGCCCGGTCCCACATATGCTCCCGCCGTGTCTAAGGTTGCATCCTTCTCTGCAAGGTGTTGCGCAACAAGCCTTCCTAAAGAGTCGTAGCGAAAATTGCGCACTTGGTTGTCAGGTCCCTGATCGACGTGCACCAGCAGTCCCAATGCGTTGTATGTATAGCCGGTGTCCGTATCGCCGCTAGCAGAACTGGATCCATACGCCGCGGGCTCCAGAACTTCGACAAGTTGTCCGAGGGCGTCGGCGCGAAACCACCTGTCTCCACCGTACGCTGGGAAAACCTGTACGGTTTGTCCGGCGGCGTTAGATGCAGAACTCGGACGGCTCGGCTGGTTATAGAAGGCCTTTGTTTGGCTCCCGTCTGGATTCTGGACCGAGGTCACGCGACCCAAAGCGTCGTAGGAAAAAACAGTCCAAAACATCGGCGTTGCCTGATTAAGTTGGTACGGTTGCGAGCGCTTCCATACCCTGCCTAGAACATCGTACTGTACCGATGCAGCGTTCCAGATATGGCCGTCGGTCAGAGTCTCAACGCGCTGAGCCACTCCCAATCCGTTAAAACGCGTCACCGTCTGGCCCGCGAGATTTGGCTGACACGGA
>Ga0070765_100003304_pt1 | contig 10340 bp, 7 predicted proteins | sample HubBroMetageWFT5_FD_71516 | JGI IMG/M metagenome (GOLD analysis project Ga0070765, IMG submission 71516) | Warmed and freeze-thawed soil microbial communities from the Hubbard Brook experimental Forest, New Hampshire - Hubbard Brook CCASE Soil... | ecosystem: Environmental > Terrestrial > Soil... | reverse complement strand
CCCAGTCCCTTCAAGTTGCTCGGAAGGCCTGGGGTTGTGACAGTCTTCGCGCACGAAAATTTTGCCGCTGGCGTTCAGCCGCCGGTAGGCTCGACGCTGAGACCAGGGCGGCGTTCGGAGCGTTGCCTGTGGACGCGAGGTGGGTGGTGCTGATGCGCGCGGTGAGCCGGCGGAGGTTTCTCGAGCTAGCGGGCGGTGGCGTCACGGCGGCGATGCTGTCCGACAGCATCGCCCGCGCGCTGGCCATCCCGGCGAACCGGAGCACGCGTTCGCTGAGGGATGTCGAGCACATCGTGGTGCTGACCCAGGAGAACCGCTCGTTCGATCACTACTTTGGCGTGATGCGTGGCGTGCGCGGGTTTGGCGATCCGCATCCGGCGGTGCTGCCGAGCGGCAAGCCGGTGTGGTTCCAGGCCGAGGGCACCACCGTGGTGCCGCCATTTCACCCCTCGGACCCGAACGGGGCGGACAACCTGGCGCTCACTTTCATCGAGGATCTCGACCACAACTGGGACCCGACGCATCGGATGTTCAACGGCGGCAACTGGGACCAGTGGCTGCCGACCAAGACCACCACATGCATGGCGCACATGGAGCGCCCGGACCTTCCGTTTCACTACGCGCTGGCCGATGCGTTCACCGTGTGCGACGGCTACCACTGCTCGGTGTTCGGGCCGACCGATCCCAACCGGTACTACATATGGACCGGCTGGGACGGGAACGACGGGAAGGGCGGCGGGCCGGTCATCGCCAATGACGAGATCGGGTACAGCTGGACGACCTATCCGGAACGGCTACAGGCGGCGGGGATCAGCTGGAAGATCTACCAGGACATCGGTAACGGCCTCGACCTCGCGGGCGTGTGGGGATTCACCTCCGATCCGTACATCGGCAACTTCGGCGACAACTCGCTGCTGTACTTCCTCCAATACCAGAACGCCAAGCCGGGGAACCCGCTGTATGACCGGGCACGCACCGGAACCGACGTCAAGGACGGCGGCGGCCTGTTCGACATCCTCGCCGCCGACGTCGCCAACGACCGGTTGCCGAGCGTGTCGTGGATACCCGCCCCCGAGGCGTACACCGAGCATCCGCCGTGGCCCCCCGGTTATGGCGCCTTCTACACGGCCGGAATACTCGATGCACTGACGAGCAACCCCGAGGTGTGGTCGAAGACGGCCCTGTTCATCAACTGGGATGAGAACGACGGCTTCTTCGACCACATCGTCGGCCCGTACCCGAGCGTCGGCGCCCTCGCCGGCCAGTCGACGGTGTCGCTCGAAAACGAGTTGTTCGACGGCACGGCGGGGACGACCGGCGGCACCAACGGCGTCCCCGGGCCGTATGGTCTCGGCGTGCGTGTGCCGCTGCTCGTGGTCTCGCCGTGGAGTAAGGGCGGTTGGGTCTGTTCTGAGGTCTTCGACGCCACCTCGCTGATCCGGTTCATCGAGGCGCGGTTCGGCGTCGAGGAGCCGAACCTCACGCCCTGGCGGCGCGCGGTGTGCGGCGATCTGACCTCGGCGTTCGATTTCGAGAGCGCGTCGGACCGCTTCCCGCGGCTGCCCAGCGTGGCTGCCTACGAGCCGGACCAGAGCAAACCGCCTCCCCCTCCGTTTCACCCGGTGCCGCCGGCTCTCGGATCGGTGCCCACCCAGGAGCGCGGAAGACGGTTATCGCGCCGGCTCGGCTACCGCTTCGATGTCGACTTCCGCGCCGATCCGCAGACGCTGGATCTCACGATCTCCAACCGCGGCCGGCTCGGAGTCGGCCTCCAGGCCCGTTCGCTGACCGTCCCAGGCGCGCCCTACAGCTACACGATCGGCGCCGGCGATAGGCTGGCGGCGGCGCTCCCCAACCCGGGTACCTACGACTTGAGCGTTCATGGCCCGAACGGGTTCTTCCGCCACTTCGCGGGCTCTCCCGGCACCGTGGTGCGGGTCGAGGTGGAAACCGGCGACCGGGGCGGCACGCTCAGGATCCGTGTTTCCAGCGGTCGGGCCTCCGGTGATGGGGACCGCCGCCGGCGACCGATCACGATCGACATCGCCGACGCCTACGGGCGCGACCGGCGCATCACGGTGCAGGGCACGAAGGTGATCACGATCGACACCCGCCACTCCGGCGGCTGGTACGACATCGCTCTCAGCGCATCGAGCGACCCCGCCTTCAGCTACCAGCTCGCAGGAAGACTGGAGTCCGGCGCCCGGTTGACCAGCGACCCGCAACTCGGCCGCCAATAGTCCGTCAACGAGCGGATCTGACCGCGCGAGACCGGCGGCTCGCCCCTCCCCCGGGGCGACGTGAGCGTCTCGTCGATCGTCGCGGCTACGGTAGCTCCGAGGCACTTCCAGACGTGGACGCGGTTCGGATGGTCCGCCCGCGCGCGTTTCCAGTCCATGGCGCCGAGAGGCCGCCGATGGGTTCCAGCCCGGGATCGCAGGGCGTTGATGATTTCCTCGGCCGGCCATCGTTGGCTGGCGGGCTGGTGAAGTCTGTCCGCGGCGAGCGCGGCTGGCCAGGAGCCAAACCGGTGCGCGACGATCGTCCTTGTCGGCCGAGCGACGCCTGGGTGATCCAATCGCTTGCGCGGGGAACGCCATCGTCCTCGGCCCATCGCCGGAGAGCGTCGAGGATCACCCCCTTTGTCGAGCGCGCTTGCTTGCCTTTCTGTGGGCAGAAGCCCGCCGGTTCGATGGCAGCGCTCCATATGCCGAACAGTCGCCTGACCAGTCCTTCGCTTGGATGCCGGTCGGACCGGCGCAGCCATTCGGCTCCCCCGGCTCGGCGGGCTGCCGTCGTGCTGTTCGGCCCCATTTTCTGTATTGCGGAAACAGCACCGGCGCGGTTCCAAGACTCGTTAAAGGCGCGGCGTGAATCGCGCCGTCTCCGGGTAGCCGTTCCGGCGCCCGAATAGCTGCCGGATCGTCCAGGCCGTGGGTAGGTCCGTGGTCAGCTGGTTGGGGGTCGGCAGCTCGCCATGGGCGGCGACGCGGCGTCGCGCGGCGTTGGGATGCGGGGACGCCGAGTCTCCCGGCTGAGGGGGCGGGGGTCCTCGGTGCTTGTCGATCGCTCAGCCGAACGCCCTGGGCGGGCCGGCGATCGCGGAACCGGCTTCGGGTCGGGCAGGACCCGGGGGTAGCGGCCGGACGCGGAAATTTTTCACACGAGGTTCACAACCTGGCAGTGTTGGCGGATTGATCGGGCTGGAAAGCCTGCGGTTCCCCGCACGTTCCCGGGTCCCGCCCGGGCGCGGCTGCGCGTGGCTTCCGGGGGGCTGTGTCAGCCAAACACTCGTGTGGAGGAGGTCGCGTGCGAAAGGTCTTTGGAATAAGGCGGGCGCTCATAGTCGTGGTAGCCGCCACGTGCGCGCTGGGAGGGGCGGTGGCGGTCGCGGCCGCTCACGGCGGTGCCCCCAAGCCGCATACCGCGGATGGGTCGACGCGTACGCCGATCAAGCATCTGGTGATCATCTTTCAGGAGAACGTGTCGTTTGACCATTACTTCGGGACGTATCCGTTCGCGGCGCACTCTTCGGGGCAGCGATTCTTCGGGGACCATCACGTCCGCGTGAACGGACTCTATGACACACCGGGTCTGAACGGGCAGGGGACGCTGCTGACGAACAATCCGAACACCGACGCGAGCGGCAACCAGGCCAACCCGCGGCGCCTCGACCCGGCAAACATCAATGACGTGTTGCTCTGCGATCAAGACCACGGCTACGCCGACGAGCAGAAGGCGTTCGACGGCGGCAAGATGGACAAGTTCGTCACGAGCGTTGGCACCGGGTCGGGCACGAGCCCCACCGGCCAGGCGTGCAAGGCCACCGACGTCATGAACTACTACGACGGCAACACCGTCACCGGCATGTGGAACTACGCCAACAACTTCGCGATGAGCGACAACTTCTTCGCCAACACGTTCGGCCCCTCCACGCCGGGCGCGATCAATCTTGCCTCCGGCAACACCGGCAACGTCGGGATTCAGATCAACGGGGCCAACACCGACGGGGATACGGTTCCGGACGGGCAGGGCGGCTACTCGCTGATCGACGACGCCCAGCCCTACTACGACGACTGCTCGACCCGCGACGCGGTCTCGATGAAGGGGACGAACATCGGCGATGAGCTGAACGCCAAGGGGCTCAGCTGGGGCTTCTTCCAGGGGGGGTTCCGGCCGACGACCAGCTTCGCCCAGGCGACCGGTGGGACTCAGCCGACGAGCACATTCATCCCGGACCAGTTCAAGGGCAAGTTCGCCCAGCCGCCCGCCACCGATCAAGGCCTCTGCAACGCGGTGCACCCAGTTGGAGCGGCGATCGGCGGGACCGGCGGCACGCTGCCGGGCCCCACGAACTACGGCAACAAGGATGACTACATCCCGCATCACGAGCCTTTCCAGTACTACGCGTCGACCGCCAACCCGCATCACCTGCCCCCAGCGTCGCTGGCGGCGATCGGCGCTGACACGCAGACGATCACGGGCGGGGTGCCGCAGTTCAACACAGCCAATCACCAGTACGACATCAGCGATTTCAACTCGCTGCTGGGCGCGATCAGCCACGGCTACCTTTCGCCCGACCATCTCCCGGCGGTCAGCTTCCTCAAGGCCCCGGGCTATCAAGACGGCCATGCCGGCTACTCAGACCCCTATGACGAGCAGCAGTTCGTCACCACCGAGATCAACGCGCTCGAGCAGACTCCGGACTGGTCGAGCACGGCGGTGATCATCACCTACGACGATTCCGACGGGTTCTACGACCATGCGTTCAGCGGCGTCCACAACCCGTCGAACACGAGCAGCGTCGCGAACCCGCCCGGCCCGCAGGACTTCCTCACCGGCACCGGGCTGTGCGGCGCGGGGACGCCGCTTGCGGGACAGAACGGCCGCTGCGGCTATGGGCCCCGGCTGCCGTTCCTGCTCGTCTCGCCGTGGGCGAAGGAGGGGAAGGTCGATCACACGCTGACCGATACCAGCTCGATCGGCAAGTTCATCGAGGACAACTGGGGCCTGCCCAGGATCCCCGGGTCATTTGACTCGAGCGCCGGATCGCTCAACTCGATGTTCAGCTTCCGCGGCCAGAGAGACAACCGAAAGCTGTTCCTCGACCCGACCACCGGGCAGCCGACCTTCAGCTTCGGCGAAGGGTCGCGCTCGCACGGATAGAAAGCCACACGCCACGCAGTAACCGCGAGCGCCGCGCCAACACCGCGCGGCGCTCGCTACATCTGAGCCTCGCGACCGAGCTTCCTAGCTCACAGATCCGAGATGCCAAGGCCCGTGCCCCCGCTCCGGCGGGTCAAGACCTGGCTTCACCTGCGCGGGTCCGCGTACGAGGCCACGGTTCGCTTCTCCGTTTGTGTCCGACTCGAGCGACGGCGGCCCGACGAGCTCGTGCATGACCGCCAGTCCTGCGAATCATGGCCAGGTTGGCTTGCACGTCTGCTCGGGTTCGATCGGACGGGTGTGGGTGTCGGGCTTTGCTCATGGCGCTACCGAGCGCATTCGGTTCGCTCCGTTCGTGGGCGGCCGTCGGTCGGCGCGCGCGGCGGGCTTTCTACGCGGGCTGTGATGCGTCGGTGAACTCACGGAACAGGCCGGTCACGACGAATGCGGTTTGCTCGGCGATGTCGACGGTGTTGTCCGCGATCCGTTCGATCGCACGGGCGACAAGGATCATGAACATCGCCCATTCTCGTAGTTCGAGGTCGTCGCCGATCTCGACCGCGCGGCTGAAGATCGCACGATTCAGCCGGTTGATCTCCCCGTCTTGACCGACGAGATCCTGTGCCGCCGCACCGTTTCGCTCAGCGAACGACTCTTTGGCCTGCGACACCAGCGACCGGGTGAGGCGACCCATTCGCTCGATCGCGTCGAGGATGTCCTTGTCCTTTGGCGGCTCAAAGCCGGATAGCGGGATCAGTTTGGCTATGTTCACGCACTGGTCGCCCATCCGTTCGACGCACCGGATCACGTGCAAGAGGGCCGCGACGATCCGCAGGTCGCCGGCCACCGGCGCTTGGCGCGCGAGCAGCGACAGGATCCCCTGGTGCACCTCGAGGTAGCGGCCGTCGATCCGGTCGTCGTCGGCGACCACCATCCCAGCGAGCTCGACGTCCTGGTAGCACAGCGACTCGAGCGAACGGTCGAGCTGCTGGATGACGAGGGCGAGCCCGTCGAGTGTCTGGCGCTCGAGCTCCGCCAGTTCTTCATGGAATCGCTGACGCGTCTCCGGCACGCCGCCAACGGTATCCGACGGCTAGCCGCGTTCAGCGCATCTGCTCGCGTGTCCGTCGCGCGCCGGCCGGTCGGGAGCTCGGGCATCTCCGCCCGGGCACGGGACCCGGCCGATGAGCCGATGCCGCGCTCGCGCCGACCGACGCGGTTTCACAGGGCGTTCACAAATCGTTTACATCTGTGGCGTAGCCGCGGCCTAACGTCCGCCGTACCGGTTGGACCACAGGCCCGGTGCGGCTGATCGTGGCCGATCGGATACGACCATGGGGCAGCCTCCGGGCCTTGGGAGTTCTTGATGGCTTCGATCACCAACCTGATACGCGGGAGCGGCCGCGAGTACTTCGACCTGTTTGAGCGGGCCGGCGCGAACGTCGCCCGTGCGGGCGGGCTGCTCGACGAGATGCTCGGCGGATTTCCCGAAAGTCAGGGGCTGGCGCAGGACATCCTGGTGTGCGAGCGCGACGGCGATCAAATCACGCACGAGTTGATCAACCGGTTGAACAAGACGTTCGTGACGCCGATCGATCGTCAGGACATTCTCGATCTCGCCTCGGCGCTTGACGACATCGTCGATTACACCGAGGAAGTCGCGGACTATCTCGGCCTTTACAAGATCGAGGCGCCGATGGCGCAGGCCCAGAGCTTGGCCCATGTTCTCGGTCAGTCAACCGAGCAGATCTCACTCGCGGTCCCGCTGCTCCGCGGCTTCCGGGACATCAGCGAGCACACGATGGAGGTCCATAGCCTCGAGAACGCGGGCGACCGCATCGTGCGGGGAGCGATCGCGTCGTTATTTGAAGTGGGCGGGATCGATCCGATGGTCGTGATCTGCTGGAAGGACATCTTTGAGCGCCTGGAGCACGCGATCGACTCGACCGAGCGAGCGGCGGACATCCTCGACGGGATCGTGATCAAGAACGCCTAGCTCATGAGCGCGGACATCATCCTCGTGATCGTCATCGCTACCGCGCTGGCGTTTGATTTCACCAACGGCTTCCACGACACTGCCAACGTCGTCGCGACGGCCATCTCCACCCGTGCGATCGCGCCAAAACCCGCGGTCGCGATCGCCGCCCTTTTGAACTTTGTCGGGGCGTTCCTCTCGCTGAAGGTCGCCGCGACGGTCGGCAAGGGCTTCGTCGACACCGACGCGGTCACCACGACAGTCGTGTTCGCTGGGCTGGTCGGCGCGATCGGATGGAACGTGATCACCTGGTACTTCGGGCTGCCCTCCAGTTCTTCGCACGCGCTGATCGGCGGTCTCGTCGGGGCGGTAATCGCCGCGCAGGGCTTCGCCGCTGTTAATGGCGACGGCCTGCTCAGCAACTTGATCGTCCCCGCGATCGTCGCGCCCCCGATCGCGTTTCTGGTCGCGGGTGTGTCGATCCTGCTCATCTACCGGATCGTCGGGAAACTCAGCCCGGGTCCCGTCGCCCACGGCTTTCGCCTGGGCCAACTCGCCTCCAGCGGACTGCTCGCGCTCTCGCACGGCACCAACGACGCGCAAAAGACGATGGGCGTGATCGCGCTCGCGCTGGTCGCTCACGGCGACATCTCCGCGAACGCGTTCTACGTTCCCGACTGGGTCGTGATCGTGTCCGCCAGCGCAATCGCGCTCGGCACATTCGTCGGCGGTTGGCGGATCATCAAGACGCTGGGTACCCGCATCATCGAGATGGACGTCACCCAAGGCTTCGCGGCGCAGGCCGCCGGCGCCACCGTCATCCTCGCCGCCTCGAGCGCCGGCTACCCGCTCTCAACCACGCACGTGATCTCCGGCTCGATCATGGGCTCCGGAGCCGCCAAACGCCTGTCCGCCGTGCGCTGGGGAGTAGCGGGCAACATCGTCGGCGCGTGGACGCTCACGCTTCCCGCCGCCGCAATCATGGGCGCAGTCGTTTACGCACTATCCACACTGTTCGGCCACGGCGCAATCGGCCCGCTCGTCATCAGCGCGGCCCTGCTCCTGACGCTCGCAGCGGTCTTCATCCGGCGCCTTCAACAATCCACCCCCGCACCCGTCGCGCCATGATCGCCGCCGCGATCAACGCCCACGCGCTCGTGAAGATGACCTACTCATCCGTGATCGCAGGCGTCGGCGTCGCGGTCATCTTCTCTCTCGCGATCCTGGGTGTGGCCCGCTCAGGCGAAATGCGCCGCGAGCACCGCACCAATGCCGCCGTGGCATACACCGCACTCGCGGCCGCCGGCCTGCTACTCGCCGCTGCGATGGTGATCTACGGTCTCACCCTAGTCGCGCACAAGACCTAACACCGCCGCAAACCGGCTGCCACACCGGGAGCCGCGCAAGCGCGCGGGAGCCAGGTACCCCTGCTTCGCCACCGCGACCGGCAACCAGTTTCACCGCCCGTCACGTGCCTGCTTCGGATGGATGACCAGCAGGAGCTGGTGCATCGCGGCCGCTGGCTGCTCCAGTCCGCGATTGCAGAAGTAGCGCGTCGAGTGTAGAGCAGGGCTGTCAACGCCGTGGGGTCGCGTCCCCGAGATTCGCCACTTGCACAACCGGTCGCCTCGTCGGCAATGCCGGCGTCATGAGCGGCAGTTCCGCGGACATGCTTTGCCGCGATTGCGGGAGTCGCCGGTGTGCAAGCTGCTGGCCTGATCCGCGACAACCTGCAAGCGCACCTGCTCCCGCTCGCGTGGGCGAGCAGCCACCCTCCTCAACGCCGACCTCGCTCCCGGTCCGGACGAGCTGCGGCAGCGTCGTCTAGGCTCGGCAGCGCGCTGCTCACGCCCGAGAATCCGGAAGCTGACCCCCTGGACGCCGCCGACAACCGCGCCGGCAATTCCCGGATTTCCCTCCCGCCGGGCGAGGGCCCGGTCGTGGAAGGGGTCGCCAGGGTCCTGGACGAACTCGCGATTCCGCTCGTGGTGGGCTGGCGAGGGCGCGGCTCGCTGTCCGCGCGTGATGCTCGCTCGCCAAGCCTTACTCGTACAGCGCTCCGTCGATCAACTTTCTGTTTCCGATGGGCTGCGGGAGGGCCACTCGGACCGGCGTTTCCGGGTTTGGTCTTTGGATCTGAAGTCCTGACTCAGGCTTGACGTACATCGTGAGGACGAGTTCGTGCTCGCTCTCATAGAGGTCGGGCGCGAGCACGCGCCCGTCGGCCCGGCGGCCGCCCGCGACCGTCTGCTCGGTCACGCATATGCGCAGAACGGTGTCCTCAGGCTTGAGCTCGACAACTTCGTCTAGGTGCCAAGAGGACGCCCGGATCCCGTCGCGGGTTGCGCGCAGCGGTCGGCCGCTGCGCTTCGCTACGCACGACCACGAGCCGCGCTTGGCGTCGTGTTTGACGACGACGGTCAGCAGGTTCGGCGGGAGTCCGCGCCCGAACTGCGCCTGAGTGTCTGTTCGAGCGAGCCGCCGCCAGCCCACGAGCTTCCCATTGAGTTGTGCGGCCAGGGCGGTCACGGCTGGATCGGAGAGGTCAAGCGGCTCGGGCGGGCGCTCTAGTAAGCGCGGCGAGAACGGTAGGCAGGCTCCGTCGCTGACGAACTCGGGTGTCCGGGGTGCCGGGAGTGGCTCGAGTACGGCGCAGCGCTGCCAGTCGCGCGCGGAGGGCACGCCCCGCCCGCGCGCCACAAGGCGGGAAAGAAGACCATCGCCGCGGCTCGCCATAGCCACCAGACTACCGCCGTCCGCCTTGCCGCTTGCGAGCCGCCAACCCGATCAACTGCAAGGCCTCGCGACCTGGTGAGCGAACCGATCGTGCTCGCGCGGGCGATCGAGTGATCGTCGCCAAGGGAGTCGCCCGCCAACCGCCCAGCTGACGATCGCTGGCGCCGCGATTCCTTCGCCACGAGCCCGATCATGCCGCCCGAGGCGCCATGGCGATCGCATTGAGGCTTGCGCCGGCTCACGGCAAGCCATGGCAAATGCGAGGTTCCGGTCATGTCGCGTCAGCGTCTCGCCGCGACGGCCGCGCTGATCCCTCAGCGCGGCCGTCCGGGTCATTGGAGGTCCTGGTTGGCCTCGGGAGCTGGACGCGAAGCTGCGGGGCCGGCGGTGCAAGGCTTCCGGCCGCGCGCCGCCGTCGCGCTGGACTTCGGGCGGCTGTCGGACTCACCCGAGACTGGGATGC
>Ga0070765_100003302_pt1 | contig 10340 bp, 2 predicted proteins | sample HubBroMetageWFT5_FD_71516 | JGI IMG/M metagenome (GOLD analysis project Ga0070765, IMG submission 71516) | Warmed and freeze-thawed soil microbial communities from the Hubbard Brook experimental Forest, New Hampshire - Hubbard Brook CCASE Soil... | ecosystem: Environmental > Terrestrial > Soil... | reverse complement strand
TTGTGCTCAACGTGTTGGATGTGACGGAAACGCCGGCTTGCGAATCGTGGGACAGCAAAGTGGAGAGAGCGAAATTTGTGCGCCAGTGGGACTTGAAGATGGGCGTGGCGGGACGCTCGCGCACGGCGGCCACAGTGGTTGCAAAACTATTCGTCGCCTGGTCTCCGCGCTGGATGCTGTAGCCGAGGCTTGCGGAACCCTTCCAATCCTGCCAGACCGCGGCATTGTGGTCCATGAGCGCGGTGTAGGCGTCGGCGGGCATCACCAGTTCCGTGCTAGAGGACGGGATAGTTTGCGATTTTCCGCCTTCGGTTACCTGCCAATCGCCGGATGTGGTGAGTTCGAGCTGGCCGTGCACCGCGGCTTGTCCCTTGACGACCACGGCCACGGGCTTCTCGGCGGAAAAAGTCGCAATTTTGGCGAGAGGGATCATTAAGTCGCCCAGGATATCGGATTTCAATTCCAAAGTTCCGCCCTTGACGGACACCAGAGTGCCCGTGACGCGGTCACCATTCTTGAGCGTGACGACATCAGCGCGAACAGCGCCCGCGGAGAGAGCCAGCAGGAAAATAACTCCCAGGATTGCCTTCCGTGAATGATTCAGGTAGCGCGCGTTCATGTACTTCCCCCTCATGTGTGATGGATGCACATCAAGTGTGCACACGTTCGAAAACGAATTCAAGGCGCAGAGTAATTTAAAATATTCGGCGATGGCCTGCTTGAAACGCACGTCTGGTGAATGATTTTCATCGTGGAGTTGACATTGCTGGCGCACGGAGACTACGCTCGAAAATGCCATGGCGACAACGACCGGCGCCGCGTCCGTCTTCCTGCCGCGACCCCATCCGCACCTATACGAGATCAATACTTGGGCATGGCTTGAACAGCTCTCCGCGAAACTGGGAAAACTGATTCGCCTGGGAGACGTTCCCGACTCCGAATGGGATGCGCTTGCCGCACGCGGATTCGACATCGTCTGGCTGATGGGAGTCTGGCAGCGGAGCCCGGAATCACGCCGCATCGCGCTCGCCGATCCCGCCAACGCGCCGCAGTATGATCGCGCGCTTCCGGGCTGGAAGCCGGAAGATGTGATTTCCTCTCCCTACGCCGTGGCCGGGTATTCGCCGGATCCGAGGATCGGCACATGGGAATCACTCGATCTTGTTCGCGAAAAATTGCACGCGCGCAAAATGGCGTTGTATCTCGACTTCGTGGGAAACCACACGGCCCTCGATCATCCCTGGACGCGCGAACACCCTGAGTTCTACTTTCAAGTGACGCAACAGGAATTCGAGAACGAGCCGGGCAGTTTTTGCCGCGTCGAAACGCCTAAGGGCGCGGTTTTCATCGCCCTTGCGCGAGATCCCTACTTTCCGCCATGGAAAGACGCGGCGCAACTGAATCATTTTCATTCCGGGATGCGCGCGGCGCAGCTTGAAGAGCTACGGAGTATCGCCCGGCATTGCGATGGCGTTCGTTGCGACATGGCGATGCTTCATTTGAATTCCATCTGCGCCTGGGTTTGGGGACGTTTCCTGAGTGGCGTAAAACCGCCAGAGAAGGAATTCTGGACCGAAGCGCGCGCTGCCGTGCCGGATCTTGCGTTGCTCGCGGAGGCCTACTGGGGAACGGAGCCGCGACTGCTCGACCTGGGGTTTTCTTTCGCCTACGACAAGGAACTGTACGACGAGGTGCGCGACTTGAAGATCGAAGAAATCCGCGCACGGCTGACCTGCGCCGCTGCCTTGCAGGGGCGCCTGGCGCGATTCCTGGAAAACCACGATGAGGCGCGGCGCGAGGCCGTCTTCGGAAATGAGCGTCTGCAAGCGGTGGGAACTCTGATGGGCACGCTGCCCGGGATGCGTTTTTATCATCAAGGCGAGCTTGAAGGGCGGCGAATCCATCTGCCAATCACACTGCGCATGGCCGCGGACGAACCCGCAGATACCGCGACATCTTCCTTCTTCGATAAAATCCTGGCCATTTCGCGCGAAGACGCTTTTCATTCCGGTACGTGGAACATGCTTCCGATTTCTTCCGAGGGGGATTCCAGTTCTGGAAATCTGATCGTCTACGAGTGGCGTTCTGAAAAAGCGTGGAAGGTAATTGCCGTGAATCTATCGTCTGGCGCCGCGCAAGGGCGCGTGCATCTTGCGGATCGCGTGCAATCATCAAAGAATTACGTTTTCTACGACGAGCTGAATGATGTGCGCTATCCGCGCAGCGGCGAAGAGTTATCCAACCTCGGTCTCTTCATTCGCCGCGAGGCTTTTGAAGCTCATCTCTTCGACGTCGCCGCCTATTAGCGGCGCTGCCCGGCACTACTGCACGTTCACGTTGAGCTGAATGGACTGAGGTGCCTGGCCGGCTACCGTTGCCGTGATCGTCAGAATGTAATTGCCGGGCGGCGTTCGTCCCGCTGTTCCTTGCGGCAGGTTGTTGCACGCTGCTCCTCCCACCGTTGCAAACAACAGCAGCGCGAACGACAGCGCCCACCGCCGCTGCCCGCGATACATGAACCCTACCCCACACAATGCCAGTCCCAGCAGCATCACTCCCACCATTCCTCCCGGTATTCCCTGCCCTGGTCCTCCCGGCATTCCCGGCACTCCGCCTTCGCAATACGATGTCAACACGATCGCCACCTGCGACGTCCCATTCCCCGTCAGCGTCACTTCGCTCGGCGTAATCACGCAGCTCAAGTATTGCGGCGCGCTCGACGTGCATCCCAATCCCGCCGTCCCTGGCACCGTGCTCGACAGCGTCAGCCCCACCACGATTTTTCCCCCCGGCGCCGTGCTGATCGTTGTCGAATATCCTGGCCCCGTCCCCAAGCTGAACGTCGTGGTCGTGAACGTGGCCGTCACCGATTCCCCCGCGCTCATCGTCACCACGCACGTCCCCGTCGTGTTCGTGCATGCTCCCGTCCATCCCGCAAATGCCGACCCCGTTCCCGGCGTCGCCGTCAGCGTCACCACCGTCCCGCTCACATAGCTCGCCGAGCATCCCGATCCCGAACTGCTTTCCGGTCCCGTGCAATCGATCCCCGCCGGCGCACTCGTCACCGTTCCCGTCCCTATGCCGCTTCCCGATGACGACGATGTTCCCGCCACCGTTACCGTCAGCGTGTAACTCTGTACCGGCAGATTGAACGTGGCCGTCACCGATTCCGCCCCGTTCATCGTCACCTGGCAGTTCCCCGTTCCGCTGCACGCTCCGCCCCAGCCAGCAAACGTCGAGCCGTCCGAAGGCGTCGCCGCCAGTAGTACCACCGATCCCGGCCCATAATTCGCCGTACAAATCGACGGGCACACGATTCTCCCCGAACTCTCGCTCATCACCGTTCCGCTTCCCGTCCCATTCTCCGTCACCGTCAACGTGTAGCTCGACGCATTGAACGTCGCTCCCACACTCCGCGCCGAGTTCATCGTGATCGTGCAGGTTGTTCCGCTGCACGATGATCCACTCCATTCCTCAAACGTCGAGTTGCTTCCCGGCGTCTCCGTCATCGTTACGACGATTCCCGCAGTGAAGTTCGCCGTGCACCCCACGCTTGATCCCGTGCTGCAATTAATTCCCGCCGGACTGCTCGTCAGCGTGCCCGTCCCGGTTCCCGAAATCGTCGCCGTCAACGCATACGTGGGCAGGTTAAACGTTGCCGTCACCGACTTCGCCGCGCTCATCGTAACCACGCACGTGCCTGTTCCCGTGCACGCCCCGCTCCACCCCGCAAACGTGCTCGGCGGGTTTGCGCTGCCACCGTTGGGCGTCGCCGTCAACGTCACCACCGTGCCCGCACTGTAATTCGCCGAGCAATTCGCGCTCGATCCCGTCACGCAGTCGATCCCACCTGCACTGCTCGTCACCGTGCCCGCCCCCGTGCCCGCGTCCGTCACCGTCAACCCAAAAGTTGTTGCCGTGTTAAACGTGGCCGTCACGCTTTCCGCCGCGCTCATCGTCACCACGCAACTGCCCGTTCCCGTGCAGGCCCCGCTCCAGCCCGCAAAGGTGCTGCCGCTGTTCGGCGTCTCCGTCAGCGTCACCTGCGATCCGCTCGCGAAATTCGACATGCATGTGCTCGGGCACAATATCCCGGCAGGACTGCTGGACACCGTCCCACTTCCACTTCCCGCTTCCGTCACGCCCAACGCAAAACTCGTCGTCGAGTTGAACGTCGCGGTCACACTCTTTGCCGCACTCATCGTCACCACGCAGCTGCCCGTCCCCGTGCAGGACCCGCTCCAGCCGGCGAAGGTGCTGCCGCTGTTGGGTGTCTCGCTCAAGGTCACACTCGCACCGTTCGTAAAGTTTGCCGTGCAAATGCTGGGGCACGTGATGCCCGCAGGCGAACTCGACACCGTTCCACCACCGCTCCCTGCATCCGTCACGGACAGCGCAAAGCTGGACGTGGAGTTAAATGTCGCCGTCACGGTGAGACCCGCGGGTAGCGTGACGGGCATATTGAAAGAACAAGTCAAAGCGGTGGTGCAGGGCAATGTGAATCCAGATACTGCGGAAGCAGACCAGCCCGCAAAGGTGGAACCCGACGAGGCAGTAGCTGTAAGCGTGACTGGCCAGTTGTAATTCTCGGAGAGACCGCAGCCGCTAGGCGGCTGATTATTTGGTCCGCAGGCAAGCGTACCGTTGAGGTTGTTCGCGTTGCTCGTTACCGTGCCAGTGCCACTGCCGCCTTCCGTGGAGGCATTCAGAAGGTAATTGTTGATCGTGAATGTGGCAGTCTCGTTGTAGGTGTTTCCGGCAATCGCCGTGATCGTGCAAGTGGTTGGCGTGGACGTCTGGCAGAAAGACCCTCCAAAGGCGGAGAAGGTATATCCGGCCCCCGGCGTTTCGGTGAGGATGGCGGAGGTGCCGGAGGGGTAGTTCGCCGAGCAGGTACCGGTGACGACACCATTGGTGCTGGAGCAATTAATTTTGCCCGCGTTGGCGGTATCCACGATCGAGCCGTTGCCGGTAATGGTTTCGGTGATGGGAACCTGGATGATGGTAAAGACGGGGGTGACCGTCTGGTTCTGGCTCATCGTCACGAAACAATTGTTGCCCACTTGATTGCTGCACGTTCCGGAATAGCCGCCGAATGTGGAGCTGTCATTCGGGATGGGGATGAGCTCGACGATGCCGCCGCTTTTCTCCGTGCTGTTGGAACAAGTGCCCGTTGGCGTGGTGGTGCCGCTGAAGTTGCAACTGATTCCGCCACCGGTGACGCCGACACCGATGCTTCCGCTACCCGTTGAGTTCGAGAGATTCGAGGGGAGGGCGACAGTGAGAGTGAATGTGCCCGCGCCGTTACCGAAATTCCCAAATACTGAACCGGAATTGCTCGCGGTGATCGTGCAGATATTTGCGGCGGTGCCGGTCTGGCAGGGGTCGGCCGTGCTGGTCCATCCGGTGAAGACGGATCCCGCGCCGGGCGTCTCGGTATAAGTGACCGTTGAACCAGCTGAATAGCTGGTGGAACACGTACCAGTCTGGCCCTGACCGGTAGTGGTGGTGCAGTCGATCACACCGGTGCTATCGACCACCGTGCCGAGGCCGCTCGATCCGTTGTCAATGATATCGACGCCGATCGTCACGGGCGCCGCAGCGTTGAATGTGGCCGTCACAGCTTCGGCTGCGCTCATCGTGACCGTGCAAGTGCCGGTCGTGTTCGTGCAAGCGCCACTCCAGCCGGCAAAAGTCGATCCGGCCGTGGGTGTAGCGGTGAGCACCACCTGAGTGCCGACAGTGAAATTGGCGGTGCATGTGGGGAGGCAAGAAATTCCCGAGGGGTTGCTTGCAACAGTTCCGGTGCCCAAGCCGTTTACATTTACGGTGAGGTCGTTGCCGCCCGAAGCTGGAGAGCCGTAGACGGCCATTCCGCCCAGACCGACAAGGCCGAAGAGCTCGTTTTTCGCGAGGTTGGTGTTGAACGACGATGTGATCGCGCCGCTCGAGATATTGATTTTGTAAACGATGCCCGTAATGCTGTCGTCCGTCCAGAAATCCACGCCATCGGGATCGAGCGTTAGTCCGAGCAGGAAGGTGAAAGTGGTGGGCTGATAGGTTTGAAGGACTGCGCCGGTGACACTGCTGATGCGCACAACGCGGTCACCATCGGCGACCAGCAGCGAGCTATCGGGCAGCTGGCGCAAATCCCCGGCGATTATGCCGGGCAATGCGTCGGTCAAATCCGGATTCTGCAAACCAAGCTGGAAATTGAAGCTGTAAATGGAGGTGCCGCCAACGGTGTAAAACATGGTCGCATTGTCGTTGGCAATTTCAAAGGCGAAGATCCCGTTCGACTTGTAATAGGCCGGGAAATAAAAATTGTCGGGCGAGGTGGTGTTTCCGGCGTTGTATTCCAACAAATTGCCGGTCAATGAATTCGAAGCCAGGCCGATGAAGACCGATCCGGTTCCGCTGGAGTCGATGCGGACCGCCCCCGCGGAAAGCGCGGACGCGCCCCCATAGGCTACCGGTCCGGTGCCGTTGCTCGCAAAAGTTTCCACACCGCTGCCGGTGGTGAAGGAAGGATTGGCTGCATACAAATCGCCGCAGCAATCAAAGGCCATGCCGCCGCCGTAACCGCCAAACGAATTGAAGTTGAGCGAAGGCAAAATCTGAACCAGGTTTCCATTGGGGTGGTATTCGTAAATCAGTCCAGAGGTGGCACCGACGAAAACGTCGCCCTGAGTGAATGCGACGCGCGGCACGGAAAAGACCGCAATCGCCTCGAAGTCGAGAAAGTCAACGCCAGGACTCAACAGGCAGTCCGTGCCGGTTGTGTTCGTGCAGAGGAAGTCAGACCATCCCACGAAGGTCGAACCCGCATTGGCAGTGGCGGTCAGGTCCACTGTTTGGGTTCCTACGGGGAACGCAAACGTGCAAGTGGGAGGGCAACTGATACCAGGAGGGCTGCTGGTAATTACGCCCGATCCATTGCCCATCGAACTCACAGTGAGCGATGGAGCACCGAAAGTTGCGGTTACCGTGGCGGCCTGGCTCATCGTAATCGTGCATTCAAACGGAACGTTTGTGACCGGCGCACAATTTGTTGACCATCCGATAAAGCCGTATCCGGTTCCAGGAATCGCGGCCAGCGTCACCAGCGTACCGGATGCAAATGTGCCGGAGCAGGTGGAGGGGCAGGCAATCGTCGAAGGAGTGCTTTCGACTGTTCCTGCGCCCGGCGCCGGCAGAACTTCCGTGACGGTCAGATTAAATCCTGTGGTGACGACTGTGCCGGAAACCGCAAGAGTGACCGTGGGATTATTTGGATCATTCGTGGCAAGGACAAGATTTCCACTCACTGTGCCGGCTGCGGTGCCAGCCGGAGGAGCGAATTCAACAAACACGGTACAACTCCCCAGGGGAGAAGCGGGTTCAAAAGAGCAAAAATTGCTCACCGAAAATGCCGCGGGAAGAGTGCCTTGCTGGGTAACCGTTAGATCGTTGAGCCCCGAATTCGTGAAGGTGAGGATTTGCGAATTGCCGATCTGACCGGGAAGCAGCGTCCCAAAATTTGTGAATGAGGTTGGCGCCCAGGAAGCGGCGGGAACCATGGGAACTTTGCGGATGCGGTCGTTGCCTGCATCCCCGATATACAGATTCTCGTTGGCATCCACTGCCATACCGAAGTTCGAGAGGAGCGCCTGCGTGGACGGAATTCCATCGCCGTTGTATCCGCCATCGAGATTGTCCACATCGCCGGCGACCGTGGCCACGGAATTGTCGGCAAAATCGATTCGGCGGACGACATTGTCAAATCCGCCGCCGACAAACAGGTTTCCCGCCGCGTCGAACGCGACTGCCTGGGGGCTGTTCATGCTCGCGGAAGTCGCAGAACCACCGTCGCCACCGAAAGTGGGCTCGCCATTGAATGCATACGTAGTGATAACGTTTTCTTCCGTGTTGACTTCGCGAATGCGGTTATTCCCGGCGTCCGCGATATAGAGGTTTCCAGAGGGATCAAACGCGATGCCGAAAGGTGAATTCATAAACGCCGAGGTCGGTGGCCCGCCATCTCCGCCGAAGTTCCCTGGGCCGGCAGTTCCTGCAAATGTCGCTATGCCGCCCCCGTCTGCGTGGACGATGCGGACTGTATTCAATCCCGCATCGGAGATGTAAACATTCTGGGCGGAGTCCACCGCTACACTAAAGGGATAAAACAGGCTGGCGCTTGTCGCCGGGCCGCCATCACCGCAAGAGGGCAGTTGGTTCGGATTATTGGGAGCGCTGCACTGCTGTTGGTTTCCGGCAATCGTCGAAATATGTCCCGTAGTGTCAATCTTGCGGACTACATACGCGTTGCCGTCCACAATGTAGATGTTTCCGAGGGAGTCGATCGCCATTCCCGTGGGGTAAATCAACCTCGCCGCCGTGGCGAGTCCGCCGTCCCCATTCGCCGTACCCTGAACGCCGAGGACAGCGTTTCCTACAATCGTCGAAATGATATTCTTCGTATTGACTTCGCGCAGACGGGCCGATTGCGAGTCCAGTATGTAGAGATTCTGGTTGGCGTCCACATTCACAAGGTACGGCCCTCCGAGTAATGCGTTGGTAGCCGCGCCGCCATCGCCACCCGTGCCGCTGCCCGCGAAATTGGAAATCGTGGGAGAGGTGCCCGCCGGAATCTCGCGGACGCGCATATCGCCTGTATCCGCGACGAACACGTTGCCCGAACTGTCTTCATACACGCCATAGGGCACGTTCAATAGGGCCGCCGTTGCCAGAGCGCCATCGCCGCAGCCGGTGGGGGTGGTGCAAGCTGATCCAGTGCCCGCGATCGTCGAGATGTTGTGCTGCGTCGTACTGTCCACTTTGCGGATGCGGTAGTTGAACGTGTCTGCAATCAGCAAATTTCCGGCGGTGTCGAAATATATTCCTTCCGCAGAACCAATTTGCGCGGATGTGGCAGCGGCGCCATCACCGGCGAAACTGCAGACATCGGGCGTGCCGGCATAGACGGTAATGATGTGTTGCGCGGATGTGTCCACCTTTCGGATGACGCAATTGTTGCTGTCCGAAATGTAGAGATTGCCCGAGGAATCGAGCGTGACAGCGGTCGGCGTGTTCAACTCCGCGCCGGTTGCCGCTCCGCCATTTCCGGTATAGCCGCTCACGCCAGGAGTCCCGGCATACGTGGTGATAATTCCGGTGGCTGCGCTCACGAACCGCACGATCTGGTTGTGAGAATCGGCGATGTACAAATTTCCTTGCGTATCTACGGCCACATCCAGCGGGGCGTTCATCGACGCTTCCGTGGCAAGTCCTCCATCGCCGCTGTAACCCCCATAAAATCCCGCTCCGTCGTATTCGACTCCAGACCCAGCTAATGTGGTGATATCCCCGGTTGACGCGGCGACTTTTCGAATTCGGTTGTTTCCGCGATCCGTAATGAACACGTCGCCTGCGGCGTCAATCGCCAACCCGGTGGGAAAGTCTATTTGCGCTGAAGTCGCCGGACCGCCATCTCCTGAAAGTCCTGCGATACCCGTTCCGGCGTATGCGCTGATGGTTCCAGATCCGTTTACCTTGTAGACGATATTCAACGACGGCGCAGAGATGTACGTGTTCCCCTGAGAGTCGCGAACCATGCTGTATGCCTGCGGGAGGAATGCGCCTGTTGCGGCCCCGGTGTTCGTGCCACCGCCGGCGACGGTGGAGATTGTGTTCGCCGCCTGCCCGTAGGCAGAACTCGCAACCGCAAATGCCAGAATTACAAGAAGGCAACTTCGACGCATGAAAACGCTCCCGAGCCTCGTTCAGGGCTGGTAAGCCCTAAGCTCTGTGAAATATCACATCCACTCCGCACTCACCCATGGGGAACACTCTAAAGGGGGTATATTGACCAGCAAAGGCCCCGGAATTTAATGCAACACCCACACCAAAAACAAGCTCTATTTCCTCATGCCCATAAACCCATTTGTATCAGCAGGATAAGCAATTCCGAGGATTAAGATTCAGAGGAAGCGGAGAAACGTATATGCAAGAAGGTTCCCATGCAATCAAGGGCATTCACTACCCAGGGAAAATCCTTAGCATTCTGGGCGGAACGCCATCAGGCGAGGGCTAAGGTTGGTCAGTCCCACAAACGTGAGTTCGATAACGCCGCGGTGCGGCCGTTGCAATTTTCCGATCCGGCCAGGCGGTCTCGATTTCACTCGTTCATGGCGGATCTTGTTATTGCACGACCCGAATTTATTGCACATCCACGACGATTTGAATGGACTGAGGCGCCTGGCCGGCTACCGTTGCCGTGATCGTCAGAATGTAATTGCCGGGCGGCGTTCGTCCCGCTGTTCCTTGCGGCAGGTTGTTGCACGCTGCTCCTCCCACCGTTG
>Ga0070765_100003301_pt1 | contig 10342 bp, 12 predicted proteins | sample HubBroMetageWFT5_FD_71516 | JGI IMG/M metagenome (GOLD analysis project Ga0070765, IMG submission 71516) | Warmed and freeze-thawed soil microbial communities from the Hubbard Brook experimental Forest, New Hampshire - Hubbard Brook CCASE Soil... | ecosystem: Environmental > Terrestrial > Soil... | reverse complement strand
CTCGCCGGTCCGCGCGATATGCTCGTCGTCCCGCGCGGGGCCCAATGCGTGGATTGGGAGGTCGAGCTTGGTGTGGTGATTGGAGTGGGCGGGGTGTACATCGACGAGGCGAAGGCAATGGAGCACATTGCCGGATATTGTGTCGGCATTGATTTTTCCGAGCGAGATTTTCAATTCAAGCGCGGCGGCCAGGGCTTCAAGGGCAAGAGCGCGGATAGTTTCGCGCCGCTCGGACCTTGGCTGGTCACGCAGGACGAGGTTCCCGATCCGCATCGGCTCAGGCTGCGGCTGAGCGTCAATGAGATTGAACGCCAGAACGGAACGACCGGGGATATGATTTTCTCTGTACCGCAGCTGGTCTCGTATGCCAGCCAATTCATGAGCCTCCAACCAGGCGACGTCATCTTGACCGGAACCCCGGCGGGCGTCGGCATGGGACGTGATCCGAAGGTTTATCTGCGGCCGGGCGACGAGGTGAGGGCAACGATCGAAGGCCTCGGCGCGCAGCTTCATCGCGTCGTTGCGGCCGGCTAGCCCCTTCGCTCCCATCAAGGCCGGGAACTGATGCGGTCTCTATGAGCCGCCGGGTCGTGCTTGGCGTCAGCTACCATCGACGTTGTAGATTTCTGGGAAGAAGTAATCGCGCCAAGATTCCGGCGTCGTCTTCAATATGCCGCTAGTCACCATGAAGCGGGCGAACTTCATCGTATTTTCCGGAACCATGGTCCAGCGAACCTGCGGACCGGCGACGATGCGCTCGACGAAGTCGAGCGGAAGGTTGGAATGGGAGTCGGTGAGCCAGAGGTCGGCCGCCGCACGCTTGTTGTTGTTGACGATATCGGTAGCCTCCTGCATCGCAGCCATCAACGCCTTGTAAAGCAGTGGATTCTGTTCGCGAAAGCGCGCCGAGGTCCATGCCAGTGTGAAGGTGTGCGGACCCTCCATGACGTCAAACGAATTGAGTACGGTCGAAATTCCAGGCTTCTCGAGTTGCTGATATTGGAACGGCGGCACGCTGAAGGCCAAGTCAACTTCGCCGCTGCCGCTGAGCAGCGCGATGGTTGCGTCGGGTGGCGGCATCGAGACCGTTTGCGTGTCCAGCTTGGCGAAATTGGCCGGCCCGAACGTCTTGGCGGCGGCCATTTGCAGCGCGATGGCCTGGATCGAGACTTTCACGGCCGGAACGGCGATGCGGTCGGTGTCCTTCACGTCGGCGAGCGATTTGATGGCGGGATTGCGAGTGTTGAGGAGGAACGGCTGGGAGGACATGGCGGCGATCCCGCGCACCTCGTTCGACGTGCCCTTAGTCTTCGACCATAGCAGCAGCAGGCCGGGCGCGCCGCCCGATGCAATGTCGATCGTACCCGATAGCAAGGCGTCGTTGACGGCCGCGGGACCGTTGAACGTCAGCCAGGTCACTTTCAGGTCGGGCAGGCCAAGCGCAGTAGCGTGTTTTTCAATGAGTTGTTGATGCTCCATGACATTGAATTGCAGGTAGCCCATGGAAAACTGGCGTGCCAGCCGGATTTCGGCAGCCTGGGTGGGCCGTGGGTTCGCAATAACAGATGCCGCCAATAAAAACGCGAGCGCGAAGAAACTGCCAACACGCAATGTCACTGTCACCTCCTCCCAATCGCGGCTCCTGCGGGCCGCATTGAGAAGACTCTAGCATCCATGTCCGCAGCTGTCGCGGCGGAGGATCGGAAGGAAAACGACTCCTCAGCGGTCGACCGTGCGGCGATAGAGATGCCACGTCGCATGTCCGAGCACCGGCATGACAATGGCGAGGCCAAAGAAAAACGGCAGCGATCCCAGCAACAGTAGGGTTGCAACAATCAGGCCCCATACTGCCATGGTGAAGGGATTTTTCAGCACCGCCTTGACCGAAGTTGTGATCGCGACTGCCGCCCCGACGTCGCGATCGAGCAACAGCGGGAACGACACGACGCCGATCGTCAATACCCAGACCGCAAACAGAAAGCCTATGATGTTGCCCCAGATGATCAGTTTCCATCCGGCAGAGGTGGTGAGTACCTCATGTGCGAATTCGTTAATGGATTCTGGTGGAGCAAGACCGAACAGTGTTTGGTAGAGCGCCTGCGCGGAGCCGATCCATCCGATAAAAATCAGGGTCAGCAGAACGGCAAGTCCTGCGATGGCGCCGATTGAGGGGGAATGCAGCACATCGAAAGCATGCCACCAGGACAGGTCGAGCCCTTGTTCGCGCCGTCGGCTCATCTCATACAAACCGATGGCGGCGAACGGTCCGACAAGAGCAAATCCCGCCGCAAGCGGAAACAGCAATGGAAGCGTGTCGGCGCCCATGGCCATGCGGGTAATGACAATACCGACGATCGGATAGATCATGCCGATGAAGACGATGTGGCTCGGCATGGTCTTGAAATCGTCGATGCCGGCCGCTAGCGCACCCCAGAGATCGCGAAGTCCGATCTTGCGGACGGTCGGAAACACCGGACGGGCATCCGCGCCAGCGATTACGTGAAAATTCGACATCGCATTCCTCCCATCACCTATACCTCCGCGACCATCGTTTGGGCTTGTTGTTTTGGTGCGGTCGCGGCTCTGGTGTCGCTTCACGGAAGCAGTGATTCGTGGCCTGACCGCGAAATCATAAGCTTCACAATCTTCAATGGTCTTCACGATTTCGGGAGGGATGGCCGATCGAGAGATGTCCGCTGCGGTCCCGCCGAATTCCGGCCGATGTGTTGCGTCAAATCCACGGCCGCAAACAGACCATAAGGGCAAACACGGCTTTGCCCGAAATTTAACACCTCATTAACGCGCTGTTCCGCATGTGGAGTAAGCGTTCGTTTTGTGCGGAGGAATGACATGGTGGCCACGCCGGTTCTCGCGCCGTCCCTTCCTGGATGGGACGATGAAGACGTCGTCCCTGAAAATCTAGTCACGCGTTTGTACAGCGCAGGCGAAGACAACGCGGTCGCCTTGACGGCCAAGCTTTCGCCGCATCAGCGCGCGCTTCTTGCCGCCTATTGCTATCGCCGTTCGCACTTGCATCGGTTTGGACTGGCGATCGCATCCACCTGCGATCAGGCGACACTGATGCGGCTGCTCGGCACTGGGCTCGGAAGCACTCTTTTTGTTCAGTCGCGTGAGCGCGGCGCGGCACCCGGGCCGGTCTCCAGCGGCCATCGGCACAAGATCACACTCGCCAAATGTCCAGGTCTGCTGCCGCCACCCCTGCGGTTGGTGGTGTCGGAGGAGCCAGGTCCTATCGACGCCAATTCTGACGACGATCAGTAGGTCTGCGGCGGCGCGAAGAAGCAGCGGCGCGATCCGTCCGGGCGTTTGCAGCGCCAATAGGCGCCATCGGGGCTCGGCTGCGCCTCGCTGAACGGCACCGTCTCGTTTCCATAGAGCAAATAGCCGTTGGCGGCGATATGCACCTGCTCTGACGGGATTTCAAAACAATCGCCTTCCCCGCAGCACCATTCGCCGGCGGCGTTGCGCAGTGCGCCGCGAGAGATCCAGCTGTCATGGGCAAGTGCCAGTGAGGCGATCAAGAGCGAAGGAAACACCAATAGTGGCCGTGCGAGGCAACGGAACATGAGAGATCCTTCTTGTTGGCCCGGCGCAGCGATCCTTTAGCAGCTCAACTCAACTCTCCCCCAAAGCAGTAGGCTTCTTGCGCTTCCCGGCGCCGAGCACTTGTGAACATTTAGGTCCTTGCCGCAGCGACGCTAGAGGCGTTTGCGACTCGGTTGCGATAACAAAATGATGACACATTTTGGCTTTGCAAAAATCACGCCATGCGACCCCTTCCACAAGCCCTTCAAGGCTTCGGCGCGCGACTTCATCCACGTTGCGCTATGATGGCACCTCAGATCGAATTCCGCATGCGCGGGTTCTGCGCGGATCCGGCGATCTTCGTCGCGGGACGATGATCGAGCATTGAGCTAACATTCACTACCTCCTCACGAATTCGTGTGCGAGGCGTGTGTAACCCGGTGCAATGGGCTATCGTAAATACCGATGACGATAATGTTGCCGAACCCGATCCCCAGCGGTCCAGCCCCGAGGAGAAGACCCATGGTTTTCACACGAACGTCCGTCTTTTTGCTGCCTGTGCTTGGGGCGTTATGGCTTGGTCCGGCGCAAGCGGCCGAGCCCGCGACCGTCATTCCGGCGCCGGCCGTCGACGCCTCCAATGGCGATGGTCCGCAGACTGTGGTTCTGGCGGGTGGGTGTTTCTGGGGAGTGCAGGGCGTGTTCCAGCACACCAAGGGCGTGGTCCAGGCGGTGTCCGGCTATTCCGGTGGGTCGAAGGACACGGCCGTCTATGAGACCGTGAGCGGAGGTCGAACCGGGCACGCGGAATCGGTGGAGATCAAATTCGATCCCCGTCAGATTTCCTATGGCAAGATCCTGCAGATCTACTTTTCAGTCGCGCATGACCCGACCCAGCTCAATCGCCAGGGGCCGGATACCGGAACGCAATATCGCTCGGCCATCTTCTACACCAATGCCGAACAGCAGCACGTGGCCGAGGCCTATGTCGACCAATTGAACAAGGCTGGCGTCTTCGGGCGTCCGATCGTGACGCAGATTGCGCCGCTCGCGGCATTCTATCCCGCCGAAGCCTATCATCAGGACTACGCGACGCTGCATCCCCATCAGCCCTATATCGCGTACAACGACCTGCCGAAAATCGAAAACATGAAGCGTTTGTTTGCCGACATCTATCGCGAGAAACCGGTGCTGGTGGCGGCAGCGAACGCATCAAATTAGGTGAAGACGAATGTCGACAGATACAAAAGGACGCGACGTGACCGAGAAGGTTACAAAGAAGGATGCGGAATGGCGCAACGAGCTCACGCCCATGCAGTACGCGGTGCTGCGTGAGAAGGCGACCGAGCGCCCCTTCAGCGGCGAGTATGAGAAGACGACGACACCCGGCACGTATGTCTGCGCGGGTTGCGGGCAAGCCTTGTTCGAATCCGACGCGAAGTTTGACGCGGGTTGCGGCTGGCCAAGCTTCACGCAGCCGAGTGCGGAGAGTCACGTTGAGGAGGAGACGGACGCGAGCCACGGCATGATCCGCACCGAAGTGTTATGTGCGCGCTGCAACGGCCATCTTGGTCATGTATTTCCCGACGGGCCGGGTCCAACCGGCTTGCGCTATTGCATCAATTCGGCCGCGCTCAAACTGAAGGCGAAGTAACCGCGATCGCGCCTCCAATGACGGCTGCAACCGCGGCCTGCCAGGGGCCGAACAACGCGTACCAATGCTGGTCCGCGCCCAGTATGGCGATGGTCCCTGCTAAGACGAACCAGCCCGCCGCGACGATCGTGCCCGCCAGTGTGGTGGCGACGTAGGACGAACGCGCCGGGTTGCGGCGCGTGGCGAGTGGAATTCCGAAAGCCGTGATCAGTGCACCGATGGCGCCAGCGGCGGCATAAGCGGCGAGCGATTGCCAGTATCGGTCCTCGCTTGCTGTTTCGCCGTCCGCACTCGCAGGAACGAGTTCGAAACAATCCTTGTCGGATGCGGGCTGTGTCGCTGCGACACCATTAAGCCGCGCGCAATGATCGGCTTGACCGCTTGCGGGCGATGTCTGTGCATAGGATTTCGGCTCCCGGGCCCCGCTCCAAAGGCAGACCTGCACAGCGCAAAACCAGCCGATCAGAACGAAGGGAATGATCAAGAGTTGCCGGGGTGCAAAGGTTAGCAACCACGCGAATCCGGCCGCGAGCGCGAGGCCGAAGGCAAGTCCGGCGAGCCACATCGAGATTGGTACGTCGATGATGACCCAGTCAGGAAGGATGACGCGGAAGGCATCCGACAGGTGAGGGGTGAGCAGGCCGGAAACGATCCCGACGACGCCGCAAACGGCTGAGGCACGAACGACTTGCATGCGGGCATTTCCCCCAAATCGCAACGCCGGCGGCGATCCAGAGGCGTCTTTGCCTCTACGCCGACCGGCGGGGCCGCACTATAGCACCGACGCGCGGAAGCTCGGTGGAATCGTGCGGGTGCTTGGGGATCAATTTGTGTGGCTGGCGCCGCAGCCACCTGCCGGTGTCGCGACGCCGCGTTCGAGCAGCAAGATATTGCGGATGGTTTGGTGCAGGGCCGGTGGGATGTGCCAGGAGATCGCGACCCGGTTGTCGCGTGACATCGTGATGTGGCCATTCCCTACTCCGGCATTGCGTAGGGTGTCGGCCAGGGCGGCCATCGCCCGCTCGGGGACCCAGCCGCGGCGCACACGAACGGAGCCGCCCTCAATGACGATATAGGTTTCGCCGTCATCAAAGATGCGCAGGCTTGATGACGATGTGTGGGCCTTGTAGAGCGCACACAAAAGCACGCCGATCAGAACTCCCACAACAAGAAGCGGCATCGATTGGTTTCCTTTTCACCCTAAGTTTTCGCCCGGGCTGTGCAGACATGACAGAGCAATGTGACACCCCTTTGGTCGCACCGGAGGGGGGTCGGGTTCAACCGGCCGCGGTCGTGCCGACCTCACTATCAGCGCCCAATGGGGATGGCCTTTGGTTAAACAACGCGACCACCAGGGGAAGTCCATCGGGCCAAAGCGGTCGCGCAAGGCCTGGTTCTAGGAGGCCATTGCGGCCTGCAGGTGTCACGGAGAGGCCACATTGGCGCGCCACAAGCGCCAATTGCTTCAGGCCATCGAGAGGCTCAGTCCATGTCGAAGCTGACGCTCTATCACGCCGCGCCGTCGCGTTCGTCCGTCGCATTGTGGATGATGGAGGAGATCGGCGAACCCTATGGGATCGAGCTTTTGAGCATCAAGAATGGCGACAACCGGCAACCACCGTACCTCGCCATCAATCCGATGGGAAAGGTGCCGGCGCTCAAGCACGGGGATGTCGTGATTACCGAATGCGCGGCGATCTGCTGCTATCTCGCCGACGCATTTCCGAAGAACGGGCTGAACGCGCCAATCGGCGATCCGCAGCGTGGCGCTTACCTCAAATGGCTGTTCTTCGGGCCGAGCTGTCTCGAACCGGCAATGATCGACCGTTCGCTCAAGCGCGACGGCGCCTCGCGCACGATGCTCGGCTGGGGCGATTACGACACCGTGCTCGATGTGGTCTCGAAGGCGATCACGCCAGGACCCTATCTGCTCGGGGACAAATTCACCGCCGCCGACGTCGTTGTCGGTTCCGGGCTGCGCTGGGGCATGATGTTCGATCTCATTCCAAAGCGGCCGGAGATCACGACCTACGTCTCGCGTCTGGAACAGCGGCCGGCACTCAAGCGCGCGACCGAAAAGGATACGCAGCTCGCCGCAGCGTAGAACGCAATCCAGGCGAAGTGGAGACCGGTTCATCACCGGATGGCGCGTTAAGCCGGGATGCGCTGAAACCTAAGACGCCGGACGATAGATTGCGCCCGGGCGCTCGAGATCGAATGCCACCAATCGGCCATCGCGAAATCGCGCCTCGATTTCGATGCCGTCGCGGCGGGTGGCGCCGAAGCGCCGAAGCGTCATCGCGGAGATCGTGACATCTTCGATGTGATGAAGCGTTGGGTACGCGACAAGCGCTGCGTCGAAGCTCATGCCGATCTGCAGCAGATCAACCGCGATGGTGGTTGGAAATTTGCCGGTGAAACCAATCTTGCCGATGATTCCGCTGACGTCGATACGGGCGGTGAATCCGATGTCAACGAGCTTGACGACCCAGCCGTCGTCGTCCGGCTTTACCTGGTCCCAATTGGGTCCGCATATCGTACGCAGTGCAGAGACGAGCATTCCGGGACGCAGCGTTGCAAGTGCAGCAGCGTCGATTGCAACATCGTTCACGAGCCATCCTTTCGTTCGATAACGCGTTGATCCGGACGTTTAGGGTCCGGACCGCGGTGTCGGCGCATCCGTTGGTCGTCGTCGGACGCTGAAGGGTTCGCGCGGACCCATGCCACACGTCTTGGTAGCTCCGGTAACATTCTTGCGTTAAGCTGGTTGTAGAGGCATTCCGAAATACATTGGCTGGGCGCATCACAGCGAGAGATCGTGGACGGCGCTACTCGCATTTTCGTCGTCGTTCCTGTCAAATGGCCAACGCTATCGGGCACTTGAACGAGGACGTGCGCGGCCATCGCGGTGCTTAGGTGCCGTAACGAGAATCTCGGGGGAGGAGCTCTTGCGTCTCTGTCGCATGTTCGTGGTGCTGCTGGCGTGCGCATTTGCATCTCCGGCGCTCGCGGAATATCCGGATCGCGCGATAAGGCTAATCGTTCCGCAGGCCGCCGGCAGCGCAACCGACACGGTGGCACGGATCCTTGCAGCCGAACTCGCTAGGGATCTCGGTCAACAGATCATCGTCGATGACCGGCCAGGTGGCGCGCTGACCATCGGCCTCGATCTCGTCGCGAAGTCCGACCCCGATGGTTACACCATCGGCATGGGTCCGATCGGCGCGCTCGCCATTACGCGGCACATGGTGCCGAAGCTTCCCTACGACATCGAGCGCGATTTTCAGCCGGTCTCGCTGGTTGCGCGCGGTCATCTTTTGCTCGCCGTTGCCCCCGGCTTCCCGGTGACATCGGTCAAGGAATTGATCGCCTATGCGAAGAACAATCCGGGCAAGCTCTCGAACGCATCGTCGAGCAACGGATCCCCGGGCCATGTCGGCGGCGAGCTGTTCAAATACATGACGGAGACCGACATCGTGCATGTGCCCTATAAGGGCGGCGCGGCGGCGATCAACGATCTCATCGCGGGGCGCGTGCAGTTGATGTTTGAAAGCTTGAACTCGATCGCGCCATTTGCGCACGCAGGTACCGTCCGCGCGCTCGCGGTCAGCGGGGCAAAACGCTCGTCCAGTTTTCCGAATTTGCCAACGATTGGTGAATCGGTTCCGGGTTACGAGGCCGGCACCTGGACCGGCGTGATCGCCCCCGCCGGCGTGCCGCGACCGATCATCGACAAGCTCAACGCGGCGATCAATCGCGTCATCAAGTCGGCGACGTACACCGAGCGCTTTGCGCAGATCGGCGACGAGCCGGTCGGTGGCACGCCGGAGGACTACACCGCACTGATCGCGAAGGACTCCGCGAAATGGGCCGATGTTGTGCGGCGATCGGGCGCGCGGCTTGAATAGGCGGACTCGTCGGATCGAGTGCGCAACAGTCGGGCACGCATCATTTCCATTCTGATATTGCACGCTCTTGCCGCGGCGCTGAGCTTAAGTTCAGGAGCTCAGAGATCCGCGCCCCACGGCGTGGGGATGTAGGCGTAGCCAGCTGACGCCTTGGCCACATGGCCGAGGCCCGGGAACGGGAGATGGGCGCCGGCGATCATGACTTTGTCGGCGACCACCATATCGAACACGCGTTTTCGGGTCGTGACAGCCATCGGCAGGTCGGTGTCGAACGCGAGCGCACGGTCGGGCTCGGGAAACTGCAACGCCGCATTGTGGACGATGTCGCCCCAGATCAAGAGATCGCTGCCCTGCGACGACAGCCGTAACATCGTGTGGCCGACGGTGTGTCCAGGTGCGAGGAGGGCGGTAAAGCCGGGCAGAACCTCTTCACCGTCTTTTATCATCATAACTTTGCCCGCGTCGGCGTAGGGCTTGATGGCACCGCGCGCGATGTCGAAGAAAGGCTTTGCTTCGTCCGGCGCTTTGGCGGCGATCTCGGTCGAAGTCCAGAATTTGTAATCCACGTCGTTGACGTGCACGGTTGCGTTCGGGAACGCGACCTTCTTGTCGGTCGTCAGCAGTCCCGCGACGTGGTCCGGGTGCATGTGGGTGAGGATCACGGCGTCGATAGCGCTCGGATCGACGCCGGCAGCCGCGAGGTTCGTCGCCATGCGGCCGAGGGTCGGAGCGTAGACGTTCGATGTACCGGTATCGACAAGCACGAGCCTGTCACCTGTGTTGACCAGCCATTCGTTGACCGAGGTCGCGACCCCGCTCGTCGGTAGGAACGCACTTTGCAAGAGTTTGGCGGCGCCTTCCGGATCCCCGGTGAATATCTTGGGGTCGAGCGCGAGCCATCCGTCGCTAAGCACCGTGACTTCGAACGCGCCGACCTTGTGGCGGTAGACGCCCGCGGCCTGTGTGCCCGTAAATGGGGCTTTGGCGAAAGTCGGAAGAGCCGGGAGAAGCGTGCCCCCCAGGGCGGCAAATGCAAACGCGCGGCGGGTGATAGGCATCTGTGGATCCCCCATGTGCAATAAACGAATGGCCAACCGGTAGCGATACCCTGCCTGTACACGAGTGGATGGAATCCCGGATTCACGAACGTGTGAGGGTGCCTCATAGGTTGTGAAGAATGATCGGAAATCGATGCGCGGCGGCGATGGCGTGCAGCAATGCGGTTACGCGATTG
>Ga0070765_100003300_pt1 | contig 10345 bp, 4 predicted proteins | sample HubBroMetageWFT5_FD_71516 | JGI IMG/M metagenome (GOLD analysis project Ga0070765, IMG submission 71516) | Warmed and freeze-thawed soil microbial communities from the Hubbard Brook experimental Forest, New Hampshire - Hubbard Brook CCASE Soil... | ecosystem: Environmental > Terrestrial > Soil... | reverse complement strand
TGCCGCAAGACGCTGACGCCAACGATCGCCCTTCAAAACAAGTGGCTCGCGAAAGAATCGCTACAGGTTGTTGCGTGCTAGCCGAAGAGGTGTTCGTGGGAAATCCCCTCCATACGCGCTTCGCCGGAGAACCACTCACCCCGTGCTGGGTTGCAGAGACAACCGCCGCGCCGCTGTCCAACGTCAAAGTGCAATCCTTCACGCCGCAGCTGAATACATAGTGATCGCCCGTGGGAGCTGTCGGCAGGTCCACAGTTGCGAAGCTGCCCGTCTCCGATGCGTAGTTCAAAATGTCCCAGGTCTCGCCCACCGTAGGCGTAAATCCCGTGGTCAATTCCAGAGTGCCGCCCAAAGTAGCAGCGCCGGAAATATTCAATGCGTAATAATTTGTGCCGGCAGTTGTGCCATCAAGGTTGATGTCCAGTGTCCCGCCAGACCCTTGCGTGTAACTACCCAGCGTGAGCTTACCCGCAGTCGTAGTAGTGGCATCGAGCGCGAGCGAGCCGTCATTTGTGAACGCCCCCAGCGAAGCGCTCGCATCGGTAAAACTCATCGCGCCACTGTTCATTGTGGTACCGGAAATAGTGAAGGTAATCGCGGTTGATCCAGTCTTGTCCGCGAGCAGGCTGCCTGTGGAGTTGATGGTCAGCGAAACGGCGGTAAGCTTTCCACCATCAAGATTGTAAATCCCGGTAGCGGCATCGCCGATCTCGAGATTCCCGTTAGCGCTGCTCGAGGCGGTAATTGTATTCGCGCCACCTTTCTCGGTGAAGGTGCCGTTTCCACTGTTGATGCCGTTCCCGCCGCCCACCACCTCCTCGTGGCCCTTCACTGTGCCGCCACTCATGGTGTAGCTTCCCGTGCCTCCGTAACCGACATAGAGGATGTCATTGGCCGCCATGGAATTCGTACCGTTGGTTTGAGTAAACGTCCCCACGCTGCCCATGCCCTGAGCAACATACTCATCTCCGGCGTTCAGGGTCCCTTTGGTAAGGTCATAAGATCCTGTGCCAGTTTCTGCGACAATCAGCGTTCCGGTCTCCGAGAACCCATCCAGTGTGAAAATCATGTCTACCGTGCCACCGCTCTGGATGAATGCGCCCGAGACGGTGCCACTACCTTGTCCCAGAGTCAGATTGCCAACTTTGAGCGTGCCCTTGGACAGGTTGTACGTTCCCTCCCCGCTATTTCCGATCACGATCGACAGAGTGGTATTCGTTCCGCCTGATTGGTTGAACGCATTGGAGGTGTCTGATCCTTGGCCAATAATTTCGTTGCTGCAGCAAACCGTCAAAGATCCGGTGCCGGACAAATTGTAGATACCTAGTCCCGGAGAAGTGCTGTTTCCTTCTCCCAATATCAGGCTCTCCGCGTTGTTTTTTCCGCCAGACTGATTGAACTCACCAGTTCCTTCAGAACCGATGTTTTCGCCTGCACCTTCACTCGCCACAAAACTGGTTAAGGAACCGCCCGCGAGGTTATAGGTCCCCAGGGCAGCCGTGCTTATGGGGACTCCGCCCTGATATCCCACATACAGTTCTTCCACTTGATTGGTCCCGGCGTTCTGGGTGAATGTGCCGGAGCCGTTGACTTCGGAATTTTGACTGCCGATGAACTCCTCAAACGCCGAGAGGGTCGCGCTCGTAGCACTTCCGCCGGTCTTGCCGAGGGTGTAGGAACCCGTACCCATATATCCCACATACAGCGAGAGGATGGAAGGATAGCCGCTCTTAATTACCCCGTTCGTGCCTCCCGTTTGATCGAAAGTACCTACGCTTCCGGCGTTGTAGCCGATATATTCGTACGTTGGATAGTTTCCGCCCAGCGTTCCACCCGAAAAATTGTATGTGCCGGTGCCACTGTAGCCGACATACAGATAGCCGGGCACCTCATTGGCCGCCCCAAGGATATTGGTGCCGCCCGCCTGATTGAATACGCCGGTGCTTCCGGCGTTGTAACCGATAAATTCGCTGCCGGGGAATAGTTGGCTCGTGCCATTGATTATGGTGGCGCCGCCGACTTGCAGAACAGAGGTGCTTCCGGAAAGGGTATAAGTTCCCGCTCCGTTGTACCCGACGTAAAGACCACTCTTCGGCTGTGTGGTTATGTTCTCGTCTTCCGCTTGCCCGTCAATGACCTTCGCCAGGCCACCCGTCTGCGTAAACGTGCCGCCAGAATCCAGCACCAGCGCCGGCGCGTTCAACGTGCCGGACTCCAGGTTGTACTGCGCGCCTGTGCCTGCGACGTTCAACTGTCCGGCGGTGCCTTGCTCTTCAACGATGGTCGTACAATTGCTAGATCCTAATCCCATGCAGTGGATGTAAACGGCCGAACCGACCGCGTTGCTTTGCAAAGTGTTTGTGGTCGTTCCGCTCTGGTTCATGATCCCGTTGATGGTCTCGAATCCCGCTGTCAGCGTTCCGCCGGACAGGTTATAGGTGCCGCTGGACGTGACGTTGAAGGTGGCGGGGTAAAACCACCCGTCAAAGAGATCGTTATTCGACTCGTTAATGAAAGTAACGCCGACGCTGATCCCATCCTGGCCGGTAACGGTTGTACTGCCGCTGGTCTGATTTACCACTCCGGTGATCACACTGTCGGCGTTGACGTAGGTTATTAAGGTGTCCACGTCCTCGCCAATTTGGCACGCGATCTCGGTAGTCGTCGGACAATAAGAAGTATCGAACAGGCAGATCGGCGGCGTTCCAACTGTCTTACAGTCGCTGTTGGACTTTGGCTTCTGAGCGTGTACCAAGCACGGACCTGCAAGCACACATAGGATTAAAACCAAACCGGCTTTGGATATCATCGAGTTGCCCCCGTTCGTTTCACGGTCTTCCCTCACTCTCTATAGCGGAATCGGGGACACAAAACTGTCAATCAGTTTGCACGCCCTGGCGGATATAGGACTTAAGATGGTAAAAACCAATGCAGAGCTTGCCTCTTTGCAATGGGATTGTTATGCTCCTGCAACAACAGCCGGGGGTTTAGGCTTCACCTGCACACGCGCGGATCACGCTGCAAACTGTCACGATAGCATAGCCATCACCCCGCCAGCAGTTGCTCTGGAAATGGGCCCAGTCTGAGGCGTAACACGGTTTCTCCCTTACGCGGCGGTGGTGTAAATGTCGGACAGGCCAACTCGCGAAGTCACGATTCTTCTTCACGCCTGGGAAAACGGTGACGAGGAAGCGCTGAAACGGCTCACCATTCTGGTTTACGAAGAACTGCACCGGTTGGCCAAGCGTTTTATGGCTCGCGAGACCCCCGGACACACGCTGCAAACCACCGGGCTCATCAATGAAACCTACCTCCGCCTGGTTGATTTAAAAAATGTGAGCTGGCAAAACCGCGCGCATTTTTTCGCTATTTGCGCGCGCATGATGCGCCGGATCCTAACTGACTTTGCGCGCTCAAGCCATTCCCAAAAACGCGGCGGCCAAGCGAAGCACGTTACTTTCGACGAAGCGCTCTTGATTTCTCCCAATTTGCCGACGTACCTGGTTTCGCTGGACGACGCCCTGAATCGGCTAGCCGAAAAGGACGCTCGAAAATGCCAGGTGGTGGAGTTGCGCTTCTTTGGCGGCCTAAGCGTGGACGAAACCGCGGAAGTGTTGAAAATATCGAACGAAACCGTGCAGCGCGACTGGACTTTCGCCAAAGGCTGGCTGCTACGCGAAATGGTCCGGGAACATCGTCCGGAACACTGGTAGGAACACAACGATGCAGCTGGACCGCTGGAAACTGGTCGAGGATTTATATCACGCCGCGCTGGACTGCGACGAAAGCAGCCGCCCCGAATTCCTTTCCGGAAAGTGTAACGGCGACGACACCTTGCGCACCGAAGTGGAATCCCTGCTCTACTATAATTCGCGCGCCGGTCAATTCATCGAGACGCCCGCGCTGGAGCTGGCCGCCGAAAGTTTCGCGAATCAAGACGCCGACGGCCGCTCCATGCTCGGCAGACGTATCGGCCAGTACGAATTGGTCGCGAAACTGGGTAGCGGTGGAATGGGCGAAGTGTATCGCGGCGTTCGCGCCGACGATCAGTTCCAAAAACAAGTTGCCATCAAGCTGATCCGCCAGGGATACGACACCGCTCTAATCGTTCGCCGCTTCCGCAACGAACGCCAAATTCTCGCCAGCCTGGAACATCCCAACATTGCTTCGCTGCTGGATGGCGGCACCACCGAGGACGGCCTTCCTTTTTTTGTAATGGAGTTAGTAGAAGGCCAGCCTATCGATCGGTATTGCGCCATGCATAAATTGGATATTCGCGAACGTTTGAAACTCTTTCGCAGTGTTTGCGACGCAGTACAGTACGCGCATCAAAACCTAGTCGTTCACCGCGATTTGAAGCCGCAGAATATTTTGGTCACGGCGCAAGGCGTTTCGAAGCTGCTGGATTTCGGCATCGGAAAACTCCTGAACTCCACGCATCCACAGCCCGGCGGAGACCGTACGGTTACGCTGTTGCCCATCATGACGCCGGACTACGCCAGCCCCGAGCAAGTGCGCAATGAAGTCATTACCACCGCAACAGACGTTTATTCGCTGGGCGCGATTCTGTATGTGTTGCTTACCGGGCGGCATCCGTATGGCGTGAATGCGACTTCGCTAAACAAGATTGTGAACGCAATCTGCACCACCGAGCCGGAGAAACCCAGCGCCGCGGTAATGCTTCTCGAAGAGGATGCACATACCGATTCGAATTCCTCGTCAGCCGGCGGATCATCGACCATGGGATCTTCCGCAGGGGACGCGGAAAAGCTGCGGCGAAGTTTATCAGGCGATCTCGACAACATAGTTTTGAAAGCGCTCCGCAAGGAACCTGGCCGACGGTACGCTTCCGCTGATCAATTGTCCGAGGACATTGGGCGCTATCTCGCAGGCCGCCCCGTAAATGCTGCCAGCGGCACGTTGCACTATCGCGCGCGCAAATTCGTTCGCCGGCACCAAGCCAGTGTGGCAGTGGGAATCCTGATAGCAATTGGACTGATTGCCGGAGCTGCAACCATCGTGCGCGAAGCACGCATCGCCCGTTTTCAACAGCAACGGGCCGAGCGGCGCTTTCAAGATGTTCGCGCGTTGGCGAACTCGCTGATGTTCGATGTGCACGACGCCATTAAGGACCTTCCCGGAGCCACCAAAGCGCGCAAGCTTTTGGTCGATCGCGCGCTCCATTATCTTGACAGCCTCGCCAGTGATGAGGGCAACGACGTTTCCTTGCAAAAAGAATTGGCCACGGCATATGAAAAAGTTGGCGACGTGCAGGGCGATCCTCACTCCGCAAATTTGGGTGACACTACTGGCGCACTAGCCAGTTACAAAAAAGCGCTGGCCATTCGCGCGTCTATCGAGCGAAGCGGCGATCACGCAGAAGATGCCGAACAGTTTCTGGCCGCCGATTATCATCGCCTCGGGCTCGTCTCCAACTCGCGCGGCGATTACCCCGGCGCCATGGAATATTTCCAGAAGGCTTTCATTATCAAGGAACGCGTTCTGAATTCCAGCCCGGAATCCCAGGAATCGCTCGCGGGCGAGTACTTTTCGATGGGGCAATGCCAGGCTAATACCGGAGAATTGCAAGGGGCGCTGGAAAGTTATCGTAAGGCGGCGCAAATGCGCGAAACAATTGTGTTCGCCTCGCCGGAACTGCAAGCCAACATGCAAACCAGGCTGGCCGGCACTTACGGATTCATGGCCGGAGTATTTAACAGGGAGGGAGATCTTGACCAGGCGATCGCTATGCAGGTGAAAGCCATGGCGATCCTGAAGCGTTTGTCTACGGCTGATCCCGGAAACGCCAGCTACACACACTACATCGGCGAAAGCAATTACTGGACGGGATACTACCAGGAGAAGAAAAATGAACTCCCCCAGGCGCTCGCCAGCTATCAGCAAGGCCTCGCTATTTTTCAACGTATTTCGGCGGCAGATCCTGCCGAAGTTCGCTCCCGGCGCTACATCGGTTACTGCTACCTGCACATCGGCGCACTGCAGAGCGCCTCGGGACATTCGGCCGAAGGAATGATAAATCTCCGCAGAGGATTGGACGTTGCGCAGCAAATGCGTCAAGCAGACAATTCCGGCACCTACGTTCTGCTGCCCGATATTGTGGACGCTTATACCGCCATAGCCCTGGCCCACTCGCGCGATGCCGAGCAGCCCGGCATATCACACACAGAGAAAATCGCACGCTGGAATCAAGCGCGTTCAGCTTACCAAAGCGGTTTGGATACTTTGCTGGAAGCCAAACACCTCGGTGCCTCCGATTCCCTGATTGCTCCCGCTCAAAAAGTTCTCCTCGCCAGAATCGCCAGCTGCGACAGCAAGCTCGCGGAACTAAACGCCTCCGCCAAGAGATAAAGACCCTGGTTTAAAGCCCGCCTCAACCTGGGCGGACTCGCTCCTGCCCGTCTTAGTGTCTTCCCTCCCCAGAGAAAAAAGACGCCCCATGACAGTTTTCCGGTCCAGTTGCCGCTATAGAGAGTAAGGGCAGACTTCTGACCGCGCGCCAACCTGGGGCCCGCTCGCAGAGGCGTACCCTGAGCCGAATTGGTCGAATTGAGGAGATTTTAATGATCATACAGAACGTGTTGCTCGCAGCACTGTGTTCGATTGTCTTGGTGGCGCCTTCTTTTGCTCAAGACAGCCAGGCACAGGATACCGAGAAGAAAGTGTTCATCAGCCCCGCCGCCGGGTCGACACATCCGTCCCTCACTGCGGCAAAGACTGCCGCCGGTCCCGCCGTCGGAGGTCCAAAATCCCCGAACCCTGTCACAAATATTGATGACAATGAGAATACCGCGCTAACTGGCTGGTGGTTTTACTCCGGGCAAAGCCCGACCGACGTTAGCAATACGATTACGAACTTGAATGCGCGCCCCGTCGATATTTCCGTGGATGCATTTTCGCCGAATTATTCATTTTCCGTTAGCTATGTTTCGAACACGGGATCCTACGCCAAAGCGTTCTGGTGGTATTACGGAATCGACGCAGCTACTCTAGCCAGCGAGCTTTCCACCAACAACGCGCGACTGATTACGCTGAAAGCTTACGATGTCGGCGGCGGCAACATACGCTTCGCCTGCGTGATGATTTCCAATACAGGAGCCGACGCGAAAGGCTGGTGGTACTACTACGGCGAAACGGCAGCGGGACTGGGCGCGCTCGCCACCACCAACAATGCCCGCATCACCAACGTTCAGTCTTATGTGAGCGCTGGTAAAACCTATTATGCCGCCATCATGATCAGCAACACCGGTGCCGATGAAGCTGGCTGGTGGTGGTATTTTGACGAGACTCCTGCTCAAATCGCTACCGATATAACCACCGACAACGCGCAAATCCTCGACATCACCAGCGCCGGTGGCGGAAATTTCAACGTCGCCATGGTTTCCTGTGCCACTTCGAGCGGCTGTCCGCAATGGTGGTATTACTTCGGCTATACCGCGCAGCAAGTCTTCAATATAGACGTACAGAATGGCGCTCGCATCAATTCGGTGGACAGTTATCCCGGATGCGGCGGCTTGTGTTACGACGTGACCATGCTGAATGACTCCAACGAAATTACCACGCGCGTCGGTAACATACTCCGCTCGGGCGGGGTCGGAGGCGTCCAGGGATTATATTTGCAGCAAGTGGGCGGTTCAGTTCTAGCCAATTTGGAAGACAGCGAAACGTATGAGCCGGCCAGCTCGATCAAAGTGTTGATTCACCTTTATGCGATGACGCAAGTCCAAAACGGAAGCGTCAATCTAAACACACAGATCCCGCACAATACCGACGGTCCCGACAGTTGTCCCAGCACGTCAGATTTCAGCGGCACCGAGTCTCTCCAAATGGCGTTGCGTGAAATGATGTGGCACTCCGACAATGCTCGGGCTCTGGAACTCACCCAGTATTTCACCGACGCTAAAATCAACGCCTTCGGTAAAGCCATTGGCATGACCAACACATCCATCAACCAGATACTTGGTTGCGCCTATCCTCCCGACACCATGACCCTGGACGACGCCGCAACTCTGTACCAACAGGTCGCCGAAGGTTCGATTCTTGATTCCAACAACATCGGGATCTTTTATAGCTTGATGGCCGGGAAATCGGAGTTCGAATCCGAAGGCTACGACTTCACTTCGATATGGAGTCCCGACGTCGCCGACATTATTAGCCAGGAAGCCCCGGCGGGCTACACCGCAGCGCAGGAAAAAACTTACCAGGCCAACATGGATCTTGTTTACAAGCCCGGTGGATATGTTCTTTGCCAGAACGATAGTTGCACCAGCATTTTAGAGGACGTCACTGTATTCGGATGGTTCCAGGTGCCTGCCTGCACCACCGGCGGCACCAGTTACAACCAGTATGTGTTTGGCATTTACCTCTATGACGCTCCCGACACCTCCTGGTATTCGGGCAAGACCACCGTCGCCGATACCAACTTCAACAATGCCAAGGCTGAACTGATGCGCGAGCAAATTCAGGCCGGCTTGACCGCGTGTTACAAAAAGCCTCTGGACACAGTGAGTTGGAGTCCCGCCAGCTTGAAGTTCGCAAAGCGCAAAGTGGGGACCACCAGCACAGCGTTGAAGGTCACTCTCACAAACAAACAGAAAGTGGCTCTGACTGGAATCAGTATCTCCGCGTTTGGCGATTTTACCGAGACCGACACGTGTTCGGGCTCGCTCGCCACCAACGCAAAGTGCGTCATCTCGGTCGTCTTCAGTCCATCGGCAACCGGAGAGCGAACTGGCGCAGTGATCGTCTCCGATAGTGGTTCCGGCGAGCCTCAAACGATCGAGCTAACCGGAACAGGCGAGTAATCCTCCCCCCAGTAGCATGCGGTGCTCTTTCCAGAAATTGGGAGGAGCACCGCATTTTCTTCAGTGATCGTCGCGCATCACGCCGATCGCCTGGTCCGGGCACGGTAAAAATGTGTCAGTGATATCGACCGCGGCAGTTTTTAAATTGCGTCTCCGGCCCACGATCTTCTTCCCAGATCGCGACTTCACTGATACTGGTGCATTATTTGGCACTGCGGGTTCCGGAAGCATCACTTGCATTAAGGTGATTAATACAGGCGGAATGTTTCCAGCCATTGCTGCCGGAGCATCGCCGCCCGGCGGACTCACGACAACACCCAGCCTCCTTTTTGGAAAAGTTGCGGCGCAGATTGAGGTAACGCCGAAGGCGGTAAACATTACCGGTATCACCGTGGACGCGCCGACGAGCAGTTCAAGCTGCCCAAGTGGCTTTTACGTCGGAGTCGCCTCGGGCACCGTAAACGAGGCCCAAACCGGGAATCAAGATTGTAACCCGCTCAATTTCGGGGTCCGAATCTTAGCCGAAGACGGTCAAGGTTGGAGTCACTCGGTCACCATCAAGAACAGCTGCGTCCACGACAACGGCGGCAACGGAATCGTAGTGTACGGTGCCTCTCTTAATATCTCGATAGAGAACAATGACGCGGAAAACGAATTCTTTGGCATTAGCCAGCAAGCCGCCGCCGGTAACCTGTCGGGCAATGCGCTGATAGCAAAGGCTCAACAACTGCGAAGGCGTTCTTGAAGCCCCTGTCGATATCAACTTCGGCTCGGGAAATATTAGTAATGGCACTGCCACGGGAATCGAATATGTTCCGGCGGCATTTAAGGGTGAAAACACCTTTTATAGCGTGCCAACGATCAACTACGAATTCGGAGGCGGGTACTGACGATCAGCTTTCAGCTTGACTATTCAAACGAATTACGACAGGCTGTGGCGCAACGGACCCCGCACCTACCACGGATGTGTAAGTATGTCGGGCGCAAATTTCTCCACGGTCACGTTGCTCATGGGCGCTGCCGACCGAGGAGACCGCTCGGCCGCAGACGCTCTTTTCTCCACACTCTACTCCGAGCTGCACCGGCTGGCCAAGCGCGAACTCTCAAGGCAAAGTCTCCCCGTTACCCTGACCGCCACCACTCTGCTGCACCAAGCCTATCTTGGCATGGCCGAACGCGAGGGCCCGTCATTCCCGGACTGCGCGCGCTTCATGGGTTATGCTTCCCGAGTGATGCGCGGGCTGATTATCGACCACGCGCGCAACCGGCAAGCCCAAAAGCGCGGTGGTCAATTCGAGATTACTTCGCTCGGCACCGACGACCCCGACGGCTCCGCCGATTACCAGGAGCTTAAGAACATTAGTGAGACGCTCGAAGAGCTTGCGCGGGTGGACCCTGCTCTCGCCGAGATTGTGGATTTGAAATTCTTCTGCGGATTCTCCTTTGCTGAAATCGCCGCCATGCGTGCCGTGTCGGAGCGCACGGTGCAGCGGAACTGGGAGAAAGCCCGGATTTACTTGCAC
>Ga0070765_100003299_pt1 | contig 10345 bp, 15 predicted proteins | sample HubBroMetageWFT5_FD_71516 | JGI IMG/M metagenome (GOLD analysis project Ga0070765, IMG submission 71516) | Warmed and freeze-thawed soil microbial communities from the Hubbard Brook experimental Forest, New Hampshire - Hubbard Brook CCASE Soil... | ecosystem: Environmental > Terrestrial > Soil... | reverse complement strand
TCTTCGCGGCGGACGAACAAGACCGTCAACGCGCCCAGAAACGCGGTGGCACAGCCGTTGTGTCCTTCGAATTTCCATCGGGTGAATCCGGTGAAGAGCGGTATCAAAGGGAGCCCGGTCATAACGAGACACCAGATCGGATCTTCGAGCGCCGCTGGGCCCTATCGGTGCTTGAACGCGTCATGAATAGATTGCGCGACGAGTTCGTCCAGCATGGCCGTCCGGAGAATTTCGAACGGATGAAGGTGTTTCTTCTCGGTCAGTCCGAAGCGCCATACGCCGACCTGGCCCGCGAAATGAACACATCAGAAGGAGCGCTGAAAGTAGCCATCCACAGGCTTCGCAAACGTTATCGCGAGCTCTTTCGCCAAGAAATCGCGGACACGGTCGCCGATCCCGCAGAAGTAGAGTCCGAACTGCGGTATTTGGCGGCTGTGCTCACGAGGAAGTAGTAGTTGGGCAATCTACCGGTATCCATACCAGGAACTCGGGTTGAATCGATCGCAACCACTCCCGGTGTCGAGCTGCACTTAAAAGCCGGACGATCCCCGTTCGACGTGAATTCCGTGTATTTAAAGACCGGAAAACCATTTCGAGTTGCACTTAACTTAAATAGGTTCTGGCTCAGGTTGATGCAGCGATATCCACGGCTGGTGACTCAAAGTATTGATTCCACAGCCGGCTTCGTTTAGTCGACCAGGGCCGCAGGCAGAACGGCCCCATGACCTCTTGCTTAGAGCGCCGCCCCCCGCCGTCCCAAATCAATCGAAATGTAGCGCGGTCCTTACCCTTGCCGACCACCCTGTACAACTTCACCGACAACGCCATATTTCCCCCGCAGAACCTCATACCGAGGTTCGGAGGAAATACCTTGAAATCCATAAGCAGGGCTTTTCAGCCCGGAATTACGCTGCAAGTGGTTGGAAATAAAAGCGTAGAAAATTTGGCGGAGAGGGAGGGATTCTTCGCACACCGCATAAACACAGGGCGATTCTCTCATTTTTCAACGAGTTCCAGCCCGGCTGTGCCGTTTTCCCATCAAAACTGACACATTCAATCCTTCGGATTTTGCCAGAAATGGTAGCCAAATGGTAGCCACGTCATGCCACGAACATACGGTTTCTCTCATGGTTGACGGTGCAATTCGAGCACCGGGCACTATCACCTTTCACGATTTTCACCAGTCAGCTAAAAACTAGACTTTCTGCTCCCTTGGCGAATGAACGCAAAGGGGGATTTCCATGAACCTATCAACAACGTTCTTACTCGATCTGATGCTGAGGCACGCAAGCGCCGGGAAGTACGCGAGAGCAAGCCCGTCAGGGAATGGACGGCAGAAGAACGGTGCGAAGCCTTTCGTGAGGCACGCAGGATTGAACGGGAAAGAGCCGAAGCAGGCATCGTGGAAGAATGGGAACTTTGTGAAACCTGCCACGACTACAAGCATGAACAGGGCTTGCTCTGGTGCAAGCGGTGCATCGAGCAAGCAGATGCGCCAGTACGAAGGTTGAGGCTGTGCGAAGGCGGGTTTACGTTCAAAAAGCGTCCGACACTCGGGCGATTGCATGAGCTGATTCTCAATGAGCGAAATGGGCCTGCTTGCGACAACAATGCTCGCATCGGCCCGGAAAGTTGTACTTACACCGATGAAAACTTCTGTGCGGTGGGTCGGCTTATACCTGTTGCATCTCTTGATCGCGACACTCGGCGTGGGATTGGCGACTGCGATCTTGTTGGAAGCGATCCTGAAGCCACTCTTAGGGCGAGGGATAATCTCGATTGCGACCGGACCTTACTACCCGCTGGAGATAGTTTTGGGTGGTATTGCGGGTTATTTCGGCTATGGCCTACTCAGGGGCAATCATCGCTTTTGGGTGTGGGTTCTGCCGACTCTGTATCTAGCAATGAAGATAATCCTGTGGACACCAACCACTGTTCTCGTAGACCACAACTGGCACACAACATTCGCGCACTTCTTCGTAGGAACGCCTCCGCGCTATCCCGAAGGGAATATCACCATACCGTTTTACACGACCCTGTCGTATGCGTTCGGCGCACTTTTAGACGCGGGCAACGTGCTTCGCTTCCAGCGTCCGAGTGAAGGTGCTGCCGATTAAGGACACCCGGCTTTTGTGTTGATTGACGAGAATCCCCATTACGCTCATCGACCCCGACAGCACAGTCATGATTCCATCGAACCTCGGTAGGCTTCCCCCGGGCTGTCAGTAAGGGCGAACGGGAATGGATCCGTGAGGTCAGAGTCCCAAGCCAGCTTCGAACATCTCTGCTTCCTGCTCTCGGCGAGTGCGAAGGCCATTCCCTAGCGGCCACAATCGCTCCATAGAACGAAGCAGCCCAGGAATTCTGTCAAAGTGGCTTGACGCCATCGCGTCGCGAATGTCACGCATTTCCTGGCGATCCCCGGGATGGCTCGCGGAATCTGTCATCGACGCACCGCGGTTGTAGACCAGGCTAACCAGCATTCCAAAGCAGAGCGGCGGTAGTCCGGGCGGATTGCCAAATGCCTGTTTCGTTTTGGTGACATAGGAAGGTAAGCTAGTGTCAATGAACGATAGCCAGGCACTGTACCAAGGAATATTGATTCCGCTGAGTCCGGCGATGGCGGCCTCCGCAGCCGCACCTTTCACTCCCACCCAAGGCTTCAAGGCCACAATCTGGACAGGCGCAAGTAGATGCCCCCAGTCAACTTCCATGCCGGATTCGTATCCCAAGTCGTAGCCAACTCCGATGGTCACCCCACTCGCGCCTCCCGGCCACGTAGGTCTTGACGCATGGGCGTCGTAATATTCTCTGCTCGACACCTCTTCGCGGCAAATGAAAGATACTGCACGCGACGGTATGTCGGGACACGGTTCCGATAACGCGGATAGTTTCTCCCAAGTCGGACCGTCTACTGCCGCCGAAACCGTAAGCCCCGATCTCGATTGGAACTCCCGCAACGCGACTTCTGTCCCGCTGCCAAAATCTCCGTCAGCCTGCAGGATGGCGCCATCTCGGTTTACGAGATCCTGAAATCGAGCCACATCAGGACCTTCGTCTCCCCGCTTCAACACTGGGTTGTCCGCCACAAAATGCAATCCTTCCTCGTTCCCAGGCTGCACGAATCAGGAGCCATAGTTCCGTTTTGCCACTCCAGATCCCCGGTGCAATAGTTCGCCTATATATAAGGCGATATCAGGCGACATGGATGGATGGAATGAAACGAATCCATCGTACCGTTGTCGGGTGGTACTCGCATCGAATGCGCGTGTGCCGGATTGGGAAACGATATCAGCCCGCTCCGCCCACGATACAGAACGCTCATCGTCCTCCCGGAGGTCAGACTCCTGATAAGCAGATCGTTTAATCGTTGCTCCGTCATCGCCCAGCTCCAGCAGGCAGAGGCAGTGGGTGTCCAGAAACATCGCCAACGTGACGGAGTATGGAGTGCTCACCATTACTCGCGGGCCTGCCGATTATAAATCCCTGGGGCGCAGCTCGCGAATGCGCAACTTCGTTCGTATGGACTTTGAGCCGGGCGCCAAGAAACAGTATCAGGTTGAGTGGCTTTTTCGACTAGTCCAATAGTGGTCTCGCCGAGCCATTCAGTAGCGAAGAATTCACATTAAGAATGTTGTGCGTGCCCTCGGGCCCGCCCCACGCGAACATAAGCGATACCATCGGAAACGCCCCCGCCCGCAGTGTCAACCCTGCCGCAAAACTGTGCTTCATATGATTGAATCCCACATCGCCGCGCGTGAGCGCCACCTGTCCTTCATCGGCCATGAACTTCGCGCCAAACGGGCCCCAGATCGAATGCTCCACGCTTCCTTGAAACAGCAACAGATTCGGCGCGCGAAACCGATAATCCTGATAGCTGCCGAGCGACATGTTCCCGTTGATGTCCGATCCTCCCAAAGTCTGTTGAAAATAAAACGGCACCGTGCTCGTCGCAGAATTGATCGACTCCGAAAGCAGCACCCGCGCCGTTACGAACCCGTTGCGATTCCATGAAGTTGAAACCTTCGGGCATCCCTGATCTCCATGGGCGCAAGTGTCAGGACCATTTCCACTTGTGTCTGGCGCAGCCGGCGGTGACTTCATATACCCATACAAGTAAAACGTGTGATTAAAATCCACCGTCCACCGCAGAAACGAATTCGTCGAACTCGACGGCGCCACAAACTGTTCAAATTTCCCCGTATAGTTCAGCTCCAACCGGTCGGCGATCACCGGTTCGATGCGAAATCCCTCGCCCAATTGCACAAAGTTCGGCTGGCTCACCAGTCCCGGCGCAGTTGCATTCGTGTAGGCCGATTCAATCGATGGCACCGACTGCCCGTTTTCGCCGCGGATGTCGACGAATCTTCCGTTCACTTCGCCGAGCAACGCCAGATTCAGCTTGCGGATCGCAGGCAACTCGTATACCGGCTTGATCACGCTTCCACCCACCACTGCCTGTGTCATCCCAAACACGGACGCCCCCGCCAGCGTTGTCTCATCCCCCAAGCCGAAATAATTCAGCTTGTTCATAGAGTTTGCCTGCGCATAGAGATTAAACACTGTGAACGGATGCACAAAGCTCTTCAGCTGTCTCTTGGCTGGCTTCGGTGTCTCACCCGGTTTTGGAATCACCGGCGTTGGGGCCTGAGTGGTGCCAAGATGTATGGCCTTCATATACCCACCTGCTCGCCACGATCCGTTCGTCGTCCCCACTGCATCTACATCCCACGACAGTCGCCATGCCTGATTCTTCGTATCCCACGACACCGCATAAGCCCCGCCCAATCCGAATCCGTTCTGTGCCGGCAAACTTCCGGCCGCGATGTGGAGAGGATGATCGGTAAACAACTCAATCGCACACCCCGGCAGCACCTTGAAGCTGAAATCCTTGCAGGCGTCGCCCATTCGTTCCATCTCGCGCCGGAAATCCGCATGCAGATAGCTTTCATCCTGCGCCCACGCCACCGACGCAAGCCCCAACGCCACGACCCACATCCACCGCATACCGCCTCCTACAAAACGAATTAGCCTACGGCCGGAAAATAGTTGCCATGCCTTGCCGCGCGCACTTCGCGCAACTCCTGCATTCCCACTCAGTTCTTTCCCCCTTTTTTTATCTTCCTGGCCTTGCGCCCGGTCTGCCGCTCGGCGCGCTCATCGGTCACAGCCGCAATTTCAATCACACCTTTCCGTTTCTTGGCCGGCTTCGCGCGCCGCGCAGCGGCATCTGCGTGTGCCTCGTGAATCCCCTCGGTCACCAGCCGGATGTACTCCGCCGCTTCGCCCTCAGTCTTGATCGCGTTGGGATAAATCTCACTGCGATACCGCGTCGGCAGGCGCTTCTCCGCCTCATGCATGTGTTCAATTTGTATCTTCAGCAACGCTGAAACCGGGCGGTTAGGGTTATACGCGTCGTGCGGCACCTTTGGTACTCTAATGACACCCATCGCAGCTCTCCTTGGTGTTGCAGCTCATTCAAAATCCGGGCAGTCCGTTCGCATCACATCCAGCGACAACAAGTTCCTCGCCGGATCCACGGCTGGCCCTTGCGGCTCAATAAATACATCCGCACTCGTTTCCCGGGGCGACCGCGGCGAATAATCTCCCAGAAAGAATTTCGTCACCGTCGCCGGAATCGACGCATGATCAAACACTCGGCTTACGATGGTCCCTTTCGGAATCCACGGCGATACTAGAATCGCTGGCACCCGGACTCCCAGCCGGTCAAACGCAAACGGCTGTCCCGTCCCGGTGTCGTTCGCCGTCGCTGTGAACTGATCCGGTGTGCACAGCGGCGGTATGACATGATCGAAAATCCCGCCATGCTCGTCATACACGATCAGCAGCGCGGTGCTCGCCCACAACGCCGCATTCCCCTTGATCGCGTTGTACACCAACGCGATAAAAGCCTCCCCGGCCTGGACGTTGTGATCCGGATGCTGATCGTTAGCCACTTCCTCGCCCGTATCGCTATCGTGATCGCTGTAGTTCGGCTCGACGAAGGAATAGTCCGGCAGATTCCCCGTTTCGCAGTCTTTCTGAAACTGATCGAACGTCCCAAACACTTCCGGCTGATGCTGCAGCAGGTTCGTGATCTCCATCGTCGAACTTGCCGTGTCGTAGTAGTAGAGCTTGGAAGTGTGGGGTGGGGCGCCCACCAGCCGGTCATAAATGCTCTTGAACGGCTCATTGATGTACAGCAGATTCATGTCGACCCGCCCAAACGAGGTTCCATAGTGTGCGAACGCCCGGTTGCAGATCGTCGGCCCCGGAATCGACGCAAACCAGCGATTGAACACCGCAAACTCCGTCGCCAGCGTGGTCAGCACCGGCAGGTCACTTTGCTTGAAGTAATACAGAATCTCGTGCGAATGCGCGACGTTCTGCTGCTGGTTGTAATAACTCTTCACAAATCCCTGCATATTGGCTCGGCGATTTGGATCACCGCCGAAAATCTGCAAGTCCACGGCTGGAAAATGATGGTCCGGATCCGGTTGCAGCTGCGACTGAAACTCCGCCAACGCCTGCGGCTGCACCAGCGCCCCCGTCGTGTCTGCATTGCTATATGCCTCGGCATCATCGATTCCGCCAATCCCCGGCACCGACCCCAGCATGTGGTCGAACGAACGGTTCTCCATCATCAGCACGACGATATGTTTCAGCGCATCGAGTCCAGGTGGCATGTTCCGTCCTCTTTTCACTCTGCAACTAGGGTTGTCATAGATCGAAACGTCTCTCTAACATCGTGCAATGAATTAAGAGCCGAGTACAAGTGAATGCCCAGTCGGCGATCATCCGCCTCTACGCCGATCGATGCGTGCGGGCCATTCACCTATCCGCTTGGATTCCTTGAAGAACGGCTTCAGACGATCTCGGATTTCTTCGCAGGCTGGAGACAGGGTCGGCGCCTTGCTTGCGGGCTTGGCCTTCGATTCCGACTTTTTCGTAGTCTCGGATCCCGCTCCGTTGCTCGGTGTGCCTTTCTGCAGATTCGAAATCCCGAAGGCAGCCAGAACAACGGTCAAGATCGCAACGATCCCGGAATTTTGTTTCATGATGAAGCCCTCGGGGCATGCCTCGGCGATTTCAGATCGACAACCGTCGGACCAGAGCCCCTGTACCGCCGTTGCTAGTTGGGATCACAGTTTTGCAATCACATCAGAATTTGACGAAAACAGGGAGTTAAAGCCGGTTCATTGTCTTCCGTTGCTTGCAACCTCGCCAGGCTAATCACTCCCGAACGATTGGAGCTCCCTACCAGTCTGGACGCAGGTCCTCATCCAAGAGATAGTGGCGAAAGCGGGGATATCGTTTCAGCCCATTGGATTGTAAGAAGGAACAGATTTGCAGCGCGCAGCCAGAAAACAATTACAGAAATGCAAGGTAACCCTTTTGCATCAAGTCAGTTACTAATCACCTTCCAGGTGGATCCCGTATCGGCGGTAGGTTGAAAACGTGGGTGCAGGAACCGGATCCTAACTCAGCAGTCTTGGTCTGCGCGATACCATACGGTGATGCAAACGCTAACGTAGTGAACGGCCGTTTGCCGGTCTATGATGCCGTACACCCCGCTGCCGATGGATCGCTGAAAGTTCTATGGGAGTCGCAACGCCTCGCGATCACGTTTCTGTTCAATACGTTTGATCCTCCTGTAATTGACGGTGGCCAAATCTACGTGCCGAAGTATCACGGTGGCGTGGATCTTTATCGTCTAGCAGTGGGAGCGCCACGCGAATCGAAATCAGGCCGCTTAACCCCCTTCGCGATTGCAAATTCAAAGACAGCTTCTGGCGAAGCTTTCGACCAATGCAATAATATCCGCAGGACAACGAGTCTTGTTGCCGTTATTGTTTACGTCTCCGTTGGTTCCGCCTTGTTCCAGGCAGGCGCGTGACTTATGGCCAATGCAGGTACTGTTCGATCAAATACGATTCGTAAAGACACCTAACACTGCTTCACTTCTCCCGTGCTTTCCGACGACTTGCTAATTGGAGCCCGGCTGACGGGAATCCCGCGGCGGCGTTCCGGTAAGCCGCAAATTGACGACCTTGTTCAGGAGGTCGAACCAAAACGGCGCTCCCATGGCAACCGCGACGCTGCTAATGAGGATTCCCAAGACCTTCCACAACCAGCCTGAGGATTCCGGCAAGGCTCGGACGCCGCCTCCCGCCCATCCGATTGGCGGCATATTGGCCGAGCGAATCGAGGCGGTCACACAATTCAACGGATCCTTGTCCTTGCATTTGTCCATTCCCTGCGGTGCCTCGGCTTGTTTCTGAGCCTCTGCGGCCACCGCGGTGCGAAGTGCTTCATCGTTCCACAATTCGCGGATGATCATGAGGGAATCCACGTTCAACCCAACGCATAGCCCAAGGCCGAGCACAGCAATCCATACTTGAGCTCTGCGTTTATAGGCGCCACTTACCCGCTCCATTGCGTCGTCAAACCAGTTTTCCACCCTCAGGCGGGCAAGATCGACGTCTTGCTGAGCGGAGTCGAGCAGTCCCAACAGGGCGTCTCTCAGCCGAGGATCGGGCAGGTTGCCGATTCCGTTCTTGAGGTCCTGAATAGTTCTGGGCTGGCCCGGCTTGGCTGGGGCAATCACGTCGAAGAGAGAGAGTGCGAAGTTTCGAGAGGAGATGTAGGCCGGCTTGGACCCGGGATCCACCGTGCCCGCAATCAGATGGTTTTGAAGAAGCTTCAAGGTGATAGAACCGTTTGGGTCCGCCAGCAGGTTGCGAATCGCATTTTCAAGAGTTGTTGCACGCATGTTCAGCGCTCGCGCAATCAACTCTTTAATTCCGGAGCAGACGGTGCTCACGACCAGATATATAAAGATCAGACCTACAGAAACTTCTAAGACCTGAGAGCTAGCCATTCTCCACTCCTTTGGTTTTCCTTCGATACAACGCAGGGCCGAACGTACAGTGCGCGAAGCTCAGTGCGGTATGACCAAAAGACAACTGACACTTAATATGTCACCCAATAATCGCCGATCCGCGAATGCAGAAATTCCTCTACGCCACCAAGCAGACAATAGAATCAACCGTGCCGAACGGTAGAACAACGGCGGCGGTTCGCTCGCAACTACTCGGTTTCCACGCGCACGTCGACGAACTTTCGAAAGTCCTGGTCAAAGGTGGCGACTGACACGTTCTTCGCGACCGCGGTGGCGGCGATAAGGCAGTCGACAAAGTGAGCCTTCGTTCTCTTATAACGATTCAGAGCGTCGAGATGGATGGTCACCTCACTGATCTCGACGCCAGGGCTGGAGATCAAGCGCCCGAGCGCGGAGGCAATGTCGGTGCGCGGATGCTTGTAAAACGATTCGAGCACAAACAAACACTCTGCCAAAACAACGGGGAGCACCACGATTCCCACATCGCCCCGATCACAGGCATCGAACAGCTTGCCAGCTGCTCTGGCGTGTTTGTCGTGATCTTGTACGAGATAGCGGACAATCAGATTCGTGTCGACAAGTCTTTGCTTGCTCACGGGGTATCCTCTTGACGCGCAGCCTCAGCAGCGGCCTCGCGGATTTCGGCAAAAGACATCCCCCTCCCCTTGTTGCTGGCGAGTGCGCCTTTGAGTGAACGAACGCCTGGATGCACACGAATGGTAGCTCGATCTCCCTCCACTTCGTATTCCAGCTTGTCGCCCGGCTTGATTCGCAAGGCCTTTCGAATCTTCTCCGGAATGGTCGTCTGGCCCTTACTCGTCACCGTAGAATGTAGCATCGTCATGCCCTTACCTTTCGAACGAGTCCTTACCCATTTATTATCCCTTACTTTCTACGGTTTGCCAATCCCACACACACACGCCTTCAGCGATCTTTCTGTGCACCATTTCCACTGATGGGCATCTGGTGTATGTTCAGCGGCTGTCCCTTCGTTACCTCCGCCCGCGACGGGAGCAGGTCCATCGCAGTCGAGGCATCAGGCACCGGGCGCCTAATCCCTGCCCGAATGCCTAGAACTGCCACTCTTCGCTTAACGAACTCTCTACGGATAGGTAATTGCTGGAGTTGGCGCGCTCTACATGCCGCAGCAAACAAAGTTGCCATTCCAGACTTCCGAGGCTACGCCAGCTACTTCTATAAGAACAAGCTGAAAGAAGCCGTGGGAGCGGCATTTGGGCGGTACGAGAACAAACTGGATGAGGTGCGCGATAGCCGCGGGAGTGCCTTGGCGAAGAAAGATGAAGGCAATACTTTGGTGTGCGCGCTCTTTAAGGAAGGTGTTGGCCCGGCCCTATGCGAATCTGATACCTAAGGATGCCCTAGTCTAGCTGCACCCGGTGAGGTTCTGCTGATAACGCAGATTCCGGTCGATCGTCACCACCA
>Ga0070765_100003298_pt1 | contig 10347 bp, 8 predicted proteins | sample HubBroMetageWFT5_FD_71516 | JGI IMG/M metagenome (GOLD analysis project Ga0070765, IMG submission 71516) | Warmed and freeze-thawed soil microbial communities from the Hubbard Brook experimental Forest, New Hampshire - Hubbard Brook CCASE Soil... | ecosystem: Environmental > Terrestrial > Soil... | reverse complement strand
AGGAAATCGGAAACGGCAGGCAAAAGACGACAGGGGTCGCATGAATAATCTTGCCGCTCTGCGGTTCAGGAAGTCGGAGGGTGGACGAAAAGGCAGAGCTTTTTGCTCTAGTGCTCAGGCAAATCCCTGACAGCATTATGTGGAGTGATCTGGCTTAGCGACTGCCGAAGTAGAAATTGAGCATTTGGGAGCTTGCTATTCCAATGGTTCCAGAGGTCGGTTCGTTGCGCTTCAAGATGGTCGGCTTCCTGACTGCGACCGGCTTTGCGGAGGAGGTTGGCCAAGGCGGTCCAGGTCCGTGCAATGCAGGTTGTATCTCGCAGGTCGTTTTGCAGGTCGGGTTTCCATGCCGTCAGTTTGTCCAGCAACTCCTGGTAGGCGGCAATGGCTTTGACGGTTTGGCCGGTCTCGGCATAATCGTCGGCGGCGGCCCTTAGCACATGATCGGCCCGGCCCATCGGTTCGACCTTATCAGCAGGATATTCGTGAACGTCCCGCAGGAGCTGGAACGCTTGTTCGATGCGCTGTCTGGCTTCTTTGCCCCGACCAACCCAGCGTGAGGGGTAAGAAGAACCAGCCAGCAAATCGGCGGCATAGAGTTGAGCGCTGGTGTTAGTCTTTGCCTCCCGTATGCGCGCAAGAGCGTGATCATAGACCGCTAACGCTTTCTGTGGGTCGTTATGGCGTAGAATATTGCCGATTTCCAGGCCGATCATAGCCACCGTGCGGCGGCTGAGATAATCAGTCGAGTCGACCTTTGCCAGCTCTTCACTCATATCCAGACCTCTTTGGAAAGTTGTGAGTGCATCTGAACTTCGGCCGAGACTCGGTTCGGCATCCTGCCTCCCCAGAATCACGCCCTCGGTACACAAGGCTAGGGCCAGATTCATACGCAGGGACGCGTGTCCGCTGGCCGCTTGCGTCTCCTGGAGTTGAACCGCCTCCTGAGCCGTCTGCAACGCGCTGTCCAGATCTCCGGTCTCCAAGCGCGCGGTTGTCAATACGCCAAGGATGCTGCCCCGCAGTCGATGGGCAGATGCAACCGGTTCGATAATCTCCAGGGTGCGCTGGCTGGCTCGTAATGCATCTGCAAAATGCCGGGCGTCTACGGAGCTGTTGGCGACGTTTGACTCAAAATATCCCATGCTGTAAACGTCTTTTGGATCGACGTTGCCGAGATTCATGAAGTGCTCGATTCGCTCCGACGTTTTCTCACCCCAGAACACGCTTTGCTCCCAACGACTCTGCTCGTCGGCCAAGGTCATGCGGTCATGGGCAATGGTCGCCGCAATGAACGATGCTCGCCGGTTGTTGGGATCCGCCGCTAATACCGGATCGACAAAGCTCTCCGCTTTGCCCAGACTCGCCTCTGCTTCGGCGAACTGGCCGAGGTTGGGCGATGTGGGATCGCCTTGAGCGTGTGCAACCCGCACATAGGCATAAGCGACATCCAGAGCGAGATCCTTGTCGCCGTGAACGTCGCTGCCCAGCGAAGCCAGGTATTGCTGAGAATCGGAGACCATCCGCATCCTGATTTTCGTCGAACCCGATAACCCTCGGATGTCTTCATCAAGTGCGATGAATTTGTTGGCCAGTTGGCGCACCTGGGCAAATCGCTGTTCAGCAATCTTTCGCTCGCGATTCGCGATCAACAATCCGGCTGAGAGGCTTCCAATCACGAATGCAAGGGCGATAGTGGTGAAGGCCACCACCGTACGATTGCGCCGCAGAAATTTAGCGGTACGATACGCGAATGTATCCGGTCTCACGCTGATTGCTTCATGCTTGAGATAGCGCCGAAGATCGTCCGCAAATGCAGTTACCGACGCGTACCGCTCCTGGGGGTTCTTCTTCAGAGCTTTGCCAAGAATCGTGTCCAGGTCTCCCGTTAGCTGGCGCCGAAGTTTTTCAGGAGTGGTGCCGCGCCTTTCTGCCGCGTTGCTTGCCGCAGACACAACCCCAGATGCTCGCGGTGCTTCCCCATCGGCAATGGCTTTGACCAAGTCCGCGGGGGAGCGCACGTTTTCACCCGCAGGGTGTTTCCCCGTTAGCAAATAGAAGAGCAGCACGCCGAGTGCATAGACGTCGGTAGCGGTTGTCACGGCTCCGCCCGTCACCTGCTCCGGTGCTGCGAATCGCGGAGTCAGCGCGCCCGGGCCTTCCATGGTCAGCACTGTCGCCGAATTCGCATCTCCTTCTTGGGCAAGCATCTTGGCAATGCCAAAATCCAGCAATTTCACTTGACCATCTTTGCGCACCAGCACATTGGACGGTTTAATGTCGCGATGCACAATCAGGTTGGCATGGGCCTCAGCCACTGCGCTCAGCACATCGAGAAAAAGTTTGATGCGCGCGTCCACGTCGAGCTTATGTTCGTCGCCGTACACGTCGATGGCCACGCCGTCGACGTATTCGAGAACGAGATAGGGGTTGCCGTCAGCAGAAATGCCGGCATCCAGCAGTTCGGCGATGTGAGGATGAGTAAGCCGGCCGAGAATGCTGCCTTCCCGCCTGAAGCGTTCCTCCGTTACACGGCTGGTGAGTGCGATGCTGACGAACTTGACGGCAGCTTGCCGCTCGAATCTGCCATCACTGCGCTGCGCCAGCCACACGGTGCCCATTCCGCCTTGGCCGATTTGTGATATCAGGGTGTAAGCGCCGACCTTCTGGCCAACAAGTCGCGCGCCCGCGGCGATCGGCAATCTCTCAAGAAAACCTTCATCTTTCAATTGGCGCTGCTCGTCCAACAGCGTCTCTACCATGTAAGCCAGCCGCGCGTCTTTCTTGCTGAGCGAGAGCAGCCATCCAGCGCGTTGCTCCGGCGCGAGCTCCAGAACCTCGTCGAGATACGGGCTTACTTCTTGCCATTGATCGGGAGTGAGGGTCGACATCGATTTCTCACAGCGGCAAATCCGACCGCAGACTACGGTGCAGGTAAATGCGCGCCTTTTCCCACTTTCGCTGCACAGTTCGTTCAGAGATGTCTTTCATATTGGCGATCTCGCTAAAGGAAAACCCGCAGAAAAACTTCAGATCTACAATCTGGGACAAGGAGTCGTCCACATGCGCCAACTCGTCAAGAGCCTGGCTGATTCGCGTAAGTTCCTGATCGTCGCTGATTGGATCTCCAACACTAGTAGTTAGAGAGGTAATCTCGAACGCCCCACCCCGCTTGAATGCAAGTCGATTCCGTACATGATCGATGATAAGCCCTCGCATGACCCGCGCAGCATAGGCCATAAAGCGGCCCCGATCGGGAAAGGCTTGCCCCTCGCGCGCGGCCATATCAAGGTAAGTCTCGTGAATGAGCGTAGTGGCGCTGATGCTTATCTCACCCTGGCGCGCGAGTTGGCACTTCGCAAGGCGATGAAGTTCCGCGTAGAGTTGAGTAAAAAGCTTGGCTGCGGAAACTTCATCACCCTGTTCTGCCAAGTCGATGAGACGAGAAATACTAGGGCCAGCCGTATCCATATCATCCTGAACACGGCGCACAGCCTCTCGCATTTCTGAGCAATAGTCAAGACAAAACCCCCGTAATCGGTTACACGGTTCGAGAAGCGATCACTGGTCCTCGAATTACGAGGTTATCCAGCGGAACGCTGTCCACTTCAGCCGACATAAATCCTCCGCAAATGCGGAGGATAGAGTCCTGTGTCGCGAACACAAAGTCGAGCGAGCTACTGTAAGTAAATGTTCCACGTTTGTTTCAGCGAATACACCGTCGTGTATTTCACCTTGCATGTGACAATGCCTTCTTTATCTTTGCAGGTCCAGGTCGGGGTAGCGACCGAGGTCTCCACGGTCATAGTGGCCGCACCTGCGACCGGGTCGACGCAAGTGTGGCCTCCTGCGCTGATGACCGGATAGGTTAGGGTGGGTGGGATGGTATTGGGATAGTTGTAATTGGGAACGCAGTTGCCGTTGTTCGGTCCGCTATCGCCCAGGGTGCCGAAGTTAAAGTCCTGGTAAAAGACTATTAACTCCCCGTTGCTTGCCCCGAACTGATTGGGACCCCAATCCTGAATGCCCGTATCCGCAATCAAGTTCCCTCCCTGCGTGACTTGGGCTCTGAAAAGGATGTCGTCGCTGGTGTCGCCCGTGTAATCCTGATAAAACGTGTTGAGTTGACCGCAAGGAACGTAGTCGCCGTTTATCGCGAAGGGATTCCACGTTTCCCCCTGGTCCCAGGAGTAGGGGTTTTGGGTTCCGTTGGTGGTTCCGTCACATGCCGCCAGCGACCAGGTGAAATATGGGATCCCAACTGCTATTCCGTCGAAGCCGATCGCAGGATTACCTATGGTGGGACAATCGCCGTTGCCGCCGCCACCGCCGAAGCAGGGCCACAGTTCGACCTCGTTGCTGTTGTTAGTCCAACCATTGCCTGGCAAATTGGGGTTGTAGGGGCTACCGGCAAATGCCTGCGTGACCGCGTACAGGCCAGGGGCCGGATAGGAGGTGGATTGAGCCTGCGATTGCGCGGTCGGGATGGCCGCCGCACGCGGGCGCGCGAATGCCATCTGGCTGCAAGCGCCGAAAGCAACGATCGCAAATAGAACTGTCACGTGAAACCAACGAGGTTTTGACATTGTGAACCCTCCAAAGATTCAAATTTGAATTCGGCTGATTTCGCCTTTCACAGGCGAGGTCGAGGCTCGGGAATAATCCTGAATGGCTTCGATCCACTTACCCAGGTCTCCAGCCCCTATTAAGGAAATCGGAAACGGCGGGTAATAGACGACAGGCAGCTAAAAAAAATCACGGGTCACGAACCGGGAAGAATGGGGCGGGGCGGCAGCGAAAGACAAATCAAGAGCGAATTGAGGCCGTTTCAGATGGTAGTTGACGAAAAATCCCGATTACACTCATTGGCCCGGTTCTGAGTGTAATCGCCTGGTTTTGCCAATTGAAAATTCCTAGCATTCTGCGAGTGACACGGCTAATCTCTTCACATGAAAAACGGCGGAGTACGAGTTGGCCTCCTGATACTCGCTCTCGCATGCCTCGCTTCAGCGCAGACCGCGAATAAACCTGTCGCGGAGCAGAAGGGGGTCGACGCACAGGCAGATGCCCAAGCTATGCGGATAAGCTCCGAGCTTCTGAGGTCCGTCCAAGTCACCAACGTTGGGAACGTCGGTAGCGATCCGACGTTGAAATCCGCAGGTCTGACTTACGAGTTCCACATGTCTGATTGCGAAGATCGCTGGGTGGCCCTTTATCACCAACCGGAGGATCATGACTACACCTACGGCTTCGTCTACATTGACCCACAAGCGGGATTTACGCTGCACTTCGGTGGACGTTTCACGATAGATGCTGATGGGAAATATCGTTCGGCACCTAATCCGATTCCCCCCGACAAAATGACTCTCAAGATTCGCTTAGAACAAAACGGAGTTGCGGCTCTCCTCCCGCCCGAAGCTGTGGCGCAGCTTCGCTTGCCGGAGAAACCTGACTGGCTGAAGTTTTACGACGACAAATCCGACTCCGTTACGCACAAAGTCAACTGGGGATCCTTTTACAACGGCATTGGAGACTCGCGACGAGCGATCGTTTATCTCGAATCTGCCTATAAGGAACGACCTGATGCACCTAAGCTCGTGTTCGAGCTTACCTATGCTTACAACGCACTTGAACGACCGGAAGACGCTATTCGCGTCTCCAAGGGCGAGTTTGCCAAGAATCCCAAGGACGAGTTGCTGTGCCGGGAAATGGCTTTCGCTTACCTACATCTGAAAAGCTATAAGGAAGCCGCGACGCAATATCAGGCTTGCATCACATTGTGCGGTGATTCAGAATCCCAGATGGCCGAGAAAAGTGAATTGGCACTGAACCTAAGCTCAGCATACAAAGCTTTGGCCGATGTTCCAAATAGCGAAGCGTGGCTGGAAAAGGCCAAGGGCTGGGCCCCCAAGGGGTCACCCGTGTACACGTATTTTCACCCGGAAGAGAAATAGCTGTTGAAATATCGCGATAGTACCAACTATTTCGCCCGGCTCCGGGTCAATGAGTGTAATCGCCTGTTTTCGTCAATAATCAATTGAGGCGCTGTAGTTTCCTAACCTTTTTGTTCATGGCTTGTGCTTCGCCTTCGCGTCCAACATCAGATAGGAAAGCAGCATAAGACTCGTACCTCTCACTGTTCTTGGGCTTGAGCCGAATCCCTTCGAGATGAACGCTCTCCGCCTCCGCGACCTTCCCTTGTGAAAGAAATGCTAGCGCCAATGCGATGCGAGTCAAGTGTGATTCTTTGATTCCGAGCGATTCTCTAAGCGTGACTTCCGCTTTCTTGAAGAGCCCTTTTTTCAGATAGACGTTCCCCAACCCCCATTTGCAGGTCGCGTTTTCTGGGGCGAGCCGTGCAGCCCGAATCATATGCCGTCGAGCAGCATCGAACCTGTCGAGTTTGAAATAGCACCAACCCAGATTCCAAGAGAACCGCCAATTCGTTTGGGCGACTGCCACTTCGGGCTTTAAGAGCTTGATCGCGGCGAGCCAATGTTCTTTCTTCATTTCAGACAAGGCATGCTCATAAACTAGCTCGGCACTCTCGGTCATTCAGCTATGCACCTTGACGGCCCGGATAGAGCGACCAGAGCGATTGTAACGACCTTCGCAAAGATTTGCTGGCTGCCGATGAAAGACTAGTTGTCGATGCTCGCCTGTTTGGAAGAAGACACCTGGACGTGTAGAGAACAAACGCATCCTCCCACCCCGCCAAAAGGCTTTGTTTGTGGGTCGCCGAAGCGCGTACTTTGTGGCCTCGTGGGTTCTGGTACTTGCAACCGCCAAGGCTGAAGGGGATTTTGGGCAGCTTCGATGTTTCTTGGCGAACGATAGGGGCAGGAATCGTCTTAGCTAAAGAAAGAATTCTTGAATGCCTCGTGCCTTTGACGCGCTATATTCAAAATCTGAGCAAATTCCGATTGGCCGTGCAGATCGTTTAGTAGGGGATCTTTGTCAATATACGGATAACTGAAAAAGCCGGATTCAACGCTCGTGCGTAGTGCCCGACTAGCCGAAGTTTTGTCTCCCAATACGGCATACGCTTGCGCGATTTTGTAGGTGGCTTCTGGATCGCCGACCCCACGCGCTCCGATTTGTCGCTCCAATTCGCTTAACCGCTCAAGGCCCTCGGCCCTATGATGATGAATTGAATCACTAAGAGCCTTACCAATTTCCGAATACAACGTCGGGTCCAGTTCGTACGCACGATCAAAATCTTTCGATGCCTGGTTGAAATTCTTTTCGTGAAATTCCCCAAAGCCACGGTAAAAAAGAATGAATGACGAATCATCCGCCGGCAGGCTGGCAAGGAATTTCCCGTACTCGCCGAGATAAAGGTAGGTGTTTAATACTGAGCCATTCGATTTGAGCGTAAACAACGGATCTAGTTCACGCGCTCGCTCGCACTCCGCCACGGATTCATTCAACATTCCAGCGAACCGGTAGGCGTATCCCAGTTCCCAATGAGCGGCCGCGTAATTGCCGTTCGTCTTCAAAGCATTCCGTAGTAAAGGCACCGCCTGCTCAACTCTCCCGGTATCGATCAACAGATTCGCGAGGAAGATTTCAGCGTCCAGCAAGTTGGGTCGAATTGCCAAGGCCTTTTCGTACGCGGCCTGGGCATGACGATATTGCTCGCGCCCGCCAAACTCGAATGATGCATCCGAATTATACGAAGCTCCCAAGTAGGCCCACGCTGGGGCATAATTGGCGTCAATCTCAGTGGATTTTTCGAGCATTTTGATCGCCAGCGGGAAGCTATGCTGCCCATAAAGGTCTAAGCCGCGCAGATAGTATTCATAGGCTATTGGATTCACCGGGGCGTCTGCCTTGATCCGTTCGGCCTCGGAAGGTGAGAGACTGACCTGCAACTTCTGGATAACCTGCTGAGCTACGTCATCCTGCGCACGCAAAAGGTCGTCATACTTCAGGTCAATGCTCCCTTTGCCCAGAAGTCTGTCGCTTTTCACGTCGATCAATTGATAGGTGATTCGCAGATTGTCGCGTTCGCGGATAAAACTTCCGGTGAGAAGTGTATCGACGTTCAGGTCGGCAGCCGCCTTTTGGATATCGATTTCCTGGTTGCGATACTTCTCCACGGCCGTCGACGGGCGAATGGTCAAAGCGCTCACATAGTCGAGCCTTGTGATAATAGCGTCGGCCAATGAGAATCCCAGGAAATCGTCTTCGGGAGTATGGCGAAGATTCCTCAGAGGAAGTATGGCCAAGTTTCGCGGCACGACTCCCCGCGCTACCGTCCGGGGACGCCAAGCATAGAACGACCCGGCGGTTATCAACAGCGCGGCTACAAGAAAAGCGATCATCGCGGGCCGCCAAACACTGGGACGAATACTGCGCATCTCTCGAATAAGCGAAGACGCCGGTTCCAAAGATTGGGGTAGAGGTGCGTTTTGCCAGTCGTTGATCTGCCCGTCCCCGATGTGCTGAGAAGTTCCGCTGCTGACGTCGATATTTTCAGCAGCGGGGCTACTAGCAAGACCAGGTAACGACCGGGCTGACTTTTCTCCTTCGCAACTTCGAACATCAGCGATAAAGCGATAGCCGAGGCTCGGGACAGTCACGACGTACCGCGGATCACTGGCAGATTCACCGAGTGCCCTCCGGATCATGGAAATCTGCTGCGTCAGATTCGATTCTTCCACGAAGCTGTCCGGCCAAAGTGACCTCATCAACTCCTCTTTTGAGAGCATTCGGCCGCTGTTGCGCACCAAAACTAGAAGCGAGTCATAGGTTTTTGGGGTGAGCGGTACAGGTTTCCCGTCTTTGAGCAGAGCGTGCTGGAAGGTGTCCAGGACAAATGGACCGAACTCGTACGCGGAGGGACTATCTTGCTTTTCCCACGTTTGGCGAGACTGGTTGGGTGCGCTCATAGACCGGTTGCCCCCGCCAACGGGCGTTCGATCACTTGGCTGGTCAAATTGTAGCGCGATAGAGGTCGCCGCGGAGAAGCCATTTTCTTACAGCAAGATCCGACCTTCCGAGAATTTTTAGAGTTCTTTTAGGCCACCCGCAGGACAATTTTACCCAATTGGACCGACCATGAGTTCGGTCGCCGCTAGCAGAGCCGACGCGATAGCGTTACCCTTGGCCGATTGCCGGTGAGGCGGACCCAATCTAGATACAGAGGAGACAAATCTAATGCAGTCCGTTGTAACAAAAGTGGCAGGGAACACTCGCTTCGTAATTGCGGCCGTACTGGCCCTCGGGTTAGCCTCGGCCAGCAACCGAGCGACCGCCCAAGTCAAGAAGATCACCTTCGACCTTACACCTCAATCTAAATTCGTGAGCTGTCTCGGTGTCCAGGGAGGCCCGACGCCTACGGCGACGGTGACTGTCACCCGAGGCAAGTTGCACGACACCCTCACGCTAGAGGCTTCGAACATCAAGCCGAAGCTCGGTTTTGATCTCTTTACCATTCAGAACACGAATCTGCTGTCTGACGGTCAGTCCGACCCGAATTTCCAGAATTTCGGCCTCGCGTGGTATCAAACCGACGTTCAGGCAAACTCTGAGGGAAAGGCGGAAGTCACGATCAACACGATTCTGCTCGACCAAATCTTCGGCTTTGATCCGGCGGCGAATCTATCCGCTACCCATGCGTTCCACGTGGGTTTCTGGTTCAACAATCCCGAGGATGCGGTGGCGTGCGGCTTTAACGCGAACGATCCCACTCCCTTCAACGGCGAGCAGGACGCGGGACCCAACGCCATGATCAGCCTCCCAGATGCAACCACAGATCTCGGGCCGTTGTGCACGAACCCGGTTCTGGAGAACGGTGCCTACGTCTGCAAGGAATAGGACTGCATGATTGCACCGAGGCAAAGAATAATTCTTCAGGATGGTGAGCAAGTAAAATCGGACCGGCCGGCGGGAGACGACGAAGGATTCTCGCCGGCTGCAAAAATTGAGGATCGCCCGAAAGTCGCTATGAAGGTTTTGTTGACTGTCGGAAAATACCCAGGAAGTACGTCCACCTCGGATGGTCGTCCCATGCCGCAGTCTGGTTGAGCCGAAACTCGATGACGATTCCGGGGCACTTTAAATCCGTCACCGCGACCGGTTTCGCCACTGCAGAGGAGCGCAGCGATGTCTAGCCTCCGTTCTTGAATTTTACTAAAGTTGTACGGCTAACAAATTTAGCAAAAGGAGACGCTTACCATGGACTTAGATATGGATAAACTGCACGAATTCTTAGGAAAAGCGATCGTAGATTTCGGTGCGACCTTCCACGCGGCGCTGGTGCGTGTGGGAGACAGGCTTGGATTGTACAAAGCACTTGCGGCAGGCGGCCCGCAGACTCCGGCGGACCTGGCGAAGCGCACG
>Ga0070765_100003297_pt1 | contig 10347 bp, 5 predicted proteins | sample HubBroMetageWFT5_FD_71516 | JGI IMG/M metagenome (GOLD analysis project Ga0070765, IMG submission 71516) | Warmed and freeze-thawed soil microbial communities from the Hubbard Brook experimental Forest, New Hampshire - Hubbard Brook CCASE Soil... | ecosystem: Environmental > Terrestrial > Soil... | reverse complement strand
CCCAACATTATTTATGTGGCTAGCGGCGAAGGCCTGCATCGCCCCGATCTTTCGGTGGGCAACGGAATTTATAAATCAACTGACGCGGGAAAGACCTGGACTCAGCTTGGCCTGCGCGACGGCCTGCAAATCCCTGCGCTGGCCGTCGATCCGCGTGATCCCAACAAAATCTTCGCAGCCGTGCTCGGCCATCCCTACGGTCCGAGCGACGAGCGCGGGCTTTTCCGCTCGACCGATGGTGGACAGTCCTGGCAAAAGGTTATCTACAAAGACGAGAACACCGGCGCGTCCGATGTCGAGATCGATCCTGCGAATCCCGACGTAGTCTATGCCTCCATGTGGGAGGTGCGGGAAGGTCCGTGGGAAGACAACAACGAAGTCAACGGAATCGGCGGCGGACTATTCAAGTCCGCCGATGGCGGAAACACCTGGCATCCTCTGACCAACGGTCTCCCCAAAGATCTCTCGCAAATTTACGTCGCCATTGCTCCCAGCGATCGTCACCGTCTCTATGCCACTCTCGGCACTGCTTCAGGCATGCTTGCGGTCTACCGCTCCGATGACGCTGGAGAAAGCTGGTACAAGGCGACGGATGATCCGCGCCCTTCCGGGCGCATCGGCGGCGGCGACCTTCCCGTTCCAAAAGTAGATTCCCAAAATGCGGACATCGTTTATAGCGCCAGCACCGTAACCATGAAGTCCACCGACGGCGGCAAAACCTGGTCTGGTTTTCGCGGGGCGCCGGGCGGCGACGACTATCAGAATCTGTGGATCAATCCCAACCATCCCAACATCATTCTTCTGGTTAGCGATCAGGGCGCCCTCGTAACAGTCAATGGCGGAGCGTCCTGGAGTTCCTGGTACAACCAACCCACCGCGCAGTTCTACCATGTTGCCGTAACTCCCGATTTTCCCTATCGCGTCTGCGGCGGCCAGCAGGAGAGTGGTTCCGCCTGCATCTCCAGTCGCGGCAACGACGGCGCCATCGCCTTCCGCGAATGGCATCCCGTCGGCGTAATCGAGTACGGTTATGTCGCACCCGATCCGCTCGATCCTGACATTGTTTACGGCGGCGGCAGAAGCGAGGTTTCGAAGTTTCACTGGTCCACCGGCCAGGTGCAGAACGTTACGCCCATCCCTCTTCGTAGTGCGAAATATCGCACGGACCGCTCCGAGCCCACGATGTTCTCGCCGCTTGATCCGCACGTACTTTACTTCGCCAGCAACGTGCTCTTCAAAACCAGCGACGGCGGAAATTCGTGGCAGACCATCAGCAACGATCTGACTCGCGAAAGTCCCGGCGTTCCAGCCAGCGTGGGCAATCTGATTCCTAAAGGTGCGGAGAAACAGCGCGGAGTCATCTATGCTCTCGCTCCCTCGTTCAAGAGCATTAATACGCTTTGGGCCGGAACCGACGACGGCCTGATCTGGCTGACTCGCGACGGCGGCAAGAAATGGAATGACATTACTCCTAAAGACCTGACGCCCTGGAGCAAGGTTACGCAGATCAGCGCCTCGCATTTCAGCGATGACTCCGCCTACGCGTCCGTGAGCCGCTTCCGTATCAACGACAACCATCCGTATATCTACCGCACTCACGACGGCGGCAGGAGCTGGAAGCTGATTACAGCCGGCCTTCCCGACTTTGGTCCCGTCGATACCGTTCGCGAAGATCCCGTGCGCAAAGGCCTGCTGTTCGCCGGCACGGAGAATTCAGTGTGGGTTTCGTTCGACGATGGCGACCACTGGCAGTCTCTGCAACTGAATCTGCCGCACACGTCCATGCGCGATCTTTGGATTCATGATAATGACCTCATCGTCGCCACCCATGGCCGCTCCTTCTGGATCTTGGATGACATCACTCCGCTACGCGAGGTAGCAGGTCTTGCGGGCATAACCGGCGCCCATCTTTTTACTCCCGCACCGGCCTTCCGCATTCAGCGTGATACCAACACCGATACTCCAGTTCCTCCGGACGAGCCCGCGGCCGTCAATCCGCCCGCTGGTGTGGTGATCGATTACTATTTGGCGCAGCCTTCTTCCGCTCCCTTCAGTCTTGAAATTCTTGACGCTCGAGGCCAACTCGTTCGCAGATTCTCTAGCGCGGACAAACCTGAAGCAACCGAGCAGGAGTTGAAAAAACAACTCATCCCTCTCTACTGGCTGCGACCATTCCGCTCCCTGTCCGCCGATGTTGGCATGCACCGCTGGGTTTGGGATCTGCACTATCCCGCGCCTGATCCCACCCGCCACGAATATCCCATCGCCGCGACTCCGGGGGATACTCCTCGCCTGCCACTAGGTCCCACGGCCTTGCCGGGAACCTATACCGCACGGCTCACCATGGATGGCAAGAGTTACACCGCAGCCTTCACCGTGAAGATGGATCCGCGCGTGAAGATCTCGGCAGCCGGACTGGAGAAAAAGTTCCAGCTCGAGACCCGACTGGCAGCCCTGCTCACCCGGACTTCGCAAGCGGTATTGCAAGCGGGATCGATTCGCGATCCGCTCGAAAAGCTGAGCCAGCAATCCAGCGACCCCGTGCGCAATTCTGTTCAGGCCTTCCAAACTAAGCTCATTGCAGTTTTGGGATCCCCTGCAGGTTTCGCCGCAGCGCCCAGCAACGAGATCACGCTGACGCGAGTGAATGGACAAGTCGCCGTTTTGTATGGCCAGATCTGGCAAGTGGATGCCGAACCGACGGCCTCACAATCAGAAGCAGCCGCCGCAACCGAACACGATGCATCGGAGGTAATGCAACGTTGGGAGGGGCTCCGCACCACAGACCTCCCCGAGCTCAATCGCGCTCTCGGAGGTGCAAATCTGCCCGAAGTGAAAATCGATTCGGACGCTCACAAAGAAGACGGCGGCATGGATGAAGAATAGGCCTGTGCTCTATCAGGTTCGGGAAGGACACGACTTAAGCGTGCCGTAAGCCCATCGCTGCTAGGTTCGCGCTTTCGCGCCTGGGGGTTATCGGTTTCGCGCGACTATAACCCCTCCACGGCACTCCGCAACTCCCGTGCGATCTGTTCGGGATCGCTGCCGGCCGCAAACTTCATCGGCCGTCCGATGCGAACTCCGATCTTCCACGGTGGCGCAAACTTCTTGCCCGCTTGCGTCACTTCAAATAATCCCACGATGCGCATGGGCAGCACCGGAATATTCAGATTATTCGCCAGCAGTCCAATCCCTGCGCGGAACGGATTTATCTTTCCATCCACCGTATGCCGGCCCTCGGGGAACACCAGCACGCTGTATCCGAGATCCACAGCCTGCCCGGCGTAAGCAAAACTCTGCCGGAACCCGGCCTCGCGCGGCAATGGAAACAGATTCAACAGAGCAACTCCCAGCACCCACTGCATGCGATCGTAGACTCCCCCGAAGACACCTCTGCCGGAAGCAGGTGTACGTAGCGCCTCCAGTGCCTCGCCTCCGGTCGCCGTTGCTATGCGGCGCCGGAATCGCGCCGGCAATGCCGTCTGCACGAACCCCACATCGACGCCAGCAATGTGATTGCAGACCACCAGCAGCGGCCCGCTCCAGCCTCGCAAGTTTTCCCGTCCTTCAATCCGCGGCCAGCCCAGCAGCAGCACAGCCGGCCTCATCAACAAATAATGTGCCAGCCCTCGCACCCAGGTTACCGGCCAGCGCAGCACCCAGGTCGGATAGTGATACTCGACGCGCTGCCGCAGTTCACCGCTCAGCATTTTTTCTATGTCAGCCAGGGTGCGCGCCGCGCTGAAGCGCGTCTCGCTAAGATCCACCTGATATCGATCCTCGAGCGCACCGATCAATTCGACCCGGTCGAGCGAACTGAGGCCCAAATCAGCGGAAAGATCAGAGTCGAGCTTCGCGCCAGGATTCGCCGCCCTCGCATTTCGCCCGGTGATGCGCCCAATCAAGTCCAGCACGGAGTTTTCCTTCACAAGATCGTTCGGCCGGGCTCCCAGAATTTCCTTCGCCGCGAACTCGGCAATCACATTTCGGCGCGGTTTCTGCGTGCTCGTGCGGGGAAAATCTTCCTGCGGCCACCGCACACACATCCGCATCTGCTGGAATTCCGCCAGCGTCTGGTTCGCGCGTTCCACCACCTCTTCCGCGCGGGCGGAGTTGCCGGAGCGCAGAATCAGCACCGCACAGGGCTCTGCATTTCCTCCGCTCTCGATCCCCACCACGACACAATCCTTCACTTCCGGCTGACGCCGCAACGCAGCCTCCAAATCATCGGGAAAAATATTCAGCCCCGCCGGGGTGACGATCACTTCCTTCTTGCGGCCCTTGAAATAAAGATTCCCGGCGTCATCGAGCGCGCCTACGTCTCCGGTGCGATACCACCCGTCTTTTCCCGCAACCCCGTCAACCAGGCCGCCGCCCGATCCCTCTGCCTTATCCGCCCCCCAATATCCAGCCGCCACTCCAGCGCCCCGAATCAAGATCTCCCCATCGTCCGCCAGCCTTATTTCCCGCCCCGGCAGTACTTTCCCGATGGATCCCTTTCCCAACTTGAAGGGATGATTCACGCTGATCAGCGACGTCGTCTCCGTCAGTCCATATCCCTGGATCACCGCATAACCCAGCCGTCCCCAGAACTCCTCAGTCCGGGCATCGAGCGCCGCGCCTCCACAAATAAAAGCCCAGAACTTCCAACCGAAGCGACGGCGAATGGCGCGGAAAATCCACCACCGCAGCAGGAAGTGTTTCCCCTCCGACTCGCGGAATCGCCGCCGAAGATCCGCAATCGTTTTCTCGCCCTCGGCGCCGTCCTCGAGATCGCGCTCGATCTTCTGTCGCAGCGATTCTAAGACCCTCGGCACACTCGCCAGCACCGACACCCGCTCCCGCCGGATGGTCTTGACAATCTCCCAAGGCTTCAACTCCTCCTGAAAAATCACAGTCCCGCCCAACAGCGGCGGCAGAAACATCCCCAGAAACTGTCCGAAGACGTGACTGAGCGGCAGCAAGTTCAAAAATCTTACGGGATGCACCCAGCGCTCATACTTCAAATACCCCTGCATCTCCCGCTCCAGCGGAGCGATATTCGACAGCACATTGCCATGCGTGATCACAACGCCCCTCGGCTCAGCCGTAGTGCCCGAGGTAAAAACAATCTGCAGCGTATCGTCGCGACCGATCGCGACCTCCGGAGGAGCGGTCGAAGAAGCCGTTGGCGACGACAGGCCGCGGTTGCCCCCTCCGTCTCCCTGCGTACTTTGCCGGGACGGAGCCTGCCCTGAGCTTGTCGAAGGGCCCGGGGGGTTGATCTCCTCAAAATCCACAACCGCGGCTGCGCCAGTCCTGCTCGCGAGCGCCGTCGCATGCCGCCGCGAACAAACCCACAACTTCGCCTCAACCTGCCCCGCAACCCGGGCGGCAAAATCCGCAGACGCGGCATCGTCCATCGGAACCACAGTTACCCCGCACAAAGCACATCCAAAGAACGCCGCAACCCACTCCGCGCAGTTTTCGCCCCACAACATCACCCGGTCGCCCTTATGGATCTCCCTCGTCTCAAGCTTCCGGCAAAGGCCAACCGCCAGCTCCCGGACCCGCCCGTAGGTAAACCACTCCATGCGGTAGCCGCAACGCTGGCCGTAAGCGCGCTCCTTGCGGTCCGCCCGGAAATTTGTGAGGAAAAATTCTGCTAAGGATTCGGCCATGGGCTGGCTTGTATCATAATATTCGGATGGCTTTCCCTCTCCGAATTTGCGCCGTCTGTTCCCAGGAGTTCGAGTTGAAGCCCGACAAACCCGGCTTCGCCAACCGCTGTCCTGCGTGCAGCGAACCTGACGCCGCCCCCGCAAAGAAGCAGAGCACGACCGCCGACGACCGCAAAATACAAGTGGAAACGAACGAAGCCCGCAGACGAGCCATGCGCGACCTCCTCTACCGCAAGGACAGCTAAAGGCTTTCCCAAGGCTTCAGCCAACTGGTGAAATGAGGGCCTTGCGGAGATTTCACTCCCTCCCCACTCCCAGCGCATCCGCCACGCGATTAATGTAGTTAAACCACGACGCAATCAGCGTGATCTGCAGTATCCCGCGATCGTCAAATCCCGCCGCCCGCAGCCCCTCGATATCATCCTTCCAGACCTTGGTCGCATCCCGGGTTAGCTTGACCACGTAATCCACCATCACCCGCTCCTGCGGCGTGATGGGTGCGGTTGTGTAGTCCTTTTCGAGCGCCTCTACTAACTCTTTATCGAGCGTCACCCTACGCAGAAACTCTGCGTGCGACTCGATTCAATACACGCACCGGTTGGTCACCGAGACCATGGTGGCAATCATTTCATGCTGCCGCCGGCTCAGCGGCAACTCCGGCGACATCAGCGCCCCGAAGGTTCCGAACGCATGATAGAGCGCCTCCGGAATCAGGGTGTGCGAACCCACAATCGTCGACCCTCCCGCTTCATCGGGATGCACTGGCGTGGCATACTCCAGGGGATAAAGGGCGCGTTGCCCCTCCATTGCATGGCGCAGCTTCTCATCGGTCTCGGATAGCGATAGGGTTTTAATCCATGTCATGTTCTTTGCTTTCCTCCGTCGGGCGTGGAACCCAGTCTTCGAAGGCTGCGGGTTTAAGCCGCGCCGTGAAACTCCTGGAAAAATAATCCCTGGCAAGACGACCTCGGTCTCGCCCTTTCAAAGCGCAGCCGGAAGACTACACAATTCTCCATCGCGGCCACATAGCGCGTTTGTACTATAGCCGTAACCCTCCGGTTCCGCCCTGATTCCCTTGGTAACCCTTTCGTACACTCCCTTTTGGTAACCCTTGGTAACCATGCGATTCAGCCCTTCCAGCCGTACAATTGCAGTTGTTCCAACCGGCCATCTCTAAAAAGGAGTTTGGCCAAGGTGACGTATCTCTCGGGCCACACTTCTCTAGAGCCGTCATCGGTTTTCGTTAAAGACTTTTTGGTTACAGGTTTTTTCGTCTCACACCAGCGGCTGGAGTTCGCACTCTTATGGCGTTCGGTTTCGGGTTCAACAAACAGAAGGTTCTCAGCGCTGCGGAGAAGTATGTCCAGCAGGGCAAGATGCAAAATGCCATCGCTGAGTACGAAAAGGTCACCAAGGCCGATCCTAAGGACCTCACCGTCACGAACACGGTCGGCGATCTTTACTCCCGCCTTGGCGATGCCGACAAGGCCACGGAATGTTTCAAGACCGTAGGCGATGCCTATGCCACGCAGGGCTTCACGGTCAAGGCCATCGCCATGTACAAGAAAATCAGCAAGCTCAAGCCTTCGCTCGAGAGCGTGCTGAAGCTGGCCGAACTTTACACCCAGCAGGGACTCTTCAATGACGCCCGCGCCCAATACCTGCAGGTTGCCGATGAGTTTCTGAAATCCGGTGAACTGGAAAACGCGGTGCGGATCTTCCAGAAGATTCTGGAAATGGATCCCGAAAATACCAACATGCGCGTCCGCCTGGCGGAAGTCTATGTCCGCCTCGGAAAAAAGAATGAAGCCTGGCAGATCTTCTCGGCCGCAGCCGAAACCCTGCGGGCCAAAGGCTCGCTGAGCGCCGCCGAAGAAGTTCTGCGGCGCATGCTCACGCTGGATCCCGGCAATGGTTATGCGCTGCTCATGCAAGGCCGCAATCTGCTTGAGGCCGGCGACGCCGAAGCCGCTATCGAATCTCTGCAGAAAGTTCCCGACCTCGATTCCAATCCCGATGGCCTTCGCGATCTGCTCAAGGCTTACCTGAAAAACGGACGCCTTTCAGACGCCGGCACCCTGGCCAGTAAACTCCTCACCGTCCACAATGATCTGACGGCCATCTCCACCTTTGCCGACGCTCTCATGCAGGCCGGTCAATACGAGAATGCCCTCCAGGTTTATGACCAGCATGCTGACCGCCTGCTGGCGGAGGATTCCGACAAAGTTTTAAAGAACTTGCATTCCATCATCGGGCATGTGCGCGACAATCCCGCGTCGCTTGAGAAGCTTCTCGATCTTTTCCAGAAGGCCGGGGAGTCGACGCACATCACCGAAGTCATCGAGTTGCTGGCTCACGCCTCGGTGCAATCCGGAGATCTTCCCCGCGCCCGCGATCTCTACCAGAAGCTTGCCACCATGGAGCCTGGCAATCCCCTGCACTTGAATAATTATCAGCAGGTGGTCAGCCAGCTGGGTGGACCCTCCCCCGACAAACTAATTTCATCGGCAGAAGCCGCCGTCATGGTCGACGAATTGGAAGCCACCTGTCCGTCGGTCCATCAACATTATCCCGACGCCGTGGCTCTCGCCGTCCGCTCCGCTCTTACCGATGCGGAACTTTTCATTTCTTACAACATGCCTGCCAAGGCTCTGTCGCCGCTCATGGCTGCTCTGCCTCAGGCGCCCAGCGATCTCCGCCTGAACCAGCGACTCGCCGCCCTTCACACGCGGGCGGAGCGTTTTGGCGAGGCCGGAGTCTGCTGTCGCACATTGCAGAGCGTCTACTCCGAGGCCGGATATCCAGAAGAAGCCACGCGCTACGGCGAGCTTGCTGATCGCTATGAACAGCGCTCGGCGCCTTCCGCTTCCGTGGACTCCATCGTCGAGTTGGCCGCCGCTCCGGCAGAAACAGATGCGGAGGAGATTCCAATCGCGGCTCCGACCTCCGCCCCCTGGCCTTCGGCTGCCACCCAGCCGGCGGAAGAGCTCGAATTCTCCGTCGTCGCCGAGGAAAACGATCAAAACCATCAAGACAGCCAGCCCGTCAACGACGCGCCAGCCGTCGCCGAGTCTCATCCAGCTCCCGCCGAGATCGATCTTTCCTCCGAGTGGGACGACGACCTTACGATCGAAGGCGAAGAGCCTGCCCTGGAAGTTGCCGGAATCGAAATCACGGATGCCGTCGCTGACCATGAAATCTCTGCCGCTGAACTAGAAACGCCAACACCCCAGGCCGGAAACCTCGTCCCGGAAAAGACCACCGAAAGCGTCGAAGAGATCCGCTTCTATCTCGAGCATGGCATGCCCGAGCAAGCCGCGGCGGCTTTCAAGAAGCTTCAGGCTCTCGGTACCGACGAAGCTACACTGGACGCGCTCCGGGCTGAAATTGAGTCTGCTTCGCAGCCCACCGCTGTTGTGGAAGACGGTTCCGCCGTCGAGGCCGTTTCGGAATTCACTATCGACGAACCTTCTGCCGAATTCACGGTCGACGAAATTCCGGCGGCCGGTCACGAAGCTCCGGTCGTGCTCGAAAAGGTCTCTAGTGAACTGCCTGCCTCGGTCGCCCATGTGCCAGCTCCGCCGGTGGAAGCTCCGCCAGCGCTGCAGGTTCAACCGGTCGCAGCCGAGCCGGCTGCGCTCGCACCTCCCGCGGTAGCTGCGCCGGGCGTCCTTCACGAATTCGTATCCGATCTCGAGTCTTCCCTGGGGGAGAATTTCCTTCCAGGAGCGCTCTTGCATGAATCCGAGCCTGCTCCCCAATCAGCATCGCGACCCGAGCACATCGTCCAGCCTGAACTTGAGCCTGTCGGCAAGGCCACGCCCACATCTTTCGGCGTGCCCCAGACTGCGGTCATCGGTGAATTCGTAGCCGATCTCGAAGCCTCCCTGGGTGAAGACTTCCTCAAAGATGCTCCCGTGGCCGAACCCGAGCCGGCGCCTCAGGCTCAGCCGGTCCTCGAAACCAAGGCGCCCGGCGTCGCAGTCCCGGCGCAGCAGTGGCCCGCGCCCACGCCGGCGCGTGCTTCGGCGGCGAAGGTTCCTGCGGCCAGCGCAGCTGCGGCCGCTTCTTCTGGAACTCCTACGATTTCATCGCACGCCTCAGCACCGGTCCCACACCAGTCGGTGCCGGCCCCGGCTGCACCCGTTCCCCAGATTTCTCCAATCATTCCTGGCGCACCAACGGCCGCCAAATCCTCGCCCTTCGGCGAAGACGCGGGCGTCGATCTGGCGGAAATGTTCGGCGAGCTGAAACAGGATCTCGAATCCGGCTCCTCCGCCGAAGAAGCAGACCCCGAAACCCATTACAACCTGGGCATTGCATTCCGCGAAATGGGCCTGCTCGACGAAGCTATCGGGGAACTACAGAAGACCTGTCAGGCTGTCGACCGCGGACACCCATTTCCACAAGCCATGCAGACTTACACCTGGCTGGCCCAATGCTTTCTCGACAAAGGCGTGCCCGAAGCCGCGATTCGCTGGTATCAGAAAGCGCTTAACGCGCCCGGCATTGACGAGGAAACGCGCACCGCTCTCCATTATGAACTCGCCGGCGCCTATGAAGCCGCCGGAGACAGGCCTTCTGCCCTCAAGCACTTCATGGAGGTTTACGGCCGCAACATCGATTACCGCGATGTCGCCGAGCGCATCAAGCCCCTGAAGTCGTAGAATAGCCCGATGGGTTTTGT
>Ga0070765_100003296_pt1 | contig 10348 bp, 9 predicted proteins | sample HubBroMetageWFT5_FD_71516 | JGI IMG/M metagenome (GOLD analysis project Ga0070765, IMG submission 71516) | Warmed and freeze-thawed soil microbial communities from the Hubbard Brook experimental Forest, New Hampshire - Hubbard Brook CCASE Soil... | ecosystem: Environmental > Terrestrial > Soil... | reverse complement strand
CCGTGCCGGAGCTGTCGCTTGATCAGATATCCAAGCAGCTGAGCCTTGCCGTCGATCGCGTCATGGGCGAGGGGTCGCTCTATGATCGCGAGCTGGCTGCACTCGCCATCAAGCAAGCGCGCGGCGATCTGATTGAAGCTATTTTTCTGATCCGCGCCTACCGCACCACACTGCCGCGCTTTGGCGCGACGGCGCCTATCGACACCGGAGCGATGGATTTTGCGCGCCGTATCTCTGCAACATTCAAAGACCTGCCCGGCGGGCAGGTGTTGGGCCCGACCTTCGACTATACCCACCGGCTGATCGATCATGATCTCGCTGACAAGACAGAGGTTTCCGAACCGGCGACGGCTGTTGCGGGCGGCGATCCGATGCCGCGGGTGACCGATCTGCTGAGCGCCCATGATTTGATCGAACCATCGCCCGGCGATAGCGGCGCCCCCGTTGGCGACATCACCCGCGAGCCATTGTCGTTTCCGGCGGAACGAGACTTGAGACTGCAAAATCTCGCCCGTGGGGATGAAGGATTTCTGCTTGCCCTGGGTTACTCCACCCAGCGCGGTTTTGGCCGCACGCATCCGTTTGCCGGCGAAATTCGCTACGGCGAGGTGGAGCTCGAGTTTTTCGCGGAAGAGGTGGGCTTCGCGGTGCCGCTTGGCTGCGTCGAGGTCACGGAATGCCAGATGATCAATCAGTTCAAGGGCACGACGAGCGAGCCGCCTCGCTTTACCCGCGGCTATGGGCTCACTTTTGGGCAAGGCGAGCGCAAGGCGATGTCGATGGCGCTGGTCGACCGAGCGCTACGGGCGCGCGAACTCGGCGAAGAGGTCAAGGCGCCGGCGCAGGACGAAGAGTTCGTGCTCTCGCATTCCGATAATATTCAGGCCACCGGCTTTGTCGAGCATCTCAAGCTTCCGCACTATGTCGATTTCCAGGCCGAACTTGGATTAGTGCGAAAGCTGCAGCAGGAGTTCGCAGCGGCTGGCCCAGGCGGCGTTCGCGAGGCGGCTGAATGAGCGCGCCTACCTACAACTTTGCTTACCTCGATGAGCAGACCAAGCGGATGATCCGCCGCGCCATTCTCAAGGCGATCGCGATTCCCGGATATCAGGTGCCGTTTGCAAGCCGCGAGATGCCGATGCCCTACGGTTGGGGGACCGGCGGTGTCCAAGTGACCGCCGCCATTATCGGATCCGCCGATGTGCTCAAGGTCATCGATCAAGGCTCCGACGACACGACAAACGCAGTCTCGATTCGGAAGTTTTTCGCCAAGACGGCCGGCGTGAAAACCACCACGCACACGGCTGATGCGACCATCATTCAGACGCGGCATCGGATTCCGGAGGCGCGGTTGCATGCGCGGCAGGTGCTTGTTTATCAGGTTCCGATCCCGGAGCCGCTGCGCTTTCTGGAGCCGCGCGAGACCGAAACGCGCAAGATGCACGCGCTCGCCGACTATGGCCTAATGCACGTGAAGCTGTATGAGGATATCGCCCGCCACGGACACATCGCCACGACCTATGCTTATCCCGTCAAGGTGGATGGCCGCTACGTGATGGATCCTTCGCCCACGCCGAAGTTCGACAATCCGAAAATGAATGATTGCGCGGCGTTGCAGCTTTTCGGCGCCGGGCGTGAGAAGCGCATCTATGCGATCCCGCCCTATACGACGGTCGTATCGCTCGATTTCGAAGATCATCCGTTCGAACGCTATCGGTTCGACGCGCCCTGCGCCTTGTGCGGTTCGACCGAAGGCTATTTGGACGAGGTCATTACCGATGACCGCGGCAGTCGGATGTTCGTATGTTCCGACACCGATCATTGCGAGACCCGTCGCGCACTCGGCCATAAGGGTGAGATGCTCGGGACCGCGCCGGAGGCGACGCCGTGACAATGACCGAGAGCGACAAGCCATTGCTTGCAGCGGAGACGCTTTCAAAATCCTATGGGCGGCACGTCGGCTGCCGCGACGTCTCGTTCGAACTCTATGAGGGCGAGGTGCTGGCGGTTGTCGGTGAGTCCGGTTCGGGCAAATCGACGTTATTGCAGGTGCTCTCAGGCCAGCTTGATCCAAGTGCGGGCCGCGTTCTTTACAGAATGCGCGATGGGGTTGCCCGCGATCTCGCGACCTTGGGGGAGGCGGAGCGGCGATTTTTGTTTCGCACCGACTGGGGGTATGTGCATCAGGATCCAACGCTTGGGCTGCGGATGGCGGTGTCGGCCGGCGCCAATGTCGGCGAACGGCTGATGGCGGTTGGGTCGCGTCACTACGGGCGCATTCGCGGCACGGCTCTCGATTGGCTCGAGCGGGTGGAGATCGACCGTGACCGCGTCGATGACGCGCCGAAAACGTATTCGGGCGGCATGAGGCAGCGGCTGCAGATCGCGCGCAATCTCGTCACCCGGCCGCGCCTCGTGTTCATGGACGAACCGACCGGCGGGCTCGATGTGTCGGTGCAGGCGCGCCTGCTCGACTTGCTGCGCGGTCTGGTGTCCGAGCTCGGTCTTGCGGCTGTTATCGTGACCCATGATCTTGCTGTCGCACGGTTGTTATCTCACCGGATCATCGTCATGAAGAATGGCGCGGTGATCGAGACCGGGCTCAGCGATCAGGTGCTTGATGATCCTCGCGAGGCCTATACTCAATTGCTTGTGTCCTCGGTTCTGCCAGCGTGAGAAACCCCATGCCCGCGGTGCTTGAAATCGTCCAAGCGAGCAAGTCGTTCACGATGTACTTGCAAGACGGACTGCGACTGCCCGTCGTTGCCGGTGTCGCATTTTCCGTGCACGCTGGAGAATGCGTCGTACTGGCCGGTCCGTCGGGCGCAGGAAAATCATCGATCCTGAAAATGATCTTTGGCAGTTATCGCTGCGATGCCGGTCGCATTTTGCTGCGCCACGCCGATGCGGTGACGGATATCGCCGCGGCCGAACCACGGCGGATTTTGACCCTGCGCAAAGACACCATGGGCTATGTCAGTCAATTCCTGCGCGCCGTTCCCCGCGTCCCTTGTCTTGATGTGGTAGCCGAGCCGCTTATCGGCCAACAAGTCGCGCGCGATGAGGCGCGCGCGGTGGCCGGCGCATTGTTGCACCGATTGAACATTCCGCAACGGCTGTGGCCTGTTCCGCCCGTGACGTTTTCCGGTGGCGAGCAGCAGCGCGTCAATATCGCCCGTGGATTTCTCCCCGACATGCCAATCCTCTTGCTGGACGAGCCGACGGCCTCGCTTGATGCGGCAAATCGCGCCGTTGTCGTTGATCTGATCGCGGCGAAGAAGAAACAAGGTGCGGCGATCGTCGCGATCGTGCATGACGACGACGTGCGCCGAGCGATTGCCGATACGATTGTCGATGTTTCAAAATTTTCGGTGGCGGCATGAGTGCAGGTGTGAAGGACACGGTTCTTTGCAATGGCCGCCTGGTGCTTGCCGACCGCGTCGTCGAGGATGGCTGGATCGCTGTCGCCGACGGGATGATTGCCGACATCGGCGAGGGCAGGCCCCCGCAGCGGTCTGAGGATGTCGCGGGCGACCTGCTGATCCCGGGACTGGTGGAGCTGCACACCGATCACATCGAAGCGCACTTCATGCCGCGGCCAAAAGTTTACTGGGATCCGCTGGCGGCGGTTGTCTCCTATGACGCCCAGCTCGCAAGCTGCGGGATCACGACAGTTCTCGATTCGCTGCGGGTGTGGCGCGAGGAGGGGGCGGATCAGATCGGCGGAGAGGCAAGCGTGTTGGCGACGGCGCTTTCGACTGCGCGCGAGCATGACATGCTCCGCTGCGATCATTTCCTGCACTTGCGCTGCGAAGTTCCGATGCCGGATGTGATTGCGGAGACGACCCAGCTAATCGGCCGTCCTGACGTGCGGCTGTTATCTCTGATGGATCATACGCCGGGCCAGCGCCAATTCCGCGACGAAGAGAAGCTGCGAACCTACTATCGCGGCAAGTCGGGCGGCCTTACCGATGCCGCGCTCGATGTACTTTTCGACAAGCGCCGCGACTACGCGGCGCGCTACGGCGCCAAGAATTATCGCACGCTGGTCGACTTAGCGCGCCAGCACGGCATTCCAATCGCAAGCCACGACGATACAACAGCGGAGCATGTCACGCAGTCCGTGCAAGACGGCGTCGCGATCGCAGAATTTCCAACGACGTTTGACGCCGCCAAAGCGTTGCATGCGGCGGGCGTGCGCGTGCTCATGGGCGCGCCCAATCTGGTGCGCGGGGGGTCCCACTCCGGCAACGTTGGAACGGCGGAACTCGCAGAGGCGGGTGTGTTGGACGTGCTCTCATCCGACTACGTGCCGGCGAGCCTGCTGATGGCGGCATTTGCGCTGCCCAATGCGGTTCCTTCGATTGCGCTGCCGAGTGCGGTGCGGGCGGTCACCAAGACGCCGGCCGAAGCCGTTGGCCTGAACGATCGCGGTGAGATCGCGATCGGCAAACGCGCAGATCTTGTGCGTGTTCAGATCGCGCGTGATCTGCCCGTCGTGCGATCGGTGTGGAGGGCTGGGCAGCGCGTTGCGTGACGGTGGCTTTGGGTGAACTAGCCCGGACGAGCGTCAGCAAATCCGGGATTGCTCGTGCGGACTGGTCCCGCATTCCGCTGCGCTTCATGCGGGCTACGTTCGTTCAAATCGTGTGCTCTTTCAATCCTGCAACGCATGGCCCCAGAGCGCGTCCCAATCCTGTCCGGTAGCGTCCGTGACGCGGCCGTCGCGCTCGAAGAATTTGTTGGGGACCTGGAAGATCGCGAGCATCAGTCCGCCTTCGGGGCACCAGGCGACGTGGCGGCTGCCGGCGGGGCGCCAGACGAACTCGCCGGGACCGACCGAGAGGCCCGCATCGGGACCTTCCTTGTCCACCAGCTTGCCCTCGAGCACATAGGTCTGCTCGATCTTGACGTGCTCGTGATCGGGCAGCACCGCGCCGGGCTCAAATCGCATCAAGGCCGTGACCAGCCCGGTCTCCTTGTCGAGCAGCAGCGTCTTTGCTTCGCAGCCGGGAAAGCGCGTCTTCTGCCAATCCATGTCGGCGGCACGCACCACATGCGCGCGCAGATCGGGCGAATCCTTGGCCTTTGGTATCATGGCGTCCATGGCTACTCCTCCTTTGCGGCGTCGGTTTAAGATAACCGATTGCGGTCCTCCTGGCATCCGGAGGGATCGTCATTGTGGCCGGATGCCGGCCTTTTGAATAACATCCTTCCACATCGGGACTTCCATTTCGATGCGCGCTTTCAACGCCGCCGGCCCTTTGGCGATGACACCGAAGCCCGCCTCCTTCAATTTTTCGCGCGTGTCTTGGCGCTGCAAGATTGCGATGACCTCTTTTTCCAGCCGCTGGACGATCGCTTGGGGTGTTCCGGCCGGCGCCAGCAACGCCTGGAACGTTTCCGACACAGAATTTGGAAATCCGGCCTCCTCCATGGTCGGTACGTCGGGCAGGTCAGGCCACCGTGTCGCCCCTGTCTGTACCAGTGCCAGCAGGGAACCGGCTTTGATGTGTTGGACAACGACGGAGAGATTGAGCGCTCCGAGTTGCGTGGTGCCGCCGAGGACGGCAGTCAGCGCGGGCCCCGCGCCGGTGTAGGGGACGTGGGTGAGATTGACGCCGGCCCGCAGTTTCAGCAATTCGGCCGACAATTGCGGGGTCGTGCCGGCGCCCGGACTCGAATAATTGAAGAGCTCGGGATGCGCCTTGGCGGTCGCGATCAGGCCCTTGAGGTCGGTGACGCCGGCGCCCTTGTTGGCGACAATGACGTTGGGTGAGGAACCGAGATCGACGATTGGATCGAAATCTTTGAAGGGATCGTAGGGCACTTTCTCGTATAGGCCGGGGTTCACCACGAACGCGCTCGAGGTGACGAGCAGAGTGTAGCCGTCGGGCTTGGCGCGCGCCGCGATGCCGATGCCGATATTACCGCCCGCGCCGCCGCGGTTGTCGACGATCACCGACTGACCGAGGGCTTGCCCAAGCGGCGCACTCAGCACCCGTGCGAGCAGATCGCTCGCGCCGCCCGGGGCGAAGGGGACAATCAGGGTCACGACGCGATCGGGGTAGTCGGCATAAGCGGAGGCGGCGGAACCAAGATAGGTCACGGCACCGAAGACGCGCATGCCGGCGCGCATGAATGCCCGTCGATCAATGCGTAAACTCTGATCTGCGCTCGACATGGCCGCGACCTTTCGTTGGTGGGGTTCCGACTATGCGGCGGCCGAAGCCGTGCCTTCTCGGCTCATGCCGTCGGCAATCTTCTCCGCCAGCATGATCACCGGGATGTTGGTATTGGCGCGCGGGACGGTGGGCATGATCGAGGCATCGACGATCCGCAGCCCGGACAGCATTCGTACGCGACCGGCGCTGTCGACGACGGCACCGGGATCGTCAAGGCTCCCCATGCGACAGATTCCCGACACGTGGAAAGTTCCGGCAACGTTTTCGCGGATGTGGTCGGCCAGTGCAGCATCATCTGCAACCAGCGCGGCCAGATCGACGCGACGGCCGTTCAAGCGTTCGAGCGCGAAGCGCGCGATGCCTGGCATGAGATCGAGCCCGGCAGCGATCGCCGCCGTCTTCAGGGCGTTGGCGCGCGTCAGCTGATTGAGCCGACGAATTCGGTCGGTGAACCGCACCGGAAAAATGGTGGTGCATAAAGCCGTGACGGCGGGATGCGCGGTGATGTCGACTATACGCCGGAATCCATCCATGAAACGTACGAGATCGAGGTCCTCGCCGACAAAATTGAATTCGATGCGCGGAGGCCGAGCGGTCTCGGGTCCGGTCAGTGTCACGCGGCCACGCGACGCCGGCTTGAGCAGCTGGGTGGTGATATTCCCGATCTGATAACCGAGCGCGTTCCACGACGATTTGCTGTGGACGATCGTGTACATGTCGTTTTGCGGCGCGCCGGGCCGGCTGGACGAATATCGGAAGCAGGTCATCGGATGCGGCCGAATGGCGGGGTCTTGCCGCGCGGCGCGCCGCAAGTGAAGGCCGATGAAAAGCAGAGGATGGTTCTGCAGATTGGCGCCGACGCCGGGATGATCGACGATCACGTCGATGCCGACGTCCTTGAGATGCTGCGCCGGTCCAATCCCCGCTCGCAGCAACATCGCGGGCGAATGGACGCCGCCCGCGCAGAGGATAATTTCACGGGCTTGAAATCGGTATGGTTTTTGTCCGATCGTGACCGTGACGCCGGTCACTCGGCGTCCCTCGCGCACAAAGCCGGTGACCTGCGCGCCGCTCGCGATTTGCAGGTTCATTCGCCGTCGCACGGAGGCGTCGAGATAGCAGATAGCGCTGGAGGCTCGCGACTTTTCCGTATTGCTCATGGGTAGCGAACAGTACCCATCCCGGAAGTCGCCGTTCATGTCCGCTACGTAGGGAATCTGTCGTTCCAAAGCATATTGATCGACGGCTCGCGTTAGCGGCGCCCAGCGCGCGCGTGGGGTGCGGCGGATCGGTACCGGACCGTTGTGTCCATGCAGTTCGCCGCTGAAATCGAGATCGGTCTCGAGCCGGCGAAAGTAGGGCAATACGTTCTGCCAGTTCCAACCGGTCGCGCCCATTTGCTCCCACTCGTCGTAGTCGTCGGGAGTGCCGCGCAAGGCGACCATGCCCATCACCGTGGAGCCACCTCCCATGACCCGAGCCTGATCAAAGGTCACCTCGGGCGAGGTGTCGCGCGTGCGCCAATGGGCCTTCAGCTGCGGCCACATATACGCTTTGTTGTAGTAGGACGTGGCAAACGTATCGAGCACATCAGCGGGCTCGTGCCCGGGGGGCGTGTCTTCGCCCGCCTCTAGCAGCAGCACACGTGTGCTGGATTTCGCTGACAGCCGATTGGCCAGCACGCATCCGGCCGCTCCGCCGCCGACGATGATATAGTCGAACTCAGCCGTCATTGCGTTGCGATCTTCCTCCCGTTTCGTTGGTGCGACACCGACGGCTTAATGCGCTTGTTTGGTGCTGCGTTCCGTGGAAGTTCTAGAGCGCGATGACTTCTCTTCGAGTCGTCATCGCGCTCTAGAGTTCTGGCACTTTGGATGGACGCAAATCGGAAACATCCGATTTGCGGTGGTCAAGCCCGAGGGCAGGCTTTTTCGGGATCATGCTCTAGTGCGCGCGCGGCAGTGCGAGAATCTTGCGCGCCTCCGCCGGGCTCGCGACCTCGCGGCCGAGGCCGTCGGCGATCTTGACCATGCGCTCGACCAGAACCGCGTTGTTCTTCGCCAATTCTCCCGGCCGCAGATAGGGATTGTCTTCGTAGCCGACGCGGACATGCCCGCCGAGCGAGACCGCGAGCGACAGCAGATCCCATTGTTTCCAAGGATTCATGACGCTGACGTTCCAGATGGTGTCGCTCGGCAAATGGTCGACCATGTAGATCAAGGCCTTCTCGGTCGGCGGAGTCCAAGTTCCACCCGGCCAGCCGAGAAACAGCGTGGTGTAGGCTTTGTCCTTGAGGTATCCGTGTTTGCGCACGAACTCCAAGTTCCAGAAGGCGCCGGTGTGGAAGCACTCGACCTCGAGTTTGACCCGATATTGCTCGGCCGCCTTGGCATAGCCCAGGAGTTCTTCGACGGGATGGATGGCCATCATTCGCTTGGGTGGGAATTGCGGATCGGGATTGAAGTATTCGTCATGGGCGTTGAAAGCGACCGCCATCATATCCGGCCCGAGCTCCATCAGCTTGACCTTTTCCTCGAGACGCGCGCTCGCGACGCCGAACTGCATGACGGTATCGACCTTGCCCATGATGGCGTCTTGCAAACGCTTCCAACCGTCGTGATGGATGCGGGAAACCTGCCGGCCGTCGGCCTGCATCGATTCCTCGAGCGTACGGATGCCGTGAATGTGTGCGATGGCCGCGCCGGCGTTGACGCCGTCGATGTACTGCCGCGCGACACCGTCGATATCTTCCTGGGGCGGGCAAAGATGATTGATCGGATAAGACGTCCGTGAATCGCAGGCGACGGTAATGATCAGCTTTTCCATGGACTTTCCTCGTTGGCCGCAATCGGCTCTTGCGTTCGTTGGCTCTCTCGCCCGTTAATGTCACAGGACGTGCGAAATCAATTCGGCGGTCTGCCGCAACACCGTCTTGTGTTTGATCAGCGTATCGAGTGCGCGGCCGCTCAGACCGATCGCGCCAACTGGTTCGTTGCGCGTGTTGAAGATGGTAGTGGCGACGCAATAGGATCCGGCGACGTGCTCGGCGCGATCGACGGCAAAGCCGCGCTCGCGGGTCTCGCGCAGTTCCTTCATGAAGCTCGTCAGGTTGGTGATGCTATTCGGCGTGTGGGCAGTGAGTGGTTGGCGGACGAGCAGGGCGCGGACATCGCTCTCGGGCAAATGCGCGAGGATCGCCTTGCCGAGCGAGCAGCAATGCGCCGAAACGGTCTTTCCGAAGCGTGAGTAGATCGTTGGAAGGGCGGGTTTCTCAACGCCGGCGAGGTACAGCACGCGGTCGCGATGAAGGATCCCCAAGTTGACGCGCTCGCCGGTCTGCTGGGCCAAGGTGTGAAGATGCGGCAGGGCCTCGACGCGCAGACGATTGCGGTCGAGGAGGCTGGCGGCAAGCGGCAACACGGCGAAGCCGATGCTGATCCGCGCGTCGATCGTATTCTCAGCAAGGTGGCCGTCGATCACCAGGGTCTTGACTAAACGATAGGCGGTCGGCCGCGCGATGCCGGCGCGCAGCGCGATCTCAGCGATGCTCAGGGGATGCTCGGCCACCGCCACGACGTCGAGAACAGCCAGCGCCTTGCGCAGGCTTTTGACGGCCGATCGGTCCAGCTCCGCCTCGGCGGAGGGAGAGGTTTTGAGGGCTTTCGACCGGGTCATTTCAAATGTCCGCATTGTGGACAAGATGACCGAAAGTTTTGACCGTTTTGATGATCGGGTCAAGCCGGAATTCAATGATCCGCGTGCGGCGCGGCCAAACGCGGTGGGGCGCCTTGCAACCTCCGTAAGCAGATTGAGCACGTGGTCGGGGGCAGGCCCTACGCTCCCGTCGCCTTGATCCGTACCTTGGTCGCGGTGGGACCGGTGTCGCCGAGGCTCTCGACGTAGGTGACCTTCTGGCCGCGTTCGAGCGAGTCGAAATTGCCGAACACGACGCAATTGCGATGGAAATAAAGCAGCGCGCCTGATGTGGTCAGAATGAATCCGAAATCGTCGGGGGCATTGACCTCGGCGATCTGTCCGACGCTCTGATTTTCGACGACGCGACGGACCTGCTTCGCGTGGTCCTTCTGGAGTTGCTTGAATTCCGCCAGTTGGTCCTCGGCAATGCGAAACGCTTCGTGGATGGCGTTGCGCAAGTCGGGGGC